>Ga0208153_100018_pt1 | contig 102281 bp, 114 predicted proteins | sample Wag42014_10_18_FD_187331 | JGI IMG/M metagenome (GOLD analysis project Ga0208153, IMG submission 187331) | Deep subsurface shale carbon reservoir microbial communities from Ohio, USA - Utica-2 Time Series 2014_10_18 (SPAdes) (version 2) ... | reverse complement strand
TATATTACTCAGAAGCTTGATGAATCGAAAAAATATGTTCTTGTAATAGATGAATTTCAATACCTGCCGGATATAAACCATGCTTTCCCCTCTATATTACAAAGGATATGGGATGAAAAGCTGAAAGACAAAAATATAATGCTGATATTGTGCGGCTCTTTGATAAACATGATGTATTCTACTACATTAAGCTACCAGAGTCCGCTTTATGGCAGAAGGGCCGGGCAGATAAAGTTAGAACCAATCGCTTTTGATTATTGTCATAATTTTTTCCCCAACATTGATGAGCGAAAACTTATTGAATATTATTCAGTAACAGGAGGAATACCGAAATACATGGAGATGTTTGATGCAACCAATGATATTTTTTATGATATAAAAACAAATGTTCTCTCAAAAAACAGTTACCTTTACAATGAGCCACGTTTTATCTTAAACGAAGAGGTTACTGAAACAGCAACATATTTTTCCATACTTAAAGCAATAGCAGCAGGGGAACACAAAATTGGAAAAATTGCATCCATAGTGGGCGTTAAAACGAATGTGCTGGCAAAATATTTTAATGTACTGGCAGATTTGCAGATAATAGAAAGACAGGTGCCTGTTACAGAAGAAAACCCTGAAAAAAGCAAAAAGGGCTTATATTTTATCAAAGATAATTTTTTTAGATTCTGGTTCCGCTACATATTCCCCTACCAAAGTTTTTTAGAAATTGAAAGAGATGATGTAGTGTTAAAAGAAATAAGAAAAAGCTTCAATATTTTTGTTAGTCTTGTTTATGAGAACTTATGTCTGCAAAAGGTTCCTGATCTTACTCAAAAAGGTATTATTAACTTCGAAATTGAAAAATGGGGTAGATGGTGGAGCAAGGATGAGGAAATTGACATAGTAGCTACAAGCGAAAAACATAAAAATATCTTATTTGGTGAGTGCAAATGGAGCGACACACCCACAGGTGTGAATGTATATGCTGATTTAAAGGCTAAAGCGAAAAAGGTAAAATGGCACTCAGATGAAAGGAATGAGTATTATATTCTTTTTTCAAAGTCAGGTTTTACAAAAGATTTAATGGATATAAATGAAAAAACAAACAGTCTCATCTTAATCGATAGTATCGTATAAAAATTTTTAAGGCGTAAAAATTAACAGGCTATACCTCAAGTTCAGCATTTTGGTCTGTCATCGCAAAAATTCAAAAATTTCAAGCTATAACGTCAAGTATTGACGCATCGCTGAGTTAATAAAAAATAAACAAAGATTTTCGTTTAGATGTAATAAATGCTATAATTTACAATTAGAGACCTTTGCACAACTCTATTTAGTCATGCTGAATTTATTTCAGCATCTAATTATATCAGTAAGTTATGAGACCCTGAAACAAGTGATTGCCTAAGGCAAATTTATCTTCACTACGTTCAGAAGCTACAGGGTGACAATTATGGAATTATGCAAAGGTCTCAAACTGGATTAATACCAAGTTGCAATCAAGAAAGTAATAAATCAAAAAAAGCGTAGTCTCTTTTGGAAGTGGCGCTTCAGCGCCGCCATGATGGCTACAATGATATTTTTGCAAAACTATTTTGGCACGGCTAAAGCCGTGCATCCTTTGTTACTCAAACAAATGCAATTTGGTATAAGTAGAAATTTTAATTTTATAGGGAGAATCTGATGTCTGACAGATGCTTTTTAAGACCAACAGCAGCTAAGCGTATTGAAAACTGGCTAAACAGCAACGATTATTCTTTACAGAATGGTTATTTTACGCTGGAGTACGAATTTTCTCCAATTGTAGATGATGAAATCATTCTGAGTTTTATTGATAACAAAACGGGCGACACTCACAAATTAGTTGTACAGGATGATATCGAAGGTATTATTGAATCTGATGAAAAACGCACAATATCTCAAATAAGTATTGATTACATCCCATTACCCCTTGAGTTAAGTCCGGAAACCCTGGAAAAATTTTCAGAAATAGCATCAAAAAAAGTTGAGGCTGAAGTTGAAGAACTTGTAGAACCTGTCGGTTGCGGAATAAAATTTGAAATCTATTCTGATGGCTATGCAATTTTCGCCTGCAACAAAGAGATTCAGCGCACTCAAATCGGTGAATAATCCTTTATTCTAAAAAGGGAACAGAAAAAAATGGACAACCATTCCATAATTTTCCAGACTATTCTGGAGTAGTAATCCAAAATTGTCTATTTTTGTTATCTGAGTTATTAAATTAAATTCATTGCTTCAATTTTTGCAGGAGCGAAAAGTTTTATGCAGCGTATCATGGTTTGCAGATCGACATTTTCACCCAAAGCATCATCCATAACAGCAACATTTTGTCCATAAACGTACTCAGGGCGCACTTTGCGGTAATCCATATTTAATCCTTTGTTCACTTCTTCTTTAAATTGCTTCGGTACCTCTTCAAACCGGAAAACACCCGTTTCTTTGGCATCGGAAATAATACCTTCCATTTTGTTTTTCAAATTTTCAGTAATATTATAATTCTCATAATTGATTTGAATCTTATTCAAATCAAAGTCCCGAAACGATTCATAGATTATTTTAAGTCCCGGCCTTACATGTTTCATTCTATCCAGAATATCCCGCAATAAATACGAAATATTTTGAGGTACTATAAGAAGCTCAACATCATCATCCAAAGCCTTGGAAACTAATTTAGCTGAATCCAACAAAAAAGTTTGATACGCTTTATTTTGAATTGCGAAATCACTCCGCCTGACAACGTTAATGACCTCATCGAAACTATATCCGGACAATTCAAATATAGTTGTAATAATAGTTTCATTAATTGTTTTTTTTGATATTATTGGAATGAACTCTCCTGAACCATCAAAAATTAATTTATTTTCTTTTATTGAGTTGCTATTAAATTTTATTTTATTTTTTTCTAATTTAAATGCATACATAATATTTCCTTTTCCTATGTTTACAGAACTGGGACACAAAGTCCAAATTCTGCAAACTTAATTTCAATCACAGGTTTTGTACTGATAATTTAGCTGTACTGAGAAATTTTCAGCCGGTGATTTCGGGGAATTCTATTTCGGTGTTGACAACTGTTCCAGCTCCCTCTGCTTCGAAAGCTCTTCCAAGTCCGCCTATCATTAGTGTTGCTCCGGCTGAAAGAACTTCAAAAATACCTGCTATAATAGCTATAATTCCTCCTGCTTTTTTCATAAAAACCTCCTGTACAAAATTTAAATTAACCATGCTTTTAACTAAACACTTACCAACGACAGTATCAGTCGCCATAATAATATTTTTTAAATCATATAATTGTCGTCATAAACTGACGCATAGAACAGCTATATCTTATGATAGTAAATTTTTATCCAACGGGAGGTATGTAATGGGAGTCAAAACTTTTGTTGTGCCTGAAGATGGGACACTTAATCAAGCTGCAGAAATTATTTGTCGCCCTCCCATTTTTTCACAACATCATGCCAAGTGAACGTCTATTTAATAATTCATCAATTGTAGGAGCTAATTTAGGCGGCTTTTCTTTTTGATAAAAGAGAAGCTGTCCACATCAAAAAGTCCTTTGTCTGTTAACTTAATATGAGGGATAACTTCGAGTGCCATAAAGCTCAGTGTGCCAAATGGATCTGTCAGGTTTGTGCCCATTTCCTGAATCATTTTATATATTTCTTTCAGTTTATTATAATGTATTTTGTATTCAGTATTGGTAATAAGCCCGCCAATTTCCAGTGGAAGAATTTTTAGATTTTTACCGTCAAAAGCCGCCAAACCCCCTTTATTCTCAATAATGCTGTTAACAACTTCCAAAATATACTTGTCACTTGTGCCTACAGCTACAATATTGTGACAGTCATGGGCTATAGATGATGCTATGGCTCCTTTATTGATGCCAAAACCGTTTATTTTACATGCAGATTTATATCCGTTTCCATACCTTTCAAATACACACAGTTTCAGTATATCTTTTGATGTGTCAAAAACGTTGAAATCGGTATTTATTTTTTCGGTGATGAGACTACCGTCATTGACTTTTATACACAATTTATCTGAAACAATTTCAGGTACTTTGTGCTGTTTATCTATATTCATTGAATTTTGCAGAAGCAGGGGTGGATTTGTCCGGATTTTGTTTTCAATGTTCGTATCCAATCTGTTACCTTTTATATAAATTTCTTCTATGTTTACGGCAGTGTTTATTCGGCAAATAATAAAAGATGCTTTATTTCCAGGTTTGATTTCTGAATATTCTTTCATTCCGTAATACGTTAACCCGTTATAAGAGGATGCTCTTATTGCGTTTATAGGTTTAACCCCCAAATCTAAAGCTTTATTTACATTGTAAACAATATGGCCATTATCCATTATGTGGGTTAGTGTTTTATCATCGGTACAGAACATTATTTTATCCGGGTATTCATCAATAAGTTTATATGCATTGCTTTGGGTATGTTCAGCTGAACCTTCTCTCAGAAAAACATTTAAACCGGCTTCAATTTTTTCCTTTATTTCTTCATATGTCTCACTTTCATGGTCGTCAGTTACTCCGGCTGCAACATATTTACGCAAATCTTCTGATTTTATCCCAGGCGCATGACCGTTAACGATTTTTTTTAGTTTTTTTGCCTTTTTAATCATCTGTATAAATGTGCTATCTCCTCCCACAACTGCAGGGACATTCATCAGCTCTCCAAGGCTTACCACGTCTGGCCTTTTTAGAAGACTGCAAATATTTTCCACGGTTAATGTTGCACCTGAAGTAGCGAAGAAGGTAGCTGGCACACAGGAAGGCACAGCAAACTTTATATTGCAACGGCTCTTTTTGGCATCATTAAAAAAATATTGCAGTGCTTCCATTCCCCCCACATTAGCTATTTCGTGATTATCAGTTATCACGTGCAATGTCCCCTGCCGTGCTACAATATCTCCATATACAAACGGCGCAAGATGAGAGCTTTCTATATGGGTGTGGCAGTCGATAAAGCCTGGTATAAGATAATATTTGTTAAAATCGTAAACTGCATCTGCCTTCTCTTCAGAGGAAGAAATGCTTGTTATTTCATCACCGGTTATAGCGACATTCGTTTTAAAAAATTTATCATTATCAAAATCCGGAACATACACATTTTTAAATAATGTTTTCATATTAAACCGTGCCTAAATAAATAAAACGGGCAATAAATATCAGAGCAAGTATCCATACAGTGAGTTTTACTTCACGGGCTCTACCGGCAAAGAGTTTTGTAATGGGGTAAAATATAAAACCCATAGCTATACCTGTTGCTATACTGTAGGAAAAAGGCATTGATATAATTACCATAAATGAAGGCAGGGCTTCGGTAAAATCATCCCAGTCTATTTTAATTACCGTTTTAACCATAAATACGCCTACTATTATAAGTGCGGGTGAAGTTGCGTATGCCGGAATTGATTCAGCAAGTGGCGAAATAAAGATACTTAACAAAAATAAAATCCCGACAACAACAGCAGTCAGACCTGTTCGGCCACCTTCTGCCACACCAGAAGAGCTTTCCACGTATGTAGTCACAGTTGATGTCCCAAGCAAACTTCCGAAACATGTGCCAACCGAATCTACTGATAATGCTTTGTTAACCCGTGGAAATTCCCCGTTATTTTTTATAAAACCACCTTGCTTGGCCACCCCCACAAGGGTACCTGTGGTATCAAAAAGGTCAACAAACAAAAATGCGAAGACTATCCCAAAGAAGCCTATTTCCAGTGCACCGGATATATCAAGTTGCAACAGCACAGGTGCTATTGAGGGCGGCGTTCCGAGGACACCCTTGAAATCAGAAAGTCCGGCTATCAGACCGATGACCCATATTATTATTATTCCAAGTAAAATAGCTCCCTTGACTTTTCTGGCGATTAGTGAACCTATAATAATCACCCCCAAAACGGTCATGATGGATGTATGGGTAGTCATATCCCCCAGTGTGACCAGTGTTGCAGGGTGTTCAGTAACAATCCCAACTTCACTTAATCCTATTAAAGCAATAAAAAGACCAATACCTCCGGCAGTTGCCAGCTTTAATGACTCAGGGATAGAGTACACTATTATTTCTCGGACTTTTACCAGGGTTAAAATAAAAAATATTATACCGGAGATGAAAACCGCTCCCAAAGCTGTCTGCCATGAATAGCCCATTTGCCCGACAACAGTAAAAGCAAAATAGGCATTAAGACCCATTCCCGGAGCAAGTGCAAAAGGATAATTGGCAAACAGCCCCATAAAAATTGTGCTGCATCCTGCAGCGATAACCGTTGCCATCATGACAGCTCCGAATTCCATGCCGGTTTTGGAAAGTATAGCAGGATTTACAAAAATTATGTACGCCATTGTCATAAAAGTGGTGATACCTGCGATTACTTCTGTTTTGATGTTGGTATTGTTCTCTTTTAATTTAAATAAACGTTCAAACATAATATAACCCTCATTTATATTATTTAAAAACTTCTTTCGTTTACCTTTCGAATTTAAATATGTCAATACTTTTACATCTCTGGCGTCACTCCACTGTTTGCAATAAATGTAAATTTTTACAAATAATGCAGCTGAAACCAAAAATCACATTTTAATGCGAAAATTTTGAAAGTATACAATTTTAGCTTACAGATGTTTTAAAAATGACTTTTCAATTTAAGCAAGTTATAGTAAATTCAGTAAAAATTAGAAAGGAACAATGATGCTTTTGGTTATAGATGGACATTCAGTAGCTTACAGAGCTTATTATAAAACCCCTCCGCTTACCAACAGTAATGGTGTACCCACAGGCGTAATTCACACTTTTTTAAATATTATAATAAGCTTGCAAGAGAAATTGTATCCTGACGAAATTATTGTGGTTTTTGATTCTAAAGGAAAGACAGAGCGCAATGATATTGATAAAAATTATAAAGCAAACAGGCAACCCACACCGGAAGATTTGATACCTCAAGTTGATGCTTTGAAAGAAATTTTGCCATACATGAAAATTAGAGTGCTTTCACAGGAAGGTGTTGAGGCTGACGATATTATTTTTTCCATTGTAAATAAAACAGAGGGAAAAACGTTTATCATTACAAAAGATAAAGACTTGTACCAACTTGTCGGCAGTAATGTTCATATTTATGATTACCAGAAGGATGAAGTAATTGATGAAGGTAAAGTGGTTGAAAAATTTGGTATAAAACCCGGGCAAATTCCGGACTATCTTGCGTTGGTTGGTGATAGCTCAGACAATATTCCGGGGGTTAAAGGTGTTGGTCCTAAAACTGCAGTACCTCTATTGGTCAAATATGGCGACCTGGATGGTATATATGATAACATTGATAAACTGAAACCTACTCTGAAAGATAAACTTGAAAAATACAAAGATGATGCGTATTTAAGCAAACAGTTGGCCACGCCTATAGGTTGTTGCGTCAAAATGAACTATACACCTGAATTCAATGGTGAAAAATTAAAGCATATTCTGAATAAATATGAGCTAAATAAAATAAGAGAACGTGTTTTTGGTGATATTAAACAGTCCGAATTGAAAACTGGAAAAGTAGATGAGCCTTTTATTGCAGTTTGTATTGATAATAGCTTTATTTTGGCTGATGATAAAAATTTTTGCTTTTCTACTGATTATGTAATGGCTGAAAAAGCTTGTTATGTTTACTCCTATAAAAATATTTGCAAGTTTATATATAGAAGATTAGAGGATGTAAAAGATATTGAAATCATGTCATGGCTTAACAATCCGGATGATGGTGCTATAAAAAAACAAAAAAATGAAAAGACGGAAAGTTTTCTTAAAAGGTTAATAAATCAGGCAGATTCAGTTTATCAAAGTTTCAGAAAAAATGAATTCGAGGATGTTTATTACAATATTGAAATAAAAGTGGCAGAGGTACTCAGTGAAATGGAAATGGTGGGGATCGGTGTGGACTCTAATATTCTTGAGAAAGTCAACGATGAGCTTGAAAACATGATAGAAGACACCCAGGAGTACATCTTTTCCCAAATAAACAAAAAAATAAATCTTAATTCACCCAAGCAGCTTTCAGAGGTATTATTTGATGAAATGGGAATCAAACCGTATAAAAAAACGAAAACCGGTTATTCCACAAATGAAGAATCCCTTAAAAATCTTGTGCTGTTGAACCCGTCGTATTCCGGGCTTTTGAATGAGATTTTAAATTTCAGGGAATTTTCCAAACTTAAAAACACCTATACCAGCAAGCTGGGAGAATATATTAATAAAGAAACAGGGCGCATACACTCCACCTTCAACCAGGTTGGCACAGCAACCGGCAGACTCTCCTCTTCAAATCCCAACCTCCAGAATATTCCGCAGAAAGGGGATATTGCCTCAAAAATCAGGTCTTCATTTGTATCTGTGAAAGGGTGTAGTTTTATCTCTTTTGATTACTCCCAGATTGAGCTGAGAATTTTAGCCCATTTGTCCGGAGATGAAACACTGTTAAAAGCATATGAAAATAATGAAGATATCCATACGAAAACTGCGGCCCTTATTTTTAATGTAAATGAAGAAGATGTGGATAATAAGCTGCGCCGTATTGCAAAATCTGTTAATTTTGGAATAATCTATGGTTTAAGTCCTTACGGGCTTGCAAGGGATACAGGAGTAAGTCAGGCTGATGCGAAAAAATTTATAAAAAAATATTTTGAGCTTTATCCCATGGTTGATAAATATATTAAAAAAACACTTACCTCAGCCAGACAAAAAGGATATACAGAGACATTGTTTGGGAGAAAAAGATTTGTTAAGGACTTAACAAGTAAAAACAAATCACTTGCTTCAAGGGCTGAAAGGGTTGCTATTAATGCACCTATTCAGGGCTCAGCAGCTGATATTATCAAAAAAGCCATGGTGGATACCTGGCATTTTTTACAAAAAAATTCACCGGAGGCAAAGGTTGTCCTCCAAATTCACGATGAATTGATTTTTGAAGTAAAAGATGAGGTTGTTGATAAACTATACAAAGATTTAAAGCATATAATGGAAAATGTTGTGAATATTGATGTCAAGTTGAAAGTAAACGGTAGCATCGGTAAAAATTTGGGTGAGTTAAAATAAACCATGAAAGAGATACAGGTGGCAGCTTGATACCAAATGTAAAAACTTCAGACGTAAAGGTGAGCAATGAATAAGGTAAACAATATTCTTAAAGAAAACAGTGAGCTGAAAGGTGAGCTGGAGGATATGCTCGGTATAGTCAAAGAAAATGAAATCAAACTCAAGGGGTTTAAGGTTGTTGAGTATGCATTCTTACTTTCGGAAAAACTGGCTGACTATAGTGAAAAACCTCTGAAATATCTGGAAGAAATATTTTCTATAGACAAAGCTGTACTGTTTATTAACAGTGATGAGTTTGATTCGGGTATTTTTGATGAGAGCGAAAGCCTTGAAAATGTATTTTTTACCGATTCAAAAACCTTTAAATATTTTTATCTGGAAAAGCGCCCCTATTGTGGCTCAGGTAAAATCAACATGATTGGGGAGTTTGATTTATTGGAAAATATGGGGTCTTATCTGTTTTCACCTGTTATAGAAAATGGGAAAATTGTCGGCAGTCTGAATTTTTATAGCTATGATAAAAACAGATTTGAATTTTCAGGCAGTTTTGATTTCATAAAAGACCTTTCCTTCAAAATTTCCATTTCTCTGAGAAAGATGTATAATTCACGATTGATATATCAGCAGTCCAGACTGGATGATACCACCGGTATATATAATAAATTTGCCATGTATGATTACCTTGAGGTATTTATTAATAAATTTGAGCGTTACAACAATGTCTTCTGTTTTTATCTTTTTGATTTGGATAACTTTAAAAAAATAAACGATCAATACGGGCATCTGGAAGGTGATTATTTTATAAAGCAAATTGCTGACGGCCTGAAGAATTATTTCAGAAAAAGTGATATTGCCGGAAGATTCGGCGGTGATGAGTTTTTTTTGATAGTACCGGGTGGTAATGAAAATACTAAAGAAATTGAAAACAAGATTTCCGGGATTGTGAAAGATGTCTGTGAAAAGAATAATTATTGCGTGAATGTTGGGGTAAGCATGGGGTTTGTTTCTGTTAATGAGTTTAAATATTTATATGAAGGTAAACACTACAGATGCGGATTATCTCCCGATAAATTAATTCAGACTGCGGATAAGAGGCTGTATGAGAACAAAATGATTAAGAATCGGAGGTAGTATGATTATAACCAGGAATCATGAAAAAATGAGAAAAATTCTAAGCAGAGGCGATGTTTTTGATGAAAAATATCTTAATATTGTTATGGACATTCTGAAGGATGTGAAAAACAGAGGGGACAGTGCTTTAGAATATTATACCGCTAAATTTGACAAGCATGATATCAGGAACAATCTTACAATAGAAAAAACAGAGATGAAAAAAGCGTACGATAATCTGGATAACAAAGTCAAAAAAGCGTTGATCCGGGCGGAATTATCCATCAGACAGTATCATGAAAAGCAGCTTGAAACCACATGGCTATACAGTAAAAAGGACGGAGTAATGCTTGGTCAGAAAGTTACTCCGATAGCACGTGTGGGGATATATGTCCCTGGTGGAAAAGCAGTCTATCCTTCTTCTGTGCTTATGAACAGTGTTCCGGCCAATGTAGCAGGTGTTAGCAGTATTGTAATGACCACACCGGCAATAAATGGCGAAGTTCAAGATATAGTGCTTGCAGCTGCCTACATGGGAGGGGTGGATAAAGTGTATAAAATAGGAGGTGCCCAGGCAATAGGAGCCCTTGCATACGGTACGGAATCTGTGGAAAAGGTTGATAAAATTGTTGGTCCTGGCAACATTTTTGTGGCACTGGCAAAAAAGATTGTTTTTGGTACTGTTGATATTGATATGATTGCAGGCCCAAGCGAAATAACCATAATTGCCGATGATTCAGCTAATCCGGGGTGGATAGCTGCAGATATGCTTAGTCAGGCCGAGCATGATGAAATGGCTTCATCTGTGCTGATAACATGTTCTGAAAATTTGGCCGAAAATGTTCAGGATGAACTCAGCAGACAGCTTAGGCTATTGCCCAAAAAAGAAATTGCTGAGCGTTCTTTAAATGATTTCGGAGCCATTGTTGTTGTAAAGGATATGAATGAGGCAGTGGAGCTTTCCGATAAAATTGCACCGGAACATTTGGAATTGTGTGTTGAACATCCGTATGAGATTATGCTGAATATAAAAAATGCAGGAGCTATTTTTATGGGACATTACTGCCCCGAAGCAATAGGTGATTATATCGCCGGTCCTAATCATACTCTGCCCACGGGTGGTTCTGCAAGGTTCTTTTCGCCACTTGGTACATATGATTTTGTGAAAAAAAGCAGCCTAATAAAATTCAGTCGGGAGGCTATGCTGGAAGTTTCCGATGATGTGATGAGCCTGGCTGATACGGAAGAGTTATCTGCTCATCGTAATTCTATAAAAATCAGAATTTAGTTCAGGAGAGTATTTTTAACTTTTCAGTAATAAAATCTGACAGCATTTGCTTTGTGATTCCTGAGGTCAGTGGATAAATATCATCAGGATTTTTGTTTTTCAGCAGTTTCTTAGCTTTTTTGTAGGATTTTACTGCATCTTCTGTGTGTTTTTCCATTTCTTGAACAAATCCGGTATAATACCATGCTATTTCACTGTCCGGTTTTATATAGATTGCTTTTCTGAAGTCACTGAGTGCCTGTTTGTGATTTCCGTCAAAAATGTTTGCTATCCCCGAAACAATATAGGCTTCGTAAACAAAACTGTCACTGTTTAGAATTTCCTTTATTAATTGTTTTGTATTTTCCGTTTGCTCCATATGTAAAAAACAATATGCCAAAAAGGATTTTGCCCGGTAGTTTACAGGGTTGATATTTGTGATAATATCGGAAAAAGATTCCGCTGCTTTCATATAATCTTCATTTTTTAGATGAAGAATACCGTTTTTGAACAGTTCGGATTCGTCTTTTCTAACTCTTACCGGCTGTTGTTTTATATCATAATTGATGCGTATATTTAAATCGGATATAAAATCAATATTCATTTGAAATTTCTTTTGGACAGCGTTGTCCGGTGAGCTATTAGTAAGATGTACAATACCGTTTCCCAGGTTTATCCTTTTGAAAAAATTTCTGGGTACCAACAGGGTGTCAGCATTACCAAAAATTATATAGGTATCATCTGAAGACAATTTTTTTATTTTTTCAAATATTTTATTAATTTCCTTTTCATCAAAGTAAATCAGAAAATTTCTGCAGAAAATAATGTCAAAGGTATCTGTTTCCTCCAGATGTAAAAAATTTACACATTTTAGACTGACCGGCTCCTTTATTTCGGCATTGATTCTGAAATACTTGTTTTCCTGAGTAAAGTATTTGTTAATAATAGTGTCTTCGGTGTGTCTAAGATACCAGGGCATGTAAAAACCTTTTCTCGCCTCTTTTAAAATCTCTTTGTTGATATCTATACCGGCGATATTTATGTTATTAAAAATCTCCGGAAAATATTCCTTTGTGTGTATTGCTATGGAATACGGTTCGCAACCGTTGGAGCATCCAATGGAAAGTATCTTTATTTGTCTTTTGTGTACAAGTTTAGGATAAATTTCATCTAACAGTCTGAATTGCTCTTTGTGTCTGAAAAAGAATGATTCGTTGATTGTTATTTCCGACACAAAATTATTCAGAAGATCAGGGTTCATTTTTAAATGATCCAAAAGCTTTTGTTTATCATTACCGTATCTTTGCAGCCAAAGTCGCAGTTTTTCCTCAAATTGGGTAAGTATTGAACCTTCAATTTTTAGTCCAGAGTAGGATCGAATCAATTTTTTCAGATCTTCCATTTAAAAGTTTCCTTCTTGTATCTTTTTTGTCAGTGTTTTCTTTTCTTTGAAAGTCATAAAGAATGCATCCGGATAGACAAAATATTCATTATTTAATTGTAAATTAAATTCTTTTATGTCGCAAGTGATGTTTGAATATGTGCCGAAATAGGGCGTCTCTGTTTCGATATAGTGAATTTCGTTGATATCTTTTACTAAAAGAGGAATCCCGCTGGTGGCGGTGAATTGTATCTTGTTTTTATTTACCAGGAGTAATCCAGCTGGTAAAGGGTGAAAAATTAACAGATTCTTATTTATAAACATATTAAGGGATTCGGCTATTTCCCCCAGTTCTGACAGTTTGTCCACATTTATTTTCTTAAACAGATATATGGCAAGCGTATTGGATATGTTTTCTGAGCCTGTATAAAGTAAAAACAGTGCCCTTTGTTTATCAAGTGGAATATGCTGAATATTTTTTGAAATCAGTTTTAAATTGTTTGGTAAAAATGTTTTCCCCGGAAAAAATTCGTTTTTCAGAAGTTGAAGATATTTTTTTTCGTTAGAATTTTTTAGAAATTTTTCTTTAATAATCTGGTACTGGTAATACCAGTAAAACTGCTTGACCGGAAGGAGAAGCTGATCAAAGTTTATGTTAATGTTACCATATGTATCAAAAAAGAAAATACATTTTCCTTTTTTGGCTCCGTATGATTGAAAGTATTCTACTGAGTATTTTTCGTTATCTTTTATATCTTCTGTTTCAGATGAGTATATCATAACGGTTCTTTTTGTATTGTCAGTTGTTATTAAATTGTCAAACACAATATCGATATTGTGGACAGAGGAAAACACAGTATCCGTTTCATTGCCGTAAAATTTTAGTATAATCTTTTTTACGCCTGTTATTGTATTTATAAATTGGACATATTCGTCAAACCATATATTTGGATCTGAGAGATGGGAGAGTATATAGTTGCTGTAGTGTATTATAAATGCTTTTACTTTTTCTTCGGAAAGTATGTCGTTTAATGCCTGAAAAGCTGCAAATTTATCAAAATGCTGCCCCGGAGAATTTATTTCAAACAGTGAGTTTTTAAGGTTATTTATTTCGGTTATTCCATAAAAACTGTCAACATTCATAATACGGTTAAAGTATTCGGCTTTATTTGTATCTGTTAAAATTATATAAGCTGGCAAATTGTATTTGGGATAAAGTTTGTTAATAATGAGAAAAAACATAAATCCTGTGATTTCGAACGCAGAGTTTTCTATGATTATTGCTATTTTTTCGTACTTTGGTATCTCTTCGAAAATATCGAAAATATCCGGGCAGTATTTTATATTGCTGTCGAAAATACTGCTTAACCGGTTTTTCAGTAGTGAATTTTTTGCAGCACAAAGTATCATTGTTTTTCCGTCAGCTTTAATATTTTTTCTTCGATATTTTCCAAAGTAAGTATATCATCGGCGATATGTAATACCGATTTGGGCATTGACTCGGCAATAGCTGTTTCAGGATCCTGCACAAGTATTTTGCTCTTATACTTTTTTGCCACTTCTGCACCGGCTTTGCCATCATTGCCCATACCTGTCATTTGCAGGCATATTAGTTTCTTCCCCAGTACTTTGGCAAGATTTTCATAAGCGGCATCTATACATGGATGATTAATTTGTCCGGGATTTTTGGGCAGCAGGGTGAATTTTATATTATTGCCTGAGCTTTTTAATGCTATATTATGTTCGAAAGGAGCAATATAGATTGAGTCATCCAACACAATATTGTTTTTTATTAGGTTTACGGATTTATCCACATACGAGTTTATCCAGTCAGCCAGTCCCTGTTCAAAATCTTTTTCTATATGCTGAATAATTACAACAGCAAGATTTTCAATTTTGGATAATCCTGGCAAAATTGCTTTAAGAACTTTGGGGCCTCCGGTGGAAATACCTATAGCAAGAACAGTGAAAACTTTGTTTCTAAAAGGATTTGTTTTTAACGATGGATAAATAAAATTGGAGAGTTTGTAAACCTTTATGTTACTGACAATTTTTAGTTTATTTATTAATCTGTTGGAAAAGTCAGAATCAAGTTCTGCCGGTTTTTTTATTATATCCACTACGGAAGTTTCTAAAATATCAAAAGATTTCTCTATCTCTACATCGGTGAGTGAGGTCATCAGTAAAATGGGGGTAGGAGATGATGCCATAATTCCTTTGGCAACAGCATCACCGTTCATTTTGGGAAGCATTAAATCCAACAGAACTATATCAGGACGTTTTGCCAGCACCCCTTTTAATCCTGCTACCCCGTCTCCAGCCTCACCTACTATATTAAAATTTTCAATCAAAATTTCTTTTAAAAAGTTTCTCGTATAAGACGAGTCATCTATTATAAATACACTTTTTTTCTCTAACATTTAGATGAACTCCCTGATTTTTTCCAAAAATTTGTCTTTGGTGAAATATCTCTTTACAAGATAAGCATTTGCTCCGGCCTGCATGCCGTTTTTTATGTCTTTGTCCTCACCTTTGGACGATAAAAGTATAACAGGTATTTTTTCATCTTTGACTCTTATATGCTTTAGCATTTCAAGTCCATCCATTTCAGGCATTTCTATGTCCGAAATCAGCATATCCGGGTTTTGGCGTTTGTAGATTTCCAGCCCTTCTATACCGTTTTTAGCTAGAGATACTTTATAATTATTTGATTCCAATATACCTTTGTACATTTCCCTTACCACTTTGTTATCATCGATAACAAGAATATGTTTTCTGCCGGTAGCTGAAGCACTGTTTTGTCCGGATGTATTTTGTAAGTAGAGTTTGTTTCGTTTTTTAAAATCTGTGCTGTTTATAAAACTTATGGGATTGATAATCGCTATGGGTTTTCCTTCCTCAGTTATGGAGATGCCCAGTATCCCGTCAATTTTTGTTATTGGGCCTTTGATGGGCATGGTGGAGAGTACTCTGTCTCCAACATATGACTGAAAACCAAAAGCCAAATCAAAACCTTTGATGATTATTGCCATATTTTCTATCTTTGAATTTGTAATCCTCCTGTAAATCTGCGAAAGGTAGATAATATCGTGAGGAGTATTATTTACTATCAGTTTATAGCTGTCACTACTGTCTTTGGTAATTTCATATTGATTAATTTTGATAATGCGATTAACCATATCTATCGGGATGGCTACTTCGTCATATTCTGTTTTTATTATCAGGCTGTGAATGGTTTCAAGAGATGAGGGTATATTCAGGGAAAAAGAAGTACCTTTGTCTTTCTCTGTTTTAATGTTAAAAAACCCCCCAATATCGGTTATGTTCTTTTTGACTATATCCATACCTATACCGCGTCCGCTAATTTCATCAGCGGTGTCTGCAGTACTGAATCCTGTTGTGTATATAAATTCTATAATTTCTTCTTGTGTAATTGCATTATATTCTTTGTCCGTTAAACCATTTTCCCGGGCTTTTTGATAAACTTTTTCCAAATCTATCCCTTTGCCGTCATCTTCTATATCTATTATAATTCGGTTACCTTTTTGTTCACAAATAATATTAATCAGTCCATATTCATTTTTTCCCTTTTTTGTCCTTTCATTTGGATATTCAATCCCGTGGTACACAGCATTTCTTAAAAGGTGGACAATGGTTTCTTCAACTTTACTCAGTACATGTTTGTCCATTTTTACATCGTTGCAATCAATGTTTATCTCCACCTTTTTTTTGCATTTTGAAGAAGTGTATATGACGATATTTTTCATTTTGTCAGAAAGACTGCTGAAAGGAATTAGAGAGAGGTTTTTGATTCGATCACCGATTTCGGCTATTTTGGCGGTATATTCCTTTTGAAGTTGTTTGTCAAAATGCTGAGTGATTTGGCCTCCAAGGCTCAATAGGTCATTATATGCGTATTTAAGCCTGTCAATTTCGCCGTTTGTGTGACTTGGTGCAGTCCTGGAGATAATTTTTTCTGATTTTGGTGGTGTTTTGGCTGTATATAATATTTTTTCCTGGGTATTATTCTTGTGGTGTTCATCTGTTGGTTGTTTTTCTTCAATTTCCGTTTGTTCATCCAAAAGTTTTTTTAAGCGTTCAAAATATTTCTCAAAGTCATCAGGGAAATGTTTAATTAGTTCATCCAGTGATTCAATGATTCCTATAGATTTAAGTTTGTTAGATTCATTTATTCCATTTTTCATTGAATAAAAGAAACTTTCTGCTTTATGTAAATACTCTGAAAACTCGTTATAGCCTATTATTCCGGCTGAGCCCTTTATAGTGTGAAAAGATCGTATAATTCTTTGCAGATTATTTTCATCCTCCGGGGTTTCCAAAAAGTCCAGAAGTGCAGCTCTTGCAGCGGCAAGGTGCGTTTCTACTTCATCTATAAAAAGTTTAAGTAATTTATTATTATCATTAATCATTGTTTCAGCTTATCAATTTCCTGCAAAGTTTCTCTCAATGTTTTGGAAACACTGTCTATATCATGCGCTGTTTGCTGCGTTTCTTTAGAAGATGATACCGCATCTTTCATTGCGCTCACAAGGTCGTTGGATGTCTGGTAAATATCTGATGACGCGTTGTTTAAATCATCAAGTACATTATTGATATTGTGTAATGATGAGTTGATTTCCATGATGCCGTTTTTTATCTTTATGAAATTATTTTTCGAAGAATCTATTTCATTATAGCTTTCTAATAGCATCTTTTCAGTTTCTTCAACAATCATTACTGAAGAATTGCCGGAATTTACCACTTTCTCCAAGCCTTCTTCAATTTCCTTGGTAAAGGTAAAGGTTTTATCAGAAAGCTCCCTTATCTCTTCGGCAATAACTTTAAAGCTTTGACTGCCGCTGTCACTTCGTACTGCTTCTATGGATGCATTAAGGGCAAGAAGATTGGTTTGTTCGGAGATGTCGTAAACGGTTTTTAAGATTTTTGTTATCTTTGCTGTTTTTCCATTGAGATCGTTAATGGTTGTGACCAAAGTGTCCATTTTATCTTTAACATTATTTATTTTACTAAATGCATTTTCCATTATATCCACACCGTATTCGGAGTCAGAAGTAATTTTGTCCGTTAATTCTGTAATTTGGTTGATGGATTTTGAAATATTTGCTACGGATGTGTTCATCTCATGAATGGACGTGTTGGTTTCAGCCACACTTGTGTTTTGTTGGGCGAGCATGGTGCTTAATGCTTCAGCTGTGGAGTTAAGTTCTGAAGAAGAAGTCGAAAGTTGTAGGACTGCTTCTTCTATGCTCAGAAGGATATTTTCTACACGTTTACTCCTTTTGGTTTGCTTTTCTGTTTCCCTTTTCTGAAAAGTAATATCGTTAAATACCACCATTATTGCTGATAAATGTTCATTGTTATCAAATATTTTTGCAAATCTTACAATATAGTAGCTATCATTTTTCGGATCGTGGATTTCTGATTTATCCTTTTGTTTTGGTGAGTTAACAAAAAGCATAAGCTGATTTTCTAAATCTTTCATTGATGCGGGAATTATATCCAGAAAAGTTGCTTCGGTATTGTCTGCTATATTGAAAAGTGTTGTAAAATGTTTGTTTTTGTAGATAAAATTATAATTCAAATCAAAAACAGCTACAGGAACTGGGAGCCTGTTTAAAAGCGTTTCGGTTTTGCTCTGTTCGTTCAGCAGAGCATCAACTGTGGATTTGGCTGCATCAGCAATTATGTTGAATTCTTTTACTTTTGTTTTGACAAAGCCTGCTTTTTTATCACCTTGGCTGATTTTTTTAAAAGTGGGTATTAGCTGAAAAATTGGATTAGTTGAAAATTTCAGAAAACTTATTTCCGCTACAAACCATATTATATATAGCAGTATTAGTCCTGCAATTATCCACAGAAATATTGAAGTTAACTGGGAGGAGAAGGAATCGTTGTCAAAAATTATAGCTGCATTCAACGATGGTATAGGTACGGAAAATTGAGTTTTTATATTTTCATGACCGTAAAGGGTTGTTTGTTCTGGTATTGTTACTATTTCATTGTTTTTATCTATATAAGTATAGTCATTTTTTGTAATTATTGCAAAATTTTTCAGACTGTCATTCAAAGGAAAAGGGAACGTTTTTCTTATATTGACAATATATTCTGTGTTTTTCTTTGTAATATGTGAGAAATAATTGATAACCAGAAGTTCACTTTCTGCAAAAGTATAAACTTTTGTCCCACCTCCAAAAAGCTCATGTAAACCGGGTGTATTTTTTGTCAATACACTGTTTCGGGGTTTTTCATCTGAATAAAATGAAAGGATATAGCTATCGTTGTTTTTTTTATAAATATTTATTGTTTTGTAATTTTTTTCAGATAATACAGATGCCAATGTCTCTATATTTTCCCCTGACTTTTCCAGACGTGCGGCATCGTTTGTTAACTGCAAAAACTCTTTATCAATTTTGTTTTTTATCAGCTCAGCATAATTGTTCCCTATAATAAGAAGTTTATCTTTATTGTTATTTGATATTATGTTACCTGTAGACAGAAGTAGGGCTAATGTAAAAATAATAAAAATAATGCTTAATGTAATAATTCTTGCCAAGATAATAGATTTTAAACTGAATTCCCTGTTTCTCATTTTTCCTCCTTGTTTACGTCACTGCCGGAATGAATATTTTTTAACACATTGTCCAAATGTATAATATCCAGAAGATGGACTAAATTTTTTTCATAGTAAAAAATTTCTTTTGTAAAAATGTCGATATCCTGTTCCGGTTCAATTTTCAGAATCTCCCCTGTATTCTCGATTAGCACAGGCTTTGTAGCAGCGGTTAAAAGAAAATTGTGCGGTGGTTTAATACGTATGACATAATTAAATGTGGATACAGTGCTTGATGAATACTTTACATTAAAAATGTCAATTATACTGTATAATTCTCCTTTAATATTTGTTATCCCCACCAGGAAATCGGGGGCATTGGGCAGGGGATATATTGACTCTTTTTTTGAAATACCCTTTATAAATTGTGTATCTACCGCCAAATGTTTATTGTTTAACAGATAAATTGCGTACATACTGAATTTTATCAATTTTAAAAATTTTTTACAATAAAAAGATTTTTGGTATCCTCTGCTTTTTCCTATAAAAGTATTTTTATAGGAATTTTAGGGTGACTTTAGTGTAAAATTATCTTGATTTACAGTGCTGATTAATATAGAGATAGGTTATGCTAAAATTATTTTTTTACATTTTTATAAGTATATTTCTGTTTTCCTGTTCGGGAATTAATATAGGCAGTGTCACTGACAAGCAAGAAAATATATCGTCGGTGATGACTGAAATGTCTAAAAATCAAAGTTCTGATTCTTTTTTGCCTGACTTCACGTTAGATAAACTTCACCAGCCCGATATGAAAATTGATTTTTCTGTTGTATTCGTTAAGGAAATTACTTTGAACCCTGATTTAGCAGGTGGCAAAGATTATGATATACCTATTGTGGTAACAGATAGAGTAAAATATTATATTAACCTGTATGCTAAAAGATATCCGGTAACATTTCAAAAATGGCTGAATCAATCTCATCAATATATGTATATAGTAAAGGATATTTTTCTTAAACATGGCTTGCCACTTGATTTGGCTTGCCTTGCTTTTGCTGAAAGTGGATTTGAGGTTGGAGCGTATTCCCGCGCCGGAGCTGGTGGGCTTTGGCAGTTCATGGAGACAACAGGCGAAATTTACGGTCTAAGAAACAATTTTTGGGTGGATGAGCGCAGGGACTTTGTCAAGGCCACCGAAGCGGCAGCAAAACATCTGAAATATCTGCATAATCATCTTGACGATTGGTTTTTGTCTATTGCAGCATATAACGGAGGGTATTACAAAGTACTTCAGGGTATGAAAAGATATAACACTGATGATTTCTTTGAATTGAAAAGACGTAGATTTTTATACAGAGAAACAGAAGAATATGTGCCTAAATTCATTGCACTTACAATAATATATAAAAATTACTTAAAATACGGTTTTTCTCCACCCAATACACAGCCTTTGATGTATGAGAAAGTTAGTCTGAATCAACCTGTGAATTTGTATTTACTGGCAGAAAAATTTGACATATCTGTAAATGAGTTGAAAAGACTTAATCCTTCACTAAAAAGGCCTATTACTCCACCAGAGGATGGCTTTGAAATTAGGGTCCCATATGGTAAAGGAAAGGAAATTGCCATAGCTCTTAGAGAAAATTCCCCCGATGATTTTTTGGGACTTAAGATATATCGTGCGAAAAAAAATGAATCAGTCTGGGGTATTGCCAACAGGTATGATACATCTGTTAATGAGTTAAAACGGTTAAACGGTATTCGCTACAGCAAAATACTTTATGACAGGTTTGTTTTCGTACCCAATGCGCGGTTGTATAAAAAAGAATATTATTCGGATTTTGTAAAGGAGGTTAGGCCTTATGTGCCGGATGTCTACATCGTGAAAAGAGGTGATAATTTGTATAACATCGCCCACAGGTTTGGGTTGTCGTTGAATGAACTAATGAGAATGAACAGGGGTGTCAACCCTCGCCTGATACATCCAGGTGATGCCATTGTTGTTTCCCGGTCCGAAAATTTTGATTACATGAAAACTTCCGGTACTAAAAAAAACGGGAAGTATGTTGTGAAATCCGGAGATACCTTATGGACAATTGCCAAAAGATTTGATACCACAGTTACCCGGTTGATGAAAATCAACGGTTTAAACAGTGACATGCTTAAGCCGGGCAATGTTCTTGTATTGCCCAACTGATAAAGTTCTTATATCCCCATAAATACATGGATAAAAATATGGAAGTTTAGGTGTAATTTATTGTAATGAAAAAATAAAAAAAAAGTTATAAAAAACTTGACAAAAAAAAATATTTTGGATACTATCCACATCCGCTACTTGTTGGATAATTGCTGGCGTAGCTCAACCGGTAGAGCAACTGACTTGTAATCAGTAGGTTGGGGGTTCAAGTCCCTTCGCCAGCTTTTTGAAAGGGGAGATACCCGAGTGGCCAAAGGGGGCAGACTGTAAATCTGCTGGCGTAGCCTTCGGAGGTTCGAATCCTCCTCTCCCCATAAATTGCCTGCGGGTGTAGCTCAGTTGGCTAGAGCATCAGCCTTCCAAGCTGAGGGTCGCGGGTTCGAATCCCGTCGCCCGCTTAAAGTTAAGATTTAAAAGACGGAGGTAATAAAAGTGTACCTTCGTCTATTTTTTGTATAAAGATTTAAAATTTACATGCCCACGTGGCTCAGTCGGTTAGAGCGCGTCCTTGGTAAGGACGAGGTCACCGGTTCAATTCCGGTCGTGGGCTTAAAACAATGGAGGGAGTACTATGTCCAAGCAAAAGTACGAAAGGAAGAAACCTCACGTAAACGTGGGAACGATAGGCCACGTGGACCACGGTAAGACGACATTAACGGCAGCGATAACGCATGTATTATCGTTAAAGGGTTATGCAGACTATGTTGAATTTGGTAACATAGACAAGGCCCCAGAGGAGCGTGAGCGAGGTATAACGATAGCGACGGCGCATGTGGAGTATGAGAGTGATACCCGTCATTATGCTCATGTGGATTGCCCTGGTCATGCTGACTATGTAAAGAACATGATTACGGGGGCAGCGCAGATGGACGGAGCGATATTGGTTGTAAGTGCAGCAGACGGTCCGATGCCCCAGACCCGCGAGCATATACTTTTGGCTCGTCAGGTGGGTGTTCCGAGTATAGTAGTTTTTATGAATAAGTGTGATATGGTTGATGACGAGGAGTTGTTGGAGCTTGTGGAGTTAGAGATTCGAGATTTACTAAACACCTATGAGTTTCCCGGTGATGATGCAGCCATAATAAAGGGTAGTGCATTGGAGGCATTGGAGAATGCTGAGGATCCTGAGAAGACGAAGCCGATATGGGATTTATTGCAGGCGATGGATGATCATATCCCGACGCCTGAGCGAGATATAGACAAGCCTTTTCTGATGCCGATAGAGGATGTATTTAGTATATCCGGCCGTGGTACGGTTGTGACTGGTCGTATTGAGCGAGGCAAGGTAAGGGTACAGGATGAGATAGAGATAGTAGGTCTTACAGACACCCGGAAGACGGTAGTTACCGGGGTGGAGATGTTCCGTAAGATATTAGATGAGGGAGAAGCTGGAGATAACGTAGGTGTACTTCTGAGAGGGATAAAGAAGGATGAGGTAGAGCGAGGTCAGGTTTTGGCAGCGCCAGGGAGTATAACGCCGCATCGTAAATTTAAGTGTGAGGCCTATATTTTAACGAAGGAAGAGGGAGGCCGTCATACGCCATTTTTCAGTGGATATCGCCCCCAGTTTTACTTCCGTACGACGGATGTAACCGGTGTAATTACGCTGGGAGAGGGAGTAGAGATGGTAATGCCTGGAGATAATATAAGCTGTGATGTGGATTTAATCCAGCCTATAGCGATGGAGCAGGGATTACGTTTTGCGATACGTGAAGGCGGAAGGACAGTCGGTGCCGGCGTTGTTACAGAAATTGTGGAGTAATAGGTAAAATGAGAGATATAGTTATATTAGCATGCACTGAGTGCAAAAACAGAAATTACAATACAACAAAGAATAAAAAAACTACGACCGGAAAGCTGGAGTTTAGCAAGTATTGTAAACATTGCAGAAAGCATACACTTCATAAAGAGACCAAGTAAGATTTTATGTAGGCCAGTAGCTCAATTGGCAGAGCACCGGTCTCCAAAACCGGGGGTTGGGGGTTCAAGTCCCTCCTGGCCTGCCATATCCTTTTGTATTAGGAGAACACAGTGGGAAAATTAACTACATTCCTGGCGGAAGTAAAAGAAGAACTTAAAAAAGTAACATGGCCTAGCAAGGATGATACTGTGGGGACAACTGCGGTGGTTATTGCTCTTGTGATAGTAATCGCTGTTTTTCTGGGTATTGTTGATGTTGGGCTTTCGAGAATATTTAATTTGTTGATAGGATAATTTGATGGCTAAAGAATGGTACGTTGTTCATACATATTCCGGCTTTGAAAAAAGGGTTAAGCAGTTGCTGGAAGAGAAAATAAAAAATGAAAACCTTTACGATCAAATTGATGATGTGCTTATTCCCACCGAAGATATAGTGGAGCTGAAAAAAGGGAAGAAGAAAATCAGCAAGAAAAAGACTTTTCCGGGATACATTCTTGTACATATGCAGATGAATACCACTAACTGGCATAAGGTTAAATCGATACCTAAGGTTACGGGGTTTGTGGGTGGTATTAATCCGGTGCCCATTCCTGAGCAGGATGTCAAAGCTATGATAGATCTTGCCAAATCTCAGGCTCCCAGAATGGCTGCTAAATTTATGGAAGGTGATACTGTGGAAGTAGTTGATGGGCCTTTTTTGGGATTCAATGGTGTTGTGGATGAAGTTAACCCGGAAAAGGAAAAAGTTAAGGTTATTGTAAGTATTTTTGGCAGACAAACACCTATTGAGCTGGATTACTTGCAGATCAAAAGAGTTGGTTAAATTTTTGGAGGAAAAGAATGGCTAAGAAAGAGTTAGGTCAGATAAAATTACAAATACCGGCAGGGAAAGCTAATCCTTCACCACCGGTTGGCCCTGCACTTGGTCAGCGTGGTGTAAATATAATGGAATTTTGCAAGGCTTTCAATGCTGCTACACAAAATATGGGGGACATGATAATCCCTGTTATTATAACTGTTTATGAAGACAGGTCTTTTACTTTTATAACCAAAACACCCCCGACTTCAATGCTTATAAAGAAAGAGCTTAATAAAGAAAAAGGCTCCGGAAGTCCTAAACTGGAAAAAATTGGCAAATTATCCAAGGATCAGCTGAAAAAAATAGCGGAGATTAAATTGCCTGATTTAAATACCAATGACATGGACCAGGCAATGAAAATTGTTGCGGGGTCAGCTCGCAGTATGGGAGTTGAAGTAGAACTTTAATTAAGGAGTAATCATGGCTAAACATGGAAAAAAATATAAGGAAGCGTTAGCAAAGGTTGACAGATTGAAAAGTTATGATGTCAATGAAGCTTTTAATCTTCTCAAAGAAGTCGCCTATGCGAACTTTGATGAGACGGTAGAGGCAGTAGTGAAGCTTGGAGTGGATCCCAGACATGCGGATCAGATGGTACGTGGTTCTGTTAGTCTGCCCCACGGTACAGGTAAGACTGTGAAAGTTTTGGTTTTTGCTAAAGGTGAGAAAGCTAAAGAAGCTGAGGAAGCCGGAGCAGACTATGTCGGTGATGACGAGCTGGCAACAAAAATTCAGGGAGGTTGGTTTGATTTTGATAAGGTGGTAGCGACACCTGATATGATGGCATCTGTAGGTAAGTTGGGAAGGATTTTAGGGCCGAGAGGATTAATGCCAAACCCCAAGGTTGGCACAGTTACGAATAATGTTAAAGAGATAGTAAGTGACCTTAAAGCGGGGATGATTGAGTATCGTGTTGATAAAGCAGGAATTATACATGCCCCGGTGGGAAAGAAGAGTTTTGAAAGTAACAAGCTGGCAGAAAATATTAAATCACTTATCGATTCGCTGGTGAAAGCTAAACCGGCTACTGCAAAAGGACAATATGTAAGAGGGGTTTATGTTTCTACCACAATGGGCCCCGGGATAAAACTTGATCAGCAACAACTGCTAAATGAGTTGTAGTATAAAACCGAATGTAATTCTGGTTGAAGAAGCAGGTGTGCAAACGTAAATCCTGCGGAAACCGGTTGTGATAGATACGGCCGGAAAGAGGAGGACTAAATTGAGAAGAAGCGACAAGGAGCAATTAGTCGAAGATTTATCTAATGAAATAGCTGAAGCTTCTGCCATTTTTTTAGCTGATTATAAAGGCTTAAATTTTCCTCAAATGGAAAATGTCAGAGGTACAATAAAATCTTTAGACAGCAACTTTAAAGTTGTTAAAAATAGACTTTTGAAATTAGCCCTAAAAAAACAGGAAATTGAAGGATTGAATGAATATTTGGTACAACCTACAGCATGCGCCATTGTAAAAGGAGAACCAACTGCCATTGCAAAAGAGTTGAAGAAGTTTTCCAAGGATTACGAAAGTTTTGATATAAAATGCGGATACTTCGAAGGCTCTGTTCTGACTGAAAATGATGTTATAGCTCTGGCCGACATACCTTCAAGGGAAGAATTGCTTTCGAACATGCTTGGCAGTATGACTGCGCCAGCAAGAAACTTTGTTTCACTCCTTGCCAATGTACCTAGAAATTTCTTGAATGTGCTTAATGCCATTAAAGATCAAAAAGAAAATAACTAAGAAATGGAGGATATTAATATGTCTGTTACAAAAGAAGAAGTTGTAGAATTCATTGAAAATATGACAGTGATTGAGCTGGCTGACTTTGTTAAAGAACTTGAAGATAAGTTTGGAGTATCAGCTGCAGCACCTATGGCAATGGCTCCTGCTGCAGCCGGTGACGCCGGAGAAGAAGCAGCAGAGCAGACTGAGTTTGATGTAGTGCTTACTTCAGCTGGTGATAAAAAGGTTCAGGTTATTAAAGTGGTAAGGGAAATAACCGGCCTCGGTTTAAAAGAAGCGAAGGCACTCGTTGATGGTGCTCCTAAACCTGTTAAGGAAGGTGTGCCGAAAGAAGAAGCGGAAGAACTTAAAACCAAACTGGAAGAAGTTGGTGCAGGTGTAGAAGTTAAGTAGCATTGTTAATATTTAGTAATTTTTTTTGGGGCGCTTTAGCGCCCTCTTTGTGTTTCAGTATTTCAAATATAATTCCCGGCAGGTGGAAAATATGACAAAATCTTCAAATTCCATCGAAAGACTAAGTTTCTCAAAAATTAGACAAGTGGTGGATTTACCAGATTTAATAGAAGTGCAAAAGGATTCGTATGCACAGTTACTTCAGGAGGATATAGCACCTGAAGAGAGGCCTGATAAAGGTCTGGAGCAGGTTTTTAAAGAGGTTTTCCCTATAACGGATTTTAATGAAACTTCTATATTGGAATATATTAGCTATAAAATAGATAAAGCTAAGTATACGGCTCATGAGGCTATTCAGAGAAAAACAACGTATGCTGCGCCGCTTAAAGTCAAGGTCAGGCTTGTTAACTATGATATAGATGAGGAAACCAGCGAGAAATCTGTTTTGTCCGCTAAGGAATCAGAGGTTTATTTATGTGATATACCTTTGATGACCGAGAGAGGGACTTTTGTTATTAATGGGGTGGAGCGTGTTGTTGTAAATCAGCTTCATCGTTCTCCTGGTATTTTCTTTGAGGATACCACGGCTGGTAAGAGTGTAGTTGAAAAACATTTATACAGTGCCCGTATAATACCTTACAGAGGATCCTGGATAGATTTTGAATTTGATGCCAAAAATGTAATGTATGTTAGAATAGATAAAAAACGGAAAATTCCAGTTACTGTTCTGCTTAAGGCTCTTGGACTTGAAGAATCGGATATACTTGAAACCTACTATGACAGTGAAACGATAAGATTTTTGGAAGATGGTATGGTGAAGGATTTTGATCCTGAAAAAATCTTGGGCAGGAGAAACAGTATAGATATAAAAGATGAAACCGGTGAAGTTATTGTAAAAGCTAACTACAAAATCACAAAAGCAGCCCGAAAAAGACTGATAAAAGCTGGTATTAATTATATACCGATTAGTATAGATGATATTATAGAAACGTTTATAGCAGAAGATTTGGTTGATGAAGACGGCGAAATTATTGTTGAGGCCAATACCCCGATAACTCAGGAAATAATCGACAAACTTCAGGACAATGGTGTTGAAGCCTTCAAAGTACTTAATATTGACAGGCAGTCCAGCGACAGCTCTCTCAGAGATGTATTGGCAACAGATAAAGTGAAAACTCAGGAAGAAGCACTGCTTGAGATTTACAAAAAACTCAGACCGGGAGAACCGGCAACATTGGAAACTGCACAAAATCTGTTTGAAAACTTATTTTTCAATGAGAAACGTTATGACCTCTCCAGAGTAGGCCGATTAAAAATAAATAAGCGTCTTAAAATAGATATACCGCTGGAAACAACGACACTTACAAAAGATGATATTGTTGAAACTGTCAGAGTCTTAGATAATATAAGGCAGGGTGCGGATAAAGTAGACGATATTGACCACCTTGGCCACAGAAGGGTGCGTGCAGTTGGAGAACAGCTTCAGAATCACATTAGAATCGGTTTGACCAGAATGGAAAAAACCGTCAAAGAAAGAATGAGTATTCAGGACATAGAAGATCTTTCGCCTCAGGATTTACTTAACGCAAAACCATTGTCTGCATCGATCAAGGAATTTTTTGGCAGTTATCAGTTGTCACAATTTATGGACCAGACAAACCCCCTTAGCGAAGTTACAAACAAAAGAAGGCTTTCAGCTCTTGGTCCCGGAGGGCTTAACAGAGAAAGGGCAGGTTTTGAAGTCAGGGACGTACACACTTCACACTATGGCAGGATTTGTCCAATTGAAACACCTGAAGGACCTAATATCGGGCTAATAACCTCTTTGACAACATTTGCGAGAATAAATGAGTTTGGTTTCATAGAGACCCCGTATAGAAAAGTAGAGAATCAAAGAGTAACTGATGAAGTTGTCTACATGTCTGCTATTGAGGAAGAGGATTATTGTATTGCTCAGGCAAATGCTCCTTTGGATGAGAGTGGGAATTTTATAAGGGATGTCGTTGCTGCGAGATCCCAGGGTGAGTCTGTTACAGTACCTAAAAGTGAAATTCAGTATATGGATGTTGCCCCGATGCAAATTGTGTCCGTTTCCACAGCTCTCATTCCTTTTCTGGAGCACGATGATGCAAACAGGGCTCTTATGGGATCAAATATGCAGCGGCAGGCTGTACCTCTTGTAAAAACTGATGCCCCTGTAGTTGGGACAGGGATGGAAAGCAAGGTGGCAAAGGACTCCGGTGCTGTTATAACAGCTAGAAATGCAGGTTATGTAGATTATGTAGATGCAGAAAAAGTGGTTATCAGATATGAGAAGGATGATGATTTTGGAATAGATGTCTATGAGCTTGTTAAATACAGAAGGTCCAATCAGGACACATGTATTAACTATAAACCTATTGTGAATAAAAATGACTATGTTGACCAGGGAGATCCGCTAGCTGATGGTCCTGCAACTGACAGAGGTGATTTGGCATTGGGCCGTAATGTAGTAACGGCATTTATGCCGTGGATGGGCTATAATTATGAGGATTCTATTTTGGTCTCCGAAAAGATTGTACGTGAAGATGCTTTTACTTCAATTCATATTGAAGAGTATGAAGTGGATGCCAGAGATACAAAACTTGGTCCGGAAGAAATCACAAGAGATATTCCTAATGTTAGCGAAGAAGCATTGAGTGATTTGGATGACAGCGGAATTATACGGATTGGTGCTAAAGTTAGTGAAGGGGATATCCTGGTGGGAAAGGTTACCCCGAAGGGTGAATCTCAGTCCACTCCGGAGGAAAAGCTTCTTAGGGCTATCTTCGGAGAAAAAGCTGGCGATGTTAAGGATGCTTCTCTTCGGGTTCCGCCTGGTATAAAAGGAACTGTTGTTGATGTCCAGTCCATGACAAGACGTGGGGTTGAAAAGGATGAGCGCACTGAGGATATAGAAAAAACGGAATATGAAAAAATCAAATATGATTATAGGAAAAAACTGGAATCTCTGGAACATGGACGGAAAAATAAGATTGTAGAACTTTTGTCGGGCAAAAAGCTTGAAGAGCCATTTGAAACCGGTGATATTTTTGTTGATGCAGGAGAAAGGTTAGAGAAAGATATTTTGGAGAAAATGGATTACTCTGATTTAGTAATGCTGCCTGTTGAGAGAAAAAGTGAATTTGAGAATAAGTTATCCCAGATTAATATGATTTACTTTGACCGTGTTAAAAATGTGGAAGAAGAGTTTAAAGATCAGAAATCCAAAGTGGAAAAAGGTGATGAACTGCCTGCAGGAGTCCTTAAATCGGTTAGAGTTTATATAGCTGTTAAACGTAAACTCATGGTTGGCGATAAAATGGCAGGCAGGCACGGTAATAAAGGTGTTATTTCACGTATTTTACCTGAAGAGGATATGCCGTTTCTGCCTGACGGTACAGCAGTAGAGATAGTGCTGAATCCTCTTGGTGTTCCTTCCCGGATGAATGTCGGACAGGTTCTTGAAACACATCTTGGCTGGGCAGCCAGAGCTCTGGGGCTATATGTTGCAACACCTGTCTTCGACAGTGCTGATGAATCTGATATTAAAGAAATGCTGAAGAAAGCAGGTTATCAGGAAGATGGTCAGACAGTATTATTTGATGGTAGAACTGGCGAGCGCTTTGATCAGGAAGTAACGGTAGGCATAATGTATGTTCTCAAATTGCATCATCTGGTTGAAACGAAGATTCATGCCAGATCAACCGGACCATATTCTCTTGTTACTCAGCAACCTCTTGGAGGTAAAGCACAGTTTGGAGGACAGAGACTTGGTGAAATGGAAGTTTGGGCTCTGGAAGCTTATGGAGCCGCGCATGTCCTGCAGGAAATGCTTACGGTTAAATCTGATGATGTTGAAGGCAGAACCAGGGTTTATGAATCTATTGTTAACGGTAATCTGGATTTTGAGTCCAGTATGCCGGAATCATTTAATGTACTGATAAAAGAACTTCAGGGTCTGGCTCTTGACGTTGACTTGCTAACCAAGGAAGAGCTGGAAAATGAAAAAGTAGAAGCTGAAGTAGATGAATTAGAAAATTAATGGAGGGCTAAGTGACAGCTATAAAAACTAATCCACAAAAGGATGAAAAAGGCCCGGTATTTTTTGATGCTCTCAGAATAAAGATAGCATCTCCGGAGAAAATCAGAAGTTGGTCTTCCGGTGAGGTTTTGAAGCCTGAGACGATAAATTACAGAACATTCAAACCGGAGCGGGATGGTTTGTTTTGTGCTAAAATATTCGGTCCGGTAAAGGACTGGGAATGTCTGTGTGGTAAATATAAAAGGATGAAACACAGAGGGATTGTATGTGAGAAATGTGGTGTTGAAGTAATCCAGTCGAAAGTGAGACGGGAGAGGATGGGTCATATTGATCTGGCTTCACCTGTATGTCACATATGGTTTTTTAAAGGTGCACCCAGCCGTGTTGGTGCAATGCTTGATTTAAATATAAAAGATATAGAGAGAATCATATATTTCGAATCATATATAGTAATTGATCCAAAATCTACTCCATTGAAAGAAAAGGAATTATTAAGTGAAGAAAGATACAGAAAGGCAATTGATGAGTATGGATACGGGTCGTTTGTTGCAAAAATGGGTGCTGAGGCAATAAAAGATTTATTAAAAAAAGTAGATTTGGATCTGTCTATCATTGAGCTCAAAACAGAATTAAGAGAAACGGGAAGCATGCAGAAAAAACTGAAAATTGCCAAAAGACTTAAGATAATGGAAGCGTTCAGGCGTAGCGGAAACAAACCTGAGTGGATGGTTTTGGATGTAGTTCCGGTTATTCCTCCGGAGCTCAGACCACTTGTACCTCTGGACGGTGGCAGGTTTGCAACGAGTGATTTGAATGATTTGTACAGAAGGGTTATTAACAGAAACAACCGATTGAAAAAGCTGATGGAGCTTAATGCTCCGGAAATAATTATTAGAAATGAAAAAAGAATGCTTCAGGAATCCGTGGATGCATTGTTTGATAACGGAAGAAGGGGCCGTGTGATAAGAGGATCAAACAAACGGCCGCTAAAATCCCTGAGTGACATGATTAAGGGGAAACAGGGGCGTTTCAGACAAAATCTTCTGGGTAAGCGTGTTGATTACTCGGGGCGTTCTGTTATTGTTGCAGGTCCGCATCTTAAAATGCATCAGTGCGGGATTCCTAAGCTGATGGCATTAGAGCTATTTAAACCCTTTATATATTATAAACTTGAAAAAGAAAAAGGCCTTGCAGCAACGATAAAGCAGGCCAAAAAAATGGTGGAAGAGCAGAGACCTGAAGTCTGGGATATTTTGGAAGAGGTAATCTCGGAACATCCTGTTATGCTCAACAGAGCTCCTACACTTCACAGACTTGGAATTCAGGCCTTTGAGCCTAAACTTGTTGAAGGTAAGGCAATACAACTCCACCCACTTGTGTGTCCTGCTTTTAATGCTGATTTTGATGGTGACCAGATGGCTGTGCATGTGCCTCTGTCACTTGAAGCTCAGCTTGAGGCCAGGACTCTCATGTTGTCTACAAACAGTGTCTTGTCACCGGCTCACGGTAAGCCTTTGTCTGTTCCCACCCAGGATATGGTTTTGGGGATTTACTATCTTACAAGAGCAATGGATAAGGCTAAAGGTGAAGGTAAAACGTTTTCATCTCCTAAAGAGGTTTTGATTGCCTATGACCAGGGACAGCTGGATTTGCATGCCAAAATCAGAGTCAGAGTTGATGGAAAACTATATGATTCTGTTACCGGTCGTGTGCTCTTATTTGATATTGTACCCTCAGGGGTGGAATTTGATCTTGTTAATCAGGTGCTGAGTAAAAAAGAGTTAACTAAGCTGGTGGATTATATATATAAAAAGAAAGGTAATTATGAAACGGTGATATTTTTGGATAAACTGAAAGATATGGGCTTTGGGTATTCTACAAAAGCCGGTTTTTCCATTTGTGTGGATGATTTTGTGATTCCGGAAGAAAAGCAAAAACTTGTGGATGAAGCTTTTGCCAAAGTATTGGATATTGAAAATCATTACAGAGAGGGTGCACTTACAGCGGGTGAGCGGTACAACCAAATTATTGATATATGGTCCAGAGCTAATGATGCCATTACAGACAAACTTATGAAAAACCTGGCGAATCAAGGTGGTGACAAAAGTGCCAAAAATAAGAAAGATAAGTATTTTAATCCTATCTATGTAATGGCAGATTCCGGCGCACGTGGAAGTAAAGCTCAAATTAGTCAGTTAGCCGGTATGAGAGGTTTGATGGCCAAACCGTCGGGTGAAATTATCGAAACTCCAATTGTTTCAAATTTCAGGGATGGCCTTACTGTGCTTCAGTATTTTATTTCCACACACGGTGCTAGAAAAGGTCTGGCGGATACAGCTTTGAAAACAGCCAATTCCGGTTATCTGACAAGGCGACTTGTGGATGTTTCTCAGGATGTTATTGTGCATGCTGAAGATTGTGGCACTATTAAAGGTATTGAGCTAACTGCTTTAATGGAGGGTAGTGAAGTTATAGAGACCCTTGGTGAAAGAATATATGGCAGATATACTCTTGAAGACGTTTATGACCCTGTAAGCGATGATTTGATAGTTGCTGCAAATACGCTTATTACAGAAGATATTGTTGAGCAAATCGAGAGAGCGGGCATTGACCGTGTGACGGTCAGATCTGTCTTGACATGTGAGCTGGAGCGGGGTGTGTGCAAACATTGTTACGGTATGGATCTTGGTACCAGAAGAGAGGTTGAGGTGGGTGAGTCTGTGGGGATTATTGCAGCCCAATCCATCGGTGAACCGGGTACACAGCTGACGATGAGGACTTTCCATATTGGCGGTGCAGCGTCTGCATCTTCGGAAGAATCTGGTATAAATGCCAAATACGGAGGCACTGTAAAATTTGTTGACATAAATTTAGTGAGAAACAGGCACGGGCAAAATGTTGTTCTTAACAGGAACGGCTCTATTCAGATAATAGATAAGGACGGCCGAGTAGTTGAAAGATACAATATTACGTATGGTACCAAAATACTTGTTGAAGATGGAGAAACGGTAAACCAGGGACGTTTACTGGCTGAGTGGGACCCTTTTGCTGCTGTAATTATGACGGAACATAAAGGTAGAGTTGCCTTTGGCGATATTCTGGAAGGCGAAACGCTGAAAGAAGATATTGACCCTATTACGGGGCTGTCACAGAAGGTAATTATAAGCAATACAAGGGATAAAAAACAGCCCAGAGTTAGTATTAAGAATAAAGAAAATAAAACCGTAGAGCGCTACATCCTTCCTGTAGGTGCCATGATAACAGTTGAGGAAGGTGAAGATGTTTATCCCGGGGATATTGTAGCTAAAATTCCCAGGGAGACTCAGAAAACAAAAGATATTACCGTAGGTCTTCCACGGGTGGCTGAGCTGTTTGAAGCGAGAAAACCCAAAGAACCGGGGATTATTGCTGAGATTGATGGCGTTGTAAGGATTGAAAGTGGTGCCAAGGGTTACCGTAAGGTAGTAATTGAGAATGAAGAGACAAAAGACAAGAAAAGTTACAATATTTCTGTGCAAAAATATATAAATGTTAGGGATGGGGACCGCGTTAGAGCGGGAGAGTCCCTTGTGGACGGTTTGGTAAATCCCCATGATATTTTGGCGGTTTTGGGAGAAGAAGAGCTTCAGAAATATCTGGTTAACGAAATTCAGGAAGTTTACAGAAAACAGGGCGTAACTATTAATGATAAGCATATAGAAGTTATATCCAAACAGATGCTTAAGAAACTTATTATTGAGGATCCGGGCGATTCTGAATTTATGCCGAATGAAGAGGTGTATAAAACTGACTTTGTTAAAGTTCAGCAGGAATTACTTGCAGCTGGCATGAATCCTCCCAAAGGCAGACCAGTATTGCAGGGTATAACAAAAGCAGCTTTGAATACGGAAAGCTTTATATCAGCAGCTAGTTTTCAGGAGACAACCAGGATTTTAACTGATGCTGCCTGTTCCGGAAAAAAGGATAATTTGAGAGGTCTGAAAGAAAACGTTATTATGGGCAAACTAATCCCAGCAGGAACAGGCTCAAAGCATATAAAAGCTGAAAGGTATCGATTTAAAAGGAAATAAACAGCCGGATTTTCCGGCTGTTACGCTTTTTTGTAAAAACGCATAATAAACCTTGACATTATAAAGATCGATTGATAATATCTGATGCTCATTTTGGAGTAGATATATTTGTGTGTTTTGATGCTAAAGGAATTGATAAAGGTTTTTAAATAAAAAAAGTATAAAGTATTAGGTATCGATTTTTTTCGGAGGTGTTTAGGTGCCAACTTTGAACCAGTTAGTGAGAAAAGGAAGAAAAGAGGTGGAGAAGAAAACAAAGTCTCCGGCTTTAAGGGACAATCCTCAGAGAAGAGGTGTGTGCGTTAGGGTATACACAACCACGCCTAAAAAACCAAACTCCGCTTTGAGGAAAGTTGCCAGGGTAAGACTTACAAATGGTGCTGAAGTAACCGCGTATATTCCGGGGATAGGTCATAATCTCCAGGAGCACTCCGTGGTTCTTGTGAGAGGTGGACGTGTGAAAGATTTACCTGGTGTTAGGTATAAGATTGTCAGAGGTGCTTTGGATACCGCCGGAGTTTCGGACAGAAAGCAAAGCAGATCAAAATATGGCGCAAAAAGGCCTAAGTAGGGAAGGTGTTGTATGGCTAGACGTAGAGTTGCTAAAAAAAGGGTTATAATTCCAGATCCCATATATCATGAAACACTGGTGACGAAGTTTATAAATAGTCTTATGTATGATGGGAAAAAATCTGCCGCTGAAAAATTATTTTATGGCGCAATGGATTTGATAAAGGAAAGAAGAGGCGAAGAGGGACTTGAAGTTTTCAAGAATGCTATAGAGAACGTAAAGCCTGTGCTTGAAGTCAAATCCAGAAGGGTCGGTGGGGCAACCTATCAGGTACCTGTTGAAGTTAGAGCTGCAAGAAGACAAGCTCTCAGCATAAGATGGCTAATAAACGCTGCAAGATCCAGAAAAGAAAGAACAATGGTTGAAAAATTGGCTTTTGAAATTATGGACGCTGCTGATAATAAAGGTATTTCAATAAAAAAACGTGAAGATACTCATAGAATGGCTGAAGCAAATAAGGCCTTTGCTCATTTTAGGTGGTAAAAGGAGGTTTTAGTGGCTAGAAAGTACTCCCTGGAGAGACAGCGCAATATAGGGATAATGGCTCATATTGACGCCGGCAAAACAACGACTACTGAAAGAATTTTGTTTTATACAGGGGTTAATTATAAGATTGGTGAAGTTCATGATGGTGCAGCCACAATGGACTGGATGGAGCAGGAGAAAGAAAGAGGAATAACGATTACTTCTGCTACAACACAGTGTTTCTGGAAAGATCACAGAATTAATATTATTGATACACCTGGTCATGTGGATTTTACCATTGAAGTTGAAAGATCACTGAAAGTCCTTGATGGGGCTGTTGCAGTATTTTGTGCAGTAGGTGGTGTTGAGCCTCAATCGGAAACTGTGTGGCGCCAGGCAGATAAATACGGTGTCCCCCGTATTGCCTTTGTTAATAAAATGGACAGAGTCGGTGCTGACTATTTCAGGGTAGTTGATATGATTCGTGAACGCCTTGGGGCTAATCCTCTGGTATGTCAGTTGCCTATTGGCGTGGAAGATAGTTTTGAAGGTGTTGTGGATCTTATTCGTATGAAGGGTATAGTTTGGCATGGTGAAGAGTTAGGAGCCAAATATGAATATATAGATATACCGTCTGAACTTGTTGACCAAGCTGAAGAGTACAGGGAAAAACTGGTAGAAGCAGTTTGTGAAACAGATGAAGGTTTGATGGAAAAATATTTTGAAGGTGAAGAAATATCTGAGGAAGAATTGGTTAAAGCTATCAGGAATGGTACTAACAATCTTGATTTTACACCTGTTTTATGTGGAACTGCTTTTAAAAATAAAGGTGTTCAACCTTTGCTTGATGCTGTAGTGGACTATATGCCTTCACCTTTGGATGTTCCCCCTATAAAAGGTTTAAAACCCGGCACTGAAGAAGAAATTGTGAGAAATCCAAAAGACGACGAACCGTTTGCAGCATTGGCTTTTAAGATTACAACTGATCCTTATATGGGTCAGCTTACATATTTCAGAGTATATTCGGGGCATCTGGAAGCTGGTAATTACGTATACAATGCTTCAAAGGATAAGAAAGAGCGTGTCGGAAGACTTTTGAAGATGCACTCTAATAAGCGGGAAGAAATCAAAGAGATTTATGCTGGTGATATATGCGCTACTGTTGGTCTGAAGTTCACAACCACTGGTGATACTCTTTGTGATGAAAAGAATCCTGTAGTGCTTGAAGCTATGGAATTTCCTGACCCTGTTATATCTGTGGCAATTGAGCCTAAAACAAGAAGCGATCAGGACAAACTGTCTGCAGCTTTAGGGAAATTAGCTCAGGAAGATCCATCATTTAAAGTGAAAGTTGATGATGAGACAGGGCAGACAATTATATCCGGGATGGGAGAGCTTCATCTTGATATAATTGTTGATCGTTTGCTTCGTGAGTTTAAGGTGGAAGCAAATGTGGGCAGCCCTCAGGTTGCCTACAGAGAGACAATAAAGAAAAGTGTCAAACAGGAATCAAAATATATCAAACAGTCCGGTGGTAGAGGACAGTATGGTCACGTATGGCTTCAAGTAGAGCCTCTGGAAGCAGGTTCCGGTTTTGAATTTGAAAATAAAATTGTCGGCGGGGTGATACCCAAAGATTTTATTCCTGCTGTACAGAAAGGTGTTGAAGAGGCAATGGAAGCAGGTGTTCTGGCTGGTTTTCCAGTTGTGGATGTCAAAGTGACACTTTATGACGGTTCGTTTCACGAAGTGGATTCGTCTGAGATGGCATTTAAGATTGCCGCATCTATTGGTTTCAAAGACGCCATGAAAAAAGCATCACCTGTGATACTCGAACCTATCATGAAAGTTGAGGTTGTTGTCCCTGAAGAGTATATGGGAGATGTTATGGGTGATTTAAATTCCAGGCGTGGTAAAGTCGAAGGTATGGAAGCCAGGGGAAATACTCAGGTGATAAAAAGTTATGTACCCTTGAAAGAAATGTTTGGATATGCTACAAACCTGCGGTCTTTGAGTCAGGGCAGAGCAACATATACAATGCTTTTTGATCATTATGAAGAAGTGCCCAACAACATTACAGAAGAAATAATAAAATCCAGAGTATAGATTTAGGAGGAGAGAATGTCCAAGCAAAAGTACGAAAGGAAGAAACCTCACGTAAACGTGGGAACGATAGGCCACGTGGACCACGGTAAGACGACATTAACGGCAGCGATAACGCATGTATTATCGTTAAAGGGTTATGCAGACTATGTTGAATTTGGTAACATAGACAAGGCCCCAGAGGAGCGTGAGCGAGGTATAACGATAGCGACGGCGCATGTGGAGTATGAGAGTGATACCCGTCATTATGCTCATGTGGATTGCCCTGGTCATGCTGACTATGTAAAGAACATGATTACGGGGGCAGCGCAGATGGACGGAGCGATATTGGTTGTAAGTGCAGCAGACGGTCCGATGCCCCAGACCCGCGAGCATATACTTTTGGCTCGTCAGGTGGGTGTTCCGAGTATAGTAGTTTTTATGAATAAGTGTGATATGGTTGATGACGAGGAGTTGTTGGAGCTTGTGGAGTTAGAGATTCGAGATTTACTAAACACCTATGAGTTTCCCGGTGATGATGCAGCCATAATAAAGGGTAGTGCATTGGAGGCATTGGAGAATGCTGAGGATCCTGAGAAGACGAAGCCGATATGGGATTTATTGCAGGCGATGGATGATCATATCCCGACGCCTGAGCGAGATATAGACAAGCCTTTTCTGATGCCGATAGAGGATGTATTTAGTATATCCGGCCGTGGTACGGTTGTGACTGGTCGTATTGAGCGAGGCAAGGTAAGGGTACAGGATGAGATAGAGATAGTAGGTCTTACAGACACCCGGAAGACGGTAGTTACCGGGGTGGAGATGTTCCGTAAGATATTAGATGAGGGAGAAGCTGGAGATAACGTAGGTGTACTTCTGAGAGGGATAAAGAAGGATGAGGTAGAGCGAGGTCAGGTTTTGGCAGCGCCAGGGAGTATAACGCCGCATCGTAAATTTAAGTGTGAGGCCTATATTTTAACGAAGGAAGAGGGAGGCCGTCATACGCCATTTTTCAGTGGATATCGCCCCCAGTTTTACTTCCGTACGACGGATGTAACCGGTGTAATTACGCTGGGAGAGGGAGTAGAGATGGTAATGCCTGGAGATAATATAAGCTGTGATGTGGATTTAATCCAGCCTATAGCGATGGAGCAGGGATTACGTTTTGCGATACGTGAAGGCGGAAGGACAGTCGGTGCCGGCGTTGTTACAGAAATTGTGGAGTAATAGAGGTATATAATGGCTGAACAAAAAATACGTATAAAGCTGAAGGGTTATGATCACAAGATACTTGATAAAGCGGTAAAAGATATTGTGAATACTGCAAAAAGGACAGGTGCGCAAACGGTAGGTCCTATTCCGTTACCCACAAAAAAGGAAAAGTTTACTGTACTTAAATCACCGCATGTGAATAAAAAAGCCAGAGATCAATTTGAAATAAGAACGCATAAACGGCTGGTTGACATCTTTGAGCACAACCCGCAAACAATAGATGCGCTCATGAAGCTGGAACTTTCAGCCGGTGTGGATGTAGAAATAAAACTATAAAAGGTAGGGCAGGTCATGTTTAAGGGAATATTGGGAAAAAAAGTAGGAATGAGTCAGATTTTTACTCCTGAAGGTACAGTGATACCTGTGACAGTTATTGAGGCAGGCCCTTGTACTATTGTACAAAAGAAAAATGTAATCAATGACGGTTATAACGCTTTGCAACTGGGGTATCAAAAGATAACCAAAATGAAAAAAGTAACAAAACCCATGCAGGGACATTTTAAAAAGAACAATCTGGAGCCTTACAAAACGCTTAAAGAGGTGAAGGTGGGCAATCCTGATGAGTATGAAATAGGTCAGGAGATAAAGGTTGATGTCTTTGAAGAAGGTGATGTTGTTGATGTTCAGGGCAAGTCAATAGGCAAGGGCTTTCAGGGTGTGATGAAGCGATATAATTTTGGTGGTGGCCCCTCTACGCACGGCTCTAACTTTCACAGGGCACCAGGTTCCATTGGTATGTGTGAATTCCCCGGTGAAACGCCTAAAGGCAGAAAGATGCCGGGAAGAATGGGTGGAAAAAAAGTAACCACACAAGGATTAAAAGTAGTAAAAGTGATGCCTGAAAAAAATCTTTTGCTTGTCAAAGGGTCAATTCCAGGCCATAAGAATTCGACAGTATATATAAGAGAAACAACTAAGAAACAAAAAAGCAATTAGAGGTTGTTATGGCTAAAATGGATATTATCAACACAAAAAATGAAAAAGTCTCGGAAATGGATATATCTGAAAAAGTGATGGATTATCCCGAAAAACCGTGGCTTATACACGAAGTCGTTAAGATGCAGTTGTCCAGAAGAAGGGCAGGAACGCATGCAACAAAAAACAGAGCAAATATCACCGGTGGTGGAAAAAAACCATGGAAGCAAAAAGGGACAGGACGGGCAAGAGCTGGTTCCTCAAGATCACCACTATGGGTTGGCGGTGCTACTATATTTGGACCAACGCCAAGAGATTATTCCTATAAGATGCCAAAAAAGAAGATGAAGGCAGCCCTGAAATCAGCATTCGTTTCCAAGGTGAATAATGGAAATGTAATTGCTTTTGATAAGCTGACAACGGAAAATGGCAAAACTAAAGAAGCTGTTGAAATATTAAACACTGTAAATGCTGAAAGAAACGTACTTGTAATTTTTGAAGAATATGATGAGTCACTTATCAAGGCATTTCGTAATATCCCCTATGTGAAGCTTTTGAATGTACAAGGGTTGAATGTGTTGGATATTGTCCATGCACAAAGGATTTTGCTTACTGAAAAATGCCTTCAGACTATAATGGAGGTTCTGTCAAAATGATGTCAATTTACGATGTTATAAAAAAACCTTTGATTACAGAGAAAGCAGTGGATATGAAAGAAAAAAATAATCAAGTATCTTTTTCAGTGCATCCTAAAGCGAATAAAAAAGAAATTAAAAATGCTGTGGAAGAACTTTTTGAAGTAAAAGTCAAAGATGTTAAAACAATGAATTTTAAAGGTAAGAAAAAGAGATTCGGTTTAAATATTGGCAGAAGGGATGATTGGAAAAAAGCTGTAGTTATGCTTGAAGATGACCAAAAGCTTGAGTTTGTTTAAGAGAGGAATGATATGGGTATTAAAAAATATAAACCAACTTCACCGGGTGTTAGGTTTAGAACTAATGATGATTATTCAAATGTTACAACTGGAAAGCCTGAAAAATCATTAGTAACACGATTACCTAACAAAGCCGGCAGAAACAATCAGGGAAGAATAACAGTAAGACATAAAGGTGGCGGGAACAAACGTCTATACCGTGTTATCGATTTTAAACGGAATAAAGAAAATGTTCCGGGCAGTATAAAGACTATTGAGTATGATCCTAACAGAAGTGCCCGAATTGCGCTGGTTGCTTACGCTGACGGTGAAAAGGCTTACATTTTGGCTCCAATTGGGATGAAAGTAGGCGATACTGTAATGAGCGGGAGAGATGCTGATATTAAGCCCGGGAATGCTTTATTGCTTAAAGATATCCCGGTGGGTACAGTGTTGCATAACGTTGAACTGAGACCTGGTAAGGGTGGACAGCTGGCCAGATCTGCAGGTACTTACTCACAGTTGTTGTCTAAAGAAAAAGGGTATTGTCATGTACGCCTTCCATCCGGAGAAATAAGGCTTGTAAAGGCAGAGTGCAGAGCTACAGTGGGGCAGGTGAGTAATCCCGAGCATGAAAACCTTTCAGTTGGTAAAGCTGGAAAGAACAGGTGGTTTGGTATCAGACCCAGAGTGCGTGGCGTAGCAATGAACCCCATCGATCACCCTCATGGTGGTGGCGAAGGGCGTACCAGTGGAGGCAGGCATCCTGTAACGCCTTGGGGTAAGCCAACCAAAGGATATAAGACCAGGAAAAGGAATAAGCCTACAAATAAATATATAGTATCAAAGCGTAAGTAAAGGAGGACAAAGTGCCTAGATCCCTTAAAAAAGGACCGTTTATAGATGAGCATTTACTAAAAAAAGCTACAGTTGCCAAAGAGAAAGGTGATAAAAAAGTTATTAAAACATGGTCCAGAAGAAGTACAATTATACCTGAAATGGTGGGTTTGACTTTTGCCGTTCATAATGGTAACAAATTCATTCCTGTTTATGTGACAGAGAACATGGTCGGTCATAAGCTGGGGGAATTTGCATTGACACGTACTTTTCGCGGCCATAAGAAAGATGATAAAAAAGTAAAGAGATAGGTGGTTGGTCATGGATGTTCTAGCTAAAGGCAGATATGTAAGGGTATCTCCGAGAAAAGCTCGTCTGGTGGCAGATTTAGTAAGAGGAAAAAATGCGGAACAGGCTATTGATATTCTAAATTTTACTCCGAAAAAGGCCGCTAAAGATATTACGAAAGTAATAAAGTCTGCAGTATCTAATGCTGAAGAAAATCATGGCATTAGAGATGTTTCGGGACTAAAAATAAAAGAGATTAGAGTTGATGGCGGCCCGATTTTAAAAAGGTTTATGCCCAGAGCTTATGGAAGGGCGACAATGATTAGAAAAAAAACCAGCCATATAACTGTTGTTTTGTCGGAATAGTGGAGGTGAAATAGTGGGGCAAAAAGTTCATCCTGTTGGCATTCGGATAGGTGTTAATAAAAACTGGAAATCTGTTTGGTATGCAGGTAAAAGGGAATACAGAAAAAATCTCATGGAAGATATTAAGATAAGGGATTTTCTTAAAAAAAGACTGAAGCAGGCTGGAGTATCGTCTGTGGATATTGAACGAATGGGTTCAAAATTAAAAATAACTCTTAATACAAGCAGACCCGGAGTTGTAATCGGTAAGAAAGGATCTGAGATAGAAAAACTTAAGAAGGAACTCAACAAGTTTACTTCATCAGATGTTCAGGTTGGTATACGGGAAGTAAAAAAACCGGAAACCGATGCTCAGCTGATTGCAGATAACATAGCCTTACAACTTGTCAGACGGGTTGCTTTCAGAAGAGCTATGAAAAAAGCTGTATTACAAGCTATGAAATCAGGTGCTCAAGGGATAAAGGTTATGTCGTCCGGGCGTTTGGCAGGAGCTGATATGGCAAGGACTGAGTGGTATATTAAAGGAAGGGTGCCGCTTCAGACGTTGCGAGCTGATATCGATTACGGTTTTTCAGAAGCACTGACAACGTATGGGATCATAGGCGTTAAAGTATGGCTGTTTAAGGGTGAAATAATCGAAGAAAAGAATAAAAGTACTGCAGAGGTAGATTAATCATGTTAATACCTAAAAAATTAAAATACCGAAAACAGTTTAAAGGTCGCATTAAGGGCAAGGCTACCAAGGGAAACTCCATTGAATTTGGAGAATATGGTTTACAGGCCACCCAGAAGGGAAAAATCACCAGCAGGCAAATAGAAGCTGCCAGGATTGCCATTAACAGATTTCTGAGAAGAGGCGGGAAGGTTTTTATAAGAATATTTCCCCATAAACCTGTTACCCAGAGACCGGCTGAAACAAGAATGGGTAAAGGTAAAGGTGCTGTGGAGTACTATGTTGCGCCGATAAAAGAAGGTGCCATTCTTTATGAAGTCAGGGGTGTCTCTGAAGAAAGAGCAAGAGAAGCCCTGCGGCTTGCTTCACACAAATTGCCGGTAAAGTGTAAATTTGTTAGGAAATCTCAGGTTGAAGGAGGCGAGATATGAAGCCTTCAGATATTAGACAAATGAGCATCGCAGAAATCGAAAACAAAGAAAATGAATTGCGTGAAGATTTGTTTAGGTTAAAGTTTAAACTTGCAACCGGTGAGCTTGAAGATACTTCTAAAATAAAAATGACTCGTAAAGATATAGCCAGATTAAAAACCATATTGAATGAGAAGAAAAAGGCAGAGGTTTAATATGCAGGAGAGAGGCGAAAGAAAAGTAAGAAAAGGTGTGGTGGTCAGTGACAAAATGGATAAGTCTGTAACCGTTAAGGTTGAGGGGCTTAAGATGCATAAAAAATACCACAAATATGTTAAGCAAAGTAAAAAATTCAAAGTTCACGATCCTGAAAATGAATGTAAGGTTGGTGACATAGTGGAAATAATGGAAACCAGACCTCTGAGCAAAACAAAGAGATGGAGATTAGTGAAACTTTTAGAACGTCCGATCGGGGCAGCAGAATAGTACAATAGTTTAGGGGTATAGATATGATTCAGATACAGTCAAACCTAAAAGTAGCTGATAATTCAGGTGCTAGAGAAATACAGTGTATAAAAGTTTTGGGTGGATCCAAAAAAAGATACGGGAAGATTGGAGATGTTATAGTGGCCAGTGTAAAAGATGCAATCCCCGACAGCAACGTGAAGAAAGGGTCTGTTATTAAAGCTGTAATTGTCAGAACAAAAAAGGAAATGAGACGCAGTGATGGCACATATATAAAATTCGATGACAACGCAGCAGTTCTTATTAATAAAAATAACGAGCCTTTGGGTACCCGGGTCTTTGGTCCGGTGGCTAGGGATTTGCGTGCCAGAGGGTTTGTGAAAATAGTATCAATGGCCCCTGAAGTACTTTAGGAGGATAATGATGCATGCTATAAAGTATAAGCTTAAGAAAGATGATCCTGTTGTTGTTACCACAGGTAAAGACAAAGGCAAAAAATCAAAGGTCCTGAAAGTGGAGAAGAAAACAGGTAAGTTGTTTCTTGAAGATATTAATGTTGTAAAGAGACATACTAAGCCGAATCCAATGGATCCTGACGGTGGAATACATGAGAAAGAGATGCCTATTGATATCTCTAATGCTCAATATTATTGTAAAAGTTGCGATAAAGGCGTCAGGCTTGGTGTCAAAGTGCTTGAGTCAGGGCAAAAACAACGATATTGCAAATCCTGTGGTGAGATTGTAGATAAAGATTAGTGGAGAGGTAAGTAATGTCCGTCTTAAAAGAAAAATATAAAAAAGAAGTTGCTCCTTACTTAAAAGAAAAATTTGGGTATAAAAATGTTATGGAGATACCCAAAGTTGAAAAAATAGTTTTAAATATGGGTGTTGGAGAGGCCATTGGGAATTCGAAAATTCTTGAGCATGCTGTTAATGATATGATGCTAATAGGCGGTCAGAAACCAGTTGTGACTAAAGCTAAAAAATCTATAGCAGGGTTTAAGCTCAGGGAAGGTATGCCCATAGGTTGTAAAGTTACGCTGCGCGGAGAAAGGGCTTATGAGTTTTTGAACAGACTTGTAAATGTTGCACTTGCCAGGGTTCGGGATTTTTCCGGTGTGAACCCAAGATCTTTTGATGGCAGAGGTAACTTTGCTATGGGGCTTAAAGAGCAAATTGTTTTCCCGGAAATAAACTATGACAAAATTGATAAAATAAGAGGTTTTGACGTTATAATAACCACAACTGCAAAAACCGATGAAGAAGCCAGGGAACTTTTAAAGTCTCTGGGAATGCCTTTTGCAGAAGCTTAGGAGGAAAGTGTGGCAAAAACTTCAAAGTATTACTCAGCACTGAGAAAGAAAAAGTTTAAAGTAAGAGAATATAGCAGATGCCCTATTTGCGGCAGGGCAAGGTCTTATATGAGAAGGTTTGATATGTGCCGGCTTTGCTTTAGGCGTCTGGCTAATGAGGGAATGATTCCTGGTGTAAAAAAAGCAAGCTGGTAGACAGCTTGGATATCGATTACCTGAAGGTAAAGGAGAGTGTATTATGGTAATGTCTGATCCTGTATCGGATATGTTAACACGTATTAGAAATGCGAATATGGTTAACCACCCTGAGGTGAAGATACCTCATTCAAAATTAAAAGAATCAGTTCTGGAAATTATGAAAAGCGAAGGGTATATCAAAAATTATCGCGTGGTTACCGAAAATAACAAAAGCACTATTAACGTCCTTTTAAAGTATTCTGAGTTGGGTGAGCCTGTAATCAAAGGGTTGAAGAGAGTAAGCAGACCCGGAAGAAGAAAATATGTAAAATCCAAAAACTTGTCGCCAGTACTTGGTGGGTTGGGCACAGGCATTGTGTCAACATCCTATGGTCTGAGGACCGTTAAGCAGTGTATAAAAGAAAAAATCGGCGGCGAATATTTATGTCAAATTTGGTAATGGGGTAAAATATGTCAAGAATAGGGAAAAAACCGGTTACAATACCGAATACAGTAAAAATAAACAAATCAGATAATATTGTTACTGTTGAAGGTCCGAAAGGTAAACTTTCTGAGCAGATTCACCCACTGGTAAATGTTGAAATCAAAGATAATGAAGTAACTGTAGTGATAAAAGACGAAAGTAAAAAGAGCAGGTCACTGTATGGTTTAACCAGAACGCTTATCAACAATATGGTAAAGGGAGTAACCGATGGATTTCAGAAAACCCTGGTTATAGAAGGGGTAGGTTACAGGGTGGCACAGAAAGGCAAAAGGCTTGATTTTTCTTTAGGTTACTCTCATCCGGTTTATGTTGAGCCACCAGAAGGAATTGAGTTTGCTGTTGAAGGTAACCAGAAGTTAACAGTTAAAGGTGTCAGCAAACAACAGGTTGGTCAAGTGGCTGCTGATATTAGAAAGCTGAGGAAACCGGAACCCTACAAGGGCAAGGGGATTAGATATGAAAATGAAAGAATCATCAGAAAAGCCGGTAAATCGGGTAAATAGAGAGGTGTTCTGTGGCTAAGTTGAGTAGGAATGAAGTCAGAAAAAAAAGACATTTCAGAATAAGAAAAAAGATTTCAGGCACTGCTGAAAAACCAAGACTGTGCGTTTACAAAAGTAATAAGTATATGTATGCACAGCTGATAAATGATCAGGACGGAGTTACAATAGCTTCAGCATCGAGTCTTGAAAAAGATTTCCGTGGTAACTCAAACGAGAAATCTGCCAAGGAAGTAGGCAAACGCATTGCTGAAAGGTCTATTGAGAAAGGTTGCAAAGAAGTGGTTTTTGACAGAAGTGGATATATTTTTCACGGTAATATAAAGGCCCTTGCGGACTCTGCAAGAGAAGCCGGTCTCGAATTTTAAACAAGGAGGAGGCATTGAGCACAAATGACAATCAGTTAGTTGATAAAGTAGTTAACATAGGCAGAGTAACGAAAGTTGTGAAAGGCGGGAGAATATTTAGATTTACCGCTATTGTGGTTGTTGGAGATTACAACGGTCGCGTTGGCATCGGTCAGGGAAAAGCCAGAGAGGTACCTGATGCTATTAAAAAAGCTTCTGACAATGCAAAGAAGAACCTGGTTGAAGTACCAGTTGTCAAGGGTACAATCCCTCATGAAACAATTGGAAAATTCAGTGCAGCAGAGCTCGTTATGAAACCGGCTGCTCCCGGTACGGGAATTATTGCCGGCAGTGTTACCAGGTCTCTTTTTGAACTTGCAGGTGTGCAAAATATTCTTGCGAAATCCACCAGAAGCAGAAATCCCTATAATCTTCTTTATGCGGCTCTTAACGGTCTTAAAAGTATCAGAACTCTCGAAGAAGTTGCTGCAGCTAGGGGCAAAACGGTACAGGAAATTATTTAAGAGGTGCATAGATGCAATTACATGATTTAAAACCAGCAAAAAATGCAAACAAGAATAGAAAAAGACGGGGCAGAGGCAGTTCCAGTGGCTTAGGTACAACATCCGGAAAAGGTCATAAAGGCCAAAAAGCAAGGTCCGGAGGCGGAGTGAGACCTGGGTTTGAAGGTGGACAGATGCCCCTTGCACGCAGATTGCCCAAAAGAGGGTTTAATAACTCAAGATTTTCCAAAGTTTTTGAGATTGTTAATCTGGAAGTGCTTAATAACAATTTTAACGAAGGTGAAACAGTAAATAGAGAGTCTTTAATTGAGAAAAAGATTATAAAAGGCAATGGAGACGGTGTGAAGATACTGGGATCCGGTGAAATTAATAAAAAACTTTTCTTTGATGTGGACAAACTTTCCCGCTCAGCAAAAGATAAAATAAAACAAACCGGCGGAGAAATAATCGGCGATCAATAGTGCTTTCTCCGGTATCATGTTGTTAATGCGGAAATTGAAGACAGAAGAGGTTGTTAATGTTTAAAAAAATTGAAAATATTTTTTCTGTGCCCGAGCTGCGAAGACGTATATTGATAACCCTGGCACTTCTTATTGTTTACAGAATAGGTACTCATGTTCCCACTCCTGGGATAAATTCTGATGCTTTGGCTCAGTTTTTTGAGCAGCAGTCAGGGAATATTCTGGGTATGTTTGATATGTTTACCGGGGGAGCATTAAGCCGGTTAACAGTTTTTGGACTGGGGATTATGCCATATATATCGGCATCGATTATAATACAGCTTCTTACAGTAGTTGTCCCTCATTTCGCTGAATTAAAAAAACAAGGCTCCGAAGGTCAGGAGAAAATAACAAAGTATACAAGGTACGGTACTGTTGGTATCAGTGCGATTCAGGGACTTGGTATAGCAATTGGGCTTGAGGCTATGACTTCCCCGTCTGGATCAGCAGTAGTGATGTTTCCAGGATGGGGTTTTAGGCTAATAACAGCACTTACGTTAACAACAGGAACCGTTTTCCTTATGTGGCTGGGTGAAAGAATAACAGAGAAGGGTATTGGCAATGGTATCTCACTGATTATTTTTGCAGGTATTGTAGCCCGATTTCCGGCTGCACTTATTAATACATTCAGAATAGTAAGAACCGGTGAGTTACAGGTCATTACACTTGTTGTAGTGTTGGCAATCATACTTGCTGTTATAGCAGCTATAGTCTATATAGAAATTTCAAGTAGGCGGCTGCCTATCCAATATGTTCGTAAAGCCGGTGCAGCTTCCCGTGGAGGGAATGTGTCAAACTCTTATCTTCCACTGAAGCTTAATCCTGCGAATGTTATACCGATAATATTCGCAGCATCGATAATGTCGTTTCCCAGTACGCTGTCTACATTTTCACAGGATTCTATTTTTTCACAGATAGGTTATTGGTTTTCACCTGCATCGGTTGTATATTACATTCTTTATGTTGTCCTAATTGTATTTTTTACATACTTTTATACATCAATAATTTTTAATCCGGATGATGTTGCTGACAATATTCAAAAAAGCGGTGGGGTAATTCCGGGGAAAAGACCTGGTAAGGCCACTGCGGAATTCATCGACTATGTTCTTTCCAGACTTACTTTTGTTGGTGCAATTTATCTGTCGATTGTGGCTATTTTACCTCAGCTTATTATTTCATCTTTTAATGTCCCTTTCTACTTTGGAGGGACAAGTCTACTAATTGTTGTTGGTGTCGGATTGGATTTGATACAAAAAATTGAATCCCACTTAATAACGCATAATTATGACGGTTTTTTGAAAAGAGGTAAAGTGAAAGGGAGAGGATACGCATGATAAATATGGTTTTTTTAGGCCCTCCGGGGGCGGGTAAAGGTACTCAATCAGAGCAAATCACTAAGGATTTTGACATTGTTCAGGTTTCCACCGGTGATATTCTCAGATTATCTGTGAAGGAGGGTACCGATCTGGGCAAGCTGGCAAAAGAATATATGGATAAAGGTGAGCTGGTTCCCGATGATGTCATTATTGGATTGGTACGTGATCGACTGCAGGAAAAAGACTGCGCAAATGGATTTATACTTGATGGCTTCCCACGGTCTATTCCGCAGGCTGAAGCTCTGGATGAGATGCTTGAGCGTGATTTAAATATTTCCCTGTCACATGTGATATCTCTGGAAGTAAATGATGATACTATAGTTGAGAGACTGACAGGTCGAAGAGTCTGTGAGAACTGCAAAAAAGGTTATCATATAACCTTTGATCCTCCAAAAAATGATAATATTTGTGATAACTGTGGCGGTAGGCTTATACACAGGGACGACGATAAAAAAGAAACGATTATGAAACGTTTGCAGGTATATCATAATCAGACTGAAAAACTTAAAAAATATTATTCTGATAAAGATATATTGCAGACAGTTGACGGTGAAAAGACTCCGGAAAATGTTTACAAAGAGATTGTAAGGATTTTAAGCTGAATGGTGATTATTAAATCCTCAAAAGAGATCGATTTAATGCGGGAACCCTGCGGTGTAGTAAAAGAAGTGCATGAAAAATTACCTTCCTTGATTAAGCCAGGGGTTACCACAAAAAGTATTGACAAATTTGTTTATGATACTATAATTTCCCGCTCAGCGATACCGTCGTTTAAAAATTATAGAGGTTTCCCCGGCTCAGCATGTGTTTCAATTAATGAAGTTGTAGTGCACGGCATACCGGATGAAAGAAAATTAGTGGATGGTGATATCGTTAGTGTTGATGTAGGTGCTTATAAAAATGGATTTCATGGCGATGCTGCGAGGACTTTTTTGGTGGGCAGCGTGTCTGATGAAGCCAAACAGCTTGTAGAAGTTACAGAAAAAAGTTTTTACAAAGGAATTGAAAAGGCTACTGTTAAAAACAGGCTGCATGATATATCCTATGCAATACAGGAGTATGTAGAGGGATTTAACTACGGAGTAATACGTGACTTTTTCGGACATGGGATAGGCAGGGATTTGCATGAGGATCCGGCAATCCCTAATTTTGGTAAACCTAACCGCGGCACAAGGCTTAGGGCTGGCATGGTTTTAGCGATAGAGCCCATGGTATCCATGGGTAATTATGAGGTTGAGATACTTGAGGACGGTTGGACTGTTGTTACAAAAGATAAGAGTTTGGCTGCACACTATGAGAATACTATAGCCATTACGAACAATGGTCCAGAAATCTTAACTGTGTAAGGGTAAATTAATGGGGAAAAAAGACAGTATCGAATTTGAAGGAACAGTATTGGAAGCTTTACCGAACGCAATGTTCAGGGTAGAGTTGGAAAACAAACACGAAGTACTGGCGCACTTATCGGGTAAAATGCGTATGCATTTTATCAGAATACTACCGGGAGATAAAGTTACCGTAGAAATATCCCCATATGATTTGTCAAGAGGCAGAATAACTTACAGGCACAAATAAGTAAGGAGTTACTAATGAAGGTAAAAGCGAGTGTAAAACCTATTTGCAGAAAGTGCAAAGTAGTAAAACGCAAGGGAATTGTCAGGGTTATATGTGAAAATCCCAGGCATAAGCAAAGACAGGGTTAAGGAGGACTTTAGTGGCACGTATAGCTGGTGTTGACGTACCTAACAATAAAAAAGTGGAAGTGGGACTGACATATATTTACGGTATTGGTCCCAGTACAGCCGTGAGGATAATTGAAGAATCCGGTGTAGACCGCTCAAAAAGAATCAATGATCTGAGTGAGCACGAGATTTCGTCCATCAGAAAGTTCATAGATGATAATTTGATGGTTGAGGGGGATTTACGTAAAGAAAAGGCTATGAACATTAAACGCCTTATGGAGATTAACTGTTACCGCGGATACAGACACAAGAATAATATGCCCTGCAGAGGTCAAAAAACGAGAAGTAACGCTCGTACAAGGCGGGGGATGGCCGGCAGAGGCAGTATAAAGAGAAAATAACTTTATATTACTAATGGAGGAATCATGGCAAGACCCAAAAAAAGAAAAGAAAAACGAAATGTTCCCAAAGGTGTAGCTCATATACAGTCGACTTTTAATAATACAATTATTACGTTCACGGATATAAACGGAAACGCTGTTTGTTGGGCGGCAAGTGGCGGCGAAGGGTTTAAAAATTCCAGGAAATCGACACCTTATGCTGCGCAGTTAGCTGCTGAGTCAGCTGCTAAGAAAGCTCTTGATAATGGAATGAGAGAAGTTGAAATCAATGTAAAGGGGCCCGGAGCCGGACGTGAAAATGCAATTAGAGCTATCCAGTCTGCCGGTATAAAAATCACTGTAATCAGGGATACGACGCCTGTGCCGCATAACGGCTGCAGGCCAAGAAAGAAAAGAAGAGTATAAGTTGGAGGTTAGCGTTGGCTAGATATACAGAAGCAGTATGTAAGTTGTGCAGAAGAGAAGGGCAGAAATTATATCTTAAGGGTGAAAGGTGCTTTAAAGACAAATGTGGCTTTGAAAAAAAGGGATATCCCCCTGGTCAGCATGGTCAGATGCGCAAAAAAATAAGTGATTACGGTATGCAGCTGAGAGAAAAACAGAAGGTTAAAAGACTCTACGGAGTGTTGGAAGCTCAGTTCAGGAAATATTTTGCAGCTGCGGTTCAGAGGGAAGGCATTACTGGTGAGAATCTTTTACAAATTCTTGAAAGAAGACTGGACAATGTTGTATTCAGATCAGGTTTTGCTTCCAGCAGAAATGAGGCAAGACAATTTGTAAACCATAATCACTTTGTAGTAAACGGGAAGAAAGTAAACATCCCATCTTATCAGGTCAGACCGGGCGATGTGGTGGAAGTCAAAGAAAAAAGCAAAAAAAATGTACGAATAAATGAATCATTGGAAACAGCGGAGGGCAGAGGTATTCCGGAATGGGTGACTGTGGATAAATCAGCTTATAGAGCAACCATTAACAGAAATCCCAGCAGGGAAGATATTGCTTATGATATACACGAGCACCTGATTGTCGAACTTTACTCTAAGTGATAATTAGGTTTGAATTGGAGGATTATTTAATGATCGTAATGAATTTTAGAAGCCTTATAAAGCCTAAAAAGATTGAACAGGAAACAGTAACGAAGACTTATGGCCGTTACTCAATGGAACCATATGAAAAAGGCTTCGGTATCACAGTTGGAAATGCTTTGAGAAGAGTACTGCTTTCCTCAATAGAGGGCAGCGCCGTCGTTGGTATCAAAATTGAGGGAGTAACCCATGAGTATGCTACAATTCCTGGTGTGCTTGAAGATATTGTAGATATCATACTCAATGTAAAATCACTTGATCTCAAGCTCCATACTCACGATCAGCGAAAAATAAGAATAGAAAAGAAAGGGGAAGGCAAGGTCACTGCAGCTGATATTATTGGCGATCCCAATGTTGAGATACTTAACAAAAACCAACATATAGCAACAATTACTGATTCCAGTGTGGAATTTAAAATGGAACTCTATGTCGAAAGAGGTATAGGTTACGTTCCTGCCGAAGAATTAAAAGAAAAGTTTGATGAAGTGGATATAATTCCTGTGGATGCTGTGTTTACACCGATTAGAAAGGTGAACTACTGGGTAGATAATGCCAGAGTTGGTCACAGTACTGATTACGATAAGTTGTTTCTTGAGCTTGAAACAGACGGATCAGTGAATCCTGAAGATGCAATAGCGTTTGCAGCAAAAATAATAAAAGATCATATGGATCTTTTTATTAACTTCGAAGAACCTGAGTATGAGGATGAGGAAGAAGAAGTTGATGAGAAGAATGAGCAGGTGCTTGAACTGCTTGATAAGAGTATAGAGGAACTTGAGCTCTCAGTAAGAGCTTATAACTGTCTTAAAAATGCAGAAATTAAAACGCTGGCGGAATTATGCTCAAAAACAGATGCCGAAATGCTAAAAACAAAAAATTTTGGAAGAAAATCACTGGAAGAAATAAAAAAAGTATTAAGTGAACTTGGTCTTGGACTGGGAATGGATCTGGAAAGTATTGGTTACACAGAAAAAAAAGAGTCTGAGGGAGAGGAATAAATGCGTCATAGAAAGTCAGGGAAAAGATTAGGTAAAAGTACTTCTCATAGATATTCCATGCTAAGAAGTATGGCATCTTCTTTGGTGGAGTATGGGAGAATCGAGACCACTGTGGACAGAGCGAAAGCGTTAAGACAGTTTCTTGAACCCCTTATCACTCTTGGTAAAAAGGGTGATCTGTCTGCCAGAAGACTGGCGTTGAGACGGCTGCCCAATAAAAAAACAGTGCACAAAATTTTTGATGAGGTATCTCCGATGTTTCAAAACAGACCCGGTGGCTATACCCGAATTCTTAAAACAGGTTTCAGACAGGGCGATAATGCTAATACTGCGATAATTGAATTTGTAGAGGATATCAGTGCAGATAAAGAGCAGTCATCAGCGGATAAATCAGAGTAATCCACTTTAATGTATCTATGAATAAAGAAAACAGGGGGAAAGTCGATCCCCCTTTTTTTTTGACGTTGGATACTGTTAATTACGTCAAAAATCATCAATCAATTATAACGGAATTATCCGGAATTAAATCATTTTACAAACTGTGTCTGATAAAGGGAAGAGTGGGTTGTGGCAAAACAACTCTGCTGAAAATGATTGCCGGGATATATACTCCCAGTTCCGGGGATTTATCGCTGACTCGTAATAACCGGGAGTGCTTAAAATATTTTGTTCATGCAAATCCTGAATTTAATTTCGTGACCGGAAATATTGCTGATGAGCTACAAATTGCCGGGCTTAGCCAGGAAAAATTCGTTGACTATGCCAACAGAGATGTGAGTGAACTTTCCGGAGGAGAGCTAAAAAAACTGTCGATTCTTATTGCCTTAGAAAGCGACAGGGAGGTCCTTCTTATTGACGAACCTTTTGAAATGCTCGATGATACTGAAATGGACGCCGTTTATGAACTTATAAAATCTGTATCCGAAAAAAAAGGCATTATTGTGGCAACCCATGAAAATATACTGGATCATATTGCAGAGAATGTGATATTTTTATAGTTAAATGTATCTGAATGTAAAAAAAATTTCAAAAACTATAAATAACAGGCATATTTTTTCTGATGTCTCGTTTACTGTAGACGTTAATGAGCTTGTATGTATTTATGGAAAAAACGGTTCCGGCAAAACATGTCTACTCAGATGCTTGCTGAATCTCACTAAAATGGATAACGGTTCGTTTTTTTTGAAATTAACCGCAGATCAAATCGGGGTTTGTTTCCAGTTTCCTGAACATTTGATTTATCACAGGACTGTTCAAGAGGAAATAGCAAGTCTTGTGGATGATTCGGACAAAGCTTTGAACGTTATGGAAAAAGCAAATCTTAAAGACAAGGGCGGTAATTCCCCCTTAAGTCTTAGTGAGGGGCAGAAAAGGTTAATGTTTATATTAGCGTTGATGCAAAAAGATAAATTTCTTATATTCGATGAACCGCTTACATCCCTTGATCAAGAGAGTAAAAAAATGATAATTGAAGAAATGTTAGCATACAAAAAGAACAGGGGCTCAATTATATATACTACAAATCGTATAGAAGATATTTATTTTGCAGATAAACTCATATGTTTATAATTTTTAACGGAGTTGGATATGTCTTTACATGATGAATTTATTCAGTTCGGACGAAAATGCGTTAGGGAAGGCTTGGTGGACTCATTTTTTGGAAACATCTCTGTTTTAAAAGGGGATATGGTATATATCACAGCCACTGGTACGATAATGGATATGTTAAGCAGAGATGATATTGTTGAAATTAATCTGCATTCACCTTCTGAATATGATTGTTACGCTTCCTCCGAGTTGCTGGTTCACAGAGAGATTTATACCAAATCAAATTTTAAGAGCGTATTGCACGCCCACAGCTTGTATACTGTAATATTTGCTGAAATGTATGAAAAATTTTGTTTTGCTGAAACGGAAATTTTACCTTTTTTGGAAAATGTCAGGATTGTTGAGGGTAGAAGCGGTTCCGGCAAATTAGCTGAAACGGTTGGCGCAGCTGCTGAATTTTCCAGCCTTGTGGTTGTTAAAAACCATGGAGTATTTTCCTGTGGTTTAAATTTAAAAGATGCCTATATAAAACTATCAGCTCTGGAGCATGTTTGTAAAAAAGAGATTATGAAAAAAATGATAATAGACGAAAAATAATATGAGTGTTTTGAATGTAAATAATTTGTCAAAAAGTTACGCAGACAGACCAATACTTGATAATGTAAGTTTTACAGTAGACAAGGGTGTGAAAGCAGCACTTCTCGGGCAGAATGGCAGTGGTAAGTCCACCCTTTTAAATATCATTGCTGGGGAGATACCCCAGGATGACGGAGAAGTGATAATTGCCGGAACATGCAAAGTCAGCAGTTTGACTCAGGAAGACAGGTGGGAGGGCACTGTTTTTGATTTCATGCTGGATGAGTATTCTGATTTAATGGATATGGAAAGACAAATGCAGCGGGAGATATCTCCGGAAGCTCTGGATAGGTTAATGATAGACTATGAAAAAAACGGTGGTTATAATTACAAGGCAAATATTAAAATGGTCTTAAAAGGATTAGGTTTTGAGGAGATTTACTGGAATGCAGAATACAGGAATCTTTCCGGCGGTCAAAAGGTTAGGCTTAAGCTTGCTAAGGTACTTGCAGGCAAAGGCAATATACTGCTTTTAGATGAACCCACCAATCATCTTGATATTAAAATGATAACTTGGTTGGAAAACTTTATCCGCAATACTCCAAAAACCGTTATTTTTGTCAGTCATGACAGACGATTTGTCAGAAATCTGGCAGATGAAATTTTATATTTATCCGTAAACAAAATTAAACATATCAAGCTCGGGTATGATGATTTTAAAAGATATCTAAACACAGAGATAAAAAAATCAGAAAAGCAGCGCAAACTTATTAATAATAAAAGGGCAGAATTGGAGGAATTTGTCAGAAAATACAGAGCAGGTGTAAAGTCAAAGCAGGTAACAGTCAGGGAGAAAATGCTGGAAAATATTAAAAAAGAAGAAGATGAATTATTCGCTAATGAAAAAAGTTCCACAGCTTTTTTTAGGTTTGAAAAAAATACATCTGAAAATGATGAAGTACTGAATGTTTCACAGCTTACTATTGGTTATGGTGATAATATTTTGAAAAGCAATGTGAATTTTTCCATTTACAAAGGTGAAAAGGTAGCTCTTATAGGCCTTAACGGTACCGGTAAATCAACACTGCTGAAAATAATTATGGGAGAACATAAGCAGATTTCCGGAGCAATAAATATTGGTAACAAAGTTAAGATAGGTTATCTTGATCAAAATTTTTCAGGGTTAAACAAACAAAATACAGTTATGGAAGAATTACTGGAAATCAGTACTGCTCTGAATCAAAACGATATACTCAATATTACGTCCAGATTCGGTTTTAGCGCTGATGATATGGACAAACGTATTCATGTGCTCAGCGGCGGTGAAAAAACCAGAGTATGTTTAATAAAACTGATTTTCGCAGGTGCCAACTTTCTTATAATGGATGAGCCAACAAACCATCTGGATATTGATGGTGTGGAAGAGCTCAAATCAGCCTTACAGGAATTTAACGGAGCAGCCTTTATTGTATCCCACGACAGATTTTTTTTAGATGGTATAATAGATAAAGCTGTTGTTTTTAATAATAAAGGTGTTTTTGTGGATAATAGCAGTGTTGATGAAATTATAAGCAGGTATGCTTTGATTTACGATGAAGTAAACACCAAAAAAAATGACAAAAGAAAAGATATTATTAATAATTCTAACAAAAGAGTAAATAAATTCAAAGTTAATGAAAAAGAAAAAATCATTTTTGATATTGAGAGCAGACTTGAGGAATTGTATAGTGAGCGAAATAAGAATCTCACTGATTGGAAAAAACTGGATGAAATAAATAAAAACATAGATTATCTTGAAGAAGACTTAATTTATAAGTATGATGAACTTGAAAAATTGCAAAAGGGGGAAGTATGAATCTATTTGAAGAATCCAAAAAATATATACCAGGTGGGGTAAACAGTCCCGTAAGGGCATTCGGTTCTGTGGGTGGAGATCCTGTATTTATTAAAAAGGCCCGAGGTTCAAAAGTTTATGATGTGGATGGTAATGAGTATATTGACTATATTTGTTCATGGGGGCCGTTGATTCTTGGTCATGCAGATGAGGATGTTGTAAATGCGGTTGTAAGCGCTGCCAAAAATGGCACAAGTTTTGGTGCCCCAACAGAACTGGAAATGCTGCTGGCGAAAAAAGTTGTGGAAAATGTACCATCTATTGATATGGTCAGGATGGTTAATTCAGGCACAGAAGCTGTAATGTCGGCAATTAGGCTGGCCAGAGCTTATACCAAAAAAGATAAAATAATTAAGTTTGAAGGATGTTACCATGGCCATTCTGACGGTTTGTTGGTGAAAGCCGGAAGTGCTGCATTAACCTTTGGTCAGCCCAGCAGCCCCGGTGTCCCGGCTGATTATGCAAAAAATACACTGGTGGCTGAGTATAATAATATTGATTCGGTTAAAAAGCTAATGAAAGAAAACAAAGGTGAGATTGCTACAGTTATAGTGGAGCCTGTGGCTGGTAATATGGGTGTTGTTTTACCTGAGGATGGATTTTTGAAGCAGTTGGAAATATTATGCAAAGATGAAGGAATACTTCTTATTTTTGATGAAGTAATTACCGGTTTTAGGCTTGCTCCTGGAGGAGCGGGAGAATATTTTGATGTGAATCCTGATTTAGTGACACTTGGAAAGATTATAGGTGGTGGTTTACCAGTGGGCGCATATGGCGGGAAAAAAGAAATTATGCAGCTTGTGTCCCCCACGGGTCCTGTAACACAGGCAGGGACTTTAAGCGGTAATCCGCTTGCCATGGCTGCAGGATTGGCAACGCTGGAGAAAGTGTGTGCACCGGGATTTCACAAAAAACTTAGAGAAAAGTCTTCTATATTGTGGGATGGTATGCGTGAAAATTGCAAAAAACTCAATCTGAATTATGCTTTTAACGCCATAGAATCTATGGGTTGTTTGTTTTTTACCGAAGGTAAAGTGACAAGCTTTGGGGAAGCTACTTCCAGTGATACAAAGAAATTTGCCAAATTCTTTCACAATATGCTCAAGCAGAAAATCACCATAGCTCCCAGTCAATTTGAAGCTACGTTTGTTTCGGATAAGCATACGGAAGAGGATATCGACTACACACTGAAAGTGCACTATGAAGCTCTTAAAAACTTATAGCTGAAATGAAGCTTGTGCTGATTGTCCTCAACAGGACTGACCTGCTGGAAGAAGTGATAGAATATTTCGTTGAGGTCGGAGTCAAGGGTGGGACTGTTCTGGATTCGGTGGGTATGGGAAAAATAATGGCTTATGATATTCCTATCTTTGCGGCATTTAAAGAATTGATGATTGGAAGTAAAGCTTCGAATAAGGTTCTTTTTACAACTGTTGATAATAATGAAATTGATGATTTTATGGCTGGTTTGGACAAGATAATTAACTTTAATGAACCAGGCACTGGTGTAGCTTTTACCTTTAATATAGAGGAAGTTTACGGACTCTCATCAAGGTAATATTTTAAGCTAAATTAAATTTTTACAGATAATGGAGCAGATTTTGTCCAAAAACATGTTTGATAAAAACTCAAAATCCTGGCTTAATGCCAGTACTATTGGTATTTCACTGGTTTTAGCGATACTTATAGGTACTTTTTTGGGGGTTTATCTGGATAAGTTTTTTGGTACCAAACCTTGGCTGACTTTGATTTTTATGGTACTCGGTATAGTTGCAGGCTTCAAAAACATGTTCTACTTTTTAAAAAGAACAGATATGTATGATAATGATGATGATGAGAATTAAAAAAACAGTGATAATGTCATTGATTTTTTTTGGGATTTTGTATACAGTATTCATGATTTTTTTTAGCAATGCATATGCGACTGGTTTGTTGTTGGGTTGGGGGATTACTTTAGGTAACTATGTTGGTCTTGTAATTAAAGTTAAAGGGGCTTTTTCCAAAGGTTACACCAGAGCAATAGTTTTTAATTCCCAGCTAAGGTTGCTTGCCACCGGTGTTGTGCTTTTTATGTTTTTCAAATATTTTGATGTAAATTATTTAGGTTTGCTTGTTGGGTTACTGTTAAATGCAATATGTATACCGTTTGGTGCAATTTTAGAGTTTAGGAGGAACGCAGATGGAACATCCTGTTAATATTTTTTCTTTTTTACCTTATGAGGTGGTGTCCAAATACCTGCATGTTTTAATGACCTTTGTTGTTATTTTAATAGCTGTGATTCTGGGTTTAATAGCTTCCAGAAAGCGGGACGAAATCCCGGGTAAGGGACAGAATATCTTTGAGCTTCTGGTTGTCGGAATATACGATATGTGTATTAATATAATGGGTGAAGAAGGCAAACCTTATTTTCCGCTTATTTTTGCTATAGGTGTTTATGTCTTTTTTTCCAATATAATGGGTCTGATTCCAGGATTTGAGTCTCCCACCGCCAACCTGAATACAACATTGGCTCCAGCTTTGATTGTATTTTTTACTTACAATTTTATCGGGATAAAGAAGCATGGTTTTGGATATATAAAGCATTTTATGGGGCCTGTATTGTGGCTGTCACCATTGATGATACTTATTGAACTTATAGGCCATCTTTCACGACCCCTCTCACTTTCTATGAGGTTGTTCGGGAACATGTTTGGCAAAGAAATGATTTTGCTTATTTTGTTTATGCTGGTACCTTTTCTGGTGCCTCTGCCTATCTATTTTTTAGGTCTTTTTGTCGGAATTGTACAGACTTATGTTTTTATGATGTTGACAATGATATATATAAGTGGTGCTCTTGAAGAAGCACATTAGTAACATAAAAACAGGAGGTAGTATTATGTCTAAGGTTTTACGTATTACAATCAATGTTATGTTGATTGTTGCAGCGTTTTCCGCCAGTGCTTTTGCAGCGGAAGAAGGTGCTGCATCCGGCAACTGGGCTATTTATCTTGGTGCCGGCCTGGCTATCGGTATAGCTGCTTTTGGTACCGGTATAGGCCAAGGAAATGCAACTGCTAAGGCTGTCGAAGGTATTTCAAGAAATCCTGGAGCTTCCGGTAAAATTATGACCCCTATGATTATCGGTCTTGCGATGATTGAGTCTATTGCGATTTATGCACTGGTTGTAAGTCTTATACTTCTTTTTGTTGTATAACAATGTTAAGGGGAGACTGTGTCTCCCCTCCTTTTAAACGGAGGGTATTATGTGGCAGAAACTGAAAAATTTCACAAGAAAAGATCCCGTATTATTTGTTACGTTGATTATTGTTATTGTAGTTGGGTTTTGTTTCGCCAATGTCGAAGTTTTTCATTATACTTCAGAACCTGAATTTTGTGCTAAGTGCCACCCTGAAGAAAAAGTAGGACCTTTAGGAGAATATTATACCTGGGAAAAAAATATCCATGCCACAGCTGAGGTTGAGTGTTTGGACTGTCATGGTGACCCTGGTTTTATAGGATATATAGATGCTAAAATGGGTGGTTTGAAAGATGTGTATGGTGAAATTTTCAAATCCCAGGAACATAAAATGGAAATATTGATGAAGGGAGCAACTGATAAAGAGTATGCGGCTGAATTAGTCCCAAATGAAACGTGTATGCACTGTCATACTGACAGTGTGAACAAGAAGCACTGGAATAACAGATTGATGAATGTTGGTATAGATTTCAGGCTTATCGATTCGGTACATAATCCCGGTTTTAGAAAATCATTTGGGAGACCAGATATTATGGAAGAAGGTGTTTCTGTTGGTGTGGAACCTAATCACAAATTTCACATAGAAGAGGTTGGCCTGAATTGTGTTGACTGTCATCTTGGTGTTGCCCACAAAGGTGAACTTCATAATTTGCCTAAAATGAGTACATGCTTTGAATGTCATCATAAAAAAAGAGTGGAAAATCCAAATATTTCTGCTCCCGAAAATATGGAATGTGACAGATGTCATAAACTTCAGGTGGATATACAAGCAGGAACTTTTGCAAAAAAACAGGGTGTTGAGAACCTGAAGTGGTATATGGAAAGTCTTGCATGTACAGACTGTCATACCGATCCTTTTGCAAGGCCCACAACAGAAACCTGTGTACAATGCCATGATTCATCATATGCTGATTTGATGGTTATGTTTCAGGATACTTTTGAGAGCCGGTTGAGTAATATCGAGAAAGATTATGAAGAGCTTTTCCACGAAAGGCTTGAAATGCCGGAAGGAAAGAGGAAACTTTTCCTTGATCTGAAGAGGTTGGTCAGAGCAATGCAGATGGACGGATCTGCTGGTGTGCACAATCCTGATTATTTTTCAATGATGATGGATAAGGCGGAAGCACTTATTGAGAAAATTCACAACTATGACGAAAAAAGTGCAAAGGGCGGTTATAAGAGTCTGATTGAGCGTAAAGAAGAAGGCGAAATGATTGGTGAAGAAGAGAAAGAAATGGCAGAAAAAGAAGAAAAAGAGGTTTCAAATCCACCTGAGCTTGTAGCTATAGCACCTGAAACAATTAATTTAGCCGAAAGGCATGATATTGAAACGACGAAAAAAACTGTTACCTTTGACCATAAAATGCATTATGAAAATTTCGAGTGTTCAGAATGTCATGATAATCCCGAAACGGGCACTCTGAAAGCAGATCTTACAGAATTTTCTGGAATGAATAATTCCTTCCACCAGGAATTGTGTTTCCCCTGTCATAAAGAGGAGAGGGTTCCGAGGGGAACCAGTTGTAATACCTGCCATAAATAACTTATAAGCGACCCTGAGGGGTCGCTTTTTTTTGTAGTTACTAACGCTTTTTTATTGTAAAATGTTTTTTTAGTTATTAGAATTACTTAAAAAGAAGAAGGGTGGCAATTGTTCCCGTTAAGTGATTCAATCAAAGCCTTAAGAAAACCGTATATTAATACATTTATTATTATTTTTAATATTATAGTATTTTTTTATCAACTTTCATTGGGCAGTGATATGAGGTTTTTTATTTTTGAATACGGTCTTATCCCTTTGAAAGTTTTTACGCCTCTTGATATTGTTCCTTTGAGTGAAAAAATATATCCTTTTTTCACTTCGATGTTCTTGCATGGCGGGTGGTTTCATTTAATCAGTAACATGTATTTTTTGTTTATTTTCGGAGATAATGTGGAGGATGATCTCGGACATATTCGGTATTTTTTTATGTATATACTTTTTGGGTTGGCGGCTGCAGCTACTCAAGTTATTATGTTTGCAGATTCTGGGATACCTACTATTGGAGCTAGTGGTGCAGTGGCGGGTGTTATGGGATATTACTTCATAAGATATCCGCATGCAACGGTAAAAACATTGGTAATTTTTATTTTCTTTGTTACTATTATAGAAATACCCGCTATTATTTTTTTGGGATTGTGGTTTTTTATACAATTTTTAAACGGATCTACACAGGCAGCTTTTGGTGCAATTGGCGGTGTAGCATGGTGGGCTCATATTGGCGGTTTCGTAGCCGGACTTACAGTCTGTCTCATCAGACAACGCAGATATTTGAGGGGGTGAATTATGTGTTTGGGGCTACCTGGCAGGGTTATGGAAAAGAATGATTTTTCGGCCGTTGTTGACATTGGTGGTACAAAAAGAGAAGTATCTTTGATGATGATGCCCGAAGAAGTGGATGTGGGGGAATATGTAATGGTGCATGTGGGCTTTGCCATTTCAAAAATGGATCCTGAAGAAGCCAGAAAAACTCTTGAAACCCTTATGGATATAGCTGATGAAATTGACGGTTGATTTCAAAAACCCTGAGTTGGCCAAATCGTTAATTGATAAAATTAGTGCAGAAGTTTTTGATGAAAAAAGCTACAATATTATGGAGATTTGCGGGACGCACACTGTCTCTATTTTCAGATATGGAATCAGATCGGTTCTACCGGAAAATGTTAATTTACTCTCCGGACCTGGATGTCCCGTTTGTGTAACTTCACAGGGTGAAATAGATGCAATCTTTGAGATATTGGCAAAAACTGATATTTGTGTATTGACATTCGGTGATTTGATGAGAGTACCGGGAAGCAGAGGAGAAAGCTTAGAAGATATGCAGTCGGAAGGTTATGACATCAGAGTGGTTTTATCGCCACTGGATGCTGTTGACATTGCGGAAAAGGAGCCTGACCGTAATTTTGTTCTGGTGGGTATAGGTTTTGAAACAACAGCTCCCGCAATAGCTGCATCTGTTGTTAGCGCTGAAGAAAGAAGTCTGAGAAACTTTTACCTTTTGGCTTATAACAAAACAATGCCCGAAGTTATAAAATTTCTACTTAATGATTCAAAATTGAATGTTGACGGCTTTTTATGCCCGGGTCATGTTTCTGTCGTTACCGGTGAAGAAATATATTTTTCACTGCCGGAAAATAACAAAGCTGCTGTGATAGCAGGATTTGAGCCGGTGGATATACTGTCTTCGATTTTGTATATTATTTATCAGATTAACAGAAATGAGTTTAAAGTTTATAATAATTATTCAAGAGCTGTGCGCAGAGAAGGGAATATAAAAGCCAAAAAACTGCTTGAAGAGGTTTTTGTTAAATGCACAGCCTCATGGAGAGGAATTGGCCAGCTTAAAAACAGCGGGCTTTGTCTGAATAAAAAATATGAACATTTTGATGCATTGAAAGTTTTTGATGTGGACCCCCGCCCGGCAATTGCCAAAGAGGGGTGCAGATGTGGAGAAGTTCTGAAAGGATATATATTACCTAAGGAATGCTCTATGTTTGGCAACGGATGCACACCTGAAAAGCCTTTTGGTCCATGTATGGTTTCCACTGAAGGCGCTTGTGCTGCATATTTTAAATACAGTAGCTAAATGGGTTATTTATGAATATGAAAAAAATTACAATGGCGCATGGAAGTGGTGGAAAAGCCACAAATGATTTGATTAAGAATCTCATAGTTGAAAATTTTTCCGGTAGTATTCTTGGAAATTTAGGAGATTCTGCTTACATAAATCTTTGTGGCGATCTTGCTTTTTCCAGTGATTCTTTTGTGGTTCAACCGGAGTTCTTTCCAGGAGGCGATATCGGTGAACTTTCAGTTTACGGGACATGTAATGATCTTGCAGTTTCCGGAGCAGTTCCCATGTATTTGTCTTTTTCACTGATATTGCCTAACGGGTATATTATGGATGATCTGGAAAAAATAGTAAAGTCGGCTGCTAAAGCTGCCGATGAAGTAGGTATAGAAGTGGTTTGCGGGGATACGAAAGTAATAAATTCTCACAGCAGCAACACTCCTATCATTAACACGGCAGGTATAGGTGTTATGGGAGCGTCTTTAAACGATTACAGCAAGATAAAGCCTGGGGACAAAGTTATTTTAACATCAGACATTGCACGTCACGGCATGGCCATTTTTTCTGCAAGAAAAGAGCTTGAGTTGGAAAACTCCATTCAATCAGACTGTGGAAATCTTTATTCAATATTTGAAAAAACAGGTTATGACGGTATTAAATTCAGCAGAGACGCCACAAGAGGTGGTGTGGCAGCAGTTTTACATGAAATATCTGATAAAATATCAGCTGGATTTTACCTATATGAAAATATGATTCCTATACAGGAAGATGTTGTTTATTTATGCGAATTTTTGGGGTTTGATCCTTTAGTGGTTGCTAACGAAGGTGTAGCTGTTATTATATCAGAAGCAAAAAAAGCCCAAAAAATACTAAATAAAATTAGGCAAACCAAAATGGGCAGGAATGCTTCTATTGTGGGTGAGGTTTACGAAACGAATAATGTTGTTATGGAAACAAAAATAGGTGGGGTGAGAACTGTTGAGATGCCTTCTGGTGATCTTTTGCCTCGTATTTGTTAATTTTGTAATTGTAACAGGATGTTTTTCCGGTCCCAGGAATAGTATTCTGGAAATTCACTGTAGTAAATGCCATTCTGTTAAGGTTGTTTATGAAAAAAAACGCTCCAAAAAGGAGTGGCGAAAACTTGTGAGTGGCATGAAACGAAGAGGGTTGAAATTGACACCTGAAGAAGAAAAAGAAGTTTTTGATGCTCTTTTTGAAAATTATTCGGTAGAATAAAATTATATGCGTGTTGATTGCGTAATATAGGTGTGTTAAAATGGAAAATAATTCTTTGATTGATTGGACGAAAATGGACGGACTTGTACCGGTAATAGTTCAGGACGAGTATTCAAAAGATGTTTTAATGCAGGCTTATGCCAACAGTGAGGCTTTAAAATTAACAAAAAAAACCGGATTTGCCCACTATTATTCAAGAAGTAGGAAAAAAATTTGGAAAAAAGGTGAAACATCTGGTAATATTCAGATAGTGAAAGAAATATATGTGGACTGTGACGGGGATTGTCTTTTGTATGTTGTGAAACAGACAGGCCCTGCGTGTCATACCGGAGAGACAAGTTGTTTTTTCAGAAAGCTTGAGGATTGATGGAAAGTTGTCAGTTAGAATAGATTTTAGTATTTAGTAATATTGGTGGCGGAATATAATACAAGTATTTCAGGAGTGGACATGTTTGGGAAAAAGGAAAACCTGATTGGGGTTGATATAGGCAGTCACTCTGTAAAAGTTTTGGAGATAAAAAGCAAAAGAGACGGTTTTGTTTTGAAAAACCTAAATCACAAGGAGTTGACTCCTGATGTTATTTCTGAAGGAACTATTGTCGATTATGGTGAGGTAGTAAATGCTATTATTGATATTTTCAAGGAAAACAATTTTTCTCACAAAAAGGTTGCGGCAGCATTAAAAGGCAATGCTGTTATTGCCAAAAGACTTTCAGTTGCTTCTGTGGATGATAAAAACTTTGACGAGGTCTTCAGGTGGGAAGCTGAGCAGTATATTCAAATGGATATAGATGAAGTTAATATTGATTATGAAATTATTAGTCAAAACAGTGAGATGGATCAGGTTGATGTTTTGTTGGCGGTAGCCCGTAAAGATTTAATTGCAGATACGGTCAGTGTATTGGAATCTGCCAAGCTGAAACCGGAGCTAATAGATCTGGAAGTTTTTGCATTAATTAACGCATTTGAAATGAATTACGGCACTGATTCGGATGTAACTGCGATACTTAACATAGGCCATTCTTCAACCATGATTTTGTTTGTCAGAAACGGATTATATGAATTTTCCCGGGAAATTAATTTTGGTATCAAAGACTGTTTGGAACTTATTCAGCAAAAACTGGGTGTTGGAAGTGATGAATCTAAAGCAATGCTGTACGATGAAGAAGCTGCGGAATTTAATGAAGAATTGGATGGTGTTTTAAAAGAGTTTAACAACCAAATTAGTACGGAAGTAAAAAATACTATGGATATGTTTCATACCAGCAGTCAATTAAATGTGGAAAAATGTTTTTTATGCGGCGGTGGAGCAAATATGCACAATTTGAAAGACAGCATTTCCACACAAATTTCATTGGATGTTAATTATTTTAATCCTTTTACCAATGTTGATATAGACAAAAGTATAGACACCGACTATGTGAATAAAAATATATATATGTTTAATGTCGCTTTGGGGCTTGCTTTGCGAAAGGTGGGTGACAAATGATAAGAGTAAATCTCTTAAAGAGTAAAAAAAGACAGTTTCGGCCTGTGTACCTTGAACTTTTGTTGTTTTTAATGATAATTGGTGGCTTGGTTTTTAGTTTTAACTTGGTTGTGCAAGGGTTAAACAGCAAAATCCAACTAATAGAAACTGAAATTGATAAGTTAAACAATGAATTTAACAAATTACAAAAGGTTAAAAGAGAAGTCGATGCATTTAAAAGTCAGAAGGAGGAACTGCAAAACAAGATTAATATAGTAAAAAATCTTAAACAGGACCAGAAGGGATATTATAAGGTTTTGACTGATTTGGAAAAGTCTATGCCCGAGGACGTGTGGATTGCTACTTTTAATTATAATGGCAGCAGTGTGGATATCTCAGGATCTTCTCTGAGAACTGCTTCTGTTAACGAGTTTATAATAAATTTATACCGTTCGAAAATATTCACAAATGTTAATCTTAAAGTGGTACGCAAAAAAACTGTTGAGAATATAGATATAAACGATTTCAGTATTACTGCTGATGTTCGTCTGGACGGAGTATAAAATGGGATTTTTAAGCAAAGTACCTTTAAAGTATCGTATTATCGTTGAAATCCTTATAATTGCGATACTTTTTGGTGCTTTTTATTATTTTATGTACCAGCCACGTGTAGAAAAGATTACCCGGCTAAAGCAGGAATATGATTCTCTGTCACTGAAAGTTTCCAGGCTTAAGCCTATTGCATTAAGTTACGATAAGTTTAAGAAAGAAGTGGAGCTTTTAAATGAACAGTTTGAAATGGTGGTACAGGTACTTCCTGATGCTAAAAGCTACAATGTGCTGTATAATGAGCTTGTAGGGCTGGCGGAGAAAAATGGTATTAAGGTAACCCTTTTTCAACCGGCTGGGGAAACCAGAATTAATAATTTTCATTCGGCAGTAAACTTTAATATGAATATAGAAGCGGGATATGCTGAGCTGATTAATTATTTATACAGAATAAATTTTTTGGATAAAATAATTAATTTAAAAAGTATGCAGATACAATCCAGAAAGAGTGAGGATGGTCGGATTCTTCTTAATGTCAATGCTGCGATGAATTCCTATATGTTTAATGTTACAGGTAATTAATTATGAAAGTTTTATATGAAATCTATTCTTTGCAGAAATGTTATTTTAAGTTTTCAAGAGGTCAGCAGTTATGAAGAAATATATTTGCGTGATTGCCATTTTCATTTTATCTGTTTTTTTTAGCGGTTGTGATATGTTGCCGGATTCTGAAAAAACTAAATTTGAAAAGCGTCAGATAAAACAGATGAAACCTGTAGAAGTGGATGTCAGTGATATAAGAAAACAGGGAGAGGAGCTTCAAAAACTTTTCAAAGACACTTTCAAACCTTTGCAATACAAACAGGAGAAAAATCCTTTTGAATCTGTGGTGGAAATATACAGGTCGTCACAGAAAGGCGATTCTTCAGGTAATCCATTGAAAGAGTTAACCCTTGACCAAATTAGTCTTGTTGGGACACTGCAGGGTGAAGTGGGAGTTATCGGTGTTTTAAATGCAGGTGGTGAAATTTATTATGTAAAAACGGGTGACAGGATTGGCAAAGACAATGGTGTTATTATAGATATTTCCAAAAACAAGCTTAGTTTAAGACAGAAGGAACAGGATATTTTTGGCAATGTTAGAAGTACAATAAAAGAATTAACATTGGACTCCAAGGAGGGTAAGTTATGAAAATCAAAAATAATCCGGTGATGAAAAACTTAACGTTTTTCAGATTAATTTATATATTGGTTATTTTAGTTTTTTTTACCTCCTGTGCTCAGAAACCCACAGATTTTGGCTATGATAAATCAGACAAAATCAGTGTCTCTGATATCTCGTTTAAAAAAGATCAGGATAAATATAAATTGAATGTGCAAACGGATGAGAAAACAATTTTTAATACTTATTACTCTAAAAACCCCTATAAAATAATTATTATGGTTGATAATGCAAAGTTTGCCAGCAACTTGATGGAATATAACTATTCAAACGGTATTGTTGAGAATGTCAATCTGATTCCATCGGCAAATTTTGCTACAATTGAAGTGGATTTGAAAGAAGATGTTCTTTATAAGATTAATAAATCCGATAATAGTGTACAGGTTACATTTTATGAACCCTCATCAGAAGTAAATATAAGTGAGTCTGGCATTAAATCTGAAAAAATATCTGTTTCCAAGCATAAACTTGGGAGCAGAGTTGAAAGCTTTTCGAATTTATCCCAGGGTTCTGACTTGTTAATGGAAGTCGGTGTCAATGGAATTGTCAGGTATGATTACGGTTATTCCGATGAGAACAAATTTTATCTTGATGTTTTTGATGTCAAGAGTGATTTGAAGAGGGAATATTATTCAGGTAAAGGTCTTGTTAACTCAATAAAAGTTGGGAGTTATTACCCTCCTCAGAAAGTAAGATTTATCTTTAACCTTGAGAGGTCAATGCCTATTTTTGTGGGGCAGGATGGCAGTAAAATTGTTGTCTCGAATAATATTGCCGATGTTCCTGAGGAAACAAAATATATTGTTTCTATGGAAAGTATTTTTGTTAACAAATTCCAGAGTATTATCGTGAAGCTAACAAATAATGTCCCTTTTACAAAAAGTGTTGTTAATGGAAATCTTGTACTGACTTTTGATGAATCTGTGAAAGTGCTGGATACCGTACAGAACGTATTTTCTTTTAGTGAAAAGCCGTTTAAAAAAGTTAGAGTAAGGAATGTCGAAGGGAAAACATCTTTAATTGTGGAACCTAATGGTGAGATTTTTGCAAAAGTAGATGAAATGCCGGAAGGGATTCTGATAAGCGGCAGTTTTAATGAATTTTCCAAATCTGATATTAATCTGCAGGAAAGGATAGAAGCTGTCGAAGGTGAACAAAACAAAAAAGATAAAGGCAAACAAGAAGTAGATAAAAAAGATCTTGTTAGTGTGAGTGTAAAGGATATGGGGGTCAGGGAAGCAGTAAGGCTTCTTTATTATGGCAGGACAGAGAACCTGGTTTTTGGTAAAGATGTAAAAGGAAGTGTTTCACTGTATTTGGACAATGTGGATTACAGAAATGCCCTTGATATGATATATAAAGAGAACGGACTTGTTGAAGTCAAAGAAAACAATATCACGTGGGTTATTACGAAAGAACGTTATAGAAATATGCAGCAGCAAAAATTACAGGCTAAACAGCAAAAGGAAGAAGAGAAGAAATATGAGCCCCTTCAAACAGAGATTTTATCTGTTAACTATACTGATGCAGCGAGTTATTCCGGTATTATATCAAGTGTGTTATCTGAGAGGGGCAAGCTTCAACAAGAAAAAAGGACAAACAGTTTTATTATTACAGATATACGTTCAAGAATTGAGCAGGCAAAGGCTCTGTTGGCAAAATTAGACAAGCCGACACCTCAGGTTAACATTGAAGCCAGAATTGTAGAAGTTTTTGACACCAATAATCTTAATCTGGGAATTCAGTGGGGTGGGAAGATATCTGAAAGTACAACGTCTTATGATTTTCCGGGTACTGTCAATATCACTGGTAATACAGAGATGTCCGGGCCGAGCGGGTCAGGGTATTTAGTGAATTTACCTGTGGGTAATCCTGCGGGAGCGTTGTCGATTGCTTTGGGGAGTATTTCAGGGAGGTATAATTTAGATATTGCCTTGTCTGCCTTAGAAACCAGAAATAAAGCGAAAACCATTTCGAGTCCCAGAATTACAACCTTAGATAATCAGGAAGCAGAGATAAAAAGTGGTGGTACTGCTATCATTGTTCCTACTGGTGACAATACAGAAACTGAAGAGGTGGATGTGGGTATCAAGCTTAAGATTAAACCCCATGTTACATCTAATAATATGATTTTTCTTGATATCGAAGTGGAAAAAAGTACATTGGGCCAGGTAACAGCCAATACTGCTACCACCGAAGAGAAAAGGGCAATGACACAGGTTTTGCTTGAAAATGGTGAAACAACTGTAATAGGTGGAATCTATGAGGATGAGCAATCCAATACAGTGGAAGGTGTTCCCTTTTTTAATAATATTCCTTTTTTTAAATGGTTATTTCAATCAAAACAGCGGATTTACAGTAAAAGAGAACTTTTAGTGTTTATAACACCTAATGTAGTAGAATAAGCATTTAGGAGAAGAATATGAAGCGTTTTATTTTAACACTATTTATTATCCCTTTTGTGTTTGCATGCGGTTCAACAAGTGATGGTAAGTCTGGGTCATATTTTGAATCTGTGAGAGTATACGTTTCAGGCGATAATATTGAAGGCAACGTTTACGAGGCAGATAGCGTTGACAAAGACTCCAATAACGATGGCATTTGCGATAATAACTCTGATAATTATACTTTTACTACAGATGAGATTACTGTAAATGTAACGTCTGAAGCAATTCCAAATCTGCCGGAAGATATGGAACTGGCTGATGTTGAAATCTACAACATTACTGTGTCATTTACTCCTAATAATGATAACGTTTCATATGAGTTTATTCCAGAAGAAAAAGTATATAATCGAAGATATTATATTGAACCGAATTCTACAACGGAGATACCTGTGACAATTTTTGAAAAAAGGGAGAAAGAAGATAGCTCTTTTAATTTGTTTTATAGTAAGTTGGACAACAATACAACGTATGAGTATATTGTAAATATAGGATTTAAAGCTGAAGAGCTAATATATGGAGGTACGCACTCTTTTTCTTATAAGTTTCCTTTAAGATACTATGATTTAGAAGACGACTGCACTGAATGAAAATTTTTATGATTGCCGGGGAAGAATCCGGTGATATACATGGAGCCAATCTCATCCGTCAGTTGCAGAAGCTGACAAGTGTTTCCTTATACGGCACTGGTGGTGGTAACCTTAAGTCTCTGGGACAGGAACAGTATTTCAGCACAGACCAAATGACAATTATAGGCCTGGATGGTATTATTTCCAATATTCCTTTTATTTTCAGAATGTTCAAAACACTTGAGAAGAAACTTGAGGAAATTAAACCGGACTTGGTAATACTGGTGGATTATCCGGGGTTTAACCTAAGATTTGCCAAAAAAGCTCATCATGTGGGTTGTAAAATCGTTTACTATATTGCACCCCAGGTTTGGGCGTGGCACTATTCCAGAGTAAATAAAATTCGCAGTTATGTAGATAAAGTTTTGTGCATCCTCCCTTTTGAAGAGGAAATTTTCAAAAAGGAAGGGATCAATGCCACTTATGTTGGAAATCCCGTTGTTGATAATATCAGGTATAGGTTTAAAGAGAAAAAGGAGTTTTTTGATTTCTATCAGTTTGAGGAGGATAAACCGGTAATAGGACTGCTACCCGGAAGCAGAAAAAAAGAGATAGAAAACCTTCTTCCGGTTATGATGGAAACATCTGAAAAATTCGGAGATAAATTCCAATATGTTCTGGCTAAAGCTGCAGGCACTGATTTCCGGTATATAGATTCTCTTCTGGATGACTCAGATATTATTATTGCTGAAAACTCAACATACGATATTATGAGGTATGCCGACCTTTTATGGGTATGCTCCGGTACGGCTACACTTGAGTCGGCTTTAAACGGCACTCCTATGATTGTCCTGTATAAAGTGGGCAAATTGACAGAGATGATAGGCAAATGTGTTGTAAAAACAAAATATATCGGATTGCCCAATGTGATTGAGGGAAAAGAAATAATCCCTGAATTACTTCAGGCTGATGTTACAGCAGATTCCCTTTACGAAAAAACGGAAGAAATTTTCAGAAATTACAGTGACTATCTTGGAAGAGTAAGAAATATAAAAAGCAAAATTGATAAAAAAATCCCCTCTGAAAATGCGGCACGGGAAATTTATTCCATGTTGCATCCATATTAGGAAAAAATAACCATCCTGAAAGCAATACTATACTTAAAGACTTTTGTATAATCCTACCCAATTTGGTCATTATGAGATGACTGAATGGCCTGATTACTCAGTTATTTCAGTAATATGGCATATTTGTGTAATTCAAAAGGCGTGATATTGCGACTCAAATCTAAATCAATAAATTTCTGGCACCGAATTTCCTATATGACCAATGACGGAGGTGCAACATGGCAGAAGTTGCGTTGGCAAATATAGATTTAAAATCGGCTGGTAATATAAATAATAAAAACAGTAAAACATCCAAATCCGAGTCCGAAAACTTTGTGGATATTTTCAACTCTCACTTAAATGAAAAAAATTCAAAAAGTCAAAAAATTGATGAAAGTGTTCTGGCAGAAATGCTTAAAATGTTTTTGCAGGGTAACGATTTTAACAAATTAAATATCGATGTATCCCAGTTGGAGGAAGGGTTAAAATCTCTGGGAAATGAAATGCTAAAAAAAATGGCAAATGTACTAAATGACGGGCTAAGCGAAGAAGATTTGAAGACTTTACTCGCTAAAATAAAAGCCCTTGCTTCAAACAAAGGAAATAGTAAAGAAAATCTGAAAAATACTCTGAATAATATTGATAGTAATAAACAGATGGCAAAAGATAATTCTCTTGAAAAGGCTATGCAGAATGTAAAAAACAATAATAATAGCGATTCAAAGGGAAATTTACAGGATACTGTTTTTAAATCAGCGGAAAAGGATTCCAAAACAGCTACCAACAAAAACTTTGCGTTTAAGGATTTGGTTTCTAATTTAGAAAATCCGGATAAAATTTTGTCAGCCAAAAATGGTAATGAAAAAACATTGGGAGAGTTTAAGCAGGAAATAAATTTTGATTCCATGTCAAGGCTTGCTTCCAAAACCTCTGAGCAGAATAATGTTAAAACTGTTAATATAGATTCACCCAAAGATATATTCAAAATAACAGATCTTGTGGAAATAGCAAAAAATTCAAGTAGCAAAAAGCTCACGGTTCAGTTAGAGCCACATAATCTGGGCAAAATGAATATTCAGCTGACGGAACAGGCTGGTAAGCTCACAGCTAAATTCTTTGTGGAAAATGATACTGTGAAACATATTATGGTTAACAATGCTGACCAAATAAGGGCTCAGTTGGCGGATAAAGGGATTGTTATACACGATATGGATTTTATGTTTATGGATGATTATGATTCTCAGCAGCGTTTCCATGAGAATGCTGAAAGACTAAGACAGCAGTTTAAAAATGGTGACAATTCTGGGAATCAGGAAGAAGAAATGGAAAATGAGAAATATGATAGAAAATCAGGGATTTATGCCTGAAGGAGGATGAGTTATGCAGGCTATGATAGATAAATATACTGATTTACAGGCTAAATATGCTGAAGAACAGAGTACAAAAAGAGAGATTAAAAAGGAGTTGGGAAAAGAGGATTTTTTACAACTTATGGTGGAACAGATGAAAAATCAGGATCCTCTTAATCCAATGAATAATTCTGAATTTATTGCCCAAACCGCTCAGTTTTCTTCTCTGGAGCAGTTACTTAACATATCCGGTTCTGTTGAGAAGTTGTCCGAGTCTATAAAGAAAGACGAGGCCGGACAGAATCAGCTTTTTTCCGCAGCCAATTTCATTGGGAAAAAGGTGGGCTTTTATTCAAATACTGCAAGACTAAAAAATGGTGAAGCTTCAATTTCCTTTGAAGCAGAAGGTATGCCGGCTGCCGCACAAATTGATATAAAAAACGGCTCAGGCCAGACTATTAAAAGTCTTGATATCAAAGATGTCAGTATGGGTAAAAATTCTATTGTGTGGGACGGAACAGATGCAGAAGGAAACAAAGTGGATGACGGTAATTATATCTTTGAGGTAAAAGCAGTTAATGCAGAAGGAGATGCCATTCCTACACTCGGTCTTTCAGAAGGTTTGGTAAAAGGTGTAAGCAATGGGAGTAATGGAATGCAGTTTGACTTAGGTGGTTTAAAAATTGCATCTAATCAGATTTATTCTGTTTATGAAAATGATGAATAATAAATATACAGGAGGCGTAAAATGTTACGTTCATTATATTCGGGTATATCAGGATTAAGACAGCATCAGCAGGGAATGGATGTTGTGGGTAATAATATAGCCAATGTAAATACCACCGGTTTTAAATCTTCACGTGTGATATTTGAAGATTTATTCAGTCAGACACTAAGCGGTGCCAGGGCTCCCTCAGGCAATACTGGCGGAGTGGACCCCACACAGATAGGTACGGGTGTTGGTATGGCTACTGTTGATAACATTTTTACAGAGGGTACACCGGAGAGTACCGGCGTTACGACAGATTTGGCGCTGGAAGGTAATGGTTTTTTTGTTGTAAGAGGCCAGGGTGAAAATGAAGATTATTACACCAGAGCAGGGCATTTTACTTTCGACAGGGATGGTAATATGGTTAATCCTTCGGGGTATATCGCACAGGGATGGATGGCTGATCCTGAAACGGGCAGGATACAGACGGATGTTGATGCGCAGGATATGAAGATTACGGAAGCGCACAGGAACCTTGCACCCCAGGAAACGACTGAAGCTATGCTTGCAGGAAATCTGGATACCAGAGCGGATGCAAGTATACTGGAATTTCAAAAGCTGACTACATACGCAGCAGGTGATACACCACTTTCTTCACTTTATGATACCAATGGTACTGAATTGGATTTGTCCCAAGGGGAACCTGTTATTATAAAAGCACACGGCACCGGTGATACAGATATGTCGAGTTTGTATGATGAGTTTGGCACAAGCTTGGGAGTTGAATCAGGAGACACCATTGATGTGACATATAATAGTGCCACTACAACTTTAACGTATGGAACTGATTTTAATACTTTAAGTGATTTCATAACTCAATTAGATATTATAACAGGTGGCACATCCTCATTAAATAATGGAAGCATTGAGACAAATCTTGCAAATGGAGATACATTATCATTTACCAGCCCTGATACAAACCTTGAAAGTGTACTGAGCGGTCTTGAAGGCACTTATGATGGTACAAATTCCCAAAGCTCCGGTGTTATGAACTATCAGAATGAAATAGTAACGGGTATTGATTTTGAAAATATGAATGAACTTGCCGGTGAAATACAAAGCGCTTTGAATAATGTATCAACTGGTTTTACGGCAACCTATGATGATACCCAGGGTAAAATACTCTATGATAACGCAGGTCCACAGAATATATCAGGTCTGGAAATTTCAAAAGCATATTCAGGCAATATTTTTGAAAATAATCTTTTGAATACAGATACAATTAATAGTGGTGGCACAACAGATTCTGATATTTTTCTCAGGAATGCTGACAGTAATACAGTATTAGCAGATTTATTTGATAGCAGCGGTCAATCGTTAGGTTTGGATACAAATTCTCAAATTACAGCTGAAGCCATAATAGGTGGTGAAAATCCAGGGAATAATTTTATTCCTGTTGACGGTGATGCCTTGTTGAGTGATTTATTCGGGGAGTTGGAAAGTTATATGGGACTTAACAATGGAGGTGTTAATATTACTGACGGCGTAATTACCCTAAAAGGTGAAAAAGGAGTGAAAAATAATATTGACTCTATAAATTTTGAGGCTATTGACACTACCGATGGCTCAGCCATAGTTACTTTTAATAATACAATAAATGATTATTCGATAGAGCAGGAGGCGGAAGGTGGTCAATTGGTGACCAGTCAGACATTATACGATCAGTTGGGCAATGCCAATGTGGTAAACTATGATTTTACTCTGTCTGATTCCCAAAATAATATATGGAAGTTGGATTTATCCTCTGACAATCCGGAGTATAGTGCTGAATTCGAAAATGTGCAGAATGATTTGTTTGTGCAGTTCAATGATGATGGTTCTTTCAGGAGTGCTTTTTATAATGACAACGCCGGAAACAGGGTTAATATCTCAAATCTGAGCTATAGCCTTTTTGATTCAGGTAATAATCCTGTTATAGAAAATGTTGCGCTGAACTTGGGTTCATCAGGTGAATATAACGGCATGACGACTTCGGCTGCTGAATCTAATATAAAGAAAACTGACCAGGACGGATACACCAGAGGTGAGCTGGATAGGCTCAATATCAATGATGCCGGTGAAATTATAGGCTCCTACACAAATGGTGAACTGAAAACATTAGGTCAAATAGGTGTGGCATCCTTTGCGAACCAGGACGGTCTGCTTAAAGTAGGTGAAACGATGTTTGCCACCACGCCAAATTCCGGAGATGCTGCCATTGGACGGGCTAATACAGGTGGAAGAGGTATTATAAAATCAGGCTACATTGAAAATTCTAATGTGGATTTGGCCAAAGAGTTTGTGGATATGATAAAGATGCAGAGAGGTTATCAGGCCAATTCCAGGACAATTACCACAAGTGACGAAATGCTTCAGGAGCTTATGAATCTTAAAAGGTAATGTTTAATCCACAGGGAGGGGTAAACCTCCCTTTTTTACTTGTAAAGATTATACTTTTAATTGCCTTATTTCTTATTTATAATTAATATACAATTCTTTTAAAATATGATATAGATACTTAAGTTATGGGCTAAGATGGTCGAATTAACGTTTATTAATGGCAAATAGGTTATCTTGTTATTGAAGTAGAATCGAAGGCTATAGGAGATTTTGGTTATGGATATTGCAACCCTTGCTGGTGTAATCGTTGCTTACGTTCTTGTTTTTATTGCTTTGATAATCGGTCCGGGAGTAATTGTTTACATAGATGTGCCTTCCATGCTTATTGTGTTCGGAGGTACTACGGGGATTTTGCTAATGAACTGGCCTCTGAATAAAGTGCTTAATGTCATGACGATTGTAATGAAAACATTTCTTTTTAAATCCGAAGATCCTGAAAATCTCATTAATAACCTTGTGGAATATTCCCAGAGGGCACGGAGAGATGGAATTCTGGCTTTGGAGTCTGTTGAGGATGAGATAGATGATGAATTTTTAAAAAAAGGAGTGAGGCTGGCAGTGGATGGTACTGAACCGGAGGTTATAAGGACAATACTTGAAACAGAGCTTTCCTATATGGAAGACAGGCACAAGGAAGGTGCATCTGTACTGCAGACTTTGGCAGATTTTGCACCTGCAATGGGGATGATTGGTACATTGATAGGTCTTGTAGCAATGTTACAAACCATGAATGACCCAACTACTATCGGCCCGGCAATGGCTATTGCATTACTTACTACTTTTTACGGCTCTCTTATTGCTAACCTTTTTGCAGCTCCCTTGGCGAACAAATTAAGAACCAGATCAACAGAAGAGGTTTTACTAAAAGAAATCATGCTTGCAGGTATTATGGCGATACAGTCAGGAGATAATCCAAGAATTGTGGAAGAAAAGCTTCATGCATTTTTACCACCCAAACTTAGAAAATCTCAGTTTGAATAAAGCTGGAATCGTATACAGAGGATAAAAATGGCCAGAAAGAAAAAAGAGGAATGTCCGAAAGGCGCACCAGCCTGGATGACAACTTTTTCTGATATGACAACACTGCTTCTGACTTTCTTTATCCTACTTCTTTCTATGGCTTCGTTAGATCAGCGTAAAATAAAGCAGGCTATAGGCTCACTCCAGGGAGCACTCGGTGTGTTAGCTGAAGGCCGGCGTACAGAGATGAGTCAGGAAGAAATTATTTCCCGGATTGAGTTTGTTACACAGACAGAAAGTAGTTCCAAACAAATTATGCAGGGCATGCGTAACTATATGGAACAGGCCAATCTTTCTTCCGAAGTTTCTGTTGTGGAAACGGAAAAGGGTTTTTCAGTTCGTATAATGGATTCGGTTTTGTTTGAGTCCGGCAGTGCAACGCTTCTTGATTCTGCTAAGCCTCTTTTGGACAAGCTTCTGGGAGTTATAAGAGAATCACCTTATCATGTTATGGTGGAGGGGCACACGGATGATATTCCTATAAATACTGATGAATTTCAGTCTAACTGGGAGCTTTCCACTGCAAGAGCCACTTCTGTTGTGAAATATTTTATAAATAAAGGGGCTAAGCCAGAGAAACTTTCTGCTGCAGGATATTCACAGTATCATCCTTTGGTCCCAAATATTACGCCGGAAAACAGGGCAAAAAACAGACGGGTTGAAATAAACTTTATAAGTCCGGAATTTTCAAGTGCCAACAGAGATATTTTTGAAAATGAAAATTAAAGATTTGTTTTTAATTGACACTTTTATAATTGAGTAAAATTTGTATAATGTCGTTTATAACAGTTTGGGGGAAATGTAATGGCAGAAGAAAACGAAAAACAGGAAACAGGTAAAAAAAGATCAAAGTTAAAACTGATAATTATTATATTAATTGTATTAATATTACTTGGTGGTGCTATGGCTGCATATTTTTTTATTTTTAGTACTGATCCGGCTAATTCTGCTCAACAGAATAACCAGCAGTCTACCCAGGAATTAGGATCACAAAATTCAAAGACAATTGGACCACTTTATTCGTTCGATACGTTTATCGTAAATCTTTCTGATTCAGGAGGTACAAGATATCTGAAAGTTACAATGCAGGTGGAGCTTAGTTCTTCAAAGCTGGAAGCGGAAATAGAAAAAAGAAAACCCCAGCTTAGAGATATAATATTAACAGTATTATCTTCAAAAACATATGCTGAAGTCAGTACAGCTCAGGGTAAATTAGCTTTGAAACAGGAAATACTGCGGAGAGTAAACCTTGTACTGACCTCAGGTACATTGGAAAATGTATATTTTACAGAATTTGTTTCTCAGTAGGTGTTGGCATGGATAAAGAGTATGTGAAAGACCAGTTTGGTGAAGTATTGATTAATGTATATGTGGAGCTTGGCAGAAAGCTTGTAAGTATTGGTGATATGCTTAGCTGGGATTCCGGTACAATAATCAAACTAAACAAGACTTCCGGTGAATCCGTAGATTTTATAGTTAACAATAAACCTCTGGCAAATGGTGAGATTATGGTGCTGGATGATAAATTTGGAATAAGAATAACCGATATAATGAGTAAAACTGCCATTTCGGAGATGAAAAAAGACGGGCTGTATGATTAGCAGAATAGTGGTTCTCTTCGTTATTGCTTGTATGATTGTTTCGGTTAGCCCTGTTTTTGGAGCACAGGCCACCTATTCTATTACTGACAAACAGGTGAGTGCCAAAATTGATTTTGAAAAAAAACCTGATGTGTTAAATTCCTATATCAAAAACTCAAAGTTTATACTGGAAATAGACGGTAAAATATCCCTTTCTGAAGAAGAATTCTGGGGATCACCGATGACATCGGTGAGTACCAGCTATTCTGAAGGGATAACTTCTGTTATATTTGATTTTATTGATAAACCTTCTGCTCCAAGGGTTGAGATAAAGGGTAACAGCATTTTTGTGGAATTTGATCTTACTGCCAGTAATAATGTTGCAGAAAGCAGCGGTAATGTGTATTTGAGACTTTTTTTCGGGTTGGGCATGATTCTGGTGATGATTTTGATTTTTTATTTTTTTGTTAAATTTTTTATGAAAAAAAATATAACGTCAGATATCCCCGGGATCGGCAGATTGATGGGAAAAGTGGATATTATGCCTGGCAGAAATCTGGTTTTTTATGAGCTTGATGAATCGATATATATTTTGGGTATAAGTGGTGACAGTATTTCTCTTGTGGATAAAATTTCTGACGAGGATCAGGTTTCAAGGATAAAAAGCGGTTTTTCAAAAAGAAAAGACTTTGGAAGTTATTTGAAATTTTTCAATAAAGAATCTGTGGATGAAGAAGTAAAAATATCCTCTTCGCTTATAAAGGATAAGGTGGACTCATTAAGAAAACGCTAATTTTTGCCATTGTCTTTGTTGTTGCATGCTCTGGTTTTGCTTTTGCTGCAGACAATATTCCTATACCTTCCTTTAATATCGGTATTGGAGCAGCTGAGGGGCCGCAAGATGTGGCCATAACGCTGCAAATTATTTTTCTCCTTACCATAATTACGCTGGCACCTGCTATACTTATATTGCTGACTTCGTTTACCCGGATAATTATTGTTTTTTCTTTCCTCAGAACTGCCATGGGTACCCAACAAATGCCACCTAACCAGATTTTGGTGGGACTGGCACTTTTCTTGACTTTTTTTATAATGCAACCTGTCTTTGCCAGGATAAATGATAATGCACTTACACCCTATCTGAATGAAGAAATAACTTTTGCCGAAGCGATGCAGGAAACCAGAGGTCCAATAAGAGAGTTTTTGCTGGATAATACCAGAAAAAAAGATGTTCTGTTATTTTTGCAAATTTCCGATTCTGAACGACCGGAAACCGCTGAAGATATTCCTGATTTAATACTTGTGCCGGCGTTTGTAGTTAGTGAACTGCAGACAGCTTTTGAAATGGGCTTTTTAATATTCTTGCCGTTTTTGGTAATAGATTTTGTTGTTGCCAGTGTTTTGTTGTCGATGGGTATGATGATGCTGCCACCTATTATGATATCATTACCATTTAAAATACTTCTGTTTGTACTTGTGGACGGATGGAGCCTTATCGTAGGTTCTGTTGTAAAAACATTCATGTGATGCTAAGGTAATATATGAGCCCTGATTTGGTAATAGGTTTAACAACAAAAGCTTTGGAAACATCACTTTTATTGGCCGCTCCGATGCTGGGTTTTGGCTTAATGGCGGGGCTTATTATCAGTATTTTTCAGTCCGTGACCCAGATTCAGGAAATGACTCTGACTTTTATACCCAAAATACTTGCTGTTGTTTTGGCTATTATAATATTTTTTCCCTGGATGATGAATCTTATGATAGATTTTACTATCACTCTTTTCCAAAATCTCAGCGTATATGTTGGATTGTAAGTTTTTCTTATTTATGGAGGTAAATTATGCCGCATTTACAGTTTGAGTTTAATTTTCATGTTAGCAAAGAGCAAAAAAGGATGTTTGCAGAGAAAATTATGTCTCACTTTAGTGAAATCATGGATACAGGAACAGGCCACATTGGCGTTACTTTGCGGGAATTTGATTCGGACAGTCTTGTACTTGGCAGAGTAAAGAATTCGGAAGAACCGGTGGCTTATGTAAATGCAGATATCAGAAAAGGAAGAAAGTATGAGCAGAGAAGGAAACTTGCTCTTGCTTTTATGGATGAAATACATAGTTTTTTCAATGTAGCTACCAACAATATGTATGTTATATTTACAGAGCACGAAGGTGAAGATTTTCATTTGTATGAACGGGCTCTGAAATCATGGTCAGAGGGTGAAGACCCGCTGAAAGACTAAATATAAGGGTGTATTATGGATTTTGGACTGGAAAACAAAGTGTTTTTTGTGGCAGCATCCACAAAGGGTATAGGATATGGAATAGCAAGAGCGTTGGTAAATGAAGGTGCGAGTGTTTTGATAGGCGGCAGGAATGAAAATGAGCTGGAGCAGGCTGTTTATTCTCTTAAAGCTATTAGAAATATAAAAATACTTGGAAACACATTTGATGCTTCTAATCATGACTCTCTCCACAGCTGGATAGAATTTGGAATACGGGAGTTTGGTGCTCCTGACGGCCTTGTGGTAAATGCCGGAGGTCCTGTTCCGGGGAAATTTTTTGATTTTGATGAAAGTGACTGGCAGGATGCCTTTGAACTGACCTTAATGAGTGCTGTAAGAATGATAAATATGGTTTTGCCCTACTTAAGAGCTAACGGGCGAGGCTCGGTACTTTCAATAACGTCATCTTCTGTCAAAGAGCCGATAGGGAATTTACTGCTCTCCAATGTTATGCGTTCCGGTGTCACAAGTCTTATGAAAAGCCTTTCTATGGAATTTGGCCCGGAAAATATAAGATTTAACAATCTTGTCCCCGGCAGAATAGATACTGAGCGTGTAAAACATCTCGATGAAGTAAATGCATCCAAGCTCAGTATTACTCCCGAAGAGTATAAGAACAAAGTGTCTCGCGAAATTCCTCTTGGCAGATACGGGACTATTGATGAAATAGGCCGGGCAGGTGCATTTTTACTTTCTGAGGCTGCCAGTTATATCAACGGTGTGACACTGCTTGTGGATGGTGGAAAAACAAAGACCGTTTGGTGAGTTTTTCTCATTTCTCGTTTATTAAGAGCGGCATAATAAAAGGATTTACGACGTCATCGCGAGGGCGGTAGCCCTCGACGATCTCACACCCTTCAACTCATTACGAGGGGCGTAGTTTCGAAGTAATCTCATGTCTATTACGTGAGATTGCTTCGTCGTTAACATTTCGCAAGAATGCCTGCGGATAGCACCAGTCTTCTATACTGGTAAATATGTGTAACATTCTATTTAGTTATCGCTGTTAGACATAAAGTCCTGTTTTTAAAGTGTGTAAGCACACTTGCATATTTGTTTGCTATATCGTTTCTTAATATACGATGACAAGAAGTTATATTATCCGGAGCGAAGCCGAGGGATTTTCAACTATATGCTAATAATTTCTGCAGTCCTGCTTATAGTTGACAAAAGGGGTCTTATTGCTGTATATAATCGCTTTTACAGCTATTTTGAACAGTAGGGGTGTGTGATGAAAATAAATTTACCGGATGGCAGCAAATTAGATGTGGATAATAACCCAACAGTCTATAGTGTAGCAGAGGGTATAAGCAAGGGCTTAGCAAGGGATTCTGTTGCCGGAGAAGTAAATGGTAAGCCGGTGGATATATATTATGAGCTGAATGATGGTGATAATGTGAAAATTATTACTTCAAAAGATAAAAAAGGGCTTGAAATCTTACGCCATTCAACCGCCCATCTGATGGCACATGCTGTTAAAAGATTGTTTCCTGAAGCTAAAGTTACCATAGGACCGGTTGTGGAAGATGGGTTTTATTATGATTTTGATATAGAGAAACCTTTTACTCCAGAGGACTTGGAGCTTATAGAAAAAGAAATGAAAAAACTTTCAGATGCTAAAATTGATATAAGACGCAAAGAGATGGAAAAAGATAAAGCTGTAAAACTTTTTAATGAAATGGGGGAAACATATAAGTCAGAAATTATATCTGAAATTGAAGAGGAGAATGTATCACTTTATGAACAGGGTGATTTCATAGACTTGTGCAGAGGTCCCCATCTTGATAATACTTCAAAAATAAAACATTTTAAATTGTTATCTGTGGCCGGTGCTTACTGGCGGGGTGATGAGCGTAATAAAATGCTGCAGAGAATTTATGGTACAGCATGGTTTAAAAAAAGTGAACTTGATGAGTATTTACAACGGCTGGAAGAAGCGAAAAAAAGAGACCACAGGAAATTAGGTAAAGAACTGGAGTTATTTTCCTCTTTTGATGAAGTCGGCTCAGGTCTGATTTGCTGGTTACCTAAGGGCTCAAAGGTTAGGCTTGCTATTGAGAATTTCTGGAGGGAGGAACACATAAAAAATGACTATGAAATTCTTTATACTCCTCATATAGGTAAAGCAAATCTGTGGCAGACATCAGGGCATCTTGACTTCTATTCGGAAAATATGTATTCTCCGATGGATATAGAGGGACAGGAATATTATATAAAGCCAATGAACTGCCCTTTTCATATAATGATATATAAAACAAAAACAAGATCTTACAGGGATTTGCCTTTAAGATGGGCTGAACTGGGGACTGTATATCGCTATGAACGATCAGGTGTTTTACACGGCTTGTTGAGGGTGAGAGGTTTTACTCAGGATGATGCCCATATTATCTGTACTGATAAGCAGATTGAAAGTGAAATTAGTGAAGTCCTGGATTTTTCTCTTAACATTTGGAAAGACTTTGGTTTTTCTTCTGTTAAAGGTTATATAGCTACTAAGCCTGAAAAAAGTGTAGGTGATGAAGCTATGTGGCAGAAAGCCACGGATTCACTTACAAAAGCTATTGTGAAATCAGGGATAGATTATGAGCTTGATGAGGGAGGCGGTGCTTTTTACGGCCCAAAAATCGATCTTAAAGTAAAAGATGCAATTGGACGTGAATGGCAGATGACCACTATTCAGTTTGATTTCAACCTTCCTGAACGTTTCGATATGAACTATATTGACTCGGACGGAAAAGAAAAAAGACCATTTATGGTTCACAGAGCCCTACTGGGTTCACTCGAAAGGTTTTTCGGAGTACTTGTTGAACACTATGCCGGTGCTTTCCCTTTCTGGATAGCTCCTACTCAGATAAAAGTCCTTAATATTTCCGATGATCAGCTGGATTATTGCAAACAGTTGGTGAAAAAATTAAAAGGGAAAGGGTTTAGAGTGGAGCCCGATTACAGAAATGAAAAGATTGGGTATAAAATCAGAGAGGCGCAACTGGAGAAAATACCTCATATGCTTATAATTGGTAAAGAGGAAGTTGAAAATAATACAGTTTCTGTTAGACTTAGGGACGGCAAAAATAAAAATAATCTTGATTTTAATGAATATTTTGATGTAATAAAATATATTGATGAAAATAAAAGTGTTAATTTGTGGAGGTGATCTATAGCAGCGAAAAAGGCCGATAAGGAAAGAATCAACGAAGAAATAACCGCCGGTGAAGTCAGACTGATTCTGGAAGATGGTGAGCAAAAAGGGATAGTGAGCATTCAGGAAGCACTGAATATTGCAAATGAGCTTGGTTACGACCTTGTGGAAATTGCACCACAGGCAAAACCTCCTGTTTGCAAAATAATGGATTATGGTAAATTTAAATTTGAAAAGGCGAAAAAGGAAAAAGAGGCCAGGAAAAAACAGCGACAAAATCAGATAGAAGTTAAAGAAATCAAGTTTCGACCTAAAATAGAAGAACATGATTATAATGTAAAAATGAAACATATCAGAAGGTTTTTGTCTGAAGGAAATAAAGTAAAGGTCGTGGTCAGGTTCAGAGGTCGGGAAATGATTTATAAAGATCACGGCTTAGAGCTGCTTGACAGAGTTGTTAAGGAGCTTGGAGATCTCTGCGTTGTTGAAAAAAAACCAGAGATGCAGGGTAGAATGCAGACGATGGTCATAGGACCAGCTAATGACTAATTTAGGAGGTTTTAATGCCTAAACTTAAAAGCCACCGTGGAGCAGCCAAACGTTTTAAAGTTACTGCTTCAGGTAAGGTTAAGCACAAGAAGCAGGGATTGAGGCACATCCTCACCTCAAAGACCGCTAAGAGAAAGCGCAATTTACGCCACCCTGGCATCCTGGAAGGGCAAGATGCGCAAAATATGAAAAAACTTATACCGTATAAGTAATTGAAGGAGGATAATTGTGCCAAGAGCTAAAGGCGGTTTTAAAACCAGGCAGAGAAGAAAGAAATGGCTTAAGTTAGCCAAAGGTTTCAGGGGCGTTAATAACAGTGTTTATAAAAAAGCCCGTGAAGTGGGAGAAAGGTCCCTTGCCCACGCTTACAGGGGACGTAAACAGAAAAAAAGGGATTTCAGAAGACTGTGGATTGTAAGGATTAATGCTGCTGCAAGGCAGCACGGCCTCAGTTACAGCAGGTTTATGTCGCTGTTGAAGCAGAATAATATCGAAATTGACAGAAAAGCTCTTTCTGAGCTTGCTGTGAATTATCCACAGGAGTTTGAGAAACTTGTGAAACAGGTTTCTTCGTAAAAATATTTTTTGAATTTCAGGGGTGCTGTTATGCACCCTTTTTTTTATATTAAGACCTTTAATGTGTTTTTTTAGAATAAACTTATTTTTCCTTAACGTTTTTGGTACAATGTAATTTAAGATTATGACGGACTGTATATCCCTGAATAGTTTCGTTTTAAATGTTTTTAAGTGTCATTTGAGGTGAAAAATGGATTTTGATCTAAGCAATATTAACGGTTTTGCTGAAGAAATCAGCCATGCTGAAAATCTTGATGAGCTGTATACTGTCAAAGTTAAATATATGGGTAAAAAAGGCTTAATATCCTCATTGAATAAAAAGATGAAGGATATTCCTGCAGATAAAAGGGCAGATTTTGGTAAAAAAATAAATGAAATCCGCAGTGAATTTGAAACACTTTATGAGAAAAAGGAAAAGATACTGAAAGCGGAACAGAAAAAGATTCAGCTTAAATCAGAGTCCATAGATGTTACTTTGCCCGGTTTCCCCTTTCATCCTGGTTCAATACACCCCATAACCAGGGTATATGATGAAATTGTGGATGTATTTGTAAGTATGGGTTTTGAAGTGGCTACCGGTCCGGAAGCAGAAACTGATTACTATAATTTCGAAGCTCTTAATATTCCGAAAGAACATCCTGCCAGAGATATGCAGGATACGTTTTACATTTCAGAGGATCTCTTGCTGAGAACCCATACGTCGCCCGTTCAGGTTCGTACCATGGAAAAAAATGACCCTCCTGTAAAAATTATAGCTCCCGGGAAAGTTTATCGTTGTGATAGCGATGTCACCCATACTCCGATGTTTCACCAGGTGGAAGGTCTTTTGGTTGATGAAGATGTGACGTTTGGTGATTTAAAAGGGACATTAACATTGTTTGTCAAAAGAATGTTCGGCAGCAGTGTCCCTGTAAGATTTCGACCAAGCTTTTTCCCTTTTACTGAACCCAGCGCTGAAGTTGATATGGGTTGTGTAATTTGTGGTGGTGAAGGCTGTAGGGTGTGTAGTCATACCGGATGGCTTGAAATTTTAGGTTGCGGAATGGTGGATCCTGAAGTTTTCAGATATGTGGAATATGATTTGGAAAAATACAGCGGATATGCTTTCGGAATGGGGATAGAGCGCATTGCCATGTTAAAATATGGCATCGATGATTTGCGCTTGTTTTTTGAAAATAATCTGAAGTTTTTAAAACAGTTTTAGAGGTTATATATGAAAGTAAGTTTAACTTGGTTGAATGATTTTGTAGATATGTCCGGTATAGGGGTCGATGAACTTGCTAATCGTCTTACAATGGCAGGTCTTGAAATAGAGGGTATAAAACAGTTAAAAAAAGCTGAAAAAGTAATTACAGCAAAAATAGCAGATGTAAAAAAACATCCGGATGCTGACAAACTGTCACTTTGTAAAGTGGATGACGGTGTCAGCACATATGACGTTGTATGCGGAGCAGATAATGTTGCCACCGGTCAGATTATTCCTTTTGCTAAAGTGGGCGCTGTTTTGCCGAATGGTCTTAAAATCAAAAAGGCTAAGCTTCGTGGAGTTGAATCGTTTGGCATGATATGTTCCGCTGCGGAATTGGGGCTGGAAGATAAGAGTGAAGGTATAATGCCGTTGCCTGCAAATACGCCTGTTAATGCTGATGTAAATGATATTCTGGGTCTTGGCGATTATGTCCTGGATATCGGGATAACTCCCAATAGAGCCGATTGTCTCAGTATCCTGGGGATTGCCAGGGAAATTTCTGCTGTATATTCCAGAGAGTTGAAAACAAAAAGTTACGACTGTGTTTTTTCTGAGGATTTTAAAAGTTCTGATTTAAGTTATGTAAAAGTCCTTGATGAGGAAAATTGTCCTATATATTTAGGTAGAGTGATTAAAAATGTTACAATTAAACCTTCTCCTCTATGGTTGCAGAACAGACTCAGATCGGTGGGAGTCAGACCTATAAATAATATTGTTGATGTGACCAACTACGTCTTGTTTGAATATGGTCAGCCGCTTCATACTTTTGATTTAAAAAAAATAGACGGAGGTATTGTTGTAAGAAGAGCCCGGAAAGGTGAAGAGATTCAAACACTCGACGGAAAAGACAGAAAACTTGATGAAGATATGCTTGTTATCGCTGATGAGACCAAACCTATTGCTATAGCAGGTATAATGGGAGGACAACATTCGGGAATAAGTACCGGCGCCACAGATGTTTTCCTTGAATGTGCGTATTTCAAGCCTGAAAATGTTCGAATGACAGCCAGAAAGCTTGGCCTGCAGACAGATTCTTCCTATAGATATGAAAGGGGAGTGGACAGGGAAAATACATTGAATATGGTGGACTATGCTGCTTCACTGCTTTTGAAAGTGGCCGGTGGAGAAGCTTCTGCGGATGTTTTGAGTAATCCATATAAACCTTTTGTGCCGGTAGTACTGGATGTTAATGTAGGTAAGATTAACAGATTCTTGGGCTGTGAAATAGAAAAAAAAGAAATGACAGGAATTCTTAAAAGACTTGGTTTTGATGCTGATGAGGCTAACTCAGAGGTAACTGTCACTGTGCCATCTTACAGGGTTGATATCAGCCGCTGGCAGGACATTGCAGAGGAAGTGGCTCGTATTTTCGGCTATGACAACATAGAGGCCACAATCCCTAAAATTCCTTCTGACAGCAAGCCTCCGGAAAAATACCTTAGAGAAGTGAAAAATATTAAACATTCTTTAAAAAGTTTTGGTTTTAGTGAAGTTATTAACTATTCTTTTATGAGCGATAAATTTCTATCCTTGTTTGATAATGATGATAAATTTGTAAAGCTGCTGAATCCGATATCAGAAGATATGAATACGCTTCGAACATTTGTTTTTCCTGGTGTTATTTCATCAGCGAAACAAAATCTTAACCAGGGATTTAAAAATGTGAAGCTTTTTGAAATAGCAAAAACCTTCATCCAATCAAACAATAGTATACCAAGACAGCTTTCCAACCTTGCCATTTGTTCCACGGCAGGATTTTTTCCAAAATCGTGGAATATTACAGAGAGCGCGGATACTTTTTACCATATTAAAGGGGTGGTGGATAATATTCTTTCAAACTGTAAAGCGGATGTGCGATATGAGAAAACAGGAAATTATCCTTTTTTGCACCCGGGAAAATCGGCTGTTGTGAAGATTAATGGTAAGGAATACGGCTTTTTGGGGCAAATCCATCCTGATATCTTGGAGAAAGAAAACTTTCTGGAAAGTGTCTATATAGCTGAACTGTTTATTGAGGATATAATAAAGGATTTATTTCCGGAAAGCTACAGTTATCGGAGATTTTCCGTGTATCCTTTTGTCTATAAAGATTTATCTGTTATTGTGGATAAAAATATTGTTGCAGGGGATGTGCTGGAATATATCAAAAATTTCAGTGAACTTGTGTATGATGTTTATATTTATGACCTGTATTCTGGTGAAAAAATAGGTAAAAATAGTATAAGCTTGACTTTCAGAATCTTTTATTCAGCTCTGGACAGAACACTTACTGATGAAGAAGCTAATGGGATTTTGGAAAAAATAATCAGTGGGCTTAAAAAAGAATTTTCTGCAGAACTTAGATAAGTGAAAAATAGAGAGCTTCGATGGGCTGCCTTTGGCAGCATTTAACAGTTTACCCTGTTAAATATCAGCGAAGCTGATAGACCGAAGGTCATTTAACAGGGCAGGGGTGACAGAAATCTAAGACGCTTTTTGCAAGATGTACCCCTATTTTTCTCCCTCTATGATAAGGGAAATGCAGGAGGGGATACATTTTGTCAAATGTTATAAATACGATAAATCGATAAGTTTACCAACAATAGATTTATTGACACATTATCTCAAATGATGTATTAATATCGTATGGAAATGTTGGAAAATATAAATAATTTATCCGAAAAAGTTGAAGCATTGCTGAAAGAGTATTATCAGCTCAAGCGTGCTAATGAGGAGCTTGAGAGAGAGCTACAAAGTGTTAAAGAGGAGAATGAGAAGTATAAGCAGGAAAGGGAAGAAATAGCTGGGAAAATTGAAAATTTGCTGGGCAGATTACCATAAGAGGTGTTGCAGTTGGGTGTTTCCGAAGTTTATATATACGGAGATAAGTATAAAATTAAAACTGAAGGCGATGATGAGTATATAAAATCAATAGGCTCATATGTTGAAGCCAGAATGAAAGAAATTGAAAACAGTCTTCATGTTTTAACTACTTCTAAGGTCGCAGTGATGGCTGCTTTTAATATAGCTGCAGAATATTTTATGCTTAAAAAGGAAATTCAGCAGAGCAAGGAAGCCATAGAAAGGTTGGAGCGCAAGTTAGACGAACTGGAAGTTAATATAGGATAAAAGGGTAGCCCCTGTGGTGCCCGTGAACGTGTAGAAAATTTGGAGCCAACACCTCTAAAAAAGGGGAAATGATTCTGGCTGTGGTGTGCATGCCCGTTTTAGAGCGGGAAGCCTAAAGCAGCCGTGATTTTCCCCAACCTGGTTAGCCAGGGCTGCAAATGGACTGCACACACGGCACTCGCGGGGGCTTTTTATATTTATGAAATTTAGGCTTATAGACGATATATACCCAAAAAAATTTGAAGAAATGACCGGTCAGGCTCACCTTACCAGTGAGAATTCTCCGCTAAGACGCGTTGCAGAATCAGGGAATTTTGATTCACTGGTTTTTGTTGGCCCGCCGGGTACGGGTAAAACATGTCTTGCCAAAATAATAGGTGAAACACTATCACTTCCTTTTTACCGTTTGCATGCAGCTTCGTCGGGATCATCGGAGCTTAAATATATTGTGGATTCCACGAAGTCTTTTGGCAAGCCTGTGCTGATTTTTGTAGATGAGATACACCGTTTTTCCAAAGTTCAGCAGGATTTGCTGCTTGATCTTATCGATGAGAAACATGCAAAGCTTATAGGTGCATCAACGGAAAATCCCTATTTTAAGATTACCCCAGCATTGAGATCAAGAAGTCTTGTCTTTAATTTTAGTCCCCTGGACAGTTTAGCGTTAAAGTCTCTGTTTGAGAAAGCTTTGGAAAATATCAAGGAAAATTATCAAGTTAGTTCTGTTGAATATGATGAAAAAATTTTTGCAGATTTGGCTGCATCATCAGGTGGTGATGCCCGCAGATTTTTGAATATGTTGGAAATTTCTGCGATGGTATCCTCTATTAAGGATAATGTTTTGTTACTGGATATTAGTAAAGTTGAGGATTTGCTTGCAGGTATGTCATATTCTGAGGACGAGCATTATGATCTGCTGTCTGCGATGATTAAAAGTATAAGGGGAAGTGATCCTGATGCCGCTTTAGTGTGGGGAAAAAAATTGCTAAAATGCGGCGTTGATCCTGAAACCATTTTCAGAAGACTGTTGATATCAGCTTCCGAGGATATAGGTAATGCATTTCCTGATGCTGTGGTGTTTGCCAATGCCAGCTATGAATCTTTTATGAAAGTGGGGCTTCCGGAGGGAAATATAATTCTGTCACATTTACTAACATATCTTGCATCCTGTCCTAAAAGTAACAGAGCATACATCGCAGGTAAAAAGGTTGATGACTATCTGAGCCGCCATAATCCGTATCCACCTGAGAATATTCGTCATAATCCTGTTCATTACAAATATCCTTTCGATTATGGAGAGTTTGTCAAACAGATGTATTTTAAATCTGATGAGATATTTTACTCTCCAAGCTCATTCGGATTTGAGAGCAAAATCAAACAACGCTTGTCCAGGCTGTGGGAAGGAGTCAAAAAATATGGCGATTGAAAAAAAGAATGAACTGCGCAGCCGTATCAGGAGAAAACGAAGAAACCTTCCAGAAGATTATATTGAAAGTGCAAGTGAAGCGGTAAATAGTAGCTTCCTGGCAACTTGTGGCAATCATAGCAATTTTTTATTTTACTATAGTTTTGATAATGAAATAAAAACCCAAAAGCTTATTGCTGATTTTTACAAAAAAGGAAAGAAAATTTACCTTCCTAAAATAACAGACGGAAACATTGAATTAGGTATTTTTCAAGGTGAGGAAAATATGCAAAAAGGAGCTTTTGGAATAATGGAGCCTGTTTTAACAGCAGAAAATATAACCACAGTGGATGTCGTTGTTGTCCCTGGGTTGGTATTTGATATGAACTGTAACAGAATTGGCTTTGGAAAAGGATTTTATGATAAGATTCTCGCTGGCATTACATGTAAACAGAAAGTTGGTTTTGCCTACGATTTTCAGGTGATGGAATATATTGAAACGGAAGAACACGATATACCGTTGGATATCATAATTACGGAAAAAAAAATATATAGGAGGAAATGATGGCCTGGTTATACATACTTACTGGAATTGTATCACTGATTATTGGATTTGTTGCCGGTGCTTACATAATCAGGAAAAAGCTGGAAGCTGAAAACCTGCAGCTTAACAAAACTGCTGATGAAATCATCAATAAAGCAAAGCGGGAAGCAAATGAGCTTGTAAAGGAAGCAAAGCTAGAGTCAAAAGAATTGGTTTTTAAAGGTAAGCAGGATCTGGAAAAAGAGATAAAAGAGCGGAAAAAGGAACTACAGATCCAGGAAAAAAGACTATTGTCGAAAGAAGAAGCCATTGATAAAAAACTGGAGCTCACGGAGCAGAAGGAATCAATGATTGTTCAAAAGGAACAGGAATATGAGCAAAAGCTTTCTGAAATAAACAAGATAAAAGAAGAGAGCGAATCTCTTAGATTACAGCTGATTAATGAGATTGAAAAAATTTCAGGCATGACAAGAGAAGAGGCAAAATCCTTGCTGATGCAGGAAATGGTGGAAGATGCCAAAGTGGATGCGGCAAGGGAAATAAGGGAAATTGAAGAGGAAACGAAGCGTATGGCTGATAAGAAAGCTCAAAATGTTATTGCCACTTCTATTCAGCGCTGTGCCCCCGAATATGTCAGTGAAATTGCCGTTTCGTCAGTTAACCTTCCGTCGGATGAAATGAAAGGAAGGATTATAGGCAGGGAAGGAAGGAATATAAGAACCTTTGAAAGTGTTACTGAAGTAGATATAATCGTTGATGATACGCCAGAAGCCGTTATTCTTTCCTCATACGATCCTTTCAGAAGAGAAATTGCCAAATTGACACTGGAAAGGCTTATTTCAGACGGAAGGATACATCCTTCGCGTATTGAAGAACATTATGAAAAAAGCAAACAAGAAGTTGAGAAACATATCTATGAAGTCGGTGAGGAAACTGCATTTAATCTGGGTTTGCATAATATTCACCCGGATCTGCTGAGGCTTGTGGGAAGATTGAAATACAGAACAAGTTATGGTCAGAATGTTTTGGGGCATTCTATAGAGGTTGCGAAAATTGCCGGGATAATGGCGGCGGAGCTTGGACTTGATGAAAAAATGGCAAAACGTATGGGGCTTTTGCATGACATCGGTAAAGCAATCGATCAGGAGAGTGAGGGTTCTCATACCGAAGTGGGTGTGGAGATTGTGAAAAAATACAAAGAAGATGACAGGGTTATCAATGCTATTCTTTCCCATCATGGGGAAGAGGAATTCAAGTATATCGAGTCTGTTCTTATACAGTCGGCTGATGCAATTTCTGCATCCAGACCCGGAGCAAGGAGAGAAGTTCTGGAGTCTTACATTAAAAGGCTTGAAAAGCTTGAAGAACTCTCTTCAGGTTTTGAAGGAGTGAGTAAAGCTTATGCTATACAAGCTGGCAGGGAGCTGAGGATTATTGTTGAGCCTGATAATGTAAACGATGAAAGAATGGTGACACTGACTAAAGATATAGCGAAAAAGATTGAAGAGGAATTAACATATCCCGGGCAGATCAAGGTAACGCTTATCAGGGAATCCCGGGCGGTGGAGTATGCAAAGTAGTGTTTTGAAAATTCTTTTTATTGGTGATATTATTGGCAGAAGTGGTCGAAAAGCCGTTTCTGCCGGAATAAAGGAAATAAGCGAAAAAGAAAATTATGATTGTATTATAGCAAATGTGGAAAATTCAGCGAGTGGTTTTGGCATTACACTTAATGTCTATAAGGAACTTAAGAAATTGGGCATAGATATTATGACCAGTGGCAATCATATATGGGATAAAAAAGAATCAGAAGAGCTTATCGGAAAGTTTGATGATTTATTGAGACCGGCTAATTATCCTGAAGGTGTTCCTGGCTCAGGTAGTAAAACTGTGTATTTGGATGGCTGCAAAATTTGTGTATCCAATATTATGGGTCGTGTTTTCATGCCTTTGTCCGATTGCCCTTTTAAAACATTTGACAATATATATGAAAAGGAAAGTGATGCTTTTCATTTTGTTGATTTTCACGGGGAAGCTACGAGTGAGAAAAATGCTTTTGGACTTTATACAGATTCCAGAGCTGCAGCTGTTTGCGGTACTCACACACATGTGCAGACAAATGATGACAGGATACTGCCGGGCGGGACTTTTTATATTAGCGATGCAGGCATGTGCGGGAGTGCAGATTCGGTAATAGGGACAAGCTATGATAAGGTAATGAGAAGGTTTTTATACTCTATGCCCTCCAAATTTGAGGTTGAAAAAAAAGGTAGATTAGTTTTTAATGCTGTGTCAATTTTTGTAAATAAAGATAAGCTGAGTGTTGAAGATTTCCGTAAAATAAAAATATATTTCGGGGAATAGTATGGATTTAAAGGCTGAAATAAAAAGACTTTTAAAAGAAAAAAATGCAGTATTGTTGGCTCACAATTATCAAATAGATGAAATACAAGAAATTGCTGATTTTACCGGTGACTCACTGGGACTGAGTGTGGAAGCTTCAAAGGTAAAGGAAGATACGATAGTTTTTTGCGGTGTTCATTTTATGGCTGAGACAGCTCATATTCTTTCTCCCCAGAAAACTGTATTACTGCCTGAAATTGATGCAGGCTGTCCTATGGCTGATATGATTAATGCGGAAAAACTCAAAGCATTTAAAGCCAAACACCCCGGCGCACCTGTTGTATGCTATGTTAACTCATCTGCAGAGGTTAAAGCAGAAAGTGATATTTGCTGCACTTCAGCTAATGCAGTAAATGTAGTAAAATCTCTTGGGGAAGATAAAATTCTTTTTGTTCCGGATAAAAATCTTGGCCACTATGTGTCCAGATTTGTGGACAAAGAAATAGTACTTTATGAAGGTTTTTGCCCAATCCATGAAAGGGTGACAAAAAAAGAGGTTGAGGCATTAAAATCAGAGCATCCTGATGCAGTATTTGTTGCCCATCCGGAATGTCCTCCCGAAGTTGTTGATATGGCAGATCATGTATGCTCAACCTCCGGAGTCTATAAGTATGCCAAAGAATCCGGTTATAAAACCTTCATCATTGGAACTGAAGAGGGTGTGGGTTACCGCCTTAGAAAAGAAAATCCGGATAAGCAATTTTATTTTGCTTATGACTCCTTTAAATGCAAAAATATGAAAAAGACGACATTGAAGAAAATTTATGATGCCTTACTGAACGATCAATACAGAGTGGAGCTGGATAAGCAATTGAGGGATAGGGCATACTCTTCTATAGAAAGGATGCTCAAAGTCCCCAGAAACTACTGATTTTATAAGCAGATTTGCAAAAATTATAGTATGTAAACAAAGAGCCCGCTGCTTTGCTCGTAGTGACAGTTTAATGGGGTTTACCCTGTGAAATATCAGCTTTGCTGATAGACCGAAGGTCATTTAACAGGGCGAGGAATGACAAAAAACTGTCATCTCGATGGAGCGTAGAGATCTCAGACGTTATTTGACAAAAAACCTTTCTGTTCTGCTCAGGACGATAATTTTGTCATTTCGACCGAAGCGGAGAAATCTCCGACGTTATTTGGCAATGAGATTCCTCGGTTCCACTTCGTTTCATTCGCCCTGACAAGTATAAAATGTCATCTTGATGGAGCGTAGAGATCTTTTTTGCTTAATGCTTTAATGCTATATGCTAAATAAATGCAAGTGTGCTTAGCATAAAATAGGACGGAAATTATGAAATTTACAGAGACATCTTTTTTGGATGTTACACTGGAAGCTAATTTCGCAATAAAAAATATCACCGATGATATTTTAGTTTTTGTTAAAGACTGTGGTTTGAAAGAGGGTATTTTGAATGTTTTTGTAGTAGGTTCTACCGCATCTGTTACTTCAACAGAATACGAACCCGGTACATCAAAAGACCTGAAAGACTTATTCGAAAAGTTAGCCCCTGCTGGAAAAAGCTATGAGCATCACAAAACCTGGAATGACGGGAACGGTCATAGTCATTTGCAGGCTTCTGTTTTGGGTCCTTCTGTTAGCTTGCCTGTAAAAGATGGCAATCTTTTGACCGGAACTTGGCAGCAGATTGTTCTGATAAACCATGATATCAGAAAACGAAGCCGACAGGCTGTTTTGACGGCTATAGGGGAATTTTATTAATTTTATGTTGAAATATTTAGAGGTTGTATTATAAGAGTATCTGTTATCGGGATGTAGCGCAGTTTGGTAGCGCGCTGGTTTCGGGTACCAGAGGTCGTGGGTTCAAATCCCGCCATCCCGATTTATTTTTTTCTGTTTTTTTTAATACAATGGTTCTATTTTATAAATTCTTCCATATTAATGCTAATTTTCTTATAATTAAGTACTAATGTTTACATATTACGTTATGCATAATCTCTTACCAAGTTACAGTCTATTGAGTAGGATGTCTAACAATAGTTGACAATATCAACTATTGTGATTATATTACAGGCTAAGATTGTACAAATTTTGACAGTAGCATTGAAGAAATCCTATTAAGAGACCTTTGCACAACTCTATTTAGTCATGCTGAATTTATTTCAGCATCTAATTATATCAGTAAGTTATGAGACCCTGAAACAAGTTCAGGGTGACAATTATGGAATTATGCAAAGGTCTCATTAACTGGAGATCACATGATACAAAGCGCAAATTCAGATATAAGCAGGTCTTTGATCGAGATTGCTTGGTATTTTGGACCAAAAGGTCTAAATGGTGAATGCTGTGAAAATCTTACCCTGCCTGAATTTATTGCACTTGACAAAATTTGCAGTACACCTAATTGCGCCGTACAAGATGTTGGTTATTCACTTGGTTTTACAAAAAGCGGTGCAACTAGAATAGTTAATCGTCTTGAAAAGAAAAGTTATGTACAGAAGATTAAATCTAGTGAAGATGCGCGAGTTTGCTGTGTTAAAATAACAAAGTCCGGCGAACATGTTCTGATGTCTGCTAATTCACGTTATTTAGAGCAATTTTATGCTATTGTCGAAAAAATGCCAGAATACACAGCAGCCGATATAGTTAAATTAATTACAGCGATGGCAAATGCCATCAGAAGCTGAGTTTTTTACATCAAATAGAGCAAGGAGAATTTGAATTGAATAGCCTAATCAGCACTTTTCAATATTTTTTGATTATCACTACAGAATTGACGGTATTATTTTTAGGCATTAGTACGCTTGTTGCACTGATTTTGATATATATTCCTCAGGAAAAACTTAGACTGTGGCTTTCACGTCGGGGAATTTGGGGGAATTTCTTAGGTGCTGTAGTCGGATCGCTTACCCCTTTTTGCGCATGTTCAACCATACCGATGACACTTGGCATGTTAAATGCGGGAGCTCCATTTGGGCCTGTCATGTCATTTGTAATCGCTTCACCTCTGCTCAACCCGATAATCATCAGTATGATCTTGGCGCTGATGGGGATAAAGGCGTGTTTGATTTATTTCGGAGTAACTTTTGTGGGGTCGATACTATTTGGTGTTGTTCTTGAAAAAATGGGTGGTGCTCGCTATGTGAAAAGAGTCAGAGTAAAGTCGAGCTGTTGTGACACCTCTCAAAACTCAATTAGCATTCCCATAGCATTTTTAGGAAAACTAAAACTGTCATTTATTTCAGCCTGGAATGATTTTAGAGGGGTTCTCGTTTACCTTCTTATTGGTGTTGCAATCGGAGCTGGAATTTATGGGTACGTTCCTCAAGACTTCGTGACAAAGATAGCAGGGCCAGATAACCTGTTTGCTATCCCTATAGCAGCTCTTATTGGAGTGCCGCTTTACATCAGGGCAGAAACTGCCATTCCGATTGGACTTGCCTTACTGCAAAAAGGGATGAGCATAGGGGCTGTTATTGCGTTAATTATAGGAGGTGCAGGCATGGCAATACCAGAAATGGCCATGCTGGCAAGCATTTTTAGAAAGCGCTTAGTTGGAGCAATCGTCGTTGTCATATGGACAACAGCAGTTGTGGGCGGATTTATATTTAATACAATAATATAACTTATAAGGAGAAGATAGCTATGAAAGACGAAAAAAAGAAAAGTTTTTTCAAAAAAATTTTTGGACAGAAGTCCTCTTGTTGCTCAGTGGAATTAGAAGAAATCGATTCAAATGATGAGAAATCCTCTGCATCAAAAGATAGTACTGAAAATTGCTGTTGTTGTTCACAGGCAGATTCTGATGAAAAAAAGGTGAAAGGCAGCAAGGAGTAATATGATACGACAGGAGCAAAGATCTGATAAACTGATTTATTAATTCCTGAAATGTTAATGTTGGCTATAACAAAAAAGGCCGATTACAGAAGCTAGAAAAGCCGTTGGGAGAATGTGATTGTTTTATTTGACTATCCTGACGAGATACGGAAAATCATATATACTACCAATGCGATAGAATCACTTAACAGTGTCATTCGTAAAGCTATAAAAAATCTCAAAATATTTTATAGTGACAGTTCAGCTTTTAAGGTAGTATAGTTAGCAATTGTGCAGGCATCCAAAAAGTGGACAATGCCGCTCAGGGATTGGAAATCCGCTATGAATCGGTTTCTGATAGAATATGGGGAAAGGCTAAATGCATAATATGGCACTTACACATGGACGAGCAAAAAATTAAAGAGATGGCGAAAGAGCTATCTAAAGAAATAAAGAGTGAATCAGATTTAGCAGACATAACCCGTATATTTTTAAAAACAACAATTGAAAGCGCTTTGGGAGCGGAATAGGATGATCACCTTGGGTATGATAAACACTCTTTGGATGGTCGCAATTTAAGGTAACAGCCGTAATGGATTTAGCAGTAAGACAGTGAAGAGCGATTCTGGCAACATATTACTTTCCACTCATCGAGATCGCAAGAGTAGTTTTGAACCTGAAGTTAGTAAAAAAAGGTCAAACCCGTCTAACACAAATTCAGATGATAAAAAATGCGTTATTTATCTGACTCCATATCTTTATAGAAAGAATTTACTTTAAGTTCAGGATATACAAATACTGAAATAATGATGCTAAAGAAAACAATTTACACCTTAAAAAACAATATTTTATTTTGACATTACTGAAAGGGTTTAGTATAACTAAATAAAGGGTATAAAGGGAAAGAAGATGCTTTGGTTCGCTTTTTCTTTTGCACCATTACTGGCTGCAAACATCATTTGCCTGGCTCCATATCTTTATAGAAAGAATTTACTTTAAGTTCAGGATATACAAATACTGAATATAATGATGCTAAAAAAAACAATTTACACCTTAAAAAACAATATTTTATTTTGAAATTACTGGAGGGGTTTAGCATAAAAAATAAAAAAGTATAAAGGAGGAGAAGATGTTCTGGTTCTTTTTTTCTGTTGTGCTGTTACTGGCTGGATACTTTATCTATGGCAAAATTGTTGACACTGTTTTTGGTCCAAATCCGAATCGCAAAACACCAGCAATCGAGATGGCTGATGGAGTTGATTATGTCGCCATGTCGGATAAAAAAATTTTTCTGGTGCAACTACTTAATATTGCCGGCTTGGGGCCTGTTTTTGGTCCTATTTTAGGAGCCTTGTACGGGCCATCAGCTTTGTTGTGGATTGTGGCGGGCAGTATTTTTGGCGGGGCAGTTCATGATTATTTTTCAGGGATGCTCTCAATGCGTTCCAAAGGTGCATCGCTTCCAATTGTTGTCGGTAACGAACTAGGCCAGTTTGCCAAACATTTTATGAATCTGTTTGCCGTTGTTTTACTGATGCTTGTTGGCGTGGTTTTTGTTTTAGGCCCATCTGAATTGCTGGCAAATATGATGAATGTGCAAGTCGGTTGGTGGGTAGGTGCCATATTTCTCTATTATATATTTGCAACTATCGTGCCAATCGATAAAATTATTGGCCGTTTTTATCCCTTTTTTGGTGCTTTGCTGATCTTCATGTCAATTGGTTTAATGGTTGGATTGATTGTCAGCGATTATAATTTCTACAATCAAGGTCTAAATCTATTTAGTAACTTACATCCCAAGGACTTGCCACTATGGCCACTATTATTCATTACTATTGCCTGCGGGGCAGTATCAGGATTTCACTCTACTCAGTCCCCGCTGATGGCACGCTGCATTCGAAATGAGCGCTCTGGGCGCTTCATCTTTTATGGTGCCATGATTGGTGAAGGAATTATTGCACTGATCTGGTGTACGTTGGGGTTATCGTTCTATCAGGACACCACTGCATTAAATGCCACCATTGCCGAGGGCGGACCAGCTGCTGTGGTTCACGATGTATCAGTTGCTCTGTTAGGTGGTTTTGGCGGCATTCTGGCCATTCTTGGAGTGGTGATTTTGCCAATTACATCAGGAGACACCGCATTTCGTAGTGCTCGATTAATTGTGGCTGACTTTTTAAAACTAAGTCAGAAAGCACTGATGAATCGTCTATGGATTGCGATTCCAATGTTCATTGTCGGCTATCTTATTACGCTTGCTGAATTCGGTGTGATTTGGCGCTATTTTGGCTGGGCTAATCAGACCACTGCAATGATTATGTTGTGGGCCGGGGCTGCATATTTAGCTAAAGAAGGGAAGTTTCACTGGATTTGCACTCTGCCAGCAGCCTTTATGACAGCTGTGACATTCACCTATATTGCCCAGGCCACAATTGGCTTTAACCTGCCGTTGAGTATTGCAACGCCTCTGGGTATTGCGATTACAATTTTGGCACTGATTGCTTTCTGGCTTAAATTTAAAGGCCCGTATGCGCAGGCCAGACTATAATTCTACTAATGCTAATGGCTCGGGTAGTTGAAATTAACAATGCTATAGACTGCCTGAGCCATATCTGGAATCCAATCCACCCCCCGCCCTGAGCTTCTGTTTGTATAGTATACAGAGAGCGTTGACAATAACCTTAAGCAATTGATGAGGCTAAAAAGAACTACGGTTATTTTGCATTAATAAGCAATGAAGTAAAGGACCCTGTTAGAGCACTTGAGATATACAGGAACAAGGATTTAGTAGAGAAGGCATTCGGTAATCTGAAGGAGCGTTTGAATTTACGCAGGTTTTTAGTATCATCTGAGAAATCTCTTGATGGCAAATTATTTGTGGAGTTTATAGCATTAATATTTTTATCTTATATTAAGAAGGCTATGCAGGAAAAAGAATTGTTTGGCAAATATACACTTCAGGGAGTCCTGGATCAGTTGGACGTTATAGAGTGCTTTGAGCGACCCGGTAAAGAAATAAGCTTTGGTGAAATTACAAAAAAACAGCAGGAACTATTAAGAGACCTTGGCGTGGAGCCTCCGGCATCGTTATGAGTAACCCGGAAATCCAGGATACAACAAATAAAATCCGGAAGATAATATATGCAAAACATAAAAGCAAAACTTGAAAAATATATAAAAATTTTGTTATTTAAAGCCAAATAACTTTGACAACCACAAAAATAATACTTTATAATAAATTAAATGTGTTGTTTGGAATAATAATAGGGCTTTCAGGGATAAGTGCAAATAAAACGAGTCGTACGTTTTGTTTTGCAATTTTCTAAAATTTCGTGTGGATTTTAAAGTAATTCTAAGT
>Ga0208153_100015_pt1 | contig 108131 bp, 100 predicted proteins | sample Wag42014_10_18_FD_187331 | JGI IMG/M metagenome (GOLD analysis project Ga0208153, IMG submission 187331) | Deep subsurface shale carbon reservoir microbial communities from Ohio, USA - Utica-2 Time Series 2014_10_18 (SPAdes) (version 2) ... | reverse complement strand
AACCTATTCTTATTGTTATGAAATTGCCATCTTTGCTGATTTTATAATTATAATTTTCAACATTAATGTCGTATATTTTCAATTTATAGGAGTCTTTTGCTGAGCCTGAAAAAGAGGTGAATTCCGCAGGCAGGTTTTCAGCGCCTGTTACATCATACTCATAAGGAATTTTTCTGAAAATTCCGTGTCTGGGAGACGTGAATTTTACCGTTATTTCTTCTTTAACTTCAATTACGGAGTTTTCCCGTAAAAAAATCTCATTGTTATAATTTTCTATGGTAAAATATTCAGCATGAGCAAAACTACTTACAAAAAACAGGATGAATAAAGAAAAAAGTTTTTTCATCGCTAAGAAAAAGAAACCTCTACATTTTCCCTTTCAGCCGCTTCTATTTCAAAAAAATCACGTTTTCTAAAACTGAAGGCATTTGCTATGATTACAGAAGGGAAGGCTTCGCACAGAATATTATAGTCCCTTACTACAGCATTGTAATAGCGGCGTGCCATTTGAATATTCTCTTCAATTTCATAAAGCGTGTTCTGAAGATTAAGGAAATTTTCATTAGCCTTTAAATCAGGATAATTTTCAGAAAGTGCGAAAATACTTTTCAGCGTGTCACTCAGCATATTTTCAGCCTTTGCTTTTTCTTTTACCCCTTTTGCATTCATTGCCATATTCCTTGCTTTTGTAACATTTTCAAGGGTGGTCTTTTCGTGGGAGGCGTATCCTTTTACCGTTTCAACAAGATTAGGAATGAGGTCATATCTTCTTTTCAGCTGAACATCTATGCCGCTGAAAGACTCATCTGCCTGATTTCTAAGGCGGATAAACTTATTGTAATAATAAATTAGTAAAAGGATGACAATTAGAACTAAAACTATTATAATTATTCCAGTTATCATAATTATGCTCCATATTAAGTTTTGAAATTTATATTAAATTATTATATCATCAATTTATGAAAGGTAAAAGTATTAAATTCACAATTTTGGGTTCCGGCAGCGCTGTTCCTTTTGAAAACAGGGCATCTGCATCTTATCTTTTGGAAACGGACAGCGGCAAATTTTTGCTGGATTGCGGTTTTGAGTGTGTGGGAAGATTAAGTGCGGCAGGGATTGACCCGGGTGAACTGAGCGGTATATTTATCAGCCATAAACATCCGGATCATTTTATGGGACTTATACACTTGCTTTTTGCTTTAAAATCCCCTTTTTATAACAGAGAGAAGCCTCTTTATATAACTGGATTTAAAGGAATTGAAGAATATTTTAACAGTTTTAAGAAAATATTGGGGAAATGGCTTGATCCGGGATTTCAGGTCAGTTTTTCTGATAAAGGTGAAGTTGATATTGCTGACTGTAATTTTCATCTTTTTCCCACAATACATTCTGAAGAGTCTACGGGAGTATATATTATTGTTGGTGATAAAAAAATAGTATATACTTCAGATACGGAATATTCTGATTCCTATATAGATTATCTTCGTAATGCAGAACTGGCTGTTGTGGATTGTGCAGCCTCAACAGCACTTCCGGTTGATGGGCATATGAATTTCAAAGAGGGACTGGATTTGGCCGAAAAAGCCGGGGTAAGAAGGCTGGTATTCAGTCATTTCTATCCGAACAGTGCGGATTTTGACCTGAACAGGCTGGATACAACTGTGGAATTTTATAAAGCAAAAGATTTTATGAGTTTATATTTATAAACGGAGGAATTTATGTCAACTTTAAACATCGTGCTCGGAGGAGCAGCAGGACAAGGTATTAACACCACTGAAGAGCTGCTTACCAAAGCATTAAAAGAATCAGGATTCAATATTTTTGCAACCAAAGAATATATGTCCCGCGTCAGAGGCGGCATTAATACAACGACTATAAGTATTTCCTCATCGCCCGTCAGATATTACAGAGAAAAGATAGATATTTTGGTTCCTTTTACTAAAGGTGTTGTTGACTGGACAAGCGAGAGACTCTCTGAAAACACGTTGATTTTGGGGGAAAAATATCTTGAGCAGGAGATACCATCCGGTTTGACACATATTGTCGTTGAAATTGAAAAACTGGCAAAAGATCTGGGAAATAAACTTTTTGCGAATACGATTCTGAGCGGTCTTCTGTTTGGAATTGTAAAGGCAGATAAAAAAGCTCTTAATAAAGTGGTGGAAAAGAAATTTTCATCCAAAGGTGACGATGTGGTTTCTAAAAATGTACAAGCTGCTGAAAAAGGTTATGAACTAAGTGAAAAAATCTGCAAAGAGTATAATTTTTCTTTTGAAATAGAAAGAGACAGCTCTGTATGTGAAGATATTGTCATCAACGGATCAGAAGCTGTTGCACTGGGAGCTCTGAATGGCGGATGTAATTTTGTGAGCTTTTATCCCATGTCTCCTTCTACAAATGTAGCGGTTAATTTGGCGGATATAGCTGAAGAAATGGGCATTATAGTGGAGCAGTTTGAAGATGAGATTGCTGCATCCAATGCCTCCATTGGTGCCTGGTTCGGTGGCGGCAGAGGTTTGGTAACCACATCCGGCGGCGGCTTTTCACTAATGTGTGAAAGTCTGAGTTTAGCCGGGATGTCGGAATCTCCTGTTGTTATACATCTTGCCCAGCGTCCCGGACCTGCAACCGGTCTGCCAACAAGGACTGCACAGGGGGATTTGAATCTGGCGCTTTATGCGGGTCATGGTGATTTTCCCAGAGCAATGTATGCTCCCTCCAGTATTGAAGAGGCATATGATTTGAGCACAAAAGCATTCGATACTGCTGATAAGTTTCAGGTTCCTGTTATACTTTTAACAGACGAATACCTGGTGGATATGTATTATAATGTAAAAACACTGGCAGTGAATGATACTGTTGATAAGCATATTGTAGAAATGAACAGCGATTACAAACGTTACAAATTGAACAAAAGCGGTATTTCCCCACGGGGTGTTCCTGGATACGGTGATGGTATAATTATCGCAAACGGTAATGAACATGACGAATACGGAGACACTACGGAAGAAATAGGATTAACAACAGCTATGCAGGAAAAGCGCATGAAAAAACTGGAAGGTTTAAAAGCTGAAACGCTGAAACCCTTTTTTTACGGAAATGATAGTTATTCCGTTTTGATGGTGTCATGGGGTTCAACGCGCGACACTGTTAAACGTCTGGTGGATAAATATGAGGATAAAGGCTTGGCTATGCTTCATTTTTCACAGGTTTATCCTGTTTACGATGCCTCAGATTATTTGAAAAAGGCTGATAAAATTATTGCTGTGGAACAAAATATTACAGGGCAGTTTGCCGAACTTATTCACAGAGAACTTGATATAAAAATCAATGAACGAATTTTAAAATATGACGGCAGACAGATTTCCGAGGAGTTTCTGGAAAAAGAACTGTCTGAGAAGGGGGTACTATAATGGCCAAGCAGTCTAAATTATTTGATTCCGACAGACCAAAATCTCAGGATATATCCTGGTGTCCGGGCTGCGGGAATTTCGGAATAAGAAATGAACTTATGGATGTCCTGGAAGAGATGCAGTATAAGCCAAAAGAAATAGCTGTTATCAGCGGAATAGGGCAGGCCGGTAAAATGCCCCACTATTTAAAAGCCAATGGTTTTCATACACTTCACGGTCGTTCTCTCCCAATAGCGACTGCTACTAAAGCCGTAAATCCCGGATTAGAAGTAATTGCAATAGGGGGAGACGGTGATATGTTTGCGGAAGGGGGCAATCATCTTCTGCATACTATAAAAAGAAACCCCAACATTACGGTTATTATTCATAATAATCAGGTGTACGGGCTCACCAAAGGTCAGGGTTCCCCTACATCATTGGCCGGTATGAAAACCACTACTCAGCCTTGGGGTGTGTACGACGAACCTATGAACAGCATTGCACTTGTTGTTTCTCAGGGGTGTTCTTTTGTGGCCAGAACATTCATGGGCTACAAAGAGGAAACGAAAGAAATTATTAAGAATGCGATTAACCATGTAGGTTTTTCATATGTTGAAATATTTCAGAACTGTGTCACTTTTAACAAGGTGAATACTTTTATGTGGTATAAAAACAATACATATTTTATGAAGGATCATGATGTAACAGATAAAGAACAGGCAATGATTAAAGCTTTTGAGAAAGATCCCTATCCGTTGGGTATATTTTATGTTAATAAAGAAAAGCCCTGCTTTGACAATCACCTGCCTCCTTATAAAGATAGTGCTGAGCCATTGTATAAAAGAGAGCCTGATTTTGATAAAATCAGGAAGAAAATAGAGCAGAAGAGGGGATAGAAAGCAAATAAATTTGAGTTGCTGTTGAGATGGGTGAGATAGTAATTAGTTGAGTGGTGTATTTGTATACTGGTTAATTTGTGTATTGAGAGCTATGACAATAGTGGTATTTCCACTCATATTCGAGATCGGAACTCGTAACTACTGCCAGTAACCCTACACCCTCCTCTCATAATTGTTATTCTTGCAGATACTTACTCAGTAAAAGGTTTACTCACAGGGTATGATCGGTAACTGGCAGTATGTTCCTCAAACATCGATCTCTTCCATTCGTGAAAATCCCACTATCTATATAACGTATTGTCAAATTTAATAAATACAAAAATTTTGAGAGTCTGCTAACACTAATATCTTGACTTTGTATATATTATTAATAAAATAACAGTGTTATGTATGGAGGGTGTTAATGATTAATAAAAAACTAACCGATGTGAACAAAAGTTATAAAAGAGTAAATTTTTCCGGTGAAGAGATAAAAAAATTTTACAAAGAAGCCGAGAATAATTTGTCTTTTTTTAATAAAATATCCCTTGAGCTTTTAACATGGGAGAAAAAGTTTGATAAAGTTCTTAATGACTCAGAGGCGCCCTTTTATAAATGGTTTAGCGGCGGGCGTATTAATCCTTTTTACAATATTTTAACAAAGCACCTTCATTCGGCCACAAAAAATAAGGCGGCCATAATCTGGAAAGGCAGCGACCATACTGAGAAAATATACACCTATCAGTCTTTATATTCCGAAACTATGAAATTTGCTTCGGCTCTGAAGAAACTTGGCGTTAACAAAGGGGATAAGGTTTTTATTTATATGCCTAATATCCCGGAACTTATAATCAGTATGCTTGCCTGTGTGCGCTTAGGTGCAGTCCATGTTGTTTACCATCACAGTTATTCATCCGAGTCGCTTGCGGAAAGGCTGGATGACTGCAAACCGAATTATATTGTTTGCTGCAATGTGAGCTATACAGGGACTGAAAGGGAAATAAAAAATAAGGTGGATGCTTCAATTGAAAAAGCTTCACATAATCCTAAACATTGTATTGTTGTTCAGCGTAGTGAGAAAAAGGTTCATATGAAGCCGTTAAGAGATCTGTGGTATCACGACTTGATAAGTGATGAGGATTTTACATCTGCCAAGGATTTGGAAAGTGTTTATTACGACTCATCTGATACGCTTTTTACAACATATACATCCACAAATCTCAAAGAACCAAAAGGACTTATGTTTAACTGTGCAGGTTATCTTCTGTGGGCGTACTTCAGTTACCTGTTGATTTTCGACCCCAAGGAACTGGATACTTACTGGAACACTGCTGATATTTCTTGGATTCCGGGTCATTCTTACGGGGTATACGGGCCTCTTATGGCCGGACAGAGTATTCTTATTTTTGAAGATACCCTGGATATGAACAACGCTTACCGCTTTTATGACATATGCGAAAAGTTTCAGGTTACTAAATTTTATACCACTCCAACTATTTTAAAATCAATTATGAACGCTGCTCAAAAGAGAAGTATTTACAGGAAACTCAGCAGCATTGATCTTATAGCAACAGGAGGCGAGAAAGTTTCCGATGAGCTTTTGGAATGGGTGTTTAAAAAAATACTTTTTCAAAAAAAACCGATTGTCAATATTTACTCTTTGACGGAAGCCGGCGGGGCGGTTGCAGCAAATATACCCGGATATTCAGATGTTGATTTTTCAAATGTTTCAAAACCGTTGCCGGGTATAGATGCATTTATCTATGACGAACTGGATGAAAGCAAAATTACTGTTCAGGGCAAAAAGGGCTCTCTGATGCTGAGTAATCTTACCCCTTCTATCTGTAAGAATATATGCAATGGCAGTGAGTTATACAAAAGTATATACTGGAGAAAAGTGGATAATGATTATCTTTTCAAAACGGGAGACGGAGCGGAATTTACTGAAAAATTTGAGATAGTTTTAACGGGCAGAATGGATGACGTTATGCATATAGGGGGCAAAAGGGTCAGTTTTACTGAAATTGAATCCGCTATAAAGAAGCATCCGTTGGTTCTTGACGCCGCGGTTATTAACATAAATGATGAAAAAAGAGGAGATATGCTTGTCGCCTTCTGTGTACTTTCGAGAAAAATCGAGGAAAGTTATTACGATCAGACGGTCAGGGAAATCAGGGAAACAATCATATCAGAAATCGGAGAAATTGTTTTGCCGGCTGAAATTAAATTTACAAGGGCTCTTCCTAAATCTGCCGACGGATCAATATTGAGAGACATGCTTAAAGAGATCGCCACACAGATGTAATATATATATAGAGATAGGGAGTTGGAGAGGTAGTGAGAGAGTGTGAAGTGGTGAATTAGTGTTAAGTGCTAAGAAGTAAGTTTGGGAACCTTTGTAAAATTTGGTTATTTTACCGGGCAGCTTCTTTTCCCAGTGAATAACTACGAATAACAGAGAATAACAATAAATAACTATTTGCTTCCACTTTTAATGACCTTGAACATTGAACGTCTCGCATCACGGTTTTATTTGTAAGCTTTCCAAAAAATTCTTTACATTTAAAATCAAATGCTCTATCATTTTAAACAACGTTTGATTATTGAGACATTGTAGATTTACTTAATAACATTTATTAACCGGAGGTCAATATTAATGAAAATAAAAGTTAGTGAAGTGATGACTACTAAGGTCATAACAGCTAATGAAAATGAAAGCATCAGACAGGTAACACTTAAGTTAAGAAAGAAACATATAACAGGTCTGCCCGTTTTGAATAAAGACGGTGAAGTTGTGGGTGTTTTTAGTGAATCCGATGTTTTAAATCAGCTGCCGGACATACTGAACGATGCTGATAAAATACCCCTTGTCGATGTACAGGAGTTGACAAATCCGCCGGTAAAAAACGTCATGGGTAAACCACCTATAACTGTCACCCCGGATCACAATTTAAAGGATGTAGCAAAAATATTCCTGGAAAATTATATCCACAGAATTCCGGTTGTTGATAACGGCAAATTAGTCGGAATTGTTTCTCTCGGGGATTTACTTAAGGCATTGACTGAAAACGGAGGCTGATATGAAAGAATTTTTGGCTACTTTACAAAAAACTGTTAAGCCTCAGACCAGTCCTGTGGCGGTTAAGCTGTTTAAAGAAACTCATTTTGCCGGCAAAACAAAAGTGAAAAATAAAAAAATAAATATCTGCCAGCAGATTGCATATTCCCGTTACTACAACTGGCCTACATATATTACAGCAGAAGATAGCTATTGTGTTCTTGGTGCTTCATGCTGCGGTCTTATTGAAACCCCCGAAAGGGTTCTGAACGGCGAGGTTAATTGCAATGTCTATCAGAAGGATATTCATGCAGCCTCAAATATGCAGAGACTTATGCCGAGGATTGGTGAAGATGTTAAGGGTGTTTTGACATATTCACTTGAAAGGCCTGTGGAAAATATTCAACCGGATGTTATAGTTATGTACGTTAATTCGGCTCAGGCGATGAGGTTTGTCCAGGCCTTCCTTTACGACAAAGGCGGTGAATTTGTTATGAAATCATCCGGGGATGCCGGTGTGTGCTCCAGAGGTGTGGCCGAAGTGTATAAATACAGAAAACCCGTTCTCGAGATTCCGTGTCTTGGCGACAGGCGTTTTGCAATGGCGCAGGATTTTGAAATCATTGTAGGTTTTCCTTTTGAGATGATGAATGAGGTTGCAGAAGGTCTGCTGAACACCCACAAAGCCGGTATTAGATATCCTGTCCCTTTTGATATGGTGGAGGGCTGCAGTCTTCCTGATGACTATACGACAAAAGAAAGCGACCTTTGAATGTCCGGCCATTACTTTTTGTCTTTATTTTCTATTTGGTTGAGTAATGCATTTTTCCGGACTTGGGGGATAATATTGGTGAAATAGAGAGTCAGTGTAGTGGTGTATTGGTGTTAAGTGCTAAGTAACTTTGAACCCTGAACTTTATTGTTACAGCGCTTCCTGAATTATTCAAAAAATTTGAAAGTTTTAGTCCTCTTCCTCTTCCGGTCTCATATGAGGAAAAAGTATCACTTCTCTAATGGATTTGCTGTTAGTTAAAAGCATAACAAGACGATCTATCCCTAAACCTTCGCCGGCAGTTGGCGGTAAACCGTATTCCAGTGCTCTGAGGAAATCTTTGTCCATAAGGTGAGCTTCTTCATCACCTGCGTCTTTTGCTTCCACCTGTTTTTCAAAACGCTCTTTCTGATCTATCGGGTCGTTGAGCTCATTAAATCCATTGGCCATTTCAAAACCGCCTATAAACAATTCGAATCTTTCCGTGACTTCGGGATTATCTGCTTTTGATTTGGATAAAGGAGAGACCTCTTTTGGATAATCAATTATAAATGTGGGCTGATAAAGTTTATCTTCGACAAGCTCTTCAAATATTTCCAGAACAATTTTTCCTCTGCCCCATGATTTGTCGACTTTTATATTATGATTTTCTGCAATCTTTTTAACACTATCGTAATCTTTTAAATCGCTTTGGGGTATATTTGCGTATTTTTCAATGGACTCCTCAAGGGTCAGTTTCGGCCAGGGTTTTTCCAGGTTTATCTCTTTGCCGTCGTATTCAATCGAATTTCTACCCAATATTTTCGAAGTCACCGATACTACCAAATCTTCAGTTAACGACATCATATCGTAATAATCAGCATAAGCCATGTACCACTCAATCATTGTGAATTCAGGATTATGCTTTGTAGAAACGCCCTCATTCCTGAAATTTCTGTTTATTTCGTAAGCTTTCTCCAGCCCTCCGATAACCAGTCTTTTCAGGTACAATTCAGGTGCAATTCTCAGATAAAGCTGCATATCGAGTGCATTATGATGAGTTACAAAAGGTTTGGCAGTAGCTCCGCCTGCTATGGGCTGCATCATAGGGGTTTCAACTTCCAGGAAATCTCTGTTGTTAAAGAAGTCTCTTATCCCTTTGATTATTCTGCTGCGTGTTATGAAAATATCTTTTACGTGCTCATTGACAATTAAATCTGTATAACGCTGTCTGTAACGCTTTTCCACATCTTTCAGACCGTGCCATTTTTCCGGCAGGTCTCTCAGTGCTTTTGTCAGTATTCTGTAATTCTCAGTAAAAAGTGTTAACTCGCCGGTTTTTGTTTTAAACAGGAAGCCGGACATGCCTGCAAAATCCCCTACATCGGTGGATTTAAAAACTTCGTATTCTTCTTCACTTATTTCACCCTTTTTAAGATATATCTGAAATGAACCGCTTCTGTCTTTAATTGTAATGAAGGCCGCTTTTCCGAATTCTCTTATAGACATAACTCTGCCGGCTACTGTAAATCTGTATTTATTTTCCATCAGCTGAGATTTTTGTACCCCTTCATATTTTTCTCTGATTTCCGCGAGTGAAAAAGGGACTTTGAAGGAGTTTACATATGGCAGAATATTAGAGTTTTTTAAATGCTGCAGTTTTTTGTATCTGTGTTCATCCATCAGTTTCTCTCCTGAGTATTTATATATTATTGACAATTATATTCTATTGATAATATTGTTAGGGTAATGTTATACATAAAACCATGTGTGTTTACAATATAAAATCTTCACCCGGTGATTACGGAGAGTGCTATGAAAGTCGGTGTTATTTCAGATTCTCATGATAATGTCAAGAATCTTTCATTTGCAGTTGAATATTTCAATCGCAATAATATGGCTCATGTTCTTCATTGCGGGGACATAATATCGCCGTTTGCAGCCGACTGTTTGAACAAACTTCGGATGCCATATTCCGGAATTTTTGGCAATAATGACGGCGAATGGCTGGGATTAGCTAAGATTACCGATGGAAAAATTACAAAGGGGCCTCTTGTGACGGAAATAGACGGCTGCAAATTTGCCGTGTTTCATGAGCCGTCCGTAATAGATTACATAAGCAGTGACGTTTCCTATGTTTTATACGGGCATACGCACAGTAAAGATTTAAAGAAACGAAATAACCAGACGATTATAAATCCCGGCACTCTGGGCGGATATATGGCTGGCAATGCGTCATTTGCTATCGTTAATACAGTTAACGGTGAAATAGATTTTATTGATTTGTAGCGTTATCGAACTGCTGATCAATTGCAGCAAAATTAATTGTTCTGAAAAAATGCTCTTACGGTTGTTTTATATTGAATAGATGCATAAGTTTTGCTATATCATGATTGTATTCAACAAAACGGAGGAAAACCAATGTTATTCAATAAAATTTTTGATTATTTTTCAAACGATCTGGCCATAGATTTGGGCACTGCCAATACATTAATTTATGTGAAAGGCAAAGGAATTATCTGCAGTGAGCCTTCAGTGGTGGCTATTAACAATGATACAAAAGATATTCTTGCGGTGGGCAGTGAAGCGAAAAATATGCTGGGAAGAACCCCTGCCAATATCGTTGCAATAAGGCCTATGAAGGATGGTGTGATTGCCAATTTTGAAGTGACTGAAAAAATGCTCAGATACTTCATTACAAAAGTTCACAACAGAAAGTCACTGGTTCGTCCCAGGATTGTTATTTGTGTACCTTCAGGTGTAACCCAGGTTGAAAAGAGAGCTGTTAAAGATTCCGCCATTCAGGCGGGAGCAAGAGAGGTTTATCTGATAGAAGAGCCTATGGCTGCAGCAATAGGTGCAGGACTGCCCATTCAGGAACCGTCGGGGAATATGGTGGTAGATATCGGCGGCGGGACTACTGAAGTTGCCGTCATTTCTTTGTCCGGAATTGTATATACAAATTCCGTGAGAGTCGGCGGAGACGAAATGGATGAAGCTATCGTCAATTATATAAAAAGGAAATATAATCTTCTTATTGGTACATGGACTGCTGAGAAGATAAAGATGGAGATAGGCTCTGCATATCCTGAGGAAGAGGAAATGAGCATAGAAATAAAAGGCAGATCATTGGTTGAAGGTATACCAAAAACTATAGAGATAGCGGATAGTGAGATAAGAGAGGCCCTGGAGGAAGCTGTAAACAAAATTGTGGAAGCAGTAAAAGTTGCCCTTGAAAAAACACCGCCAGAGCTTGCGGCTGACATTGTTGACAGAGGAATTGTGGCTACCGGAGGCGGAGCATTGCTGAAAGGCCTTGATAAAAGGCTCTCTGAAGGAACAGGGCTGCCCATCATAGTATCCGATGACCCTCTGACAGCTGTTGCTCTCGGAGCAGGCAAGGTGCTTGATGAAATTGACTTGCTCAAGAAAGTTTCAGTAGTTTAATGATTTTTAGAAGAAAATTTATAGCAATTGTTATACTTTTACTTTTAATTATTCTTCTTCAGGCAAGAGTACCCGAATCCAAAAAAGTTTTCAGGGGAATATTCGGTAATATACTGAACCCCGTCCTTTATTATACTGAGATGACAACAAGTTATTTTTCTGATATTTACAATGGTTATATAAACCTCGTCGGTGTGAAGAAAAACAATGAAAAGCTCAGAGAAAAGATTCAGCAACTTAAGCTTGAAAACAGCATATTAAATGAGAAATTAAGTGAATACAATCGATTAAAAAAACTGCTGAACTTTAAAGAAGCTTATGATTTCCAGACAATAGCATGCAATGTGATAGGGCGTAATATAGAAGGATTCTTAAAGTACATTATCATAGATGCCGGTAATGCAGACGGAATCAAAGTTAATGACGCAGTTGTCAGCTATGAAGGACTTGTGGGCAAAGTTGTGGAAGTTTATCGCAATTCCGCAAGGGTCAACGTTATTCTGAATGTGAACAGCTATGTTAGTGTAATGAACTTTAAGACAAGAACGGTTGGTATTCTCAGTGGTGACGGAGAAGGCAAATTGGTTGTGGATTTTTATGATAAACTGGATGAGGTTGCCAAAGGGGATCTTTTTATCACATCAGGGCTTGGAGGACTTTATCCTAAAGGCATACCGGTAGGTAACGCTGTCAAACACGTGGAATCTGTTAACGGTATTTTTAAGAAGATTTTTGTGGAGCAAAAAGTTAACTTTTATAAACTTGAAAACGTATTAGTTGTAAAAAATGAAGAATAAAAGGTACTTGAAAATAGCTGGGGTTTTGATTGTCTGTTATGTTCTGTTTCTGATTTTTGACGGAGTGCTTAGTTACATCAGCTATCCCTTTTTAATTTATTTTGCTTTGGAACATGAAGTGGATAGTGAGAATCTACTTCCCCATGCATTTTTGCTGGGTTTCTTTAATGATTTTATAACGTTCGGAATCTTCGGCGTTTCAGTTTTGAGTATCATTTTATTTTACTTTATTAAAAGACTGCTTATTACACTTTTCGATTATGACAACCTACTGGTCAAGCTGTTGTATTCTTTGTTGAGTTACAGTATTTTTGTTATTATTGCTTTTTTTGTCACTGACTATTCGGTTGTTAACAACATTAATTTACTGCTGCTTCCTTTGGCTGTTAATTCACTTTTATATTTTGTCCTGCTGTCTTTAAAGGGTTTTGGTTATGCTTTTTCGCTTTCTTGAAGAAAACGTTATTGCCAAATATAAAAAACGCAGTTTATTGCTGTTTGGGGCTACTTTTCTTCTTTTTTTATTTCTTGCTTTACGACTCTATTATCTCCAGGTGGTTCTCTATGACAAGTATAAACGTCTTTCGGAAGATAACCGTATAAGAATATTAAGGGTTAAAGCACAAAGGGGTTTTATCAAAGATAAAGATGGAGAAATTTTAGTTAAAAATGCCCCCAGTTATAATCTTAGTGTTATCAGAGAGGATACCAAAAATCTGGACATGCTGCTTGATAAGTTAAAAAATGTTGTGAATATAAACGTGGAAGAGGCTAAAGAGAAAATTTTGAAAGGATACTACTATGACCCGGTTACCATTTTTAGAGGGCTAACTTTCAAACAGGTATCTTATCTTTATGAACATTTGAAAAATTATCCCGGAATCAGAATAGATATGGAGGCCGTAAGAAATTACAAAGATGATTTCGCTTACAGTAATTTGGTGGGGTATATGGGCGAAGTCAACGATAGTGAATTGAAAAAGTATAACGGATACAGACCTGGTGATTTAATAGGAAAGACCGGTTTGGAGAAGGAGTACGAAAAAAGACTCAAAGGTACTAACGGTGCCAAACAGGTTGAGGTTAACAGTTTTGGGCAGGTAGTTAAGATTTTGAAAACAAAACATGCAAAACCGGGTGAAGATGTTGTTCTCAGCATTGATTATGACCTTCAGAAGTTTGGAATGGAACTTTTGAAGAGAAAAAAAGGAGCAATAGTTGTTCTTAATATTTACAACAATAAGGTTTTGCTTATGGCGACAAATCCTTCTTATAATCTTAATAAGTTTGTTCCTTTTATAAAAAGTGATTATTGGAAAGCTATAACAAATGATCAGGACAAACCCATGTTAAATAGGGCTATTGAAGGCTCTTATCCACCGGGTTCTGTTTTTAAAATTTTAATGGCTGCAACTGCTTTGACGGAAAATGAAATTACCCCTGATACCACTTTTGAGTGCAACGGAGTGTTCTATTACGGCAGTTATGATTATAAGTGCTGGAAAAAATCCGGTCATGGCAAAGTGGATTTAAAAAAATCAATAGTGGAGTCTTGTGATATATATTATTATAATCTTGGGCTGAAGCTCGGTATTGATACCATAAGCAAATACGCGCATAACTTTTCTTTAGGCAAAAAAACAGGTATAGATTTGCCCAATGAAAAATCCGGCATATTTCCTGACAGAAACTGGAAAGAAAAGGCGTTTGGCCAGCCCTGGTATCCGGGAGAAACAGTAATTACCTCTATCGGCCAGGGGTATAGCAATGTTACACCTTTGCAAATGGCAGTTATGCTAAGCGGCGTTTTTAACGGTGGAATGATTTATCAGCCCAGTTTGGTGAAGGGTTTTGAGACTACTGACGGCTTTGAGGCTAAACCCGTTAAAATTAACAAAAAAATAGATATCGATAACTCAACCAGGAATTTTCTTCTGAATGCTATGTATAATGCCGTATACGGCTTACATGGCACAGCTCACCGCGCAAGGGTTGGCGAAGTTAAAATAGGCGGAAAAACGGGAACCGCTCAGGTGGTAAGTTTGAAAAAATTTGAACAGTATGAAGAAGGTGAAGTACCGGAAAAATACAGAGATCACTCATGGTTCGGCGGGGTTTTTCCTGTTGATGAGCCGCGTTATGTTATAGTTTCGCTAATTGAACACGGCGGCTCCGGTGGTCATAGTGCAGCATCGATATCAGGAGCGGTAATAAATAAAATGGTGAAAATGGGTTATGTTTCAGATTGATAAACGCCATATTGTAAATTTCGACTATATACTTTTTTTTCAGACGGTCTTATTGTTGTTTCTCGGCATTATGGCCATATACAGTGCATCCTACAATCTTCAGCTTCATCAGGCGGGAGATTATTATTTAAAACAGGTTTTCTGGAGCATTATAGGGATTATTCTTTTTCTCGTTTTTTCTTTTATAAGTTACAAACGTTTAATATCCTGGGCAGCACCAATTTATACTTTAGGTGTGATATTTTTGATTTATGTTTTAATTTTTGGCGATGTCAGCATGGGTGCAAAACGCTGGATTGATATCGGAGGTTTTAGTTTACAGCCCTCCGAATTTTTTAAGGTTGTGTGGGTTATAACATTGGGAAGGGTTTTCAAGGATATTGGGATGAAAAATCTTTCTTTTTCCCATATATTGAAAAAATTTGTCCCTACTATCCCGCCGTTGCTGTTAATCTTTTTACAACCTGATCTGGGTACAGCCGTTATATTTTTGGCTATATGGGGGATTGTTCTTTTATACAGAGGAATTACAAAATATACATTTTTTGCCGTATTGGCCATTTTACTGGTGAGTATCCCCGTGATATGGGCAAATATGCACGATTATCAAAGAGAAAGGGTGATTACATTTCTTAATCCGGAAGCGGATCCTTTCGGTTCCGGATACCATGTTATTCAGTCTAAAATTGCAGTCGGCTCAGGGGGGCTTGCCGGCAAAGGATATCTTAAAGGTACGCAGTCGCACCTGAAATTTTTACCGGAAAAACATACTGATTTTATCTTTTCGGTGATTGGTGAGGAGTTTGGGTTGATGGGTGCATCTGTTATTTTGCTGGCTTTTCTAAGTCTGCTTGCCCGCATTTTGTATGTTTCCGCATATTCAAAGGAGCCCACTGCAAAAGTTATGTGTGTAGCTGTATTTGCCTTCATTTTTTTCCAATTTTTTGTTAATGCATCGATGGTTGTAGGAATTATGCCGGTTGTGGGAATACCCATGCCCTTTATAAGCTATGGCGGTTCCTCTCTTGTGACCTTCATGTCCATGCTCGGTATTGTTAATTCCATAGCAATGCGCAAATACGACAGACCAGCAGATTTTTAACCGGAGTGTTTATATTATGAATTTCCACGATTTTCTTGAAGTATCCAAACCGCCCAGATATTTGGGAAGTGAAATAAATTCCTATAAAAAGGACTATTCGGACAAGTTGAGAGTATGCCTTTCTTTCCCGGATAATTACGAAGTCGGGATGTCGCATCTGGGAATAAAAATTTTATATGAGAATCTCAACAGGTCTCCTCTGATTTATGCGGAACGTTTTTTTATGCCCTGGCCCGATGCAATCGATAAAATGGGCAGAGATATTTTTGTTTCACTTGAATCGAAAACGCCTTTGAAAGAGTTTGATATCCTTGGTTTCAGTGTCCAGTACGAGTTATCATATTCCAACATTCTATCCATATTGCTTAACGCCGGTATTCCTGCAGAGAGTCATCTGAGAAATGACGGTCCTGTCGTTATTGCCGGCGGTCCTTGCGTTTATAACCCCAAGCCATTAGAAAAATTTATAGATGTATTTTTTATAGGCGAGATGGATCATGTTTTTACTGAAATCTGTGAAGAATACTCCGGGAAAAAATTTGCCAGCCGCCGGGAACGGCTTGAGTTTTTTGATTTATTTGATTTTACTTATGTTCCTTCTGTGAATCCGTCAAAGCGCGTTGTGAAAGAAGTTTATAAAGGTTTTAAAGATGATATTACCGTAGATTCCCCGGTTGTCCCTCTGATTCCGGCTGTTCAGGACAGGGTGGTTTCGGAAATATCCAGGGGGTGCAGCAGGGGGTGCAGATTCTGTCAGGCCGGTATGATTTACAGACCTGTAAGAGAAAGAGATGTGGACGATATAGTGGAGAATATTCTTAATCAGCTTAAAAAAACGGGATATGAAACAGCCTCTCTCCTTTCTTTATCTGCCGCTGATTATTCATGTCTGGAGGATTTGCTGGTGAGGTTATCGGATATTGTGAAAAATTCACATACGTCCCTTTCCCTTCCTTCCCTCAGGGCTGATAAAATTGAAGATTATATATTCAGGGAGCTTTCACGCGTTAGAAAGTCGGGGTTTACCATTGCACCGGAAGCGGGAAGCGAAAGAATGAGAAGAATTATAAACAAGAATCTTTCGGAAGATGAAATTATAGCAGCTGTTAAAGCGGCAGCTGACAACGGATGGAAAACAGCTAAGTTGTATTTTATGATAGGCTTGCCTTTTGAAACTGAAGAAGACGTTTTGGCAATAGCTGCTCTTGTCAGAAAAATAAAAGGCAGTATTAGAGGCAAAAGCGGGGTGGCTGTCAGTGTATCCATTGCCAATTTTATTCCTAAACCGTTTACCCCCTTTCAGTGGTGGCCTCAGAACAGTACTGAAGAATTAACGTATAAACAGAACATTTTGAAATCGGAATTCAGAAAGATGAAAATAAAATACAGTTTTCACGATATTTACCAGAGCGTTATAGAAGCAGCTATATCCAAGGGTGATAAATCTCTGGGTAATATACTGCTGGAAGCCGTGAAGGCGGGAGCTATGTTCGACGGATGGAGCGAATATTTTGACTTTAATAAATGGCTTAATGCTTTTGAACATTACGGTTCTACACCTGAGGAATACTCAAGTAGAATTTTAAAACCCGAAGATGAACTCCCGTGGGATTTTATCGATATTGGGGTTAAAAAAGAATTTCTGGTTTCAGAATTTGAAAAGTCGAAAAAAGAAGTAATGACAAAAGATTGCAGAGTGAGTAATACAAGCATATGTGTTGGATGCGGCGTTTGTGATTTCGATTTTCTCAAGAATGAATTTGCATCACCGGGCAAAAAGTCTTTTAGTGGAAATGAATTTAACAATATGTCTGATACTAATCAAGAATATTACAGTTATGTGATTGATTTTGAGAAGAAAGATTCCGCTGTTCTCTTTTCAGCCATTGAAACGTGCAGGGTATTCGCCCATGTTTTTAAAATGTGTGATGTCGATATGTCTTATTCCCAGGGCTACAATCCTCAACCCCGAATAAGTTATATCTATCCTCTTTCAGTGGGTGTGGAAGGCTATAATGAAAAGCTTATTATAAAAGCTTATGTTAAAGATAAAAATTTGCTGTTGAACCAGCTTAATAAAATACTACCTTCTGGCTTTAAAATGAAAGATGTCCGGCTGTTTGAAAATAAAATGGCCGATGAAATGATTGCAGCTTATTCTCTGAACTTTGAAGCTTATATGCAGCTTATCGGAGCTTTGGGTGAAGAAAGAGCATTCTATAAAAAGGTTACCAAACGCGGCAGAGAAAAAATAATCGACCTGAAAGAGTATATTGTTAAAAAAGATGATGAAAATTGTATAATTTATGTTAAGATAAACGGAAGAGGAAGTTTTAATTTCCTTGAATTTTTCAGACAAATTAATTATATTGATTCCAAAGTATTAATTGCAAGGGAAAATATTTTCTTTACTGAGGAGCTGCAAAATGCATAAAGAAGAAGCTCTTGATATGCTCAAGAAGTCCGGTTACAAGGTTACAAAACCGCGGGAGTGGATTGTTGAAGCTCTTGAGGGGAACACATCTCATCCTTCAGCGATGGAAATTTTTGATCAGCTGAGAAAAAGTGATAAAAGTTTCTCGTTTGCCACCGTTTACAATACGCTGGATACCCTTGTAAAAGCCGGTGTTGTTAAACAGGTAACCGTTGATCCGCAATGCAGCAGGTACGACCCGGATATGTCTTCTCACGGTCATTTTTATTGCAGAAGTTGCGGGAATGTTAAAGATGTTTTTGACGTAAGTCTTGACCTGGAATCCAGCTCTCTGCAAGGTGAAATCGAGAGTTACGAGCTTAATTTGTTCGGCCTCTGCCAGGAATGCCGTACTGAAGCCAATTAATTTTTTTAATTTGCGTTCTATTGTAAGTCCCTCTGAAATCATGTTCTGGGAGCGTATTTACTCCCAATATACCCGTAGTGAATTTATAGGCACAGATCCTATTGTCTTCCCCGCCAGGACAGCCGGAAATAAGGAATACATAAGTTTTGTTTCCTCTCTGTTTGCCTATGGCAGAGTTAATGCCATTCAGGATTTTCTGGAAAAATTTTTTTTACGGTTTGGAAACGACCCTTTTGAAATTGATAATTCTGAGACAAAGCTTTATTATCGTTTTCAAACGTCTAAGGATATCAGGCTTTTAGTTTTACTGATAAAAGAAATTTACATACAATACGGCAGCATTCACAATTTTTTCATAAATTTATCAAGCAATCTTGAAAAGGCTCTGGAAGGCTTTCTCGATTACGCCAGAAGGTTCGGCGCTGAAAATAACGCCGGGCGGGGGTATTTTTTTCTTTTTCCAGGATACGGCGGTTCAGGTTTGAAAAGATTTAGGATGTTTTTAAGGTGGATGGTTCGCAAAGATGATGTGGATTTTGGCCTTTGGGATGCCTATAAAACAAGCGAACTACTCTATCCGTTGGATACCCATATATTGAGATTTGCCAAAGGTTTCGGCATTATTTCTTCTGAGGCAAACAGCCCTCGGAATACCCGTTTGATAACGGATTACTTCAAAGTTATAAATGAAGAAGATCCGGTCAAATATGATTTTGCCATCACCAGGCTTGGTATGCTGAACTCTTGTAAATTTAAAACATCCGTTAATTGTGAAGTGTGCGGCTTGAAAAATGATTGCCTTTTTAATTGACAAATATTCATAAAACTATATATTAGTTTTTTACAAAAAAAGGAGGTTGCAATGTCGTTAGTATTCACTGAAGAGAATTTTCAAAAGGAAGTATTGGAAAGTGATATTCCTGTTGTAGTGGATTTCTGGGCTGTATGGTGCGGACCTTGTAAAATGCTGGCTCCTACACTTGATCAGGTTTCTGCCGAGTTTGAAGGGAAGGCAAAAGTAGGAAAGGTCAATGTTGATGAAAATCAGCAGCTTGCTGCACAATATGGTATTATGAGTATACCCACAGTTATGATATTCAAAGACGGCAAAGTTGCAGAGCAGTTTATAGGTGTACAACCCAAAGGCGTTTATGCCGATGCCCTGCAAAAACATCTGTAAATAAAAGAGGTAAGCCGGATGCCGATATTTGAATATAAATGTCAAAGTTGTGGACAGGAATTCAGCAAGCTTGTTTTTAAATCTTCAGAACAGATCAAATGTCCCGAATGCGGGGCTGCTGACGTGAAAAAGAAACTGTCAACAATTTCTTCCTGTTCCGGAGATTCTTCAAACAGCTCATCCTGTGGCGCAGGTTCGGAATTTACCTGAGCTTAAGAACGTTACCTGCCAGGCTTGGCGGGTTAATTAAATAGTGATCCTTTAATAAACCCCCGTAGTATGAAGCGGGGGTTTATTATGATCCCAGCAGTGTTTCTTTAATTTCTTTACCGGGCTTGAAGTAGGGAACTTTTTTCGGCGGAACTTTAACCTGTTCCCCTGTTTTAGGATTTCTGCCTATTTTTGCTTTTTTGTCCCTTACTTTAAAACTGCCGAATCCTCTGATTTCAACCTTGTCTCCGTTACCCAATGCATCTTTTATGTTGCTGAATACATGGTTAACAATAAATTCAATCTCTTTCTTTGTAAGGTTGGGATTTTCGGCAACAATTTTTTCAATAAGCTGAGACTTGGTCATAAAAACCTCCCTGTAAAATCTTAAAACATAAAAATATTTTTACTTTTAGACTCAAAAATATTATAACTTACTATCTTTTAATAGTAAAGTTAATTTAACGGATTTAGGAATATTATGAATAACTTTTTATCCAAACTGGTGAAATCAAGTTCCGGCGTGCTGACTAGCAGGATTCTGGGACTGGTTCGGGATGTTGCGATTGCCGCTTTTTTTGGTGCTTCAAGGTTTACGGATGCATTTTTTATGGCTTATGCAATACCAAACCTTTTTCGTGCTCTGTTTGCCGAAGGTGCCCTTTCTTCCGCCTTTGTTCCGATAATGAGCGACAAGATGCACAAAAACCCTGATAATGCCTATAAGTATTTAACCGATCTTATATTGGTACTTACGTTTTTTACCTTGAGCATCACCGCTGTTTTTATAATATTTTCCGATTATGCTATTCTGCTGTTTATCCCCGGATATCTGAATGATCCCGAAGTTATTGCTTCAGCATCTCATATGCTTCAGATTGTTATGCCTTATCTTGTTATTGTAAGTATATGTGGTCTGCTTTCCGGGTACCTTCACGTCATAGGAAGTTATTTTATACCGTTATCATCCACCGCTGTTTTAAACATTTCTATGATTGTGTCAGCTTTTTTGGGGGGCTACTTCGGCGGCAGTGTGGTTTATCTGGCGTGGGGGGCATTGATCGGAGGTGTTTTACAGCTGATTTATATTCTTATTTTTTCTCTCATCAAAGGTTTTCGTATAAACCGGAAAAATCACATAGATAAAATGGTGAAGAAAACGTTTAAGCTGATAATTCCCTCAATAGGCGGCGTGGGTATAAATCAGCTCAATTTTACCATAGGAAGAATCATTGCTTCTTTCCTTTCAACTGGGAGCATTTCCTATCTTTATTATGCAAGCAGACTTTTTCAGTTTCCACTCGGTGTTTTCTCAATAGCGTTCAGTACCGTTTCCCTTTCTGAAATCAGCAACTCATACAGCAGAAATGACCTAGATAATGTGAATAAGCTTATAGATAAATCTGTGCTAGCTATAATTATGGTTATTATACCGGCTTCATTGGGAATGTTTTTTCTTTCAAATGAAATTTGCAGTCTCATTTTTGAGTACAAAACTTTTTCAGCAAAAGATAGCATGGCTACGGCGTCGGCTTTGCGGATGTATACATTGGGACTCATTTGCTATTCATTTGTGAATTTGTTCACAAGGGTTTATCATTCTGTGAAGGATACACTTACTCCTGTAAAATTTGCATTTGTAAGTTTTCTTGCCAATATTGTTTTTATTCTGATATTTATAAATTTTATGGGGCACTCCGGTATAGCTCTGGCATCCAGTATCAGCGCGGGGATAAATGCTGTTTTGCTTTATACGGGTATTAAATATTATACTTTCAGTATAAAAAAATACAAAAAAACAGTTTTGAAGATATTCTCATCAAGTCTTGTTATGCTGATTTTCCTTTTATTCTTGAAGAATGCAGGCGTCCATGTTTTAATCATTATCGGTTTGAGCGTTTGCGTGTATTTTCTCGGTCTTTATATGTTTAGAGTATCTCTCGGACAGGTGTTAAAATGATTTGTTGTATTCAGCGTGTGGACGGTGCAACGGTTAACATTAATGCAGAAAAGGAAAGTCATACAGGCAAAGGACTGCTGGTTTTTATAGGAGTGGAGAAGTCAGACGGGGAAAATTCCTGTTCATGGTTGGCTGATAAGGTTTGCGGATTGAGAATTTTTGAGGATGATAATGGCAAGATGAGCAGATCTGTTCAGGACATTGGCGGAGAAATTATGGTTGTAAGTCAGTTTACTCTTTCTGCTTCCTGTAAAAAAGGGAAACGACCGGATTTTTCCAATGCAATGCAGCCGGAAAAGGCTAAAATGTATTATGAAAAATTTGTGAATAACTGTAAGAAAATTATGGGCAGTGAGAATATAAAAACGGGGGAATTCGGCGCCTATATGAAAATTTCCCTTGTTAATGACGGACCGGTTACAATACTATTGGATCATAAATAACTATTTGCTAAGGAGAGAGCTTATGGATATCAATGTTATACAGGTTGGACCTTTAATGGTGAACTGCTATATTGTTCATGATTCACAAAACTGCATAATAATTGATCCGGGTGATGAAGCGGATAAGATTATAAACTATATTAGAAATTCCGGACTTAAGCCTTTAGGTATTTTTAACACCCATGGCCATTTTGACCACATCGGTGCTGTAAAGAAGTTAAAAGAGGAATTCGGAATTAAATTTTATATCCATGAGTCCGATGTTTTTCTGGTGAAAGAAAGTGCAAGCCACGGAGCTTTCTTCGGGATTACGGGTGTGGAAAGTCCTGAAGTAGACGAATACGTTAAAGATGGTGATGTGTTCGATTTTGACGGACTGTCCTTTAAAGTTATACATACTCCGGGGCACTCTCCAGGCGGTGTTTGCTATTATTTCGAAAGGGAAAAATCGGTATTCTCAGGAGATACGCTTTTTGAGCTTTCCATTGGCCGTACGGATTTTCCATATGGAGATATGGATATGCTTCTTAACTCTATTAAAAATAAATTATTTTCTTTGGGAGATGAGATATCAGTATATCCGGGACACGGCGCAAAAACCAGCATCAGAAAGGAAAAGGAAAACAATATGTTTCTGAAATAAAAAAGGGGCGCCAAAAGCACCCCTTTTTGTTTAGTTTACTTCTACAACTTCAACGTTGAACGTAAGCTTTCTTCCAGCTAATGGATGATTAAAGTCAATTTTTACATTATCATCGCTAAGCTCTTTAACAAGTCCTCTGAAATTCTGTTCGTTTTCATCGGTAAGATCGATATACATACCTTCCTGAATATTCTCGTCAAGATTGATGTTTTGTCTCGGGATATCTGTTATGGCGTCTTCCTGTACTTCGCCGAAGGCCTGTTCAGGATTAAGCTCTACAGATTTTTCCTCACCTTCTTTCATGCCCACCAGCTCTTTTTCAAGATCCGGCAGAAGCTGCTTTTCTCCAAGCTGTACAGTAAGAGGTTCTTCCTCTTTGGTTGAATCCACTACTGTTCCGTCTTCGATAGTTACCGTATAATGAAAGGTAACTTTTGAATCGTTTCCTGCTTCCATCTTACACCTCTTTATTTGATTGCTGTTTCTAACGTTCCCACAATTGATAAAAACCTTTATCAAAAACAGGATGGATGTGAACACAGCTAAATTATGCGCCCTTTTTGAGGGCGTTGGACACTAACCTAACACCTGATTTATAAAAATCAATAACGAATTTTCATTTTATAATGTCAAGTTTCGCACTTGCACTTTTTACAAGTCATTGCGAGGAGTGAAAACGACGAAGCAATCTCTCTTTTTATATTATTTTGAGATTGCCACAACCGAGCACTTAGATTCTTAAGTGCTCGGTTTCGCAATGACGAAACTAAGTGCGAAACTTGACTTATAATGTTGAGTAATGTTTTTCCAGTTTTCGAAGTGAAAATTTTGATATATTAACCTCTAAAAATTTTCTTTTCTATACTTATTGGATAATATATGAGCTAATCTGGTTGGTTCGGGGAGTCTGTATCCCCGGCTATATTTCAGAATCACAGATATACTGTCTTGAATGTTAATCAAATTACCGGGAGATACGAAAACAGGATTTATATTATTTTTAGTTCTGACCACAGCGCCCACTTCTCTATGCTTATAACGCATGATGTTGTAACTTCCTTTTAAATATCCGGGTGTCTCATATTCACCTACAAGTCTGTTTTTAGCGCACCCTATAGAAACCTTGTTGAAAACAACGCCAAAATGAGAGGCGAGCCCCAGAAAACGCGGATGAGCAATTCCCTGTGAATCCAGAATATAAATATCCGGGTCATATTTAAGTTTTTGCATTGTTGTATAAATTATCGGAAGTTCCCTGAAGGAAAGCAGTCCGGGGATATAGGGCAGTTTAAGTTTTTGCGCGTGAAATGTTTCCTGTAAGGGTTTCATATCACTGTTTAAGATTATTATGCAGCAAAACCCCATTCCTGTTTTTCTTTCAAAAGAAACATCAATCCCTGCAACAAGTTTTGGATTGGGGTTTTTCAATGGACAAATTTTCACCTTTTCTGCTAATTTTATTTGCAGTTTTCTCAAATGTGAGTACATATATTAATTATATAATTTTGTTTTTTGCAAAAAGAAAGTAAAAAAGATTATTCGAGAGTTTTGAATAATTCTGGAAGCAGGGCTTTAGCCTTGCAGGTGAACTTGACTCTGTTTGAAAACAAAATGTACCCCCTCTGCATCTCCCCCTAATCCAGGGGGAGAAGAAAGTCCCGAGCACATAAATTCTCATGTGCTCAGTGCTTGAATACGATGGGATACTTATTCAAAGCTCTCATAATGAAATGAGGTGGTAAGATGAAAATAGGTTTAAGTCTGGGGAGTGGTGCAGCAAGAGGGCTTTCTCATATCGGACTGCTTAAGGCATTTGAAGAGGAAGAAATCGTACCTTACGCAATAAGCGGAAGCAGCATGGGTGCTCTTATAGGGGGAGCCTATGCAGCCGGTTATGAAATGGCTACACTAGATAAAAAAATCAGAAATCTGGACTGGAAAATATTTACAGAATTCTTCGATATAAAAATATCCAGAAACGGTCTTGTGGACGGGAAAAAAATTGAAAAATTTATATATGAATTTACCGGTGATATAGATATTTCCATGCTTGAGGTAAAATTTTCCTGTGTTGCCACAGATGTGCTCACCGGACGCGAAGTGGTTTTTAATTCAGGTAATCTAATTAAAGCCATCAGAGCGAGCATTTCTTTTCCTGGAATTTTTATTCCTCAGTATTATGAAGATCAGTTTTTGATAGATGGTGGTATTAGAAATCCTGTGCCCGTTGATCTTTTGCCGGAGGAATGTGACATAAAATTTGCTGTTGATGTCGGGCCTTTTGTGGAAAAAGAGAAATTTGTGACAAAGATAAAGAACGGAACAAAAAAGGGTGATGAAAAGAAGAAGGAGAAATTTTCTTTTTCTCTCAATAATATAATAAAAGATATTTTATCCAGAAACGGTGACGATGATGAGGTGGTTTATCCTAATATATTTGAAACACTTATCCAGACAGTGGCAATCATGCAGAATTCCGTTTTTGAGAGTAAATTAAAAACAAACAGCGACTGTCAGGTTATAAGGCCGAAATTAAGCAAATTTAAACTGACAGATTTTACAAGTGCAGCCGAAATTATTGATATCGGCTATGATGAGGGTAAGAGAATAATAAAGGAGTTTATATATGAGTCTTAAATCCAAGGAAAAAAGAATTGCTTATGCCGGAATGATTGTAGCTCTCATGGCAGTGAGTGCTTTTATAAAAATTCCACTGCCGACAGTTCCACTCACTTTTCAACCCTTGGTTGTTATGCTTGTGCCTATGGTATTTGGGGCTTCTGTGTCTTTTACCGGCATGTTTTTATATTTGTTGCTCGGGCTAATTGGGCTGCCGATTTTTGCCCACGGCGGCGGAATTGCCTATGTGCTTAACCCCACTTTCGGTTATCTGGTGGGTTTTGTTGTTTCTTCTATAGTAATTGGTTATGTATCTGACAGGACAGAAAACATCAAAGGTTTTATCAGCGGCGGTTTGCTTGGTATTATTATAATTTACTTTCTTGGGGTTTGTTATCTTTTTATAAACATCAACTATATTCAGGACAAGCCTATGTCAATGATGACAGCATTAAAGATAGGTTTCTTTATTCCAATATGGCTGGATCTGGTAAAACTGGTTGTTGCGGCTTTTATTGCCGGGAAGGTTAGGAAGATAATAAATTGAGGTGGAAAGTCCATAGAAACAAAGGCAAAGGTAAAGGTTGAGGTTAAGAAAGTTGATAAAGTTGTGTGGGTGGTTTTGGACCTGCTACAGTTTAGTACCCATACTACCCGTACTACTCTTACTACCTTTTTAACACGCGTCACGGTTTTATGTTATATATCGAATGAGATCCTTGTGATCGCTGATTACAGGAGCTTCATATAGATTGTTGTTGAAGGCCAGAAAAGGAACACCCGATTTCTTGGCGGCGAAATAATCGGTACTGGAGTCTCCTATGTAAATCGTATCTTTCTCGTCAACATTGAAGAAATCCAGAATCTTGAATATTCCCTCCGGATGAGGCTTGGAATTTTCCACATCAAAAGATGTGATTTTGCAGCTGAAAAAACTGTCGATTTCATAATGTTTGAGAAGATAATGAAGGGAATGGCCTCTGTTTGTAAATACAGCCATTTTTAATCCTTTGTCTTGTAATATTTGCAGAGTCTCTTTTAAGTTTTTTTCCGGTTTCATGAGCCCTAAGAAATTTTTGAAACTCATGTTATTTGCAAATTCGAGTATTTCTTTTACTTTGTTCTCACTGTCAGTTAACATGTTTATAATCTCTGTGTTTGTCTTCATCATGGCTTTATTAACCTGATCAACGTCATTTTTGTTTATTTTAGGCAGGTCAAATTTTTCCGATATAAAATCATAGTAGGCCAATACAGCTTCTCTGCTGTCAAAGAGTACGCCGTCACAGTCGTAAATCACCAATTTTGTCAAAAATAATCCTCCGCTTTTTACAGTTTGTATAAGATTAAAAAAAATAATAAAAATTACAAGAATTTTCTATTCTTGTAGTTATTTAAAACTCTTGCAGAATTTTATTGAAGATTTACCATTAAGCAGAAACGCAGAAATTATTAGTATGTAGATTGAGACCCCTCCGCTGCGGTCGGGATGACAGTTTTTTGTCTTTTCGACCGGAACCGAGTCATAAGCATTTATGTGCTCGGTGGAGCGGAGAAATCTCTATCGTTATTTGACAAGAGACCTCTCGGCTACGCTCGAGGTGACAACTACCAAATGTGTCATTTCTCTCTGCCCCCCGAAATCTCTATAGTAAGAAACTGTATAGCAAACAAATATGCAAGTGTGCTTATAACCAAATCATGGTTGATATGAAGAAACGGTTGTTGTATATTTTTCTCATGAATAAACATTTATCACCACTTGCTAAATACCGCCCGGGTGATTTCTTTTATTTTTACTTTAGAATTTATTCCTTCAACGGGCTGAGTTGAATGGAAAAGTGGAGTGTTATCAAACATTACAGAGATATATTAGCTTCTGAAAAAGGATCAATATTAAAAAATGGCAGGTTAAAAGTTGCTCTTGTTTATCCCAACAGTTATGAAATTGGGATACAAAATCTCGGATTCCAGACGGCTTACCGTGTATTTAATTCCTTCCAGGATGTTTGCTGTGAGCGATTTGTGCTGGATTTTTACGAGGACAATCTTTCCATAGAAAATCAGCGTTTTCTGGCTGAGTTTGATTTAATAGCTTTAAGTATAAATTATGAAGTAGATGTTCTGAATTTTATAAGGTTTTTGCATTCCCAGAAAATTCCTGTGTTTGCAAAGGACAGAGGAGTCGAACATCCTCCGGTTATCGCGGGAGGAGCATTATCTTTGATAAATCCCTGCCTCCTGTATTCGATTGCCGATATTCAGCTGGCCGGTGATATCGAACCGATGGTTCCCGATCTGAAAAATATTTTTGAACAATATTCGGATAAAAGGGACTTTTTAAGTAAATTTGGCTCATTAAGTTATGCGGTGGTTCACAGCAAAACAGAAAGGGTTAAACCTGTGAGAAAAAAGGGCGAAGATTTTGCTCGTTCCTGCATAATAAGCGAAAGAGGGGATTTTGCGGGGGAATACCTTATTGAACTTTCCAGCGGTTGTAAGTATAACTGCAGATTCTGTACCGCCTCCTATTCATTTAAACCTTATCGAATCTTTAACAGAAAAAACATTATAGAAACTGTAAAAAAAGAATGCGGTGTGAAAAATCTCGGACTGATAAGCGCTGCATTCGGTGATCTGCCCGATATCTATAATTTGCTTTCTGAGTTGAAAGATATGGGATATAATGTATCTGTTTCGTCTCTGAGAATCGATTCCCTTGATGATAAGCTTCTTTCTCTGTTGAAATACATGGGCGTCAGATCTGTCACAATAGCCGAGGAAACGGCCTCTGAGAAACTGAAGAAGGTTATTGCGAAAAGAATAACTCCTGAGCAAATATATGAAAAGGCAGAGATCATAGCAAAAGCCGGCATGGAAAATCTCAAACTGTACTATATGATAGGCCTGCCTTTTGAAAAAGACGATGACGTTCTGCTGATAGTTGACAGAATAAAACGTGTAGCAGACATTTTTCGTGAAACGCAGGTTAAGCATTACAATCGTATCGGGAAAATCAGAGTGTCGATAAATATATTCATCCCAAAGCCTTTTACTCCTTTTCAGTATTTTGAACCGGATGGGAAATCATCCATTAAGAGAAAAATCAGTTTGCTGAAAAAAGGGGTGGCTCGAATTCCCAATGTGAAGTTTGAGATAATGTCATACAATTCTGCTGAATTACAGATGATTCTTTCCAAAGGGGGGGTTGAAGTAAAAGAATTATATAAAGAATATTTGAAAAACGGATTCCGTATTAAAACTGCAGTAAATCAATATAAAAAATTTAAAAGGTCAAAGACAGTCGGTATTGGTGAAAAATTTGATTGGGAAAAACTGATCGATCATAAAACAGGTGAGTTATTACACAGAGAGTATGAAAAATGCTTAAAAGCAAAAGAGGAATAATATATTACGATATAGAAACAATCAGCAGTGATATCGTATGTTTTACTGCAGGTGGGAAGGATTTCGCTTTATCAGGTGATAAAAACCGCAGTGACAATTATTCAAATTACAGACTTTTGACAGATGTTTTTAACCTCCCTGCTCCTCCTTTTACTGTAAATCAGATTCATTCGGCAGATATTTATGACTGTGATAATAAAAATGAAAACGATGAGGATGGGTATGATGGGATTATTACATCTGAGATTGATTTGCCTTTGGGAATACTCACTGCCGATTGTTTTTCCGTTCAGCTGATAGGAGGAAGCAATATAGCAAATTTGCACTGCGGCTGGCGCAGCATTTATGCCGGAATACTAAGCAACGCCGTTAATATTTTTCAAAACGGAGGAGATAGAATTGATACGGCTGTTGTTAATATCGGTATCTGTACAGATTGTTATGAAGTGTCCCCCGAGCTTGCCAATAATTTTATCGAAAAATTTAGATTTAATGATATTCACAGGAAAAAAAACGGCAGCTACTACCTCAATTTGCGTAAAATTATTGAAAATATTCTGAAAGTTTCCGGAGTAAACCGAATTATTCATTTACAAAGGTGTACTTTTTGTAATAAATACTTATATTCTTACAGAAGGGATGGAGAAAAGACGGGAAGACTGCTTTCCGTGATTATGAGGAAATCATGATTTCTGAAAACTTGACTAAAATAAAAAGCAGGATAAAAAAAGCGGTGGAGAATTCCCCTCAAACCGATAAAAATGTCACACTTGTTGCAGTAAGTAAAACATTTCCCTCTTCCAGTATCAGAGAAGCATACCAGGCAGGTCAGAAGATTTTCGGAGAAAATAAGGTGCAGGAGGCACTGGATAAAATTGATGAGTGTAAAGATTTGCCAGCAGTGGAATTTCACATGATCGGGCATTTGCAAAGCAATAAAGTTAAATATATCCCCGGTGTTTTTAAACTTATACATTCAGTGGACAGGAAAAGTCTGGTAAAAGAAATGAATAAGCGGTTTCAGAGGGAAGGTGTAGTGCAGGATATACTTGTACAAGTGAATCTGGCTCATGAAGAACAGAAGGGCGGGATTATCCCGGAAAAACTGGATGATTTGCTGGAATATATCCTTACAAGTGATTCACTTAATTTAAGAGGATTTATGTTCATGCCCCCTCTTCAGGAAAACCCCGAAGATAACAGATATCTTTTTGCAAAAATGTATGAACTATTTGCACATTACAAAGATCAGTTTGAGAAGTCAGGCATGGAGGGTTTTGATACTCTTTCAATGGGAATGAGTGCTGACTTTGAAACAGCTGTTGAAGAAGGCTCCAACATGGTAAGAGTCGGCTCGAAAATTTTTGGTAAAAGAAATTATAAAAGGTGAGGTTTTAATGTTTTTAATCGGTTTTATCGTAAAACTTTATATTATCGTTTTGTTATTGCGCACCTCTATGACGAGGCAGGAACTGTATTTTAACCCTTTCGGTAAAATTGTTGCTTCTATGACCGAACCGGTATACGGAGCTCTTTTGAAAGGTAAAAATAAAGCACAGGCTGATAAGCTGACTCCCGTTCTAATTTTGTTAATTATTGTGCTCTATGCTTTTTTGTTCTGGGTGTTCAGCGGTTACCCTTTTATCCAGGCATTATTTGTAACTATTGACGATATTCTTATATTTTTGATGCTTTTTTATATTATTGTTATCATTCTTGGAAGTATGGTTAATACATTTGGCGCTACTGTATATACTTCATTTTTTCACAGAATGGGTCTTTTTTGGGTGAAACTTGCGCGGACATTTACGGGAATACCCGGAAATATCATTGTTTTACCGGCAATTATTCTTGTTTTTTTAGCTTATGTGTTTATAGATTCCGGATTGTGGGTGGTTTTCAATCTGATAGGTCAGGGGGCTGTTGAACCTGTCTCTTCGCTGATGCATGTTACTGAAAACGGCCTGTTGTCCATAGTCGGTATTCTTAGATATCTGACATGGCTTATAATTATCAGAGCTTTGATGTCGTGGGTAAGTCCTGATCCATCAAACCCTGTGGTTCAGCTGATTCATTCCCTTACAGATCCTATAATGCGTCCATTCAGCAGGCTTGTTCCTCCGATAGGCATGATAGACATATCGCCTATTATTTTGATTTTTGTGATTGAGTTTCTCAGAATGTTTTTGAGTAGAGTTATCGGAATAATATTTTAATCATGCTTTCCAATACTAAATTTGTAGTTTTGGGCGTTATTGGAATTTTTTTGATAGTCTTCACAGGTGCGGCAGGCTATATGTATATAGAAGGTGCAGCATTTATTGATGCACTTTATATGACTATCATTACCATTACTACAGTTGGTTTTAAGGAAGTTTTTGAACTACCAACAACTGGCAAAGTTTTTACAATAATAATTATTATACTTGGAACAGGATTTATTGCTTATGCTCTAACACAAATTATAGATTATTTAATTGCAGGGGAGGTCAAGAAGAGTTTTTGGAGAAAAAAGATGGATAAAAAAATTGAACAAATGGAGAATCATTATATTATTTGCGGTTACGGAAGGATGGGGAGATTTATTGCGGAAAGACTTAGACTTAACAATGAAAATTTTGCTGTTATTGAAGTAAGTTCTGAGATAGAGAAAAAAGGAGAAGAGCTGGGGGAAGTGTTCGTTTTTGGTGATGCCACCAAGAGCGATGTTTTGAAAAAAGCTGGTATAGACAGGGCGAGAGGGCTTGTTTCAGTAGTAGATTCTGATGCCCGAAATGTTTATATTACATTAACTGCAAAATGGCTGAACCCTGATCTGCACATAATTACAAAAGCCAATGATGAAGATGCTGCATCCAAAATGAGATGGGCAGGTGCTTCTAAGGTTGTTTCACCAAAGCTTATGGGTGGAAAAAGTATAGCCAATAGTATTTTAAAACCCAATGTCAGCGAATTCCTGGAGCTTGCTTTGTCCTATAATGAATACGATATAGATGTTGGGGAATTTAGCTTAAATGAGCCTTCCATTCTGCTTGGTAAAAAAATTTATGAAACAGAGATCAGAAAAATTGGTATAATTATAATAGCTATCAAAAAAGAGGATAAGACTTTTATCTATAATCCCGGTCCTAATCAGGTTCTGGAGAAGGGGGACACATTGATAGTATTGGGAAGAAATGATGATTTTGTACGTTTATACAATCTAATGAGAGGTTAAAATGTGGATTTTTAGGATTATTTACTCTATTATTATTTTTGCTGTCTTTATATTTTTTCGTGATACACTTAATATCGATATTTATTTTGCAACAACTTATGCGATTGGTATAGTTCTGGCAATAAACCTTGTGGAAACTTTGATCGTTGATCTTAAAAGTATGAAGGTGGCTTCCGGTTTTATCGGGGGCATTCTGTTTTTATTAATAGCATTTTTTGTGACATCTGCTTTGGGGGCTTTTATAAACGAAGCCTTCAAAATGGCTTTTTACTTTGTATTTGCTTATCTTGGTATTTTTATCGGTTACCGTAACCATAATCTTTTGGAAAATCTTATCAACAAAATGTACAAGAAGCAGACAAAAGGGAAATATCAGGAAATTCCCAAGGTAATCGATACTTCCACCTTAATCGACGGAAGGATTGCAGATATAGTGGATACTGATCTTCTGGAAGGTAAGCTTGTGATCCCTGTATTTGTACTCAAAGAGCTGCAAAATATAGCGGATTCTCACGATCATTTGAGAAGGCAGAAGGGCAGGAGAGGACTTAATGTGCTGAAAAGACTTCAGGAGCAGAAACATATCCCTGTGGAAGTTTCCAATGAGGACTTCAGTGATATTGGTTCGGTGGATGAAAAACTTGTCGCTCTTGCTAAAAACCTGGACGGTAAAATAATAACGACGGACTTCAATCTGCTGAAGGTTGCAGAAATACAGAATGTTAAAGTTTTGAATATTAACAGTCTTGCTCTTGCTTTGCGGCAAACTGTTCTTCCCGGAGAGGAGCTCTCAATCACTATTCTTAAAGAGGGAAAAGAGCATTCTCAGGGTGTAGGCTATCTTGAAGACGGTACAATGGTTGTTGTGGAACATGGGAAGAATCGTATCGGCGAGCAGTTAAAAGTTGAGGTGACAAGTCTGCTGCAAACGGACTCGGGACGTATAATTTTCAGCAAAATCAAATGATGCTATGAAAAAAAGCATCTCGGCAATTATTCCGGCAGGCGGTATCGGTAAGCGGTTTGCTGTTGACGGGAAAAAACAGTTTTTCAGGTTAAACGGCAGACCGATAATATACTATACGCTTGCTTCTCTGGTTGAAACATATGAATTTGACCAGATTATTATAGGTGCTGCATCTGAAGATTTCACAGAGATGGAAAATATCTGCAATTCATTAAATATCAGTAATTATTTGCTTTCTGAAAAAGGAGAGGAGAGGAGCAACACTGTTTATAATGCACTGGAATACTGCAATTCCGATTATGTGCTCATACATGATTCTGTTAGACCGTGCGTTGGCAAAGAAGTGGTGTTGAATATAATTCAGAGAGTTTTTGAGAGGGATGCAGTTATATGTGGAGTGAGACCTTCGGATACCGTTAAACTTTTAGAGGACGGCAAAGTATCACACACACTGGAAAGGGAAAAATTTTTGCTGACTCATACTCCCCAGTGTTTTTCAAAAAAATTGATCCGGGAAGGACTCCGATATGTTTTTCAAAATGGCTTGTCAGTAACGGATGATTCCTCGGCTGTAGAACTATTAGGTCATCCAGTGGAAGTTGTTCCTTCTAATCCGGAAAATATAAAAGTAACAAAATATCCAGATATTTATTTACTAAAAAAATATCTGAAAAATGAAGATTATTGATTATGATTCTTGTTGCCACCCTCCCATTTTTTAAGAGCTATGACAATAGTGGGATTTTCACTCATCTTCGAGATCGGAACTCGTAACTACTGCCAGTAACCGCCTATACCCTCCTCTTATAATCTCAGTATTAGCAGATATTTACTCTGTTAGAAATTATGTTCACAGGGTATGATCGGTAACTGGCAGTACTTCCTCAGACATCGATCTCTTCATTCGTGGAAATTCCACTATTTATATATAAATGTAAAAAATTTTGTGAGTTGCCAATGATTCTTGAATTTTATTTTATCCGGCGTATTGTGTAGATTATGATAAATAAATTACGCGAACCCATGAACGGGTTAACTCATTTTATTCCGGCTCTGCTTTCCCTGGTGGGTATAGTGATTTTGCTTGTCAAAGCAGTGGAGTTATCCGATCCGTACAGAATTGTTTCATACTCCATATTTGGTGCAGGGTTGTTTGCTCTTTACCTCATGAGTACGCTTTATCACTGGCTTCCTCTGAGTTTTGAAAAAGTCAGGCTGTTAAGACGTCTGGATCATATGATGATTTTTGTGCTTATTGCAGCGACATATACACCTATATGTTTGATACCCCTTCGCGGCGGCTGGGGATGGAGCCTTTTTGGAACAGTATGGGGGCTGGCTGTTGTGGGTATATTTCTGAAAATTTTCTGGATGAATGCTCCCAGATGGCTGTCCACAGGTCTTTATCTGGGGATGGGGTGGATAGCATTGATTGCCCTGTGGCCAATGATTAATAATATGTCATTACAAGCGCTGTTTTTTCTGCTTGTCGGTGGTATATTTTATTCTCTTGGGGCTGTAATCTATGCTATGAAAAAACCAGTTCTTGTGCCTAACATTCTGGGGTTCCATGAAATATTTCATATCTTTGTGGCTTTGGGAAGTTTTATGCATTTCTTAGTCATTTACAATATTTAATTGTTTAATCACTTCCGTTGACTCTTCTACTATGTTTTTTATTAGATCCTTTACAGACGGAATGTCGTTAATAAGCCCTATACATTGACCGCAGGCAATAAGGGCATCTTCATAATCTCCCGTCTCGATTGCTTTTTTACCGTTTTTACCGCTCAAAAGGGGAGCCATTTCCTGTAATGAGGCGTTTCTTGCTTCCATTTCGATTATTTTCTGAGCATGTTTGTTGTTTATTGTTCTTAACGTATTTCTGAGCGAGCGCTCCACAAGAATTGTGTCAGTTTCATTTAATGATAACAGGTATTTTTTCAGGTTATTGTGCACAGGGGATTCACGTGTGAGCATGAACCTTGTTCCCATATTTACACCTGATGCGCCCAGGGAGAGAGCGGCTGCCAGGCCTCTGCCGTCTGCAAAACCGCCGGATGCAATTACCGGGATATTGATACTGTCCGTTGTCTTGGGAATTAAAATAAGCGATGTTACGTCATCTTCGCCGGGATGCCCCGCACATTCAAACCCGTCAATGCTTACAAAATCGCATCCTATTTTTTCTGCTTTTACTGCATGTTTAACGGATGTGCATTTATGAATGATTGAAGCACCGTTGCTTTTTAAACGGTCTATATATTTTTCAGGGTTGCGGCCGGCAGTCTCAACTATTTTGATATTTTTTTTAATTATTACGTCAATATAGCTGTCGTAATCAACGGGTTTCAAAGTTGGCAAGAATGTTAGGTTAACCCCCAGAGGTTTATTTGTTATCAGTCGGGCTTTGTCTATTTCATCAGCAAGTTTTTCGGGGGAATCAAAAGAGAGTGCCGTGATTATGCCAAGCCCGCCGGCTTCTGATACGTTTGCAGCCAACTCTGCATTTGATATCCACATCATACCGCCCTGAATTATCGGATATGTAATTCCTAAGGATTTTGTCAGTTTATTGTTTAGCATATTTGCCTCCATGAACAATCATTCTGTTTCAATAAAACAATATTCTAAAAATGTGCATGTGTCAATACTTCTGTGCAATTAAAAATTTTTTCTACAGCTTTTTTGCTCTTTTTTCTTGCCACATTTTCTTTTGCCGGACCTGATATGAATGAAGGTAAATGGCAGATTACAACAAAGACTGAAATTAAAGGAATGCCGATGCAGATGCCACCACAAACATATACACAGTGTATTAAAAAAGAGGATATTGTGCCGGAAACTCAGACACAGAATAATATGAACGATGAATGTAAAATTTTAAATCATGAAGTCAACGGTGACACTGTTACCTGGGAAATTGAGTGTAAGTCAAACAATGGTGGCGTTTCAACAGGCAAGGGAACCGTTACTTACAATGGTGACACAATGGAGGGCAGAGTAGATATTAACGTTTCCGGCGGAAATATGGGTGATGTTAAAATGATTCAGCATATGAACGGCAAAAGGATTGGTGATTGCAAATAAAAACACTTAGTTTGAAATTATTCTGATCAGTTCTGTTGGTTTATCCGCATAGAAATCCGGGGTGCTTGAGCCTATAGAACCGTAGCCGTAAGAACAAAAGCAGGTTTTTATACCGGCTGCTGAGCCCGCCAGTATATCAGTGTGATTATCTCCTATCATAATTGCATGTTTATTTTCAACCTTGTGATTTTCCAGAGCTTTCAAAACGGGCTCCGGCGATGGTTTTTTTGTTTTGAAACTATCTCCGCCGTACCATTCATTTATTGTTTTTTCCATATGAAAGTATTTTATGATTTTTTCCGTTAGTGCTATGGATTTGTTGGAAATTACAACGGAGTCTATCTGTTTATTTTGTAATTCTTGCAAAAGTTCCGGTATACCGTCAAAAAGTTTTGTTTTATTTATTATATTTTCTGAATAGATTTTTCTGAAATGAGTCTCAATTTCGCTGCTAAAGTTATCTGCTCCTACAGCCCTTTCCACAAGTTTGCGCATTCCATCGCCCACATAGGATTTTGTCATTTGCAGTTTTAAAAGCGGGAATCCGAAGTGTTTTAAAGTGCAGTTCAGGCTTTCGTGGATGTCATCTATTGTGTCAACAAGTGTACCGTCCAGATCAAAAATCACAAAAGTAAACATTGAAATATTATATGATATTTCAGTCATTTAGACAAGTATTTTGTATAAATTTTAGACTGACACAGCTGTAAGCTGGTAAGGAGGCAAAAGGGATAAAAATACTCCGATTTGCTTTACAATAACTATAAATAATGTATAATTTAATTAGTTGCAGATATTTTGGAGCTGTTTATGGGTTATAAAATATTGGTTGCTGATGATGAAAATTTTAACAGAGAGATAGTCAAAGATGCTCTGATAGATGAAGAGCATGATTATGAGATACTGGAAGCTGGAGACGGCCTTGCTGTGATTAATATGCTTGAAGAGTTAAATCCTGATTTGCTCCTTCTGGATATAGGTATGCCAAAAATGAGCGGTCTGGATGTACTCGAAAATATCAGAAAAAAAGAGATTTATGAATCCCTTCCTGTTATTGTGATTACTGCATATCCTGAAGAGAAATACCATGCTTTGGAGCTGGGGGCGAACGATTTTATTGCAAAACCCATTGAAGTTGCTGACTTAAAACTGCGTGTAAAAAACAGCTTAAAGCTTAAAAAATACAGTAATATGCTTGAAGATTTTAATAAACAGCTGGAAGAAAAAGTCCGCGAACGTACTCAGGAATTGAAGCAGGCTCTTGATAAAAGCCGGGCTGCAGAGCTGGAAGTTATTATTAAACTTGGTAAAGCTGCAGAATTCAGAGATCTGGAGACCGGCCTGCATATATATAAAATGCGCAGTTATTCCAAATTACTTGCTGAAAAGTTAGGTATGGGTGAAGATGATGTGAATCTTATATACAATGCATCACCTTTACACGATGTCGGTAAAGTGGGAATACCCGACCGTATTTTACTTAAACCGGCCAGGCTTACTGACAAAGAGTTTGAAATAATAAAAAACCACGTTGAAATCGGAATGGAAATTTTAAGCGGTCACGAGTCATTTCCACTTCTCAATGCAGCGTATTATATAATAAGAGACCATCATGAAAGCTGGAATGGATCCGGTTACCCCAATGGCAGAAAAGGGTCAGATATACATATATACGGAAGAATATGCAAAGTTGCGGACGTATTTGATGCCCTGACAACAAAAAGGGTTTATAAAGAGGCTTATAGTGTTGAAAAGGCTGTGAGTATAATGAAGGATGAAATGAGAGGAGCATTTGACCCGGATATTTTAAACACTTTTGTGGAGAATATTGAGGATTTTGCTGCCATAAAAGAGGAATCGGAGAGTATGGAAGAAGATATCCCTCCGATATTGAAGATTATGAGCGAAATCGAACGATGACTGTTTTCATTCTTTCAATAAATAAATAGCGGAGAGCTGCTAATGAGAATTCTTTTGGTGGATGATGATGTTTATACTCTGGATATTTTAACAACACTTCTGGAAAAAACTATGCAGTCGGATGTTTTGAGTGTTGCAACAAAGAAGGAAGCAGTTGAGGCTTTGGAAAGTGAGGATTTTCTTTTTATTATAACCGATATTAAGCTTGAGGATGGCAGCGGCTATGAAATTCTCGAAAAAGCTAAGCAGAAAAATGTATTAACACCTGTGATCGGTATTACCGGTTATGTAGATGAACTGGAAGAGACATACATGTCGATAAACTTTGATTTACTTATCAGAAAACCCCTTCATTTGCAGGATTTTTTGAAAAAACTGAATGAGGTAAACAGTAAGTTTTTTCAGGTATTTTTTTATAGTTCTTTCGGCGAATTCAGAGAGGCTTCTCCTGAAACATCTGATAAAAAAATGGTGATTTTTACTACGGAAGAATATGCCGTTGAAGTACAGGAGTACTTAAAAGAAAAGAAGCTGGATTCTTTTGGCGTTGTTGTTCCCGGATTTATTTACAGGTCAAAGATTTTTGAGAACGGTATTATGACGATGTTCATTTCACACAGAGCAACGGAAGTAAAAATATGTGACATCAGAAGTCTTATTGATTCGGATCCTGAAAACACTAAATCACATCTTGTTTTTTATGATGTCTGTACACTTGATTTAGAAGATTTCTGCGAAGAGTATGGAAAGATGTTTCAAGATGATTACGTTTTGGGGGTTGGCTGTGGTGACAAGTATTTGAAAAAAAGGTCCAGCTCTTTTTGATAAAAAAGGTTTCTATGACAAATCCTGTCTGGTTATCAGCACCAGCCGTCGTATTTATTCCGAAAGTTTCTTGGGGCTTAAAAGGGTTGGAGAACCTTTAGAAATAGAAAAAGAAAATAATGTTATTAAAAAAATAAACGGAGAGAACGCCAGCGAATATTATTTACGGCTTTTTCAAACTTACGAAAATGATTCTGTCAGTGATATTTATCAGGTTGGCATAAAGTATCCTTTCGGTTTTATTGATGAAGATAGAGAACTTATTGTCCGTGTCCCTGTTGATAGTTCAGAAGAAGGGTTCCGTTTTATAGGGGAATATAAAACCGGAAACAGAGGTTATGTTTTACAATATGATAAAGACAGAGCAATGACTGATCTGGATGAATTGTTAAAATATTTCCGCATCAAAGAAAAAATTGAAGTACCTGTAATAGCTTATTGTTACGGCAGATATATCGAAAACAAAGACAATTTCTCTGTTTCCGAGCTGAAGAAAATCTTTGAATATTTTCCCAAAATTAATTTCGGTTTTTTATCCCACGGTGAGATTATAAGAAGCAAGCACCGCAAATACAAAATGCAGAATTACTCAGTGATTTTATCCAATATAGAGGTTTAAATGTTTGAAGGACTGGTTTCGGTTTTTGATATTACTTCTAAAGATTTTGAAAGAAGAAATTATATCTATCGTCTGGTTAAAAAGAATAAAAAATTGATATCTAAAGAATTCTATGAATTTCTCAATGCAAACAGCTATACAAATACGTTTTTGGGAAGTAAAGAGAGGATAACCAGGTTGTCTAAAACCCAGGAAGAATTTCAGGAGAATCTTTTCTCGATGGATTTTAATGATTTGATCCCTTATATTTATAATGTAGGCCTGATTCATTACCGGATTAACCTTGATAATACATATGTTATTTCAGCACATTCCCTCCTAAAAAACATTTATACAAAGATATTGTTTTATGAAGATATCTCCAATAAATTTGATATTCTTATTACTATCGAAAAATTTCTGAGTTTCAGTCTTGGGGTGATGGTTTGGAGTTATTATGAAAAGAGTGATGTATGCATATTTGACATTAAGCATATAAAAAATTTTCTGGAATCCGTTACCGATCTTAAAATTATGCATAAAACTTTTCTCGATGATTACATCAAAAATTTTAAAGAGGGGAGAAAAGAATATGTTTATAACTCTTTGAAATATTATGAAAAATGTCCGTTCCATGTAACTTTGACAAAATATCAGTCATTGTACAGATTTCAGGATATTGTGGATATAGAAAGTATCATAGATGCACATAAAAATATCCATGTAAAAGGGGCGAAGTATTATAAAGATTTTGAAAATGGAGAAATATCCGCCGAAAATTTTATAGAAAAGCTTCGGCAGCTAAGTTCTTCCTTCACTGAAGAGTTAGATCAGCTGACCCAGAAATTTATTTTTAATCAATCCGAAACAGTTACCGTTGATTTTATAAATCTTATTGGGGATATAATCAGACTTAATTATAAAACTAAACTCTCTGTGCTTCTCCAGGATTTCAGGAATTATCTTTTGAATTTCAATTTTCTGATTAAAGATGTTGATTTTGTTGATGGACAGCATGAAGCAAAGAAAGATGAAATAATTTTTCGTCTTTTTCTGGATTCACAAAGCTATACTATCCGTATAAAACTCTACGATGAATCTGCAAAACCTATGCTTCAGACCATTGTGAAAATCAGTGTTGATTTATTTCAGGAACTTTACACAATGCACAAACAGGAAAAGAGACTGGGTGAACTGGCAGACCAGGTATCGGAATCGGACCATATGAAAACGCTTTTCATTGCAAATGTAAGCCACGAAATAAGGACACCTCTGAATTCAATCCTCGGTTTTGCCCAGCTGATACAGATGAAACAGAATACAGATAAAACGACAAAAAAGTATGTTGCCAATATTATAGAAGCCGGCAACAAACTTCTGGATCATATCAATAAAGTGATAGACTTTGCCAAACTTGAGAGCGGAAAGATGATTATTAATATTAAAGAGGTTACTCCAAAAACTTTTGAAAATAAAATACGATCTATGATTTCCCCGTTGCTGCGTGAAAAGAACCTTACATTTAATTCCGATTTTCCCGGAGATTTTACTGTAAAAGTTGATGTTAAGCTTATTGAGGATGTTCTGATAAATCTGATTTCAAATGCTATTAAGTACTCCGATGAAGGTTCTCAGATAGATGCAGGGTGTTACAAAGAAGGAGAAGTATGCAGATTTTATGTAAGGGATTACGGGCAGGGTATCAGCCGAGAACACGTTAAGAAAATATTTTCACCCTTTTATCAAATTGATAAGGCATATAACAATCCTGTGAAAGGTTCCGGTCTCGGGCTTGCTATCGTCAAGTCTATTGTGGAAAAACACGGAGGGAATATATGGGTTGAATCAGAGCCGGGAAAGGGTACAGTATTCTGGTTTGATATTTCCGGTTAAAAAGGTTTTAAAATATTAAATTAATAGATATCAATTTTTTTTTAAAAAGGTTGACAAATAAGCCGATTTTTTTTATAAGAGATTCACTTTTAATGGGGTGTAGCCAAGCGGCAAGGCAGCGGATTTTGGTTCCGCCATTCGGAGGTTCGAATCCTCCCACCCCAGCCATTATTAAAATATGCGAAAAATTCCTATAATAAAAACAATTGTTATCAAGATCGGCAGCAATATTATAACCGACCAGATAAATGGTATTAACCAGACCTTTATTTCCGGGTTGTCCAGGACAATTTCTCATTTGAAAAAAGAAGTGGAGAATATTGTTATAGTCTCTTCCGGCTCTGTAGCTGCGGGGTTTAGGTGTCTCGGATACAAATCCAAGCCTGAAGACATAATTGACAAACAGGCATGTGCTGCAGTTGGGCAAACCAGGCTTATTCGTCTTTACGAAAAGGAATTTAGTAAGAACAATATCAATGTTGCCCAGATTCTTTTAACCAAAGATGATTTATCCAACAGAAGACGCTACCTTAATGCAAGATACACAATAAGAAGGTTGCTTGAGCACGGAAGCATACCGATAATAAATGAAAATGACTCTGTGGTAGTTGATGAGTTGAAGTATATAGAAAGTTTCGGTGATAATGATAACTTATCCGCTCTTGTTGCCGGTCTTATTTCGGCTGATCTGCTTCTGGTTTTATCCGATGTGGAAGGGCTTTTTGATAAAGACCCTACAAGGCATGCTGATGCAAAACTTGTCAACGAAGTAAAATATGTTAATAATGAGATGCTTAATTACGCCGGTGACTCGGTTTCGGGCATAGGCACAGGCGGAATGAAATCCAAGATTAAAGCAGCTAAAAAGGCTTTGGATTCCGGATGTTATGTCGGAATAATTAACGGTAATTCCACTGAAAACGTTCTGAAATTTTTAAGGGGTGAGGAAACGGGAACATTCTTTTCACATATAGAGGATCCAAAAAATAAGAAGAAACTATGGCTTGCATATGCAACTATTCCCAAAGGTGATATAGTTGTTGACGACGGTGCTGTCAAAGCTGTCAGTATAAACAAGAAATCTCTGCTTCCCTCGGGTATTGTGGATGTTTCGGGTAAATTCGGTATTGGTGATGTTGTTCGTATTGTGAACGAAAATAAAGAGGAAATCGGAAGAGGGAAGGTGCGTTATTCCCATTTTGATCTGAAAAAGATTATGGGTAGGAAAACCACTGAGATTTATGATATTCTCGGATATAAATTTAGTGATGAAGTGATTCATAGAGACGATATGGTACTTGAAATCATATAGGAGGTGCCTGTGGAAGATTTAATAAAGATGAAAAATGCATCCAAAATTTTGATGACAAAAAATACAGATGAAAAAAACAAGGCTCTTGAGATGCTTGCAGATAAACTGATAAAAAATAAAGATTTGATTTTCAGCGAAAATAAGAAAGATGTTGATAATGCAGTTGAAATGAAACTTTCCTCCGCATTGACTGACAGACTTGTTATCAATGACAAACGTCTGAATGCAATGGTGGAAGGGATCAATGAAATAATTGCTCAGGAAGACCCTGTAATGACCGTTGAAAAAGGGTATAAAAGACCAAACGGACTTGTTATTCATAAAGTGAGGGTTCCACTGGGAGTAGTGGGAATAATATATGAATCAAGACCTAATGTTACAATTGATGCTGCTGCTCTTTGCATTAAATCAGGCAACTGTGCTTTTTTAAGAGGAGGCAAGGAAGCCCGTTACAGCAACATTTTGCTTGGTAAACTTATCAGCGAAGCACTTTTAGAGGCCGGTCTGCCGGCAGAATGCGTAAAAACGGTTTATGATCCTGACCGGTCGATACTTCACTCAATGCTTAAAGCCAAAGAATATATTGATATAATCATTCCCCGTGGCGGAGAAGGATTGATAAGCTATGTTACTGAGCATTCCCTTATCCCTGTTGTTAAACATGACAAAGGATTATGTCATGTTTATGTGGATGAATCAGCTGATATTAATATGGCCGTGGACATAGCTTATAATGCTAAAGTTCAGAGACCGGGGGTCTGCAATGCGATGGAGACTCTTCTGTTGAATAAAAAAGTATACAGGAAAGTATTGGACAAATTAATGCCCGAGTATGAAAAAGCCGGGGTGGAAGTGAGAGCTTCTGCTGATATTGCTGAAATATACAATGTCAAGCATGCTTCGGAAGAGGACTGGCGTACAGAATATCTTGATCTTATACTTTCTGTAAAATGTGTTGAGGATATGCAGGAGGCGATTGATCATATTAATCAATACGGCTCAATGCATTCGGAAGCTATAGTTACCTCTGACTATTCAAGAGCGATGGATTTTATGAATTCAATAGACGCATCTGCTGTATATGTAAACGCTTCAACACGGTTTACGGACGGTGCTGAATTCGGACTTGGAGCTGAGATAGGAATCAGCACACAGAAACTGCACTGCAGAGGTCCCATGGGAGCTTATGATTTAACCACATCCAAATATATGATTTACGGACACGGACATATTAAGGAGTAATATTTGAGGAAGATCGGTCTTTTCGGGGGGACATTCAATCCGATTCATATAGGGCATATAAAACTTGCCAGAGATGTATATTCATCATTCGGGCTGGATAAGTTTATTTTCATTCCTTCAAAGATTCCGCCGCATAAAAATTTGGGTTCGACGGGTGCAAAAGACCGGTTTAACATGGTGAAAAGTGCTGTGAGCGGTCTTGATTCACACTTTCATGTTTCAGATTATGAAATAAATCAGAAAGGTGTCTCCTATACCTATAAAACCCTGCTGTATTTCAGAAACAAATTTCCGGAGGATCAGCTTTTTTTTATAGCCGGAAGTGACATTTTTGCCACAATAGACACCTGGAATAACTGGAGGGAATTGTTTGACCTGGCAAATTTTATCGTGGTAAACAGAAAGGAGATGCCTTTTAGCAAAATGTTTTCGGAGATCCCTGACGAGCTGTTAAAAATAGTAAGGCATAAAGATACTTTTGAAGGATGTACAGCGGGAAGAATTGTATTGCACACGATGCAGGAAATAGATATATCCAGCACTGAGATCAGAAAGAATCTAAAGGAGAAGAATTTTGAGTCTTTTCTGCCCCAAGAGGTTTCAGAATATATTGAAAAAAATGATTTGTATATGGAGGTATAATGGAAGAACGTGAGTTATTGAGAAAGGTTGTCGGTTTGCTGGATGAAAAAAAAGGGGAGGATATTGTTGCTTTTAAAATCAATGAAGTCTCTTCTCTGGCAGACTATATTTTAATTTGTACAGCAAACTCAGAGGTTCACGGCCGTGCTCTTGCAGAAGCACTGATTGAAGAGATGAAAAAGAAAGGTGTTTCATACATAGCTGTTGAAGGTAAAGAAAATTCCAAATGGATATGTGTTGACTATGGTGAAATAATTGTTCATATAATGACTGCTGCTTCCCGCGAGTTTTATCACCTTGAGTCAATATGGGGAGCATGTGAGAAAATAACACCTGAGAGTATGAATTTAGCCAAATAACAATATTTTCTTTCAGTAAAACAATGTTTTCTCTTGAAAAATTTCCCGCTTATCTTATAATTACCTAAAATACTTGAGTGGTTGAATTTCAATATTATGATAGAAAAATTTTTGTTTAAAAAAAATATATATAATAAAAATACCGATCCTGTTAGCTCTTATGTTCTAAGGCTGTGCGATATGGTTAAAAAGAACCGCAGCCTTGACGAACCAATTCAGAATGCCGAATTTTCCGTGGTGGATACAGAAACCACAGGTCTTGAAATATCAAGTGCAAGAGTGATTAACATAGCCGCTGTCAAAGTTAAAAACTTTAAGATAGTTGATTTTTATAACGCTTTTATCAATCCACAGATGAAAATTCCGCCTTCTTCAATAGACTGGCACGGAATTACAGATGATATGGTAAAAGATAAACCTATAGCAGTGGAAGTGATGCCGGAGTTTCTGAAGTTTGTTTCTGACAACCCTATTGTCGGTCATCATATCGGTTTTGATGTAAAAATGATAAATAAGGAGCTTGGAGAGTTTTTCGGCTGCAAACTGGAAAATTATACAATTGACACTATGCTTCTCTATTCAAATGCGATTGTAAGAAAAGACACTCATGTTAGCCTGGATTATTTGTTTGATGTTTACAATGTTGTCTGTACAGGGAGACATACAGCTCTCGGTGACGCTCTGGCAACTGCTGAGGTTTTTAATAAGATTATATATCAGGCAAACAAAAGTTTCGATACTGTCGGAGATCTTTTTAATATTCAAAAGGAAATCAGTCAGAATCAATAGTCTTTGATTTACTGTATTTAGACATGATTTCTGAAACATAACTCTTTGTTTCTATAAAATCCGGAACAGAAAGGGTTTTATGTACATGTGCAGGCCCGGCATTATAGGCTGAGAGCGCCAGCTCCAGCTTTTTGAAGGTCCTTTTCTGTATTGAAAAATATTTAATACCTGCAGCAATATTCTGCTCGGCATTGAAAGGATCGGTATATTTCATATCGTTAAATGTAGCAGGCATTACCTGCATCAAACCCATAGCACCTGTGCGTGAAATCGCAAACTGATTGAACTTCGATTCCACCTCCACCATTATTTTTATAAGCTCCGGATCTACATTATACTTGTTTGAATATGTGTTAATTAAAGATATGATTTCTTTTTTCGATGCTCTGTTTAGAAAAATACCTGATTTGAAAATAATATGTTTGCTTAACAGATAGCAGCTTATCGTGCGGGATTTTATATGAAACGGATTGATAAGAGATTTCGGGTTAAAAGTCGTTAAAGATGAACATATATTTATTGTTAAAATAAAAATTATAAATGCATAAAGAATTGTTTTGTATATTTTTGTTAGCATATTGGAATATTTCACATAATAGTTATATAGTCAATATTTATGAAACTGCCGGCATTTTTTATATTTTTTTCACAAGGAAATATGCCCCTGCGATGAAAGTGGGAATACCCAGCACAATTATTCCGATGAAATCTGTGAAGACATATCCGAAGCCTAAACCTTTTAAAATCACATCAAAAGATCCTTCTAAATAATATTTCAGCGGGGAAATATAAGTGAGTTTCTGAAAGACGACAGGCATGCTTTCATAAGGTGTCCAGGAACCGGACAGAAAGAGCATCGGCAGGAGCACCATTATGGTAATTTGGGACACCTGAAGCATATTCTTTGATATGGATGAGATCAGCATGGATATGCCCGAAGCTGTGAATACGTAAAAGCTGGTGAGCAGCAGAAAAAGGATAAAGCTTCCCTCAAAAGAAACATCGAGAATGCCCTCAATTATAAGGTATGTGGCTGCCGTTGTACCGGCTATGGTAATAAGACTCATTGCAATAATTTTTGAAAGGAGGAACTCCTGCATTTTCAATGGAGAAATAATAATCATTTCGATATTGCCGTTCTCTTTTTCTCTGGTAATTGCTGAGGCTGGAAGTATCAGAGCCAGAAGTGTAATTACAGAAAAAAGTTCAGTGATTGTCATAAATATTCTGCTGTCGGCGTTTGGGTTATATAAAAACCTCTCCCTTATGTTTATGACGGGCGGGTCTCTTGCAGAATCAGTATTTTTTGTATAATTAATCACAAAATTGTTTATGATTCTTGTTGCGTAACCGCTGAAAAGATAGCCGGAAGTACTTTCCGTGCCGTTTATAAACAACGCAATTTCTGGAGTTTTCCCCGATTTAATCGTTTTACTGAAATCTTCCGGAATAACAATAACACCCACTGCCATATCACGCATAAGCAAGTTTTCCGTTTTATTTTTATCCTGTAAATATCCCTGAAAGTTGAACCAGGGCTCTGTGAATTCAGATACCATTTGGCGGGATATTACAGACATATCTTCATCAACCACATAAAATTTAGCATTTTTAAGGGTTAAGTCGATACCGTTTGCAGAGATATAAAGGTCTGCAGTGAAAAGATAAATCACAAAGATAAAAAGTCCTTTATTCCTGACAAACTGTAAAAGCTCTTTATAAATAAGTACAAGCAGCCTCATTTTTCATACTTCCTGAATCTCAGTACGCAGCACGCAATGAGCACAAAATAAAAGACAATAAGTATAATAGAGTGGTTTATAAACAGTTTCATGTTTACGCCTTTCAAAAAAAACATTTTGACAATATTAAGGTAATAATACGTGGGAAAAAGATGAGCCACAACGTATGCCTCGTTTGTCATTGAGCTGACAGGTGCGATGTAGCCTGAATAGAGAAAAGCCGGAATAATGCATATAATCGCTGTTCCTACAACTGCGGTAACCTGTGTGTTTACAAAAGTGGATATCAGTATTCCCAAAGCAGTTGAGACGAGTATATAGATCATCGACGAAAGTGTGAAAAGTAGAAAATTACCTTTAAACGGAACCTGAAACAGAAATATGATGAGTAAAAACAGTATCAGATAATTTATTACAAAAATTGTAAAGCTGAACATCTGTTTGCTTAAAATAAACTCCAGCTTTGAGATGGAAGAGGTGTAAATGTTATAAATGGAGCCCGATTCCTTTTCTTTGACGATGAGTTGTGATGAAATCATTGCTGAGCCGAGAAAGAGAGCGATTGCCAGTATCCCTGAAGTTGTCACATATTTCTGCTTCATCTCTTCGTTGAACCAGTATCTGACTTTCAGATTAAGGGGGGAATATTTCATACCTTTGTTTTCCAGAACTTCCAGATTAAAATCTGATACAATGGCTTCTGCATAACTTGCGGATACGGAAGCCCTGTAGGGAAAGACCCCGTCCTCCATAATTTGAATATCCACACTTCGGTTTTGTTTTAAATTATCTGAAAAATTTTCAGGGATTACGATCAGCGTTCTGATCCTGCCTCTGTCAATCAGTTCTATGCCTTTATTCTGCGATGAAACATAACCCCTGAATGAATAATAACGTTTGTTTTGTGAAAATTTGGATACAAATTCTCTGCTCAATGCACTTTTATCATGGTCAAGCACTGAAAAAGGGATATTTTCCACATCCATAGCCATGCCATAACCGAAAACTATCAGAATGGTGATCGGCATGAAAAATACCATTATACGGGAGATTTTGTCCCTTCGCAGCTCTTTAAGTTCTTTGATGTAAACCGCCGCCATCTTGTTAATATTCATTTTGCGTTATACTCACAAATACATCATCCATTGTGATTTCTCCCCTTTGGTAATTGTAATTTATTTGGGAAAGGATGGATGTATCTTTTAGGAAAAATTTTACTTTACTTCCGAAAATATCCGTTTTTAGATTTAATTTTTTTAAGTGTTCGGCTGTTTTAAAGGGAGTTGTTGTTTGTATTTCATACGGTTTTCCGGCAATCTCTTCTGTTTTCTGCTTAAGTGATTCCGGCGAACCCATTCCGGCTATCCTGCCGCCGCTCATCAGACTGATCTTATCACAATATTCGGATTCTTCGGTAAAGTGCGTGGTTACAATTGCGGTGGTGTTTTTTTCATAGGAAAGGTATCTGATAAGCTGCCAGAATGTGTCTCTTTCAGAAGGATCCACACCTGAAGTAGGCTCATCAAGAAATATTATAACCGGATCATGTATAATTGATGTCATGAGAGCCAGCCGCTGCTTGATGCCCAGAGGGAGTTTATCCACAATTTCACCTGAATAATTATTCAGGTTCCCCAGCTCCAACAGATTATCTATTTTTTTGTTCAGCTTGTCAGATGGTATTTTGCGGATGGATCCGGCCAGGTAGATGTTTTCATAAACGGTCAGATCTCCGTAAAGTGAAAATTTCTGGGACATATAACCGATATTTTCCTTAATATTTGAACTTGGTGCATTGATTTGAAATGTTCCCTCTGTTGGATTCAGCAGTCCGAGTATTATTTTGATCAGTGTGGTTTTACCTGCGCCGTTGGGACCCAGCAGACCAAAAATTTCACCGGTTTGTACTGACATAGTAATGTTTTTCAGCGCATAAAAATCACCAAAGCGTTTGCTTATATTTTCAATGTTGCATATCTGTTTTTTATCTTTATCCGGTTCTGAAGATGAAAATGAGAAATTCAGTTTTCTGCTTCCTATTGTGCTGAGTATGGTATCTTCCAGTTCTGCATTTTTTTGGTTAGAGTTTTCTATTATGCCGTTTTCTGTTTTAGGGCTGTAGGAGAAGCTGTTTTTTCCCAATTTGATAAAATTATATTTGTTACTTTCAAGTCTGCTGTATTTTTGCAGAAAATCCTTTTGAAAATAACTATAAACGTTTGGGGCTTTCTTTAAAAAATCATCATGTCTCCCCAGAAAAATAATTTCACCTTTGTGCATTACCGCTATTTTTGAACCGCGCTCGGCTTCGTCAATGTAGGCAGTGGATACGATAACTGTTAATCCTTCATTTTCAATGAATTCGTTAAGAAGCCCATAAAGCTCTCTTCGTGATATAGGATCCACCCCTGTTGTGGGCTCATCAAGTATTATGAGTCTTGGCAGATGAATTAGGGAGCAGCAAATTCCCAGTTTTTGTTTCATTCCGCCGGAAAGTTTGGAGGTCTGTCTATCTGTAAATTTCTCAAGGCCGGTTATCTTCAAAAGCTTATTTTTTCTATCCGTTATTTCTTTTCTCCGCAGTCCGTGCAGATTTGCAAAGAAATCGATATTTTCTTCCACAGAGAGGTTGTGGTACAGATTTTGCCCTAATCCCTGAGGCATAAAAGCTATTCTGTCTCTGAATTTTTCAGCTTTTCTTTTGTTTCTGAAATCTTCTCCGAACACTCTTACCCTGCCTTTTTCAAAACTGAGAATACCAGCAAGGATTTTTAATGTAGTGGATTTTCCTGCACCGTCGGCTCCCACCATACAGAAGAGAGAGTTTTCTTCTACGGAAAACGAAATGCTGTTTATCGCTTTTTTCTTTTTGTAAGATTTTGATAAATCAGTTATCTCTGCAATCATCATTTGATCGTAATAAAGCAGTCAGCCGGCATACCCGGTTTTAATATATTTTCATCATCCTCAATTTTCATTTTTATTAAAAAAACCTGTTTGACACGCTCTCGTTTCGTCTGAACTTCTTTCGGGGTAAATTCTGCTTTATCACTGATATAAATCAGTTTGGCCGGGAATTTTTTATCGGGCAGCCCGTCTATTTTCAGATAACCTTTGTCATCAAGTTTTACTTTTGAAAGGTCGGGTTCGGGCAGGTACCCTCTGAAATACTTGTTTTCAGGGTTGTATGAAGAAAGAACAGGCTGACCTGCAGCAACAATTTCCCCTTTATTTACATATTTTTCCAGAATGACCAGCTTATCAGGTGATTTGATTGTGGCATCGGAGAGTTTGTCTTTCACTTCTTTAAATGCCTGTACTGATTTGATGATATTGTTTTCTGCAATTTTAATCTCTTCCTTCACTGCTGAAATACTGCTTTTTGTTGAATTTATCTCTTTATCCAACGCTTTGATTTCGTCTTTTTTGGATTTTGCAAGCTTGAGATTTTCTTTGGCTTTTTCAATATCGCTTTCAGCTATGGATATCAGTGCATTCTGTGCCTCTAATTCACTTTTTGTGATATTAAACAGAGAAGAAATTTCATCGTATTTTTGTTTTGAAACGGCACCTTTTTTATAAAGATTTGAAATTCTTTCATAGTTCTTGCCTATTTTATTGAGATGGAATTTTATTTTCTCATAGGCAGCTTTTTCCGCATCCAGTTTTTTAACAGCACTTTTTACATTTTGTTCTGCAATTTTGATACCTGTCTCAACATTTTTTGTGAGTAAATCCTTTCTTATCATGAGCTTGTCGAGATTTAACTTGTATGATTTCAGTTTTTCCTTCTTTGTTTTAAGAATATTCTCTGCATTTTGTATTTCGATTTTATAACGCTTGACCTTTGCTTTCAGCCCGTCGGATTTAAGGCGTGCAACAAATTCGTCTTTCTTCAGGAGATCTCCCTCCTCTTTTGCAAATTCTTCCACTTTACCGGACATTGTAAATCCCAAATCTATTTCATCAGCTTCAATCCGTCCGCTTATTTCCAGAATATTCCCGGCCGGCTTCTTGTAGTAGTCGAAAAGAACAGCGCTTACAATAACGATAAAAATTAAAATGAAAACGGTTAGTATTGCTTTTTTCCCCAATTTAACCTCCTCATAAGTAATTAATTATAACACGGGAAAAGGATTTTTTTAAGGGCTACGGCAATTTATTGGTGAGATAGTAAAATGGAGAAGTAGAAATTTGTTGAACAGTATATTTGTATATTGGTTAATTTGTGTATTGGTTGATTGGGCACTTAACGCTGAAAATAAAACATTGAACGGTGAACTTTAAACGTTTCGTATTACGCATTATACATGCTGTTTGTGCTGCTGTAATTAATTGTTTTTATTAAAGTATTTATCGACAAAAGAGTGGTCGTATAATCCGAGAGCTTCTCTCTGTTCTTTATATTCATCGATAAATTTATTTTCCAGTTTTTGCAGCTTTTGATATTGGTTTTTATGGTTTTGAATATCCGTCTGAAGTTTATCCTGAAGTTTTTTTAAAGTTTTCTTTTTTTTTCTTTTTAATTTTTTTTGAAGTTTTGATTCAACTTTTGAAAGGATTTTTTCTTTTCTATCGATCAATCTTTTTTCCTTTTTTATGTACTGGCGGGTCAGTTCAATTTTATTACCGTACATTGAAAGTGTATCTGCTTTCATTTTATTGATTTCGGTTTCCAGTTGTGATAAGTCCATATTAAATTTATACCATGAGGGGATGTGTAGTTGCAATTAACAATTTATAAACTGTATACAAATCTGGAAGAATATTACGGTAAAACAAACTGGTGGCCTGCTGAAGGTATTTTTGAAATTATTGTTGGGGCTGTTCTGACTCAGAATACAAATTGGCTGAATGTTGAAAAGGCATTAAACAATCTCAAAAACAACCGTATGCTGGATTATTCTAAGATTCTTGATGAAAGAGAGGATTCCGTAAAGCAAATGATAAGACCTGCCGGATTTTATAATCAAAAATACTCCACCCTTGTAAGGATTTGCCGTTTTGTAAAAGAGGAGCTTGAAGGTGATTTTAGCCTGTTAAAAAACTTAAAAACATCTGATTTAAGAGATAAACTGTTAAATATTAAAGGTATAGGCAAAGAGACAGCTGATTCCATTTTGCTGTACTGCGGTTATCATCCCGTGTTTGTCATTGATGCTTATACAAAAAGGATTGTGAACCGCCTTGGTATTTCAAAAGAGAGTGATTACGATAAACTGCAGCAAATTTTCGAGAATGAACTGCCGGCAGATGTGCGTTTGTATGCTGAATATCACGGTTTGATTGTGGAGCATGCAAAAACATTCTGCAGAAAAAAACCGGTTTGCAAAGAGTGTTTTTTGGCATATATTTGTAAATACGAAGCGGAAGAGAAGGTCGGATGACCACTGAGCACATAATCACAGCATTATGTGCTTGGAGGAAAGTCCGGGCACCGCAGAGCAGGATGGTCGGTAACACCGACCCGTCGCGAGGCGGGGAAAGTGCCACAGAAAATATACCGCCGAGCACTTAATATTGTATAATTAAGTGCTCAGGTAAGGGTGAAATGGTGGTGTAAGAGACCACCGGTTGCCTGGTGACAGGTAACGCATGGTAAACCCCATCCGGTGCAAGGCCAAATAGGCGAGCGTTCGAGGGCTGCTCGTCCGAAGCTCACGGGTAGGCTGCTAGAGACGACCGGCAACGGTCGCCCCAGAGAAATGGTCATCCCCGACAGAACCCGGCTTACAGACCTTCTCTTCTGCTATAAATATTATTTTGAAGAATTTGTTGTTTTTCCGGACTTTTGATTCTGTTTACTATCTTCGGGTGATAGGGCTTGTCATCATCAAAAAGGAGGTATTGTGCTGTTTCCTGCATTTTTTCATCGGGAATTTCTATAAATTTTCCTTCGGCTTCGGCATAAATATTATTATCTTTATCAGTTATGTAGCCTTTGGTGATGGCAAACATCCTTTTTTCCGAAAGAAATTCTGTTTTTAAAAGGTAGGGAGTGTCGGTATTAAGTGCTTTTCTGAATTTAACATTGAGATCCCTTGTGAAATAAAGGTTATGTCCTTTGCCGAAAACAAAAGCATTCCATCCCATCGTTTCATCCAGCAAAGCAGTAACTATGCCTCCATGGACAATATCTTTAAAACCGTTGTAGCCGTTTGGAATAAAAATATCCGAAGAAACGGAGTTCCCCTCAACGTAAAAAATATGTTTCAACCCCACAGGGTTTTCTGAGCCGCATATAAAGCATCTGGTTGAATGCGGCAGGTATAACTTTTCACTCATAGACTATTTTTTAACACATTATTTGTAATTTGAAAATATTTTTTGGAGAAATTCTGGAAGCAATTAATTTTGTCAGTTTAAACATTAAAAAAGCCGGCTCCCTTGGCCGGCAATCTCCATATATTTTAAGGAGGGGGAGGAGGGTCTTGCTAATTCTTTATCTTAATCCTGAATATAGCAAAATCAAATAAGTTGTCAATGAATTTTTTCTTGGCACCCACCCATTCTTTGCAGTAGTGGGACGTTAATATAGTGAAATGGGGAAATGGTAATTTGTTGAGTGATATATCAGTGTTAAGTGCTAAGCAACTTTAAACGTTGAACGTTGAATCCGCCTAAGTCGGACTAAGCATTAAACCACTACTACCCCTATAACCCATACAACCCCTAATACCTTTCCTCCACGCTCCACGGTTTTATTTTGGCAGGCGCTTTTATCTTTTAAGCATCTTATTTTTATGTTATTTATATGCTGAGGTGTAAATTTATGAATACCAGAAAAAGTTTTAATGAAAAAAAGTTTGTTAACCGGTTTATGGAGAAAATAGAGAAAGCCATTAATAGTGAAGAATTTGATAAGGCGGAAGTTTCAATTAAGCGTGCTTTGAAGAATGCAGCTTATGATGTATCATCTAAGTCACTTTTGTATAGTTATTTGGGGAGAATTAATTTTCTAAAAGGTAAGTTTGATACTTCCAAAAGATTTTTAAACTCCGCCTTGCGGCTCAATTCCCAGAATGAAGATGCCAATTTTTATCTGAGCAATTTATATATGTCAGAGCAGGATGTGCACAAAGCTTTAGCATATATAGAAAAAAATCTAAGCATATCCCCGGGCAAATTCAGCTACCTGATTCAGAGAGCCTGGTGCCTGATTCTTCTTGACAGATACGAGGAAGCAGAAAATATATACAAGAAACTTCAGAGTTTTAGGGGCATTGACCCACAGGGGTTTATTGATTTGGGGATGGCTTACATCCTTAAAGGTGAGTTTAAGGATGCCAAAAAAGTGATTTTTAATGCGCTTTCCAACTTCCCTGAAAATATATTTGTGGAAAGCGCATTTTACGAAATGCGTGAGATAGAAGAAAATCTGTATTTTTACAGGAAAGAACTGTTTTTTAAAAAGCTTCATTTAATTCCCTGTAGGCAAAAGATATACTCTTCTGCTCTCAGGAAAACAGTTGAAGGAATGACTCTGCGCGGATATTTTCAATTTGAAATTGAGAGAGCTTCCGATTTCATTGTTACACTGAGTTCCAAAGGACTGGATATTGGTAAAGCCGAAGGACTTGCTGCATCTGTGGAATTTTTCATCTCAGATTTTATCGGAGAAAGTGAGTCTATTAAAAAAGTTATTGTTAATTATTACAATACGACGCTTTATCAGTTAAAGAAGAATCTGGATTTGATACGCACTGAAGCATCAAAAGAGCTGGAGGAACTGAACAACGAGCTTATGTCTTACTATGAGCTTAATATCGACTATTTTTTTGATAATACAGATCCGGAGGGGGATGATGAATAAAATAAAAAATATAGGCAGTCTTTTGCTGGATTATAAAATGATTACTGAAGAGGATTTGGATGAAGCTTTGGAGTTCCAGAAAGAGAAAGGTGCGAAACTAGGTCAGGCTCTTGTACAGCTGGGAAAAGTCAAACAGGATGAAATGGACTATATACTCAGCAGGCAGGTGGATGAGCCTTTTATCATACTGGATGATATAAATATAGATACTTCACTTATTCGCAAATACAACAATGAATTACTGGTTAATAACCGTATTCTGCCTATATATGAGAGCGATGAATCTATTACTATTGTCACCGATGACCCTTTTAATTTAAAAGCTTTTGAGAAGATGAGGAAAATTTCTAAAAAAAGTGTCAATTTAACCGTTTCACACGGGGAAAAAATTGAACGAATATTAAAGTCAGTTTTTTCAGAAGGTAACAAAAGTAAGCTTGTTAACATATTAGAAAGACTTATAGAGGATATTGAGAGTACTTCTTTTTCCAGGTTGGATTTTTACAGCCGTTCCGGTTTTTTGGAAATAAATATATTCGGATTTAACTTATTGCAGAATTACACTGTCTTGGAGGAAACATACAGTCAGTATCAGATAATGCAGGCACTTGATGATATAAATGTCCAATATTTTTACAGCCAATATCCTTCGGAAAATGGGTTTTTCTTCCAAGTTTATCCTATAATGTCCGAATCAGTAAAGATTGAAACTCCGGTTGTTTTGGGAAAATTCGGTCTTGTAAAAACAGAGAGTGCATCTTTTGCGGACTTGGATTTTCACGGTTCCGAAATGATCTTCAGAAGTGATCAGCCTGTGAAAGGATACCCATATTACTCTTTTAACTCCTTTTCCCGTTATGAGAAAGCTGTGAACATTATTGATAATGTACCGAAAAGCACTGCCGATCAGCCCGATGAAATCTTTTTCAGAGGTTATTTACCTTCAAAATGCGACTCCTGCGGCGGGGAAGGGTGCAGTAAATGCAATAATTTCGGTTATCGCTTTGAAAAATTAAATGACAATCTAAAGATTTCTGATATTAGTAAACATTTTAACAAATAGAATATTTTCAGGGGTTTTGAATGGCTAAAATAGATGCTTTTTTCAAATATATGATGGAGAATGATATCAGTGATCTCCATCTGAGTTCCGGATGCAAACCAATGGTCAGAAAGCATGGGGAGCTTGAAGAGGTTAAGTACCAGCAGTTGAGTGACGAGATTTTAAGACCGCTGCTTTTTGAAATAATCAGTGAGGAGCAGAAAGAGAAATTTGAGAGAACAAAAGATCTTGATTTTGCCTATGAAATTCCCGGAAAAGCCCGTTTCAGGGCGAATTATTTTATGCAGAAAAGAGGAATATGTGCTGTTTTCAGACTTATTCCCAGCAAAATTCTCACTGCTGATGATTTGGGTTTGCCCGCCCAGGTGTTAAAATTTGCAAAACTTTCAAGGGGACTTGTGCTGGTTACCGGTCCAACTGGCAGCGGTAAATCGACAACGCTGGCAGCCATTATAGATTATATAAACAAATCGAGAAAAGAGCATATTCTTACAATAGAAGATCCGGTGGAATTTGTACATCATAGCCAGGGGTGCTTGATCAATCACAGAGAAGTGGAAACACATACCGAATCATTTTCCGCAGCATTGAGAGCTGCTCTCAGGGAGGATCCGGATGTTATCCTTGTGGGGGAGCTCAGAGATCTTGAAACGATAGAACTGGCGATAACGGCCGCTGAAACGGGGCATCTGGTTTTCGGAACACTGCATACGAATTCCGCTGCAAAAACTGTAGACAGGATTATCGACGCATTTCCCTCTGGGCAACAGGCTCAGATAAGGGCAATGCTGTCTGAATCTCTAAAAGGGGTTATAGCACAGCAGCTTCTTAAAAAAGCTGACGGGAAAGGGCGTGTGGCTGCTCTTGAATTGCTGATTGTCAACAGTGCCATTGCCAATCTTATCAGGGAAGGCAAAACATTTCAGATTCCTTCTATGATTCAGACCGGTAAGGGTGATGGTATGCAGCTTATGGATCAGGCCGTGATGGAATTTCTGATGAATAAAACAATAACTCCCCAGGAAGCTTATGTTAAGGCAAATGATAAAAAATCTTTTGAACGTTTTGTGGAAAATAGTTAGGTGGACGGGCTTACACTAAGAAAACTCAAATACGTATTTGATGAGAAAATCCGGTATACAGTGATAAACAGTGCAACTGTCTCTGAAGACACCTTCATCCTGCATCTTTATGATGGTAAAAATTCACTTCGTTTTGATTTTAAAGCCGGATTAAATCTTAAAGGGATATTCAGGGTTGGAAAGTTTGAAAAACTCGGAAAAGCTTCAGTTCTGGAAATTCTGAACGGTGCCGGCATTACGGAGATAAAGCAGAGAAGTTACGACAGAATTCTGATTTTCTATGCAGCCAAAAGACGTCCAAGCGGCAAAAAAGTAATTTACAGAATCGTTTATGAACTTGCCGGGAAGAACTCCAACATATTTGTTATTTCAGACAGTGATCATATAATTTTTAAATTAAATAATAACAATATAGATCCTGAAAGAGAGGTTGAAACCGGGCAGGTTTACAGATATTTCAAACTTAACAAGCGATATGATCTGGACAGTGCATATAAATTATCGCCAAAAGATTTGGATTTTAATAATCTTATAGGTTTTTATCCGAAAACTGCTGAATATGCTGAGAAGGTTTTTAATCGTTTTGAAAAGGTCCCGTTTGCCATTGAATATCTTAAAGAAGAGTTATCCGATAAAAGGTTTTACACGGATGACAAGGGAAAAATTTATCCTTTTAAAATCAATGATGACTTCAAAGAGATAACATTCGAGGAATTTGGCTCTGTATCAGAACGTAAAGATGATAATGATTACAACTTAGTGTGCAACAGGCTTATCAAATATTACAAAAAAAGAATCAAAAAAGATAAAAAGCTTGTGGAAAAATTAAAAGAGGACCTCGCCAATGCAAAAGAATTTCATCAATTGCGACATGAAGCGGATCTGATAACAAATAATCTACACATTTTAAAACAGGGGGAAGGGGAGTACGAACTGACCGATTATTTTGAGGATGGTATAAAGAAGGTTAGTTATTCAATTAAAAGAGGTGAAAGACCTGAAGAAAAAGCGGAAAAACTTTATGAGAAAAGCAGAAAGCTTGAAAGGTCTGTGGGGAAAATCCGTAAGCGAATTGATGAGATACAAAATCGTATATTTTGGTATGAGGAAAAACTTTTTTATTTGGAAGATGAGTCAATAAAACCTGATGAGAGAGAGCTATTTAAAGAATACAGTGATATTTTTGGTTCATACGAAGTAAAAAAATCAAAAACAAAAGAAGTTAAGCGCATATATCATATAAAATTAAACGAGGCGGATATTTATCTCGGCAAAAACAGCCGCGGTAATCATGAACTGGTTTTCGACTTCGCTTCCTCTGATGACCTGTGGCTGCATGCGCAGGGTCTTCCTTCTTCACATGCGATTATCAGGAAAAATGAGTCTTACACGGAAGAGGAAATTGAAACAGCGGCAAGATGTGTGGCCTATCTCAGTAAAGCCAGGCTGGACTCAAAGGTGAATGTAGATTACACACTGAAAAAATATGTAAAAAAACCAAAACATACTCCGGAAGGTTTTGTTATCTATGACAGGTTTAAAACGATTACAGTGGCTCCTATGAGCAGGGAAGAGTTTCGCAGGTTAATCAAAAGTGAGTGACTTGAAAAAATAAATTATCCACAGAAAAAATCTTCTATTATCTTTAATGATTCTTCTTCATTGTTGGTTGAATACAACTGATTTCTGAAAAGGGACGCTCCCGGCCAGCTTTTGGAGAAGAACACAGCATATTTCTTTAAGAGATTTATGTAATGGGCTCCTTTTTCCTCTGACTCAAAATCTTTGATCTGCATCAACAGATTGTAAAGTTCTTTTTTGCTGAGAAAATTTTCCGGATGCTTATTTTCCCTTATGGCCTGAAAAATCCAGGGTGTTTTCATAATCGCTCTTCCTATCATCACTCCGGAAACACCGGTTTTTTTCATCCTTTTATACCCGCTGGGATCACAAATATTGCCGTTTCCGATTACAGGTATTTTTACCAACTGTGCAGCAGTTTCCAAAGCGCTGTAATCCACTTCTCCTGTAAACAGTTCAGATTTTGTCCTGGCATGAATGCAGACTGCATCCACCCCTTCATTTTCAGCCATCTTTATCAGTTCTTTAAATACCAGATTCTGTCTGTCCCAGCCCAGACGTATTTTGACAGTGAGATTTTTTTCTGTTGCTTTTCTGACGTTTCTTATAATCCGTTCAGCCTGTTTCATATCTTTCAGCAGGTTTGAACCTCCACCGGTTTTTAATACCTTTTTAACCGGGCAGCCCATATTGATATCAAAGCCATAGGGATCTGATATTTGTTCTGTAATTTTGACTGCATCGTAGAAGGAATTTTCATTGTAACCAAAGAGTTGTACAATTATGGGGTTATCTTCAGAGGTTAGCTTTATATAATCGACCGTTTTGTCAATTTGCCTTTTCAGTCCCTCCACTGATACCATTTCTGTGTAAATAAGACCGTTTGTAAATTTTCTCAGAATCTTACGGAAGCTTCTGTTTGTTATTCCTGCCATAGGTGCTGCAACAAGGGGTTCTTTTTTCAGTAAGATTTTCAAATCAGATGATTGTGTTAATGCTGCTTTCATTGTCTCTGGCAGTACCCTTTATATCTAGAAATTTTCTTAATCGCATAAATTTATATGCCGCATAGGCTATCATATCCCCGTTATCTGTACAGAGGTATTTCGAAGGAAAATAAATATTACAGGAGTCTTTGAAATATTTGTGAAATTTGTTCCGGAGGTATTCGTTGCATGCGACGCCGCCGGAAATAACAAGCTTGTTTGAGTTGAAGTGTTTTAAAGCTTTTTGAGATTTATTAATTAGTGTTTGTACCAGTGTGTCCTGAAATGATGCGGCAATGTCAGCATTTGTGAGATTTTCTTCATTTCTGTTTAAACAGTTCATAACCGCTGTTTTCAAACCGCTGAAGCTCATATTGTTTTGCGTTTTCATTGCAACCGGAAAATTTACTGCATCCGGATTTCCTTTTAGGGAAAAATTTTCGATGGCCGGGCCTCCGGGGTAGGGCAGTCCCATCATTTTTGCAACCTTGTCGAAAGCTTCTCCCGCGGCATCATCCACGGTGTGTGAAAACAAACGGAAGTTATATGATTTGTCCACCTGATAAATATGTGAATGCCCTCCTGAAATAATAAGTCCTGTGTATGGAGGTATCAATTCCGGGTGCGTGAGTTCTGCGGAAATCAGATGTGCCGAAAGGTGATTCACAGGTATCAGGGGGACTTTTAAAGCGTAGGAAAGTCCTTTGGCAAAAGAAACGCCTACAAAAAGTGCACCTATCAGACCGGGGGCTCTTGTTACACCCACTGCATCGATATCGTTAACAGAGATTGAGGCCTTCTCAATTGCTTCATAAAAAACGGTTTCTATTTTAAGTGCATGATTTCTTGAGGCAATTTCCGGCACTACACCACCGTAACGGGAATGGATGTCAATCTGCGAAGAGATTATGCTGGATTTTATTCCGTTACAGGAATCATAAACGGCTACCGAGGTTTCATCACATGATGTTTCAATTCCCAGAAAAATCACTGCTGTATAACCTTCTGTATGGGAACTATTTTAACCCCCATCTGTTCTACCTCGGGCAGGAATTTTATTAAAGCGTTTACCGTTTTGGGTCTAAGATGTCCGATAACGATTAAATCTTTTTGTTTAATTGCAAGTTCTGCGCTTTCTATAAGCTTGTTTTTTATATATTTCAGATTTCCGTTGTTATCAATGAATTTTTCACTGATGCCACAGTTCATTTTCATTTCTTTACATATGTTGTATGCCACGGTATCAGCTGAAGTGTGACTGTCCACAAAGGTATTTGTATATTTTTTTATATATTTTAAAGATTCCGTCATTTTCAGTCTGTTTTCCGTAAGTGCTGATCCCATATGGTTGTTTACGCCGTCTATTTTACCGATTTGTTCCACGTTTTTATCCACCAGAATCTTAATCAATGTTTCAGGTGTATTCAAAAGTATGGCACCTTTACCGGGCTCTGTATCCGGGTAGGATTTCGGCTGCATGGGCAGATGAAGAAAGACGGTTTTATCATGTTTTCTGGCTATTTCAGCTGTTTCACTGTCATAGGGTGTATAGGGGATAATGGAAAGTGTCAGCGGATATTTTATGGATGCTGCCTTTTCAGCTAAATCTAAGTTGTAACCTGAATCATCCAAAATTATTGCCATATTTGCCTTATAATCGATATTTCCGCTATTAATGTCATAATTATCTGTATAATTTTCTTTTACCGGAGGAGCTTTTAAATTGAAGGTGATATTTAGCCCGGGTTTATGGAAAAATAAAGCATTTTCTTCACTGAAATCAAAATTGTTTTTGGTGAAAAAATTTATCAAGGAGTTTCTCAGGGAGTCGCGCTCATATTCGCTGATCTGAATAGTATATTCAAGATAATCTGCTTTTTTCGTTTTTTTTATATTTTTGCTTACAACCCTGTCTTTACTTATTTCATGATCATATAAAAAAAGTTTGATTTTTTTCTCAATTTCGGAAGACGACTGGACTTTTACAGTCGATTTCTCATTACCGGAATATTCCGTTTGCAGCTTTTGCAGTCTTATATTGACGATAGATGCAGTGATAATACCGATCATTATCAAAAAAATCCCCCCCACTATTACAAAAGGGGGGATTTTAAATCCGCTCTTTTTTTTGCGTCTGTTCTTAGAATTATTTTTTTTACTTGGCTGTTTTTTCCTGGCCATAAATTACCAATCCTTTTAACATATCAACAGCAAATTTTAGCTGCAGGTCATTTTCCAGTGTCTTATTGTCCGTAGTAGTTGTGTTGTCACTGCTGTTGTCTAAGCTGTTGCTTATCTCGCTGGGCAGATGGTTCTGCAGGTCACTTTCTTTTAAAATCGGGTGTCCGTCTTCGTAATTTACAGTACCCTGTTTTACCATAATATCAGGCTTTATGCCTACATTTTGTATGGATTGTCCATTGGGGGTGTAATATCTTGCCGTGGTTATTTTTATTGCTGAATCATTTCCCATGGGTATTATTGTTTGTACAGAAGCCTTTCCAAAAGAAGTCTGACCTATCACTAATGCCCGTTTGTAATCCTGAAGCGCCCCTGATACGATTTCCGAGGCAGAAGCGCTGCCTTCGTTTATTAGCACAACCATGGGGAGTTTTTCCTCATTGGCCTCTGTGTCTCTTGTTTTAAGATGTTTTTCGGTCCCATCCCTGTCTTTGGTGTAAACAACAGTTTTATCTTCAGGCAGGAAGATGCTTGAAACACGGACTGCTTCTGATAAGAGTCCGCCCGGGTTGTTCCTTAAATCCAGTATTAAACCTTCAACATTTTGTTCTTCAAGTTTTTTTAATGCTTTTGATGTTTCCTTTGAAGCCTCCTGCTTAAATTGAGTCAACCTTATATACCCCAGATTATCTATAACTTTTGATTTAACTGCTTTAATTTTTATGATGTCACGGGTTATTGTTACGTCAAATGGTTTATCTTTGCCTTCGCGAAAAATTGTGATGGTAACCTTTGTCCCGGGTTTACCCCTCAATTTGTCAACAGCTTCCTCAAGCGTTATATTCGTTGTCGGTTTACCTTCGATTTTAATTATTTTATCACCTGCCTGCAGGCCGGCTTTATCCGCAGGAGTATCTTCAATGGGGGAAATGATGGTCAGTATGTTATCCTTTATGCTTATGGTAATACCAAGGCCGCCGAATTCACCTTTCGTTTCCACTTTGAATTCTTTGAACATTTCAGGTGTAAGGTATGAAGAGTGAGGGTCAAGCTCAGACAGCATACCTTTTACAGCACCCTGAATGAGGGTTTCCATTTTTACATCTTCAACATAATTTTTCTCAATAATATTAATGGCGTCGGTAAGTGTTTCAAGATTCTGATACCTGCTTTCTTCCTTTGCGGCGTAAACATCGGTTATTTTAACCGTAAAAGTTGCAAAGACAGACGCTGTAATTATTACAAAAGCAAATAGTATCGGAATCAGTTTCTTTTTATTATTCATCAATACCTCCTGATTATTTAAGCCATAAAGAAGGGTTTACAGCTTCATTTTGTTTTCTAACTTCAAAATAGAGTGTAGATTTTTTATTTCCAGAGTTAATGTTAATTGAACCTATCTGTTCCCCTCTTAATACCTCCTGACCGGTGTTAACATATATTTTGTCAAGATTAGCGTAAAGAGTATAATAATTTTTATCGTGTTTTACAATGATTATATTTCCATAACCCCTTATCCAGTCTACATATTTAACAGTGCCGTCAAAAACGGATTTCACCGTTTCAGATTCCACAGCTATTTTAATCCCTTTATTAAAAACTTCTCCTCTGAAACCTTCGATTTTTTTAGGTCCGAATTCTTCTATTACTTTTCCTGAAACGGGCCATGGGAGTTTACCTTTTGCTTTAGCGAAACCGCTTTCTGAAATGCTGCTGTTTTTATTTTCACTTTCTTCAAGTTCTTCAATTTTTTTCTGCAGGGCATTACGTTTTTCATTCAGAATTTCTATGTATTCTTCCTTGCTTTTTTTGTCCTCTTTAAGAAGTGCAAGGGTCTGTTTATATTTAATTTTTTGGTTTGCAAGGTCTTCTGATACATTTTTTTTCATTGTATAGATTTTTTTAAGATTTGATTCAGCGTCATCATATTTAGCTTTAAGATCTCTTACCTTTTCCGATGCCTTTTTAAGCTCTTTTATTTTGCTTAGGAGTCTGCTGTTAATTTTTTCCAGAATCTCCATATTTTTTATAGTGTTATGGTATGTTTGTGAGAACATAAGCAGCTTGAGTTTTGTATATCCCTGATTATCGATTATATATATATTACTTCGCTTCAAACGTGATTTAAGGCGATCAATCTTTTTTTTTGTCTTCCTTATCTCAAGTGATAATTTTTGTTTGTTTTTTTTAAGCTTTGACATCCTTTCGTTAAGTTTCTCCAGGACTTCTTCATTATAGGCAATTTTTTTTTCTATGTTACTGATCTGTTTTAATATCTTTTCTCTTGTGTTTTTAATAGTTTTAAGTTCTTTTTCTTCTCTGTTGATTTCATTCTTCAACTTTTCCAAATATTTGTTTGCAGAGGTTATATCATTGATGGACACAGCCGAGCTAAAAAGCGGAATAATCACAAACAGCAGAACTGTAATTACCCTACTCATTTATAGCGCCCATATTGTTCAGAAAAGTTTTTATACTTATGAGCCCGGCCAGAACGGAGACACAGAGCAGGACTGCGAAGATTATAAGCAACATGAGGGCATCCGGAAGGTGTATCAGATAGATACCGATATTATGCAATAACTTTTTATTAAGCAGAAAAAAAGCTCCGAAAGACAGGCCGGTAGCTGCTAAATAGCTGATTGTGGATTCTATTACAACAGAAATCAAAATGGGAACAATGATAAATGTCCGGGAAGCTCCCACCAGACTGTAAATTTTAATTTCGTCTATGTATCTGTAAAGGTTTATTTTTATAGTGTTGTAAAGTATTGTTGACAAAGCTGCGGCAAGAAGAGCCGTTAATATGAAAAGAAAAAATTTCATACTGTAGTTGAGTGTTGTAAAATTTACAATCCACTTTTCCCCGTAAGAGGCCACATCCACAATGTTGTAATCGTTAAGTGTTTGTTCCAGTTCTCTGATATTGTCCAGATTTCTGTATTCTTCTTTGATTTTTGCCTCGATAAAATGAGGAAAAAACTCTGTAGGTATATTGTTTAAGTAGTTTATATTACTTGTGTTTTTGCGTAAATATTTAAGTGTTTCGGCAGGGGGGTAATAGTTTACTTCCTTTATGGTGTCCAGATTTTGTATCTTTTTCATAAATTCGTCTATTTTTTTCGTGTCTTCTGTTTTTAAATAAAGTCTGATGGATTGGATGTTGGTCAATTGAGAAAAGAAGCTGTCGAGAGAAACGCTCATAGTAAAGAAGATGTGGAATACAAACAAAATGGTAGTTGTGGTAAGAATGGAGGCAAGATTCAGTGAGAGATTGCTGGAAAAAAAATTAAATCCTCTTTTTATAAGAAATAAAAACTTTGTCATAGATTATGCGTATCCTTGATTATTTTTCCGTTTTTCAGTTCTATAACACGTGCATCTTTATATCTGTTTAGTACATTAGGGTCATGTGTAGCTACAATTACCGTTGTGCCTGCTTTTGCGGTATCATAAAGCAGATCTATTATGTCTTCGGCCTTTGCCTGGTCAAGGTTACCAGTGGGCTCGTCCGCTAAAATAATAGCGGGATTGTTGATTAAAGCTCTGGCAATTGCAACTCTTTGTTTCTCTCCGCCGGAAAGTTTCCTGACAAGAGTGCTTCTGCGGCTGTAAATTCCAAGTCTTCTCAATAAAGGCAGAATCCTGTTTTCCATATTATTTTTTTCCAGGTAAAATACTTCAAGTGCTAGCTTGACATTTTCATAAACGGTTTTGTTTTCAAGCAGCTTAAAATCTTGGAAAATTACACCTATATTCCGCCTTAAAAAGGGTGTGCTTTTTTTTGTAATATTTGAAATGTCTTTGTTGGATATGAGGACTATACCCCGGGAAGGCAGTATATCCGCATAAAAGAGTCTCAATAATGTTGTTTTTCCGGCACCGCTTTCGCCTGTTATGTAGACGAATTCCCCTTCAGGGATTTTAAACGAGACATTGTCCAGTGCTTTTTTTTCACCAAGAAAAGCTACGCTGAGATTATAAACTTTTATCATCAGCTAAAATTTACCACATTTCACTAAATCTTCAACTTCTTTATGTTGTTTCACAGAACTATTGTAATCTTCAAAAGGATTTTTTCGGGAAATAAGAATTTTGCCCCCGTCGAAAACCTGTGTGATTATGTTGCCTCTGATAATTTCCGTTTGGATATGATATATTTTGCCGTTATACTTAATGTTTGTATTAAAATTACCTGTCACCATATAAATCCAATATTTCTTTATTGTTTAAATAGTCTACTTTTGAAGGATTAGCAATTATATGCAGAAGAATGTTACTCAATTGTGAAATACCTAATGTAATTTTTATGATTGAGATTCATTTCTTCTATATCGACTTCTCCTTTTTCATAAGTAAGATTGTTTATCTCTTTTAGTTGTTCATAATAAATATTTTCGGGGATTCTGTTGCTTTCCATGGGAAAAGTAAAGAGTTTAGTTGAAAAAAGACTGGAAACATTCATTGTCAAAACTATTAAGATTATTATAAAAAGCAGACCCAAACCTGCTACCTGAATGGTTTTTAAGCTGATCAGGGGCGTTCTCAATTTTTCAGGCTTGGCGGGAGCTATTTGTTTCTCTTTTATCAAAAGATAGATTACTTTTAAAACAAAATGTTCCGGCAGTATTGTCTGTTCTATGATATCTGCTACAGAGTTTGAGCCGTTTATTTTATTGTATATCAGATAGGAATCGTTATTCAGTTTGATTGTCTTACCAGCAATAATTACCGGCTCTTCATCAGAGACGTTATTGTCCACTACTATTTTTTTGTTTGTATCTGTTTTATAATATTTCACCAGAAAACTGGAAATTTTTTTCTTATAAACGTTCAGTTCATCGATATCTTTTAGTACATCAAGAAGAATGTTGTTGATATCCAGAAGTTCTTTCTCATCTTCATTGTACTCCACCATTGTTTGTTCGAAGTTGTACTGACCGGAGTCGATAGAAAGCACCTTGGCGAAGTTTTCTTTGGTAATTTCAGTCAGAATATTTTTCAATTCATTATTAGAAAGAATTCCCTCATCTACAAGCAGTTTACCAAATCTGATGGGAAGTTTTTTCTGCTTGGTCAGAAGCTCATTCAGCCGCTCCTTTGTAATAATATCTCTGGAAGTCAGATAGTTACCAATTTTGATCATAAAATCATCGGAATCACTTTTAACTTCCACCAGCATTCCGTCTTTTATGAAAATCTTTATATGCTGCGATTTGGTTGTGATATGAAGTATGCCGCTTTTGGATGTCTGACTGAGCAGCTGTAGTATATCAACAAGGCTGAATTCTTTTATTGATCCTTTAAGAGCCATAATTTCTCCTGATAATCAGAAAACTAAGCAGGTAGACTGCTATAAAAACGATAAACAATACTATTATTCCCGGCATTACAGCGTATTGAATACCTAAATTAAACGGCCATATAAACACATTAAACTTGAAAAGCAGTATGAAGATGATTTTTGAAAATATCAGTGTTAATATAATTCCGAAAATCAGGTAACCGTTGTAAATGAGACCGCATCCTGGCAGCACGAGTGTTAAGAAAAAGCTTAGAGTGCCGCGGAATGTCTTGTATTTTTCAGCTTGGATTTTTTTCTTAACCAGTACAGAAGGGTCAGCTGTGGAGTATCTACTGTTAATGTTTCTGCATAATGAGCATGTTGATTCGTTTAAATGACCCTCGTCACAGATACGACAGAACGTTTTCCCGCAGCTTTGACATTTTACAATCCTGCGCCGGCTGAAAGCAAAATGTAAGATAATGGCCATCAGGAGTAAAAAAGCGTAAATTGTAGAAGCATACCAGTTGAAAGAATAAGCTGATTTCAACAGGGCAGTATCTTTATAGTAAGGAAAGAAAGAGGTTCTTCCCAGTTTTAGTTGATTGTTTTGAAATACGTTGTAGTATTTAGGGTATTTATACAGTTTTTCAATATAGTTTTCATACTGTTCGTACATAAAGTTTTGCATAAAAAAAGCGTTCATATTCATTATGATAACGGGATTATCAGAAAGGGAAAAATCGGCCACTATTTTATTAAATCTCTCCGTATTTCCATTATACAGTGCCGAAGATGCAAAATTCACAGCTTCAGTTTTATCTTCAGGGGTAAGTTGAGAAGCATTATAGTTAAAAGTTTCAGGTGATTTCAGGGATATCATTGTTTTCAAAAGAGTGTCTCCGCTTCTCTTTTTCCATATTTGTTGCATATACTCTGCGCTTAGAGGTTTCAGTGCTATATCATTGTAAATTTGTTCTTTTTTATTTGTTTTTATACCGGACTTAAAAGGCAGAACCGAAACACATAAAATAATAACTATTATGCAGAAATATCTGCCTGCCCCAGTTTCAGGAATTAAAAGAATCAGCGAAAAGACTGCAAAAACAAGCATTTTATTTAATGGGAATACTAATAACATTGAAGTTAAAAGGCCGAAAAAGAGAACAAATTTGATACCGTTAAACAAGATGGGAACATTTTTGTGTGAGTGGAAAAAGATATGTATATTTTTTATGAGTAAATATACGAAAAGTATAAAAACAAAAATACTCGCTATTATGGAAGCTGATTGTAATAGTATGCGAGAGTTAAAAAAATTATAATAGTTAAAGAGTTTGTAAAGAAAACTGTCGGATAATACAGCCTGAATCTTTTTGCTTTCACCTGGAGCAAATCTTATTATCTTGTCAATGATGCTGCTGTTGAGCCCTTCTTCATGATTTAAAGCTATTTCCACAAGAGAGTAGGCTATAATCGGGTCATCTATACCTTTATGGCGCGTAAACTCGGTGTAAAGTTTATCTATACTCCGGCTGTTGAAATTGTTCTTAACATTAACTATGCCTTTTCTGATGGTTTCCGGATATTTTGAGATATCTTCATTCCGGGCTGATGCCGAAATCACGGAAACTGAAAATAAAAATAAAAGAAAGAATAAAAATACTTTATACGGATTCATTAATCCTCCTTATAAAATTTTACTATATTAATTTTTTTTTGCAATAAAACTTTTGTTTATTAAAATTAAAACGCCGTTTATTGACAAGAAAGTAACTACGGGTTATAATATGTTATTATAAGGTAGATATTAAATACGAAGGTGCTGTATGGACAAAGAATACCTGAATGCAGAAGAAGCTTCAGAATTGCTGCAGATCAATGAGAAAAAGCTTTATAAACTCGCGCAGAACGGCGATGTTCCGGCCACAAAAGTTACCGGTAAATGGCTGTTTCCTTCGCACGAATTGATGAGGTTTCTCAATATCAGCAGCTTGAACAACTTAAAAAACAGATATAAAATGACTCCTTCTGCCGGTAAATTAATGCTCATGGCCGGCTCGGATGATCCTCTTTTGCAGCTCATGCTGGGCTGGTTCAATATGAAACATCCGAATATTATGACTTTTTATACCAATGTAGGCAGTAAAAGGGGGCTTGATCTTTTAACACAAGGACTTGCTCATATATCACTTTCGCATATTTATGATCCGCTAAAAAACACTTACAATATAGAGGCGGTTAAAGAAAAAACGGAATATTCATATAATTTTGTAATTGTTAATATGTTTAAAAGAGATATTGGTTTTATCAGTAAAAATAAGAAAATCAATGTTTTCAGGGATGTAGCTGATAATAATCTGAAGTTTGTAAACAGGCCTTTAAATGCAGGAACCAGAGTGCTTACCGATTATCTTATTAAAGAGGAAGATCTGAGTTCGGATAATATTAATGGATATGATACAGAAGTAAATTCCCACTTAGAGGTGGCTGAATATATTGCTTCTGGGAAAGCGGACGCGGGAATAGGGAATGCCTTTTATGTGGATCAGTTTGGACTCACTTTTAATCGTATTAAAACGGAAAGTTTTGATATGATTCTGAATAAAGATTTCTATTTCAGTGAAGAATATCAATGTTTTTTGGAGTTTCTTAATGATGGGACAACAAAATCTTCTATAGATAATTTTAAAGGGTATTCATCAGAATATACCGGTAAAATTATGGGTTAGGATTTTTGTTTTATATTTTATCAATGTGATAATAATTACAAAAATTATAAATAAGCCGGTTATTTCCGGCTTTTAAAAAAGGAGGTGCACTGTATGAGATTCATAGTTGCTTTTTTGATAACGCTGTTGCTTGCTGTCAGCGGCTTTGCCGCAGAAAAAAGCCTTTTGATGGCAACAACCACCAGTACTGACAATACGGGTCTTTTGGAGTATCTGGAGCCGATATTTGAAAAGGACACCGGAATTGACTGGAAGTGGACGGCAACAGGTACTGGTAAAGCTCTGGAACTGGGTAAAAACTGTGATGCCGATATTCTTCTTGTTCATGCTCCACCGGCTGAAAAAAGATATATTAACAATGGATACGGTTTATACAGGAAAGAGGTTATGTATAATGATTTCGTAATTGTAGGACCTGCTTCTGATCCTGCTAATATCGAGGGTAAAAATGTTACAGAAGCACTAAAGGCTATTTACAACAATGGTGAAACTTTTGCCAGCAGAGGTGATGATTCCGGAACGAACAAGAAAGAGATTTTGCTTTGGGATGCAGCTGGTATAAAGGATTACAACAAGAAAAGCTGGTACAAAGAAACCGGACAGGGTATGATAGCAACACTGAATATCGCCACTGAAATGAAAGGTTACACCATGACCGACCGGGGAACCTATATAAAATATCAGTCTAATTACGACGGCAAAGCTCCCCTGCAGATACTTGTTGAGGGTGATAAAATTCTGTTTAACCAGTACAGTCTGATTCCTGTGAGTAAAGAAAGATGTCCGGATGCAAAGCTGAAATTGGCTGAAAAGTTTATAGACTGGATGACTTCTGATAAAATTCAGCAGGCAATTGCTGATTACAGATTGCTGGGTAAGAAGCTTTTTATACCTAATGCGAAATGATTAGTGTTAAGTAAATAAGGTTCAAGGTTCAAAGTTCAAGGTTCGACGTAAAATGTGAGCTGTGAAGCGGGAAACGTGGAAAGGTAGGGGCAGTAATTGATACATTCAATCGATTGCTGCCTTTCTACTTTATATAAACAGTTTGTTTGAAATGAGTTTTTTCGAGTGATTGAAAAAATTTAATATAAAATTATTAAGCGAAAGAGGCGGGGTAGTTTGGATTATTTTCTGAATGGTCTGAAGAATGCACTTATATTGATTACCACACTTGACGAGGAAACTTATTCCGCTATTTTTACTTCTCTGAGAGCTTCATCTCTGTCTCTTTTGGCAAGTCTGGCGATTGGCCTGCCTTTGGGGTTCCTTCTGGGGTTTTATAATTTTAAAGGCAAAAAAATTGTTCAAAATATTGTAAACTCACTATTATCTTTACCAACTGTAGTGGTCGGGCTTTTTGTTTATATGTTTATCAGCAGCAGGGGGCCTTTGGGTGATTTCCATCTCCTTTTTACAATCAAAGGGATTGCAATAGGCCAGTTTTTTCTTGCGGTTCCCATAATTATTGCGCTGACAGCTTCGGCAATTGAGTCGATGGATGAAAGATTGACGGAAGAGCTGAAGAGTATGGGAGCCGGCAGTTTACAACAATCTTTGACATATTTCTATGAAGCCAAAGCTGCCATTTTTGCCGCAGCTGTAACAGCATTCGGCAGAGTGTTTGCAGAAGTCGGCGTTTCCATGATGCTGGGCGGGAATATCAAATGGAGCACCAGGACAATGACAACAGCTATAGCACTTGAAACGGGAAAAGGTGAATTTGCTATGGGAATGGCTCTGGGTATTGTTCTTATGAGCCTCGCTCTTGTAATTAATTTTTTTAGTATGTATTTCACAGAGAAGGTTTAATGAAAACACCGGCGATCTCAGCAAAAAGTATAATAAAAAAATTTAACTCTGATTTTGTTCTTAATATTACAGATTTTAGTTCTTATTATGGCAATATTACCGGATTTTACGGTCCGAACGGCAGCGGTAAAACAACTTTTATGAAAATCCTGGGTCTTATATTGCCGCCTGATGAGGGCAGTATTTTTATCGAGGGTGTTGCTGCCTCAAATGAAAACTCGGATCTCAGAAGAAAATTGTCTTTTATATTTCAGGAGCCAAAACTTTTAAGAAGGAGTGTTAAAGAAAATTTGAATTATCCTTTTAAAATAAGAAAAGAAAGGGTTTCTCCTGATAAATTAAAAAATATACTGTTGCAGCTATCTTTAGATCCGGATATTTTTCTCAGAAAAAAATCCCATGAGCTTTCCGGCGGTGAAAAGAAAAGAGTATCTTTGGCACAAAAACTTATTTACGATCCAAATATTATACTTATGGATGAGCCTACAGCCAATGTGGATATTAAAAGTATTGATATTATCACAAAATTAATTTTCGAAATGCAAAAAAGAAACAAATGCATTTTAATAAGCAGTCATGATTACGAGTGGCTTTCGGATGTGGCCGGTGACATTTTTTATCTTGAACGGGGTGAACTTTTAAAAGAGAGATTTGAGAATAATCTGGGAAGAAATTTCCAGAAATTTGATAACGGATTATTCAGAAAGAACTTCGGTTCAGTGGAGATTTTTGCCTATTCTGAATCTGAAAATGACGGGGAATGCGGGTATTATATAAATCCCAATGACATTATAATATCTCTGGAATATCCGAATAATATTTCGGCACAAAATATAGTTGAAATGAAGGTCAAACATATTGATGTCCGGAATAAGAATGTAAAAGTTGAACTGATGAGCGGCGAACTTTCTTTGACATCGTATATATCAAAAAAAGCTTTGGCGGATCTGGACCTTTGCAAAAATAAAGATGTATATGCTGTTTTTAAGGCTTCTTCTCTTAAATGTTATACATAATTTTTATAAAATCTCTTCTCTTTGCAGTATTCTGTCAAAGAATGATTCATTGGCGACCTCCCAATATTTTTGTATTTATAAAATTGAGACCTTTGAATAACTCATATTAGTTATTCAAGTTTCACACATAGTTCTGTCATTGCGAAACCCTGTGAAAACAGGGTTGTGGCAATCTCAAAATAATATAAAAAGAGAGATTGTTTCGTCGTTATCACTCCTCGCAAAGACGTGTAATAAGTGCAAGTGCGAAACTATAATAAGTATCTTATTCAAAAATCCATTTTGAATAATTTTGGTTCCCTCCGTTACTTCATAAGCTACTACTATAGGGGAGTGTTATTAGTGAGATAGTGAGATGGAGAAGTGGTGAGGTAGAGGTTGCCAAAGAATAATTTTGATGACAGTTAATTGTAAAAGTGTTATTTTTTTACAATTTTCATATTTTATACAATCGGAGTTCTTATGCCTTATCTGCTGGCAGCTTTGAGTGCACTTTTGTGGTCAGGGAATTTTGTTGTGGGGAAGGGAGCGTCTCTTGTAATTCCACCGATAAGTTTGGGATATTTCAGATGGCTTACGGCATGCATTATTCTTTTACCTTTTTCTTACAGACTGTTTAAAGGTCAGAGGAAAATTATTCTGGCCAATAAAGGCTACATTATCTTAATCGGTCTTTTGGGCGTTGCTATGTTTAACACGCTGATTTATACGGCTGTGCATTATACTTCGGCAATTAATGCAATACTTGTTAATTCCTTCATTCCTATTTCTATCCTGATAGTATCATTTTTTATGTTTAGAGAAAAAATATCTTTGTTGAAAATGCTTGGCATTTTAATCTCATTTTTTGGTGTTATCATTGTTTTGACTGAAGGCAATCCTTTCTTACTTTTTGATTTAAGTGTTAACAGAGGAGATATTTTAGTGCTTATCGCAGGATTTTGCTGGGCATTTTATTCCAACCTGCTGAAAAAATATCCCAAAGAATTAAATCCGGTTGTTTTTATGCAATGTATTGCGGTTGTGGGGCTTATCATACTGACGCCTTTTGTTTTGATAGAAAATTTTGTTTTGGATAAGCAAATTCAGATGGGTGTATTGACTTTTTTCAGTATTGCTTATACCGGTATTTTTGCTTCTTTGGCAGCGTTTCTCAGCTGGAACAGGGCTGTCAGGGAAGTAGGGGCTTCAAAAGTGGCGCCCTTTATACATCTGATGCCCGTTTTCGGCAGTATACTGGCTGTGATTTTTCTCGGTGAAACCTTTGCTGCTTTTCATTTGGCCGGGATTGCCGCTGTTTTTTCGGGCATATTTCTGGCGACAAAATATTAGTGCTAAGTGTTGAGTGCTAAGTATTAAGTTTACAGGATTACTTGCACTTACACAATCTGTTTTACAGGCTCGCAGCATACTTTCAACACAATCAATTTATTAAACCACATAAACTACCCTTAATACCCATACAACCCTTAGTGCCTTTCCTACACCCATCACGGCATTCCACATGACGGCTTCATAAATGTGTAAGTTTTGGTCGGCAGCCAAAAAACTCGTTGCAAATAAAAAAAATATTGTGATACTTAGAGTATTATGAATGAGCAGATGGTTACTTTTTTTATTGTTGCTGCATTGCTTACCATTTCACCCGGTGCTGATACTATGCTGGTGATAAGGAATGTTATATCTTCTAATGTCAGACGGGGTCTTTTGACAACCTCAGGCATATGTTCCGGTCTTTTTTTCCATGCGGCGCTTTCTGCACTGGGGGTCTCTGTAATTCTGGTGAAGTCAGCGGCAGCCTTTTACGTTTTAAAGACTGCGGGTGCGCTTTACTTGTGCTGGCTGGGTATACAGTCTTTAAGAAAAGCTTTTCAAAAAGAAGGGAACCCCACATCTTTTGAAGATAATAAAAAAAATCGTGTAAAGTTAAAGAAAAGCTTTTTAGAAGGCTGGCTCAACAATGTATTGAACCCTAAAACAGCTGTATTCTATTTTGCTTTTCTCCCCCAGTTTATAAATCCCGGCGATCCTGTACTTATTAAGTCCTTAGGGCTTGCCGGAATTCATTGTATAATGTCTTTTATCTGGCTTTCATTTATTGTTTTTTCCGTAAATTCGGTTCGGCTGCTGTTTATCAGGCCGGGCTTTCGCAGGACGCTGGAAGGATTGAGCGGCAGTGTACTTATTTCACTGGGCATCAAACTGGCTTTTGAAAGCAGGTAGTTTGATTTTAAAAAACTGAGCATGAAATCTGTTTTGAGTTGTAATTTCCGAATAAATTTTTAAAATGAAAAATAATTTTATTGACAGTCTTTACAATATTATAAGCTTGGGATATTGTTTTTTTCGGCATAATTTTTTATGCAAACTGCATTGAGCGACTTGTTGTAACAATCAACAGAAAAATGGAGGAGTAATGAAGGAAGTTGTCAGAAAAAAAATTTCGGAAGCTGTAGGAAAGATATATGACGGTGCAATAGATTCATTAAATTATACAGTTGAAATCCCTAAAAAATCTGAAAACGGTGATTTTGCCACAAATGTTGCCTTTCTGCTTGCCAAAGAATTAAGAAAAGCGCCTGCCAAAATTGCAGAAGACATTCTCCGGAATCTGGATGAAAGCTTTTTTCACAAAGTTGAAATCGCCGGCGGTGGCTTTATTAATTTCTTTATTTCTTATAAGCAATTTCACAAATTTCTGCTTGATATTCTGGAAAATGAAGAAAATTTAACGGAGAAAACAAAAAATCCATTGAAAATACAAGTAGAGTTTGTGAGTGCTAATCCCACCGGACCTTTGCACGTGGGGCACGGCAGAGGTGCTTCTTACGGTGATTCTCTGGCAAGAATATTGAGTGCGGCCGGTCATGAAGTTTACAGGGAATATTATGTCAATGACGCGGGCAATCAGATGAATAACCTGGCAAAAAGTATATTTGCCAGATACAGCGATTTAACCGGCGGAGATTATCCTTTTCCCGATGACGGTTACAGGGGAGAGTATATTATTGCAATAGCTGAAAAATTAAAAAACGAATTCGGTGATTCTCTGCTTTCAAAAGACGAAGATGATGCACTGTCCATATGTCTTGATAGAGGGAAATTATTTATATTAAATGAGATAAAAGATGATTTGAGAGATTTTAATGTCGAGTTTGATAAATGGTTTAGTGAGCAGTCTCTGTATGATGAAGGAAAAGTTGAAGATACTCTCAATTTTTTAAAGGAGAATAATAAGATTTACGAAGCAGATTCGGCACTCTGGTTTAAAAGCGCAGAATATAACGATGATAAAGACAGAGTGCTGAGGAAAAGTGACGGCGAGTTGACATATTTTGCCTCCGATATCGCCTACCACAGAGATAAATTCGAAAGAGGTTTTGACAAGGTTATCGATGTTTGGGGAGCTGACCATCACGGCTATGTTGACCGAATGAAAGCAGCTGTTAATGCTCTCGGCAGGGATGAGAACGATTTGTATGTGGCATTGGTTCAGATGGTCAGTTTGATAAAAGATGAAAATAAAATTTCCATGTCCACCAGGGCAGGGCAGTTTGTGACTCTTAAGTGGCTTGTTGATGAGGTGGGTGCTTCTGCGGCACGTTTCTTTTATTTGATGCGGGATATAAATTCACAATTCGAGTTTGATATCGATTTGGCCAAAAGCAAAACATCTGACAATCCCGTTTACTATGTTCAGTACGGACATGCAAGAGTTTGCAGTCTTTTTGCAAAGCTGAAGGAAAAAGGAATTTCTGCCAGTGTGGGAGAAAATGTTGAACGACTTGAAAAGAAAGATGAAATAGAGATTATTAAAAAAATGTATGATTTCAGAAATGTGCTTAATCAGGCTGCTTCCAATTATCAGCCACACCGCATAGTTTACTATCTGCAGGAATTGGCCGGACTTTTACATTCGTATTATTACACAACTCCGATAATTGTTGAAGATGACAAGGAGTTGACAAATGCCCGAATTACTCTGTGCAAAGGTGTTGCAATTGTTATACGATATGCGCTAAACTTGTTGGGAATCAAAGCAGTTGAGAGGATGTAATTATGAAGGATTTTGATAAGATAAAAGAAAAGAAAAAAACTGAAGATATGCGCGGCATTATTATTTTGAGTATAATTTTTCTGATAGCTTTTGCCCTGATAGTTTTTGCCATTATTAAACTTACTAATGACTATTTTGACTTGAAAATGAAGCTAAAAGAAGCCAAACAGGAAGATAAAGTGCAGCTGACAGATCCCGGAGAGGGAAAATCTTACCAGTTTACTGCACAGGATAACGGAAGTGTGGTTAAAAAGACTGAAGAAGAGCTTGAAGAACTTTCAAAAATGGATGTCTCTGATGATAATGCTACTGCGAAAACGGCAAAAAAACAGGTGCAGGTAAAAAAAGAACTCAAAGAGGAAAAAGTGACTTCAAAGCCTGTTGAAACGAAAGAGGCCACTGAAGACAAAGCGTCACCAGCAAAAGACGTTGAGTCTGCAGCAGTGCCCGAGAGTCCCGCTAAAAAAGAGAAAGGAGATTTTGTTGTCCAGATTTTATCCGTTAAAAGCAAGTCAGATGCTGAAAGAGAGGCGGAAAAGCTGAGAAAGCTGGTTTCCGATGTCTATGTTGCAAGAGCGGATTTGGGCAGCAAAGGTGTTTGGTACAGGGTAAGGTGCTGTAAAGATACAAGTAAAAAATATGCAACCGATGTGGTAAATAAAATTAAGAGTGAGACACGTTATAAGCCTATAGTGCTACGGTCTGATTGATGCGAATAGTTTGTTTATGTATTTTCTTTTCATTGATTTTTTCTTCCACCGGTTTTTCACTCAAACTTGTTGAGAGTAATTACCGGCAGATCAAAGCGGTACAGATTTTCAATCTTGATTCTCAGTACAAAAATAATCTTGCAGAATATTTCAGAAAGCTTAAAAACAGTGGAATAAATACCGTTTTTTTCAGGGTTTTTCAAAATTATGGTGACAGATTTCATTTAGGAATTCAATCGAATTGCCAGAGCGGTGTTTATTTTGAAAGTCAAAACGCATGCGTAATCAGCGATTTGCTTTCAAAAGTTGTGCAATATGCCGATGAGTATGATATTAAGGTTTATGCATGGATGTCTACAAGAAGTCTTTCTTTTTTAAAACACAAATATCCACTTGAAGTTGCTTATAAAAACGGTGATTACGTTGAAGGATACGGAGTGAGTATCTTTAATCCCGATGTCCGCAGGGAGATTAAAAAGCTTTTTGAAGATCTGGCATATTATGATATAGACGGCATTCTTATTCAGGATGACTTTATCTTAAGATATAATGAAGGCTTTTCCAGAGCTGCCCGTCACAGATATTTTGTGGATAAAGGGCATTATCCGGATCCTGCGAAACTTTTTAAGAACAACAGAAAGAACGGCTTTTACAATTCCTGGAGTGAATGGAAAATGCAACAGCTCTCAGCATTTTTAAGTGAACTTCGCTTTGCCGTAAAACTTGTCAATCCGGGTATAAAATTTGCGGTTAATATCTATTACGAAACCCCCTCTCAGCCAAATAACGGTTTGTCCTGGTATTCACAGTCTATAGAGAGATACAGAGATTTGGGTTTTTCATATTATGCATATATGGCTTACCATGAGCAGATTTCAAGGGAAACCGGCGAATCGTTTTATGAAACGATGGAGTATATAAATAAAAGTATTAATTCTTTTTTAAAATACGGGTTGGATGAAAAACAGATTATTGTTAAAATACAAGTAAGATCATTTTATAATAACAGGGTTAAATTGCCTGAAAAGGAAATTAATGTTTTGTGTAATCTGATAGATAATTATGGAAAATTAAGTTATGCGCTGGTACCTTTTGAGAGTATCAGTGATATACCAAAATTTTGTTTTTATTAAGCAGGTCTGCAGAATTGTTTGATATATGAGTGTTAGAGATTCCTCGGCTCCTCCGCCAAATGGCGGATCCGCTCGGAATGACATAAAGTCCTGTCATCTCATGAAAAACAAAGTGGAGTCGAGAGATCTCCTTTACTATAATACTATATGCTAAATGAGTATGCAATTTCACTTGAAGGAGAGGTAAAAAATGAAAATCGGAATTATCGGAGGCGGTATTTCAGGTGTGGCAGCAGCATTCTGGATTGACAAAATGCTTTCTGAGGAAAGGATTGATGGAGAAATCACACTACTGGAAAAGGACAATAGTTTAGGCGGAGCTATAGGTACGGTAAAGAAGGAGGGCTTTACTGTTGAGTCCGGCCCGAATGGGTTTTTAAACAGTAAGCCGCATACATTACAATTATTTGATGATGCAGACTTAAATGATAATCTTCTTCCAAGTAATGATGCCGCCAGAAAACGCTTTATTATGAGGGATTCAAAGCTTGTGAAACTCCCTGAAAAACCAGGAGAATTTTTAAATTCTGATATTTTATCTTTTAAAGGGAAGCTGAGAGTTGCTGCCGAGTTATTAATCCCCAAAAAGAAGGACGATAAAGATGAAACGGTTGCAGAATTTGCCACAAGAAGACTGGGCAAAGAGGCATGTGAGTATCTGATAAGCCCTATGGTGTCAGGAGTTTTTGCGGGGGATCCTTATAAACTGAGTCTTAAATCCTGTTTTCCGGTTATTGCTGATCTTGAAGAGACATATGGAGGCCTTTTCAAAGGAATGCTAAAAAAGAAAAATAAAAAAAGCGGCCCCGCAGGACCGGGAGGCGTTTTGACCTCATATAAAGGCGGATTGATTAATGCGCTGAGTGACCTTTCAGGTAAAACCACTAACGTGGAGTATCGTCTGGGAGATGGTGTTAACAGGGTGGAAAAGTTACATGATAAATTTCATGTTAAAACGGCGGGTGCAAATGAATTTGATTTCGATCATTTGGTTGTTGCCTGTCCTTCATATGTTGCTTCTGAATTTTTTAAGGATATGGACAGTGAGCTTTCAGGATCTCTGAATGAAATACATTATGCGCCTGCTTTTGTCGTAGGCTTCGGCTTTAATGAAGAAGATGTGAAACACGATTTAGACGGTTTCGGGTATTTGATTCCTCCCAAGGAAAACAGAAAAATTCTAGGAGCACTTTTTACATCAAGCATATTTCCGGAACGGGCACCTGCTGGTAAAAAGTTAGTAAGGGTAATTATGGGTGGTGACAGGAATCCGTGGATTGTCGGAAAGCCTGAAGAGGAGCTTGTCTTGATGGCATTGGAGGGAATTAACGATACTCTGGGAATAAAAGGTCATCCGGAGATGGTTCAGTATTTTAAATGGAACATGGCTATACCTCAGTATTATCAGGGGCATGGTAAGATAGTAAAAAGTATTGAAAAAGCTTCTGAAAGGGCGGGCAATCTCTACATAGGCGGCAATATACTCTATGGCATTGGAATAAATGATTGTACAAGAACCAGTTTTGAAATTGCAAAAAAGCTTGTTGAAAACATAAAAGCTCAGAAATAAAAACAAAGGGGGATGCAATGAATTATGAATTGGAAGAAATGGATGTGAATTATTTTGGTCTGGATAAGAAAAAGACAGCATTACTTATTATTGATGTTCAGGAAAAGCTCACTCCCGTTATGAAAAAGGATGTATATGAAAAGGTAAAAAACAATATATTAATACTTGCCAAAGGTGCTAATAAACTGAACATACCCATATTTTATACCCAACAGTACACAAAAGGGCTGGGAGAGACCGACCCTGATATCAAAGAAGAGCTGAATGATGCAACCTTTTATGAAAAAAATTCATTTTCCTGCTGCGGCGAGGATACGTTTCTGGACAGTTTTATGGAAATGGATTTTGAGTCGGTGATTGTTGCGGGCATGGAAACCCATATTTGTGTTTTGCAGACGGTAACAGATCTTGTTGCCAACGGTATGGCGGTTCATGTGGCGGCTGATGCCGTTTGTTCAAGAGAGAAGTTTAACTGGAAATTCGGACTGGAATTTATGAAAGATGCCGGAGCGATAATTACAGTAACGGAAACGTCACTTTTTCAACTTCTGGGGAAAGCCGGAACGGAAAATTTTAAATATATCTCAAAGCTTGTGAAATAAACAAAGTCCGGCCACTTAATCCTTGATTAAGTGGCCGGACTAATCTTATGGATTTTTAACCACGCACCTTATACCGCCTTCTTTTAATCCGGGTCTGAAACAGCCGTTACAGCTTATGCAGTCTGAGGTGTTTTTTTCTTTCTTTTTCCAGATATTCGGCAGGTCAGGTTCGCATATCAAAGGTCTTGCCATTGAAACAAAATCGATTTGATTAAGAGCTTTTTCAACCACTTTATAACTTCTGAAGCCACCGACTGATATAACAGGGCATGATACATTTTCCTTGATTTTTAATGCTTCTTCCATGTTATATCCTTCTTCTTCTGATTCGGGGATATCTGTCCTTACAGGTGTTTTTTCGCCGGAAGCAGGGGTTCCTCCGCTGACCTCGATGCCATCTATTCCCATTTCATCAAGTTTTTCGGCAACCCTGACAGCTTCATCCAGTTGGAAACCGTCGTCTATATTGTCATTTCCGCTAAGTTTTACAGTAATCGGGAATTTGTTCCCGACTTTTTCCCTGATATTTTCGTAAATATCATACAGAAAACGTGCACGGTTGTGCAAAGTGGCTCCGTACCTGTCATTTCTTTTGTTGGTATGGGGTGATAAAAACTGATTTATGAGATACCCGTGGGCGGCATGAAGCTGAATTCCGTCGTAACCCCATTCTTTGGCGCGCATTGCCGCATATGTAAAAGATGATACCAGTATTTCTATCTCCTCCTCGGTTAATTCTTTTACTTCTTCGGGATATTGGGGTGATTTCACTGCAGAGGGAGCGGAAGGTTGAAAACCGGAGCTTTTACTGCTTGATTGTCCGCCGCAGTGCACTAACTGAGCAAAAATCTTTCCCTTTGAATCGTGAATCCTCTTTGTAAGTTTTTTGTGGCTTTCTGAAAGTGAGTTATCATGAATTCCGATTTGCCCGGGGAGCTGCTGCCCGTCCTTTTTTACATACTGATAACCGGTGATAAGCAAACCTATTCCGCCTTTTACCATTTCTTCATAAAATTTCATTAGTTTTTCAGTAGGGGCTCCTGTGTTATCACACATACCTTCCCACGTTGCAGAGCGTATCAGCCTGTTAGATAACACTGCACTGTTTATTTTGCTTTCCGTGAAAATATTATCCATGTTGCACCTCTCTTTAGTTACAGTTTGTGTATAAAAATTTCATTATAACATATAAACTATATCAGATGAAGCGGTCGGGTATGCGTATACCATATTTTTCATCTCTTCAGGGGAAATACCGCGATTTATGGCAAAAGTGAAAAGGTTTATAACATCTTCCGAAGAAGGCCCGAGCAAGTGGGCACCGAGAATTTTCGTATTGTTCTCATCTGTAATGATTTTATACCCGGAAAATTTTTCTCCAATTCTGTAAGAAGTGAACCAATCAGAGGTTTCCTGGAACCTGGAATTATATTTGATTCCCGCTTTCTCAGCATCTTCTTCCTGCATTCCAACACTTGCAAGGGTGGGTATTGTGAAAACCACAGATGGAATATTTTCATAGACCGGATTTTTTTTATTGCCGTGGATGATATTTTCAGCGGCAATCCTTCCTTCCATTGCTGCAACTGTAGCAAGGTAAGGCCCTTTTGAATCTGTGACGTCGCCTGCAGCGTAAACGGAAGAATTGGAGGTATTCTGCATAAATTCATTTACCTTGATTCCTGCTGCATCATAAGCCACGTTGCCGCTCTCAAGTTTCATGTTGTAAACATTTGCCATTCTACCGGCGCCGTGTACAATCATATCTGCTTTGATTGTTTCTTCAGAATTTGAAAGGTAGGCAATCAACTTATCTCCGTCAGCTTCAATTTTTGAAACACGGTTGTTTACAATTATGTTTATACCTGAATCCTGAGCGGCTTTATTAAGCAGATCCACAAGCTCTTTGTCAAAACCCTGCAGAACCCTGTCTCCGGAGTGAACAATTATGCTCTCGGCTCCGGCTCTTGCAGCTGCCTGAGCAAATTCCATTGAAATAAAACCGCCGCCTACAAAAATTATCTTATCAGGCAGAGTGTCAAGAGCTAAAAAATCATCACTGCTGCTCATCAGTTCTGCTCCGTTGAAGGGGAGTTTTGTAGGAATTGAGCCGCTGGCAATGAGAATATTGTCTGCTGTGTAAAATTTATCATTAATTTTCAGTGTGTTTTCATCTACAAATTCAGCATTTCCACTTAATGACTCAATGGACATCTTTTCCAGAGACTGTTCCACTTTCATGGGAATATTATTGGTATAACTGCACTTATATCGGATAAGATTTTGCCAGTCTATACGTATATCCCCTTCAATAACTCCGGTATTTTTCATTCTGCTGAACCAGTCGTACAGCTCTGCAGCACCCAGGAGTATCTTTTTAGGGTCACTTCCGCGTAACGGACAGGTGCCTCCGTATGGCTTGTTATCAACAATTGCTGTTTTCATGCCGTTACGTGCACATTCAATTACAGCTGTACTGCCTGCAACACCCGAACCGATTGCAATAAAATCATATTTGTGAGTATTCTTCATTTGACGATACTCCTTAAATTTTCAAAACTAATATACAAACGTTAAATAAATCATAGATTGTTGAAGCTTCCTTTGTCAACGTTATTATATATCATCCTCCCACTCCCTAAAAGCTATGGTAATTTATTGGTGAGTGAGTGATAGGGGGAAGTGGTAGTTTGTTAAGTAGTTGAGTGGTGTATTTGTATATTGGTTGTGGGGACATTTAACGTTGAACATTGAACCTTGAACTTTAACCAGCGCTAATAGCATATTTTATTGTCAGCCGTATATGTCTTTTCTAAGGTGATTTAAAATTTCCATATTATTTTTGGCAATGCTGACTTTATCAACATCAATTTGGGTTGAAATTAATTCGTCGCATTTTGTTGTCATTTTGTTCAGGTTGTTTCCCAAAGGATCAAATACGGCCGACATCCCTCCGAAATGATGACCTGCTGATTTGCCCGCAGCATTGCACATAACATAAAAACTCTGATTCTCAATAGCTCTGGCTCTGACAAGTCTTATAAGCTGCTTAACGCGCATTGATGGCCATTCAGATGGCAAAAAAATTATTGATGCACTTTTTTTGAAATAATAACGAAACATTTCCGGGAATCTTATATCAAAACAGATCCCGGCAGCGCATAAAATATTTTTAAGTGTAAATGTATTCATTTTTTCGCCCGGCGTAAGGTGTTCATCTTCATTCATTAGAGGAAAAGGATGTAACTTGTCGTAGGGGAAACTTATGTTTTGTCCGTCTTTTATGAAGAATGAATTAAATTTTCCTTTCTTTGTTTTTCTAAAAATACTACCCAGATAAATATTGTTATCAGGCAGATTGGTCAGAATCTCCGGATGCTTTTCATCAAGAGAGTTTATCAATGAATAATCGAAACCTGTGGTGAACATTTCAGGCAGCAGGACAACGTTATTTTTCAAATTTTTTGTTTTGTATATAACGTTCTCAACATTTTTTGCCGGATCTGCTTTTATTTTAAGCTGTAAAAGGGATATTTTCATTGTGTTAATTCCTGTAAATTTATTTCGTTGAATGTATTCATAAATTTTTCCTTAACAGCGCTGTGACAGGTGAAAAAAATGGTTTGCCTGCTGTCCGTAATATCGCTGAGTGTATCCAGAAATGCAGCCTGTCTTTTGTCATCGAAATTGACTATGGTCTCATCAAAAATTAAAGGGAGTACAAATTTTTTATCAAGCATTTGAATATAAGCAAGTCTTAGTGAGATATACAGTTGATCCTTTGTGCCGGCACTCAGAATATTCGCTTCAAGTGAATTTCTGTTTCTGTCAATCAGATTTAAATTTCCTGCTATATCTATTTTAATCTTTTCATACTTCCCTTTTGTCAAAGTATTGAAAATATTAGATGCTCTGTCAAGAAGTTCCGGCTGGCTTTCCTCTTCAAAGCGTTTTATCGATTTTTCCAGGATTGTTTCTGCGGTTTTGTACGTTACGTACTCCTTTAGATGCTCGGTGATTTTTCTTGAATAGTAATTTTCCAGTTTTTCATTTTCCATAAGGTCTGTACTGTCGGCCAGATTTGAAATGATTTCCTTTGTTCTTGCTTCCTCTGCACTTAACCGGGTAATTTCATCGTTTAAGTTTTCCATTTCCCTCTCTTTTTCTTCGGTTTTTTGCTTTATTGTGGTATAGCTCTCTTTGTTTAAAATCTCTTCATACTTTTGAACTGAAAATCCGTATTTTTTATAAAAAAGTTCTTCATCATTGCTGAATTTACTCAGAAGATCACGGTAATTCTGGTAATTCAGCAGGGCATTTTCACCATCAAAAAAATCGTCAAGATTGTTGTCTTGCAGCAATTTTTCATATTCCTTTTCATTCTCTGCCAGTTTACTTCTGTTGCCTGCCTTTTCTTTAGCATAATTATCCAACTGTCTGGCAAGGTTTGAAAGCTCCTGAACAAGTTTTTCCTCATCCTCCGTCAGTTTTTTGAGCTCAGTATATGCGTCTTTCAAATTATCGGCATCTATATCCAGTTGTTTCAGGGATTTAGTCAAAAAAGCTCTCATATCTTCAAAGTTTTTCTTTTTAATCGTATATTCTCTGATGTCTTCCAGGCTTTGCCGAATTTCCTGCCTGCTGGAAAGAAGGTAGTTTAATTTGTCTATAGGAATCTTTTCCTGACCGTTTGTCTCAAGAAGTTGTCCAAGATCATCTGACAGAGAAGAGAGTCTGTCTTTTGCAGTTTTATTTTGCATTGTTAAATCGTTTATATCAGATTCAAGCGTTTTCATTTCATTTGTTAATCTATTATATGTTTCAAAATCATTTTTTGCTTTCTTAAAAAAACTGTTTAGTTCGTCTTCATTTTCAAAGCCGTATTTGTCCATAATATCGTTGATATTTTTCTTTGCATCTGTAATTTCAGATTCCAGCATCTTTTTATCAAAATTGAGTTTGTTTATTGTTGCCCTGTTTGCTTCTGTTTCGCTTTTTTTCTCATTTAAAAGTCTGAGTGTTTCTGTGAAATCTTCATATCTTACTCCTCTTTCAGCCAACTCTTTTTTAAATGGAATAAGCAGAGAGATTTCTTCTTTTAATTTTTGCAGATCATTCAAAACTTCGTAGGGTTCTTGTTTTTTAAAACCGAAAATTTTTGAGATTTCTAAAGCTTCCTTTTTAATATCGTTATTTATTTTTCTATAATATAAATACGAAATCAGATCAGCCGAAACGGCTAACGGGATAACAAATGAAAAAATGAAATTATTGGTAAAGGCTGTCAGAAGTGAAAATATAAGAATCCCTGCAGCAGTAAATTTTATGTTATTAGGAAAACTGAAATTCTTAGATTTATTTAATCCGTTTTTAATTTTTTCTTCACAACTTACAATCTCTTCATATCGGTTTTCAAATACTGCAGTCTCTTTTATTTTTTCAAAAAGATATTTGTTTTCCAGTAAAAAGTTATGTAGTCCAATGTCATATTCTTTTATTTCTGACTGGAGACCGGAAATAACCTCTTCAATCTTCTTTATTTTCTCTGTGTGACTGTTTAGTTTCCCGAGTGCATTTTCGTATATGCCGTGATCCTTTTCTATTTCTCTGAAGCTTGCTTCATTAGTATTAAGAAGCTTATTTACTTTGTTTTCAGAAATACCCAAACTTTCTTTTTTATTTTTCAGGGGCATTGCTGTATGCTCAATCTGCATAATTGCTTTCTGATATTCATTGTTTATTTCAAAAAGCCGGTTTGTAACATCCTCTTTCAGTATGCCGTCGTTAAGTTCATTTATATTCAGTTTTTCCTTTATGTTGTTAATTGTATCGGATGCTTTTGAATATTTACGGACAATCTCGTCTTCCTCTTCATATACATAAAGGTTTGCTTCCAGCTGTTTCAGCAGATCTTTTGCAGTATGCATATTTATATTGTTACTCTTACTTTTAATCTGATTCATCTCTTCTTCTGTTTCAGCCTGCCTGCTTTGTATTTCATCAATTCTATTAAGGAGGGCATTGATTTCATTTCTCTTTTCCTGAATTTTTGAAAATGTTTTTCTGTCAATCTTTTTTGATTTCTTCAGATTATCCAGTTCCGCTTCTTTTTCCTTTATATCGGAATAGGTGTCGAACGGCTGGAGTAATTTGCCAAGTTCATTAAGGTCATTTTTGCATTTTTTAATTTTTATCTTTTTGTTGTTGAGTTCTGATTGTATATTTTCAAGGTCCTGAAATATATCTTCATTTTCCTTTAGTCTTGCAGCGATTTTTTTTGATTCTTTCTGCAGTTTTTTTGATTCGGAAATGTAGCTGTTGACAACAGGTATTCTACCTCTGGATTTGTACAGATTTTCATAAGATTTTCTCAGTTCACTGTATATTTTATTTAAATCGGTATCCAAATCCACACCTGTTGCAGTAAGTACGGCATTTTTTTCTCTTCCGAAAATATCCTTGTAACGTATGTTAAACAACTCTTCCTGTCCGAATGCAAATATATTTTCATAATTTTCTCTGGAAACATTTTCAGGCAAACTGTTCAGAACGGAATCATTGGGAGAAACTACCCGTTTTTTATCGGTGAGTGTAACTTTGCATGGCTGAGATAAGCAGTTGAGATATATTTCTGCGTATTTATCCGGAAAAGCGTTGATTTTGTGCTTTTTACCAATTTCGTAGAATCCGTAGCGCATTAACTCCAGCAGAGTGGTTTTGCCGGATTCATTATCACCGTAGATGAGATTGATTTTATCCGGGCTGAAATGCAGTGTTTTATTTTGCAGGATTCCGCACTGGTCTATATCTATCTTTTCTATATATGTCTTCACTTCTCACCCTTGAGCATCGAGTAAAGAATTAGAAGTGCGTCGTCTTTGGCTTTATCAAAGCTAAAATCATCCGAACGTTCCAGAAGTTCCGTTATATTTTTATCCAATTCGACCTCATCTATATCCATATCAGAGTACGTTTTAACCATTGCTTCAAACAACCCTTTTTCTTCTGCTATCGCATCGGGAGATATGATTGATCTGGTGTTATCCCTGACATAAACACCTTCCATTTCCCTTTCGAAATAATTTTCACTTATATTTTTAACAAGCTCTTTTTTTAGTTCAGGTGAGAGCCTGCCGGTAAGTGTTACCTTGAATGACAAATATACCGGTGTAATGCTTTTAGAGTCATCCTCATCAGTGTAATTATCTGTTTTTTCCTTTATCATCTCATCTATATCGAAAAAATTCTCTATGCCGGAAATATCTACGGTAAATTCAGCTATTTCCGTGCCGGTATTTATAAATTTTTTTTCGAATGATTCATCGCTGTTTTGTCTGACAAGGTAAAATCCTTTTTTCCCCGTTTCGATTATTCTGGTGGGGATAGGGGAGCCGGGATAAACAATTGTGTGCCTGCCTTCTTTTATAAGATTGTTCTGATGGATGTGTCCGAGACCGAAATAACTGTTTGATGGTAATTTTTCAAATTCCTCAATTTTTGAAGGGGCGTAATTTTCATGCCGGCTGCTTACTTCTGAAATATTGGTGTGAAAGCAAAAGATGTTGGTTTTGCCGGTGACTTCAGGTGAATAATCCTGAAGCATCTTTTTTTTGAATGCTGCTTTGTTAAAACTGTAACCGTGAATTACTGCTTCATCCCGCTCATAACTCTGCCAGTATTCAGGAAAAATATGAAAATTTTTCTCATTGAGAAAAGGTTTATAGAAATTGTTATGAAAAAAATCATGATTTCCGCAGGCATAAAATATTTCGATATTGTGTTTGCCGAGATTTTTTATCAAATCCAGAAATCTTTTCTTTATGGAAATGTCGACGTCAAGGCTGTTAAAAGTGTCCCCTGCAAAAAGAATAAAGTTAACATTATTCCGGGTTGCTGTATTTTGTATAGTGTTTAATAAATGTTCATATATCTCAAGGGAATCATCCGGAAAATGATCCAACCCTCTGCCAAGATGCAAATCGGCCGTGTGTATAAAAGAGAGAGGCATACACTAAACATTCCAGTATGTAGTGGCCTGATCCGTGATTAACTGCTCTAATATTATTTTTTCGTTTTCCTGAAGGCAATCTTTGGAAACGCATTTCTTTTTTTGAACAATATCGTCTTCAATAAATATGGGGGCATTTAATCTTAATCCCAGCGCAATGGCGTCAGACGGCCTGCAGTCCACATGACACTGTTTGCTGTTATGTGCAAATTCCAGTTTCGCCTTGTATACATGCCCATCAACATCATAAATTGTTATTTTGTCGATATCAACATCGTCGATAACGTTTAATATCCCCTTAAAGAAATCATAAGTCAGAGGTCTGGGTGATTTGATTCTGTTTAAAGCGGTATAAATAGCTTCCGCTTCGAAAACCCCGATGTTAAAGGGGATATAAAAACTGCTGTCTTTTGACTCAAGAATAAGAAGGTATCTTGAGGTTAAAGGTTCTTTCATTACGCATTTGACTGCTACTTCAAACATCTATTTCCTCCGGTAATTAATTTTTTAGTGTTGTCATGCATTCTTTGTTTACTCCAAAAAGGCTGTTACGTTTAGCCTCGGTGATTTTAACATTTACAATATCACCGGGGTTTAAGGCTCTATCACTTTCAAAATTCACAATTCTGTTTTGTCTGTTTCTTCCTGAGTATATATTTTCATCCTTTTTGCTTTTGCCTTCAACCAGCACTTCTGCATCTTCATCAATGTAGTTTTGCAGAAGTTTGTCAGTAATAGCAGACTGGACGTTTAGAAGTTTTTCCAGCCTTTCCGATTTTACTTTATCGTCGGCGGTGTCTTTAAAATTTTCAGCTTTAGTTCCGGGGCGGGGTGAGTACTTGAAGGCAAAGAGCGATTCATATTCAATCTCTTTAATAGCGTTAATTGTATCATCAAAGTCTTTTTCCGTTTCACCGGGGAATCCGACTATAAAATCAGATGAAAGACTCAGACCGGGAATTTCTTTTTTTGCCATTGAGATTTTTTCGGCGTAATCGTTATAATCATATTTTCTGTTCATGCTGTGCAAGACCCTGTCGGAACCGGACTGAAGGGGAAGATGCAAAAATTCGCATATTTTATCAATATCTCTCATGGCAAATATAAGCTCTTCGGAAAAATCTTTCGGATGAGACGTAACAAATCTCAATCTTTTTAATCCTTCAATTTTATCTATCATATATAAAAGTTTGGGAAAATTGATGTTTTCGTCAAGGTTTTTTCCGTATGAGTTTACATTTTGTCCAAGCAGTGTTACCTCTTTTACTCCCGAATCTATTAAAAATGTTATTTCATCAATGATTTCTGCAGATTTTCTGCTAACCTCAGAACCCCTTACATAAGGCACAATGCAGTAGGAACAGTAATTGTTACATCCTCTCATTATTGTTACATAAGCAGACGGAGAGGCTTCTCTTCTGAATGCCGGTATACTTATATTTTCACTTTTCATTTCAACATCGGCTATACGTTCACCGTTTAAAACAGCATCTATAATGCCATCCAGCCTGTTTACAGCTTCGGTTCCTATGACAAAATCCACGTAAGGAAAGTCCGAAAGGATGTTTTCACCCTCCTGTTGGGCAACACATCCGCAAACACCTATTTTAAATTCGGGGTTGTTACGTTTTATTTTTTTCAATCTTCCGATTTCACTCGAAACCTTGTGCTGCGGCTTTTCTCTTACACTGCAGGTATTCAACATAGCAAAATCAGCTATTTCAGGATTTTCGGACGGAGTGAAACCGTAGTTCCTGAAAACGGATAAAATCCTTTGAGAATCGTACTCATTCATCTGGCAGCCGAATGTTTTTAAATAAACTTTCCCCATTTGTAACCCTTAATTGTTATTTTTAAACAGACTGTTTTTCAGTTTTTGATCTTTTATTTTTTCAGCAGTTTGTTTGGCTTTTTTCAAATCACCAGCTAAAATATGTACTTTCGTTTTTATGTAAAGACTTTTGTCACTGTTATCATTTCTCAATAAATTTAATACCTCCCCTGTTTTTTTCCTGCTGAGTAGCAGTTCAGCAAGCTTTAACTTGTTTTCGCAGCTTCTGAAACGGGATATTGTATCAAAATTGTAATATCCTTCTGAAATGATAGTTGCGGCCTGTTTGCAGAAGAAACCTTTTTCCTTTTCAAAGTTATTATTAATAAATGCTGTCGTTTCGCTGCTTTTATTCCGAAGAAGACAGGAAAATTTTGCCTGTATGTATTCTTTATCTTTTTTATTGTAACATTTGTCAATCCACCCGCAATCATAATCCTGTCCCAATTCCATCCGGCTTCTTACAGCTCTGCAGTAGTTTTCACTGCTGATTTTATACTTGGGTTCGTTGTAAAGAAAGCTTTTTATAAAACCTTTATAATCGTCTGCTTCAAAGACCCTCTTTAGTGCCAGGTTTACAAACCGGTCATCTTTATAGTATTTATACGCTTTCCAGAAAATATCGTAACGTCCGTTTTTATAAAATAACAGGCCGAGATATTTTATCGTATTTTCATCAAGCTGTTCAAACGAAGTGTTTTTTGCAATCTGATAAGCCAGCCGGGGTTTATTGTCCAGTTTTATTGTATATGCAGCTTTAATTTTATCCGGTACATTGCTTTCGGATATTCTGTAGACAAGTTTATCGCTTATAGGGCACTGCGATTTTAAATATAGTGAAGCAATGCTCCCGCTGATGGTGTTAAGAAGATAATCAGAAGCTTTGGAGCAGTCTGTGTTTAATAATATTTTCATCTTGTCGATTTTTATTTGGGTTAAATCAAAGCGTTTATCCTTAATACTTTCTATTTGTTCTAAATATTCGTAGGCTTTACCGTAGTTATTATTCTGAAGGTTTATCTTGTACAGGATGTATTTGGCAAAACGTGCTTTTTTCTTATCTTTTGCATTTTCCAAGTAGGTTTTCAGGTTTTCTTCTGCTATGTTATCAAAACCGTCTTTATACGCATTCAGTCCAATAAGGTAATTTTGTGCATCGGCATAAAGCATACTTGTGAAAACAAGCAGAAAAGTGATTATTTTAAACATTCTGACAGCACTTCCACCGGATGTTTTATTTTCTTTGAGCTGAGATGCTCCATCTGCATTCTGCAGGTCGGACAATCTGTTACTCCGGTATCAGCTTCTGAAGCATTTAGTTTGTTTATCATAGGCGAGGCGATTTCAACACTCAGGGGGTAGTTTTTTGCTGAAATCCCCCAGCTGCCGGCTATACCGCAGCAGTGGCTTGCCAAATCTTCCACTTGTAGACCGTTTATGGAGGAGAGCATATCTATCGAACTGTTGCTGGCTTTTTGAAGTTTGAGGTGGCAGGGCATATGATATGCTACCTTTTTGTTTGTTTCTTTAAACTGCAATCTTGAGCGGTACTTGTTTATAAAATCGCTTATGTGGATAAATTTGTCTTTTATAACATCTATTTTCTCGTCTTCAACCAGATAGCTCCATTCCTGCGTGAGACTTAATCCACAGGAGGAACATGTTACCACTATATAGTCCACATCATCCAGTAGTTTTCCCCATTTTTCAAGATTGGCTTTTACCTTGTTTTTTGCCTTTTTCACCATCCCTTTTGAAAGCATGGGTAAGCCGCAGCAGTGCTGTTCGGGGGTTATCGTTTCAACTGCCATTCTTTCCAGAACTTTTACCGCTGCTTCTCCTATTTCCGGTTTTATGTAAGAGGCATAACAGCCGGCAAAATAGAGTACTTTAATATCTCCAGCTCCCTCTTTATGAGAGACCCTTTCATACAATGATTTTGAGGGAAATGTAATGAATTCCCTTTCCGCACTGACACCGGTGAAAATTTCCCCAATCTTTCTTGCAGCTTTAAGCTTCATGGGGAAACCGATAAATTTTGAGAATTTTCTCGTTGTGCGGCCTGCAAGCTCGGCATTAACAATAAGTTTGTTTTCCAGCGAAGAGCCGAATTTCTTTTCATACTGTCCTCTGGCTTCAATGGACATTTTTGGTATATTGACATTGGAAGGACACTCGCTGTAGCAGCTTCCGCAGTTGACACAGTGTTCAATTACATGTTGAAAGGCTTTCTCGTACAGGCTCTCCTCATCTATTGAACCGCTGATCAGCATTCTTAGTATATTGGCTTTGGCTTTCGGCGATGCGGCTTCATCCCTTGTGAACTTGTAAATGGGACACATTCTTGTGGCCGTTGTGACTGTGGTGCATTTGGAACAGCCGTGACATTTTTCAACTTCATCCGCAAATTGTTCCGGCCACATGAGAAGTTTATTTTTTAGATCTTCGCTTCTGTAATCCTTGCCGTACCGCAGAAACTTAGAGATTTGATTGTTGTCATGGTGGGTTTTTATTTCAGGGTTAAAAAGATTGGATTCATCGAACAAGTGTTTTACATCGTGAAACAATTCGTAAATTTCCGGATACTGCTTTTTTATGTATTGAGTTCTTATTCTGCCGTCACCGTGTTCTCCGGAAATGGAGCCGCCCATGGAGTTTATAAGGGAGAAAAAGTCGTCAGCAATATTTTTCAATAAGTCTATATCATGGGGGTCTTTCAAATTGAGAAGCGGCCTGGTGTGCATAAGTCCCTTGGCAATATGTCCGTATACAACAAAGTCCACACCGTTTTTTTTGAGAATATTATAGACACCTTCAAAATATTCGACCAGTTTGTCCGTGGGGACGGCTGCATCTTCAATCAATGCAAGAATTTTTTTCTTTCCTTTTAATTTGTAAAGGATAGGCACTGCCGCTTTTCTGATGGCCCAAAATCTGGCTTTGTCTTCTTCAGTAATGGCGAGATAGATGTTTTCCGTCAAAGATTCGTCTCTGAGCAAATTTTGAGCCAGCTGGGAAGTGTGTTCCAGCGCATCTTTATCGTTGCCGTCAAACTCAATAAGCAGAACGTTGTCAATCCCATCGGGGATTTTTTCCCGCAGTGACTCATCGTTATCCTTTGCAATCTGAAGGAGAGATTTATCCATTATTTCAATGCCGGAAGGATTCATGGGCAGAATCTGCTGAACAGCTTTTGAAGAGGAAACAATATCATCGAAATAAGCCACGATCAGGCTGTTATACGACGGTTTTTTCTTTAAACGAAACCGCATTTTGGTAACAACTGCCAATGTGCCTTCTGAACCTGCGATCAGTTTTGAGAGATCAAGCTTATTGTCTTTAACAAGATCTCTCATGTTGTAACCGGAAACATTGTATTTCACGTTGGGATAGTTGTTATGTATGATATTTTTGTTATTTTCGTATAAAAAAGCCAGCTTCCTGAAAGTGTCAGGGAGTTCCTGAATCTCCGTATTCCTGATTTCTGACAGACTATAGCTGGATCCGTCACTGAGATAGAAGAAAGCATCCTCTATATAGTCACTTACGTTGCCGTATTTTACTGAATGTGCCCCGCTGGCGTTTGTTCCTAACATTCCTCCGAAAGTGGCATATTCCCCGCTGGATGGATCCGGCGGAAAAAACAGGCCGCTACCTTTTAACTCCTCTTCCAGTTCTCCAAAACGATATCCGGGCTCACATTCAAAATACTGATTTTCATAATCTATTTTAAGCAGCTTGTTCATGTATTTTGAAAAATCCAGAATCAATCCTTTTCCTATGGCGGAACCGCAAAGACCGCTTCCGGCTCCACGGGAGTGAACAGATAAACCGTAATTATAGGCAAAACCGAGAGCGTTTCTGACATCCTCATCATCTTTCGGGTATACGACACATGCGGGTTCCACTTTGTAAATACTGCCGTCAGTGGCCACCATGTTTCTGCGCAGTTTATCAACATGAACGTCGCCTTTAATATTTTCCAGCAGTTCATCGAATATATTGTTTGTAAGGTGCGGCATAATAACCTCTTTTGATAGATTGTTTGAGATTGATATAAAATTATCGTTTAAAGCCTTATTTTCACTGTTAATAATTTAGCTGATAAAGATCATTTGTAAATAAAATATTTTATTTTTTCTCATTTAAACAGGATAAGACTGTTGAAGAATGTTTTTTCATTTTTCTGGAAGTGCGATTTTGTTGGGAATACAGGGAAACAGGAAACTAAAGAGGTAGAGGTTAAGGTTGAGGTAGTTGAACAGGTTGAGATGGTTGAATGGTATATTTGTATATTGGTTAATTTGTGTATTTGTTGAGTGGGCATTCAACATTGAACATTGAACGTTGAACTTACCTCATTACGTATTACGTCTCTTTCAGAATAATGTCATCTGTTGAAAAAAGCCTGTATTGTTGTATAATTTTAGGTAATGAATAATAAATAGGGGGATGAAAAGATGGCTGAAACATGGAAAACATATGTGGACGGAAGATGGGTTGATGCTGGTGAGCAGCTTGATGTGATTGACAAATACAGCGGAGAGGTTTTCGCCAAAGTTCCAAAATGTGACAGAGACATGGTTGAAGAGGCGATTTTAAGTGCAAAATCAGCTTTTTCTGATTTCAAAAAATATCCCGCTCATAAAAGAGCGGAAATACTTGAAAAAGCATATTTGAAAATTCTGGAAAGACAAAATGAGATAGCTGAAGTTATATGCAAAGAGGCGGGAAAAGCATGGAAATATTCCCTGAACGAGGTTTTAAGAGGAGCTGAAACGTTCAAATTTGCTGCTGAAGAGGCAAAACGGATTCATGGAGAGACAATTCCTCTGGATGCCAGCAAATTCGGTGAAAATCGCAGAGGCTATTATTCCAGAGAGCCTCTGGGGGTTGTGGGGGCAATTACACCGTTTAATTTCCCGTTGAACCTTGTCGGTCATAAAGTAGCGCCGGCAATAGCAGCGGGCAACAGCGTTGTATTAAAACCTGCTTCAACAACACCTGTGACATCCCTTATTCTGGCTGAAATTCTTGAAGACAGCGGGCTGCCCAAAGGTGTTTTTAATGTTGTAATCGGTTCCGGTTCTGTTGTTGGGGACATGATAGTAACACATCCGGAATGTAAAAAAATAAGCTTCACCGGCTCACCTGAGGTTGGTGATCAGATTACCAAAAAGGCCGGTATTAAAAAAGTTACCCTTGAGCTTGGCAACAATTCCGCCACGGTAATAGATGAAGACGCCGATTTGAAAAAAGCTGCGGCAAGATGTGCAGCGAGTGCTTTTGCCAACTCAGGTCAGGTGTGTATTTCTCTGCAAAGAATATATGTTCACAAAAATGTCTCAAAGCAGTTTGAAGAGCTTTTTGTTGAAGAAGTTAATAAGCTTAAACTCGGCAATCCGCTGGAAAAAGATTGTGATGTAGGACCCATGATTGAAGAAAGTGAAGCTGAAAGAGCAGAAACATGGATTAAAGAAGCAGTTAAAGAGGGAGCAAAGGTTATTGTGGGTGGTAAAAGAGAAGGCCGGATGCTGGAACCCACAGTCTTGACAAATGTAACTGATGAAATGAAAGTTATGTGTATGGAAGTTTTTGCCCCGGTTGTCTCAATAGTAAATTTTGACGATTATTATGAGGCTGTTAAATTGGTTGAAAATTCAGATTACGGGCTTCAGACAGGTGTGTACACGAATGATATCAAAAAAGCATATCATGCCATCGATAATCTGAATGTCGGCGGTGTTATGATAAATGATACTTCTATATTCAGAGTGGATCATATGCCGTATGGCGGTAATAAAATGAGCGGAATCGGCAGGGAAGGGGTTAAATTTGCCATTGAGGATATGACCAATATAAAAATGGTTGTATTTAATATAGGCTGACAGATGTGTTTCATTGTATTCAGCTTTAAAAAACATAAAAAGTATAAACTGATTTTCTGCGCCAACAGGGATGAGTTTTATAAACGAAAAACGGAGAAACTTCATTATTGGTCTTTACATTCATCTGAGGAACACGAAAACAAACGAATTTTAGCAGGAAAAGATATGCAGAGCGGCGGGACATGGCTTGGCATTACTAAATCAGGTCGTTTTGCCGCTCTTACGAATTTCAGGGAGGGTATTGCGAGAAATCCTGATAAAACATCGCGCGGGCTTATTGTAAAAAATTATCTGGAAGGTAATGATGATCCTGTAACTTACGCCAAACAGCTTGAATTAAATAAAGATAAGTATGAAGGTTTCAATATTATTTTTGGCAGCAAGGATGAATTATATTATTTCAGCAACAGATCAAACGGTCTTCTTCCGATTTCGGAAGGTATTTACGGCTTAAGCAATGCGACTTTGGATACTCCCTGGCCTAAAATCCGGAGAGGAAAAAAACTTTTTGATAAAATCATTTCCAATGATGAAGTGTCCGTTGAAAAGCTTTTTAGAATGCTTTGTGACGATAAAAAGCCTGAAAACAGAGAACTTCCGCTTACCGGTGTCTCTGAGGAATTTGAAAAGGAACTATCGCCGATTTTTGTGAAAATGAACGGTTATGGTACCCGCTCATCAAGTGTAATTCTCATCGATCACAATGATAATGTTGAGTTTTATGAAAAAAATTATGACAGTTCAGGAAAAGAAGTTCATAATTCATATTATACCTTTCAAATCATTTAAATTACGCGGGTAAATTCTGAATTTATTAAGCTAAAGCAGTATCATGTATATTATTAATCGTTTTAAAAAAAGATTTCTTGTTGACTTTTTCCTTATATTGTTAAAAAATAGTGCGAAAATTTTTGATATAGTAAAGTAACTTGGCATTATCTATATTATTATCTCATCGAAAAAGGAGGAAGGTTTATATGACGGAAAAAGGAAAAAAGCAGATTGAAGAGATTTATCAGCAGGTGATTGCCAGAAATCCCGGCGAAAATGAGTTTCATCAGGCGGTTAAAGAAGTTTTGGATTCACTCGGACCTGTTTTGGTAAAGTATCCCCATTATGCAGAGCATAAAATTATTGAGCGCATATGTGAGCCTGAAAGACAGATTATTTTCAGGGTCCCATGGGAAGACGACAGAGGGGAGATTCATATTAACAGAGGCTTCAGAGTGGAGTTTAACAGTGCATTAGGACCTTATAAAGGCGGTTTGAGATTTCATGAATCCGTTTATCTTGGTGTTATTAAATTTCTTGGTTTTGAGCAGATTTTTAAAAATGCTCTTACCGGTCTGCCTATCGGCGGAGGAAAGGGCGGATCAGATTTTAACCCCAAAGGGAAATCTGACAGCGAGGTTATGAGATTCTGCCAGAGTTTTATGACAGAGCTTTCCAGACATATCGGTGAAAAGACTGACGTTCCTGCCGGAGATATCGGTGTGGGCAGCAGGGAAATCGGCTATCTCTTCGGCCAGTACAAACGTATGAGTAATACCTACGAATCCGGAGTTTTAACAGGTAAAGGCTTGTCATGGGGCGGCTCAAAGGTTAGAAAGGAAGCTACCGGTTATGGTGCCGTTTATTTCGTTGATGAAATGCTAAAAGCCAGAAATGACAGCTTTGAGGGCAAAACATGTGTTGTGTCCGGATCCGGTAATGTTGCCATTTATACGGTTGAAAAAATCCATCAGCTCGGTGGTAAAGTTGTTTCAATGTCAGATTCCGGCGGTGTGATTTTCCACGAAAAGGGAATTGATCTAGATCTTGTCAAACAGCTCAAAGAAGTTGAAAGACGTAGAATAAAGGATTATTGTAATTATCACAAAGATGCTGAATACAAACCGAACGGAAATGTTTGGGAAGTGCCATGTCAGGTTGCCATGCCTTCTGCAACTGAAAATGAGCTGGACGGCAAGGATGCTGAAACCCTTGTTAAAAACGGATGTATTGCTGTTGGGGAAGGGGCTAATATGCCTACCACACCTGAAGGAATAAAAGTTTTTCAGGATGCTAAAATTGCATACGGGCCCGGAAAAGCTGCAAATGCAGGCGGTGTTGCCACCTCCGCTCTTGAAATGCAGCAGAATGCCAGCAGGGATTCCTGGTCTTTCAGTTACACAGAAGAAAGACTTCACAATATAATGATTAATATTCACCGCGACTGTCTTGAAGCCGCAAAGGAATTTAATGCTTCAAATGATTATGTTACAGGAGCAAACATAGCGGGATTTAAAAAGGTTGCCGACGCAATGATTGCTATGGGGTTGATTTAAATACGAAAATTAAGCATTGAGTCTGAATTTTACTTAATATAATATAAAAGGGTTGCTTTTAAGCAGCCCTTTTTTTTGAAAAATCGTTCAAAAGGAGATCTCATTGACAGATAATTCGCTGGTCAGTTCAGGGATACCGGGCCTTGATTCAATATTAGACAATTTGACAAAAGGAGATAATGTTGTTTGGCTTTCTCCATCCATTAAGGATTACAGCAGGTTTGTAACTCCCTTTGTAAAACAGGCTATTCACGATAAGCGCAAAATCGTATATTTTCGTTTTGCCTCACATGAAAACCTCATCCCTGAGGAATGCCGTCCATATGTTGATGAACACAAACTGGAAGCCGCCGTGGGTTTTGAGTCGTTCACCAAAGAGGTTTATTCGGAGGTTGAAAGACACGATAAAGGTGTATTTTATGTGTTTGATTCACTGTCGGATCTTTTATATGAGTGGGTTACCGATGCGGCAATATCAAATTTCTTCATGGTTATATGCCCCTTTTTATACAAACTTGAGACAGTTGCATATTTTACAATTCTGAAAAATTATCATTCATTTGAGACTATTTCCAAAATAAGGAAGACGGCGCAGGTTTTAATAGAGGTCTTCAACAGGGAAGGCATTCATTATGTACATCCGCATAAAGTATTCGGTAAAAACAGTCCTACAATGTTCCTCCCCCATGAGTGCAAAGATGAGGAAAATTTTATTCCCATTGATAACAGTTACCAGGCTACGAAACTTTCATCCACCCTTTGTTCGGTAAACAGGTCGATTTTGAACAGAAGTCTTGATTCCTGGGACAGAATATTTATGGAAGCGGAAAAATTTGGGCAGGATAGAGACAAGCAGAGTGATTCAGAAATTGTTAATAGAATTATAAAAGCACTGATGGGCAGAGACGAAAAAATACTTTCACTGGTGAAAAAACATTTTACTGTCAATGATCTGCTGGAAATTAAAAACAGAATGATAGGTACCGGATTTATCGGGGGTAAAGCTGTCGGAATGCTTCTTGCACGGAAAATTCTGCATAATAACAATTACGAAAAATGGGAAAAGCAGCTGGAGCCCCACGATTCGTTTTATATAGGTTCGGATATTTTTTACACATTCATTATATATAACGGCTGGTGGGATATTTTCATGGAGCAGAAAACTGATGAAGGATATTTCAGTGCCGCAAAGAAACTGGAAAATTTGATTATGCAGGGGGATTTTCCGGAAGATGTGCAGGACGAGTTTCATGAAATGCTGGATCATTTCGGACAATATCCTTTTATAGTACGCTCCAGCAGCCTTCTTGAAGATGGGTTTGGAAATGCTTTTGCCGGTAAATATGAGAGCTTTTTCTGCCCCATCCAGGGGACAAGGGATGAGCGTTTTGAAGATTTTATTCACTCTCTTAAAAAAATATATGCCAGTGCAATGAGTAAGGACGCACTGAATTACCGTATTGAAAGAGGACTGAAGTATGAAGACGAAGTGATGGCACTTCTTGTCCAGCGGGTTTCAGGCAGCTATCACGGTTATTACTACTATCCTCATGCTGCCGGAGTAGGGCTATCTTATAATACTTATGTCTGGAGTAAAGATATAGATCCGGATGCCGGAATGCTGAGAATTGTAATGGGTTTAGGCACCCGTGCTGTGAACAGAATAGAGGGGGATTATGCACGGATTGTGGCGCTTAACAACCCTTCTCTTGTTCCTCTGTCGGATAAAGATAATATGTTTAAATATGCTCAGAAAGATCTTGATGTGCTGGATGTCAGAAGCAGCGGCAAGCATATGATTTCATTTTTTATGCTGGATAAGGAAAATATACCTTTTGATCTGAACTGGATTGCCGAAAGGGATTTCGAAACAATGAGAAGGCTGGCCGATTCCGGAGGTAAAAACAAAGATATCTGGGTATTGACCTTTAACAGACTTTTAAAGAGTGAATTTCCCTCAATAATGTCAGATATGATGAATACAATTGAAAAAGAGTATGAATGCCCCGTTGATATAGAATTCACCCTGAGTTTTCTGGACAGCGAAACATATGTAATTAATTTGGTACAGTGCAGACCTTTGCAGGCGAATGCTTCAGACGCCAAAAATATTAAAGTGAAAAAATCCGCCGGAGATAAAATTCTGATAGAAACGGAAGGAAATTTTATGGGTGGTAATGTCTGTGACTATATCAGAAGAGTTATATACATAGATCCCACCAAATATTCAAAATTAAGTACAACCGATAAACACGAGGTGGCCAGAAAAATAGGTGAAATAAACAGGCAGATGAGTGGTGAGAAAAAATTTTATACCCTCCTTCTGGGACCGGGGCGATGGGGGACAACCTCGCCGGAGCTTGGGATACCTGTGAGTTTTTCTGATATAAATAATATGTATGGATTGGGTGAAATCGAATATGAAGCCGGAGGACTTATGCCGGAATTATCCTTTGGAACACATTTTTTCCAGGATATTGTGGAATCTGGTATATTCTATCTGGCTGTTTTTTCCACGAAAGACGGCGGTTTTATAGATTCTGAGTATTTTAAAGAGACTGACTCTGTTACAAAAGAATTGGTTGCTGTTTCTGAAACAGTGAAACAGGCGCTTAAAGTAATAGATTTTCCTAAAAAGACATTATATTTAACGTCTAATATTAAAACACAAAAGTTGAAACTTTTTATAAAAAACAGCAGCTAATTTTTCAGGCTGTTTATTTGTAGTTATTTAAGAGCTTTGAATATCCTAATTTAGTCATGCTGAATTTATTTCAGCATCTAATTATATCAGTATGTTATGAGACCCTGAAACAAGTGATTGCCTACGGCTAGCACCAGTCCTTCAGACTGGTAAATATGTTGCCAAACATCCAATTTATCTTCACTACGTTCAGAGGCTACAGGGTGACGTAAGGCAATGATTCAAGGGTCTCAGGCTTGCGGAACTGCCAAGGCACTTAGTTTTTAAGTGCCTTGACCAAAACACAAAAAAGCACATTGTGCAAAGATCGAATTTTAACTTTAGTAATATAGGCTACTCATTTCCGCAGGAGGGTCTCAACTATTTCAACCGTATCAACAGTCTTAACCTCTACCTCTATCCAAACTAAGTACCAATTAAACTTCGCGCACTCGCCCGTTAAACGAGCTGGTTACGTTATTTTCCACCGTTTCTATACTGCAGATCATTTGACTTTTGCAAGAAATGCTTTTGTTCTCTCATTTTGCGGGTTGTCAAATATCTGTTCGGGTGGTCCTTCTTCTTCGATAACCCCTTTGTCTATAAAAATTACTCTGTCGGCAACCTCTCTTGCGAAACCCATTTCATGAGATACCACAATCATTGTCATTCCTTCGTTTGCCAGCTGTTTCATTACTTCCAGAACCTCTCCCACCAGTTCCGGATCAAGTGCACTGGTAGGTTCGTCAAAAAGCATCACTTTTGGGTTTAACGCCAATGATCTGGCTATTGCCACCCTTTGCATCTGCCCGCCGCTTAGTTGAGCCGGGTATGCCTCCGCCTTGTCCGAAAGTCCAACTTTTTTAAGAAGTTCAAGACCGGTTTTATTCGCTTCTGCTTTGCTGACTCCCCTTACTTTTAGAGGGCCAAGGGTTACATTTTCCAGAACTGTTTTATGAGGAAAAAGGTTAAACTGCTGGAAAACCATACCTGTTTCAGCTCTGATTTCGTTGATATTGACATTTTTTCCGTTAATATCTTCTCCGTCTATTATTATCTGCCCGGAGGTTATCTCTTCCAGCTTATTAATACATCTTAACAGCGTGCTTTTCCCAGAGCCGCTTGCACCGATAATGACAACGACTTCCCCCATTTCAATATTCAGGTTTATCCCCTTTAAAACTTCCAAATCACCGAAATATTTGTGTAAGTCTTTTATTTGAATTATCATCTTAACCCCAATTTGTATTCCAATAAATTAAGTGCTTTGCTTATCACGAAAGTTATACACAGATACAGTATAGCAACTGTTGTCCATACCTCAAAAGCCCTGAAATTTGTTGCAATAATTTCCTGCCCCGTCCTTGTCAACTCACCAACACCGATTACCACAAAAAGTGAGGTGTCTTTCAAGCTGATAATAAACTGGTTTCCAAGAGGTGGTATCATTCTTCTGAAAGCCTGCGGCCATACTACATACAGCATATTCTGCCTTCTTGACAACCCTATTGAGCGTCCCGCTTCCGTTTGCCCCTTGTCAATCGACTGAACAGAGCCTCTGACAATTTCCGCGATGTAAGCCCCGGAGTTAATTGCAATAGCAGTGATAGCCGAGGTTAGGGGATCGATACGCGTCCCGAGAGCCATAGGAAGTCCGAAATAAATAAACATCACCTGAACCATTATCGGTGTACCCCGGATGGTTTCTATATATAAATTTGCAATATAGCGCAAAGGTTTAAACTTGATCAGTTTTAAGAGTCCGAAGATTGCTCCCAGAAAAAAACCTATCAGAAGACCGCTTGCGGTAATTATAACAGTCAGTTTGAGTCCGCTCATAAGTATGGGCAGAGACTCCCATATTACATTTGTTTTAAAATCAAAATCTGTCATTGTTCACCTTGTATTTAGGATTTTAGGGGGGCGGAATATATCCGCCCATTATGTTTTACTGAGGTGCTTCTCCGAACCATTTTTTGTAAAGTTCTGCGTATTGTCCGTTTTCCATAAACTTAAGTATGGAAATGTTTACTGCTTCTCTGAGCTTGCTTCCCTGAGTAAGAGCTATGCCGTAAGACTGACCTTGATAAAGCGGCCCTACAGTTTTTACTTTGCCTTCACCGGCTGTTCTGGCGAAATACATAACGTTGGGTGAATCAAAAAGTACGGCATCAACTCCGCCGGACATAAGTTCCATATACATACCGTCAGTGTTTGGGAAGAGTTTAAGATTATCTCCCTTTATCCCGTGCTTTCTCAAAAAATCAGCACTTGTAGTAGCCAGTTTTGAGCCTACTTTTTTGCCTTTCAGATCCTCTACAGTTTTAATGTCTTCATTGTCAGCTCTGACAAGCATTTTCAGCCCTGCATCATAATAAGGGTAAGCAAAATCCACAACTTTTTCCCTTTCAGATTTTATTGTCATGCCTGCAATTGCTACATCAAGATTTCCTGTCTGAAGACCGGGGATAAGACCGTTGAAGTCCATCGGCTGCAGCTTGTAGTCCCATCCGTTATCTTTTGCTATCATATCCCAAAGTTCGATATCAAAGCCAACATATGTGTCACCTTTTTTAAACTCAAAAGGCATAAAACTCGTGTCTGTACCCACGACCAGCTGTCTTGCAAAAACACTGCTTACCATCAGTACAGTAAGCATTAAACTGATAGTTAAAATTTTGTAAAACTTTCTCATAGCATCCTCCTTTTAGTATTAACTATTTTATACATTAAAAACATAGCTTATTGCAACCAAAACTTTTAACCTGAAAATGAGTTAAACCCATATTTGTTGACACAAATACGATCTTTGTTAAATAATTATATCACTTTTTTTTGGAGGAAATGTTAATGCGAAATTTTTCAGAAATAAAGAATATTTTAAGCAGAATCGACAGAAAAGGGTATAAAGCCTACAATGACTTAAAGGGGGCTTACAGAGCTGATAATTTTATTTTATATATGGACAGAATTCAGGGGGACCCCTTTGCTGCTCCATCTGATATAAGAATAAGTATAAACAGGAATTATTTGAAATTTCCCGATGAGTGCATTGTAAGTGCTTCACGGAAAATCGCTTTTGAAGATTACACGGCAAGAATTATAAGAGACTGTCTGCTCAAACACGGTAAAGAAGTAAAAGGCTCAGGAAAGAGCGGTGCACTTTTTATAAACAGCGGTTTTCAGGAGGTTGTGGAGCGCTCCTCTGTGATTGCGGACGAAAATTCGCTTGAAATACGCATCAGTGTCGGTTTGCCGGCTGCCGGAAGGACCATTTTGGCGAACGAATGTGAAAAAATATTTCACAGGATTTTGCCTGCAGTTATTGAAACTGTCAGATGGGATAATATCGACAGAGTTAAATGCCTTGGGTTCATTAAATGTATTGAAAATCAGGAATATATGAGAGAACAGCTTGAAGATGCCGGGCTTGTTGCCTTTATTGCAGACAGGAGTATTCTGCCAAGAAAAAGCGGTAACAGCCAAGAACCGATGAAAGAAGCTGTGCCTTTTTATTCACCAGAAAGTTTAAGGGTTAAGCTCAGTTTGAAAAATCCCGTTAGCGATGAAGATGGCGGTCAAATTACGCATATTTTTGGAATGGCGATTCCTAAAGGTGTGACAACGATTGTCGGAGGCGGTTTTCATGGAAAATCCACCCTTTTGAATGCACTGAAAATGGGGGTTTATCCTCATATCCCGGGTGACGGCAGAGAGTGGACTGTTGTAGATAAAAACGCAGTAAGTATTAGAGCTGAAGATGGTAGAAATGTGGCTGGTATTGATATCAGGACATTTATAAATAATCTTCCCATGAATGAGGATACATCTTTTTTTACAACGAGCAACGCCAGCGGAAGTACATCACAGGCAGCAAATATACTTGAATCAATTGAAACGGGAAGCGGATTATTGCTCATAGATGAGGACACGTCAGCCACAAATTTTATGGTGAGAGATGTTAAAATGCAGGAGTTGGTTGCAAAGGATTTTGAGCCGATTACCCCGTTTGTGGAGCGTGTGCGGCAGTTGTATGATTACTATGGTGTTTCCACGGTGCTGGTTATGGGGGGCAATGGAGATTATCTGGGAAGATCGGATAATGTTCTTATGATGAAAAATTTCAAATGCTATGAAGTAACGGGGGAAGCAAAAAGTATTTTTGAGAAATATACGGGCTCAAACTCTGAAGCTGAAGAAGAAAGGCCACACATTGACTATTCCAGGCAAGTTCATTCTGAAACGTTCAATTTTATCAAAAACAACAGAAAATTTAAAATTAAAACGCTGAAAACTGACAGGATTATAATCAACAGAGAAGAGATAGACGTGAGAGATGTAGAGCAGTTTGTGGATGACTCTCAGCTTGCTACAATCGGGAAAATGCTGAGATATGTTTCAGATAATAAATTTCCTGTGGATTATGAAAGATTAATAAGCGATTTGAGGAAAAAACTGGAAGAAAGCGGTTTTGACTTTCTGGATAAAAAATCATCAGCTATGACCAAACCCAGGTTATACGAAGTGGTGGCAGTGCTTAATCGTCTGAGAACTCTTAAACTTTCTAAGAAAAAGGATTAGTCAGCGCTTTTGTTAGAGCCGTGTAATCGGTTGTTTCCCAGCCGTTTTTTTTGTAGAAGTTCAGAGCTTTTTTGTTTCTCCCGTCGGCTAACAGGTGTATCTTATTGATATTGTTGTTAATACACCATATTTCACAGTATTCAAGAAGTTTGCCGCCAACTCCTTTACTGCGATAATCGGAATCAACACATAAGTCTTCTATGTAAGCCGTGTATGAGGCTTTGGCTGTGGATATGAGGGTTTGTATTGTGCACATGCCTACTATTTCTTTGCTCAGTTCGGCAACAAAAGCTGCGGCTCTGTTCTCATTTTCCATCAGAAATAACAATCCGTTATACTGACTTTCCCGGTCGAAATCCACTCCTTCCATAAGGAAAAGTTCTTTTAGAAGATTAAGCATTTTATCGATATCGTTTTTGCAGGCTTTTCTTACATATACTTCGCCTTTCATTGTCAGTCCTTTATTTATTTTAAGCGTGAAGAATGTAAACTTATTTAAATTAAAAATCAAGCAATAGAATAATTGGAGGCCCTCCAAAATTTATGCATTTAAAAATCCGTGACGTGTATAATGCGTAATGCGTAATGCGTGATGCGTGATGCGTGATGCGTGATGCGTGATGCGTGATGCGTGAAGAGAAGGGTAACTAAAGATATTTGAGTGCCAACCGAACACACAACTTTATCAACTTCCTCAACCTCTATTTCTCCACTTTCCCATTTCCCATTTCCCTATCTCACTACTTCACTACCTCACCATCTCTCCAATAATTTGCCACAGCTATTAAAAACGGGATGTTGCCAAATAGAACGTTTGGATATATCGTTATATCCAGTTTTTGATAGATAAATAGCAGTGTTTCAGAGACAAAAATTAAACCTGATTGTTCATCTTAAGGATATTTTTATAGTTCGCCATTACACGGTTGTAATAAAAACTTGGAAGGGAGTAGTTTCTGGAAAGGTATTTTTTTAAGTTTGTAGGACCGAAATTATAAGCCATGATTGCATATTTTTCGTTGCCGTTAAATTTATCTTTCAGATATGCAAAATAATTTATTCCGACCCTGATATTTGCAACTGGATCGAACAGTTCATTCCGTTTGTTGAGATTTAAATCACTCCTCTTGTCAGAAATATAGTAAGCTGTATCCGGAAGCAGCTGCATCAGTCCCACAGCACCTTTATATGAAACAACTTTGATTCTAAAAGAGCTTTCCGTTTTGATCATTGCAAGTATCAGATAAGGATCTATCTGATGCTGTTTAGATTCTTTAGCGATAGTGTATGCCAGATCGTATGTGGAATAATTTTTAGTGCTTATATCAAATTCATCCAGCAGCTGCTGAACATCTATTACCTGACTGTAAAAAGAAATTTTCTTTCTGGTTTTGTTTATATTCGCACTCAGTGTTTTGTATGAATTTTTCAACTGTGGGATGTTTTCATCAAAACGTTTAACCTGATTAGATACATAAAAATGTGCGGAAACAGTGGAAATAAAAGTGAATATAAGCAAGATTATGAACAAAAATTTAACTTCACTGCCTTTGAAAAAATTCAATATAAATGCCTCCACAGGTATATATTTATTCGTTAAAACCGGGATATGTAGTTA
>Ga0208153_100014_pt1 | contig 110667 bp, 92 predicted proteins | sample Wag42014_10_18_FD_187331 | JGI IMG/M metagenome (GOLD analysis project Ga0208153, IMG submission 187331) | Deep subsurface shale carbon reservoir microbial communities from Ohio, USA - Utica-2 Time Series 2014_10_18 (SPAdes) (version 2) ... | reverse complement strand
CTAAATATCCCGACACATTCTGGGGATTTAAACAAGCATTAAAATTTATCTCAAAGAAGGCTGCTTTTCCACCTCTGGGACTTTTAACCGTTGCCTCTATGCTTCCTGAAGACTGGGAAAAAAAGCTGGTTGATATGAATATAGATAAATTGAAGCAAAAAGACCTGGATTGGGCAGATATTGTATTTGTAAGCGGTATGATTATTCAAAAAGAAAGTGCAAAGGAAATTATCCGGCAAGCCAAAGAAAGTGGAAAAACTGTTGTAGCAGGCGGGCCAGCTTTTAATGCCGAGTCTGACTCTTATCCGGATGTTGATCATTTGGTGCTGGATGAAGCGGAAATAACTCTGCCTCTTTTTTTAAAAGATTTAGCCGCAGGAAAACCGCAAAGAGTTTATACTTCAAAAGAGCGTCCTGATATAAGAAAAACACCAATACCTATGTGGTCTCTTATTAATATGAAAAAATATGCAGCAATGGCCGTCCAGTATTCCAGAGGATGTCCATTTAACTGCGAATTTTGTGACATAATACTTCTGAATGGCAGAAAACCCAGAACAAAATCTCCTGATCAGATGGTAGGCGAACTTCAGGCATTGTACGATGCCGGCTGGAGAGGCGGTTTATTTATTGTAGATGATAATTTTATCGGAAATAAGAAAATGGTAAAAGAAATGTTACCATATATAATTGAATGGCAAAAGAAAAACAATTATCCTTTTACTTTGTTTACCGAGGCTTCTGTTGATTTGGGTGCAGATTTCGAATTGATGAGTCTTATGAGTAAGGCAAATTTCAACAAAGTCTTTCTGGGTATTGAAACGCCGAACCCGGAAAGTTTGGAAGAATGCGGTAAAAATCAGAATACCAGATTTGATGTTACTGAATGTGTTAAAAATATACAACAATACGGCATGCAGGTCATGGGCGGATTCATCGTGGGCTTTGACAGTGACACGGAAAATATTTTCGAGTCACAGGTTAAGTTTATCCAGAATATGGGTATAGTCACTGCAATGGTGGGCTTACTGGAAGCAGCTCCTCAAACCAGACTATGGAACAGACTCAAAGCTGAAGGAAGACTACTGGTGGAGGGAACCGGTAACAATACGGATGGCAGCCTGAACTTTATTCCCAAAATGGGTAGTAAACCACTTATTGAAGGATACAAATGGCTTGTGCAAAATATTTATTCCCCACGATATTACTACGACAGAATTGATACTTTTGTACATAATTTTAATCCTACAGCAAAGGCGAAGTTTTCAATGTCAGATATCAAGGCTTTGTTTAAAAGCATATGGCGGATAGGTATTTTTTCCAAATCAAGCATTCTTTACTGGAAAATAATTATCAAAACCGCCTTTGTTAAATTCAGAGCCCTGCCAAATGTTATCGAATTAGCCATTTTGGGGGTTCATTATCAATACATCACAAAAAAAATTATAAAAACGAAGGTTTAATCAGAATTATAGTAAAGCAACAATTAGAGACCTTTACATGACCACAAAAGGTCTCTTTTCTAAAGAAATAATCCTCGGCAGACTTTAAAGCAAGAACAACATCACTATCAAAAACAGTTTAATTATTTTGATTTTGCACCGGTACACTGATAAGCAGAATATTTTCTCTGCTCAATCACTTTGCTACATTCTGTCCCATACTTATTTTTAAAATGTTGGTAATCTCTCGGTCTTGTAACCAAAAAGAATATTTTGTTATTAGATACGAACTCACTAATCTGATTTTCATCAGTAAAATAATATTTTTTATACTCGTTCGATTGTTGGAATCCAAGATATCTGTCATTTCCCAAAGCCGTTACGGCAAGTTTGTTTCTGTAAAAAGAAATTGCTGGTTTGCTCGTTCTGTAAAGTAGTGTTTGAATATTTCTCTCCGGATCGATACTATTAAGCTTATGGCTTATTTGCTTATACTCTTTCGAGTTAGATTCAATATCAGGTACAAAAAAGTAAAGAAATGCAGATAGTATAATAAAAAACAAAGCTGTTGATTTCAGAAATTTTGTATAATTTTTTACATGTACAAACATGAAATAAAGCGGAATGAGCAGAACAATGGCAAAACATATCGTATAATAACGAAAAATATACAATGGGTCATAAAAATAGCTGGAAGCACCCAACGCCAGGGGCAAAACCAATGAAACAAATACTATTACGCTGTTTAAAATTTTAGAATTAAATTTTTTATAACCATAATATGCAATAATAGAAGCTGTACCATAAAATGGAAGGATGTATGTAGCCAATTTGCTCACAGAAATCTGAAACACAACAAAGGGAACCAAAATATATAAGAATAATGGTTTAATAAAACTGTCCATTTTTTTGAAATTTATAAGTGATTTGATAAAATATATAACATGCGGAAAAAAGGAGATAAGAAATACCAGAAAAAAGTAATAAAAATCCTTACTTCTATCAAACCTGTCTGTGGCCACTCTGTCAACCGTCTGAACTTTCAAAAAATAGTATAACAAATCTGGATTTTTTAGTATCACAGCTATATACCAGGGAAGGGATACAATTAAAAATAACAAAAGAGAATATGCAATCTCTTTTAATGTGAAATTTTGTCGATGGGATTTAAAAAATATTTTCCCTGCCAGATATGGCAAAATAGTAAACAGAAATATTACCGGCCCTTTTGTGATAAATCCGAGCCCCAGCAAGATTCCGTAAATTGAAGCATTAAAGACAGATTTCTCATAAAATATCTGTTTAAACAAAAAATACTGAGCCGCAATAGTGAAAAACACCAGATAAATATCTGTGGCTATAATTCTGGATACAACAAGAAAAAGCAGGGAGGATGCCAAAACCAGTGAAGTTAGAAAACAGTCTTGTTTTTCCTTAAAAAACAAACCGGCGGTTTTGTAGACAAAGAACACTGAGAAAACTGCAGCAACAACACCAAAAAATCTAACGCCAAACCCGTTTGTACCAAATAACTTAATGCCGACAGCCATCACCCAGTAGGCAAGTGGCGGTTTATGAAAATGTTTTACACCTTCAAATTGAGGCTCCAGATAATTACCTGTCACAATCATTTCCCTTGCGATTTCGGCATAACGGGCTTCAGTTGTTTTAAATAAAGGTAGATTGTAAGCAGGTATCAAAAGAATAAAAAAATATAAAAGCAAGAAAAAGACTATACTTTTATTGCTAATCGTTTTCATACAGTTTCTTTTCCTTATGAATGAAATAAAGATTTCTCAGATATATTATCGATCCGGTAGATTGTCCCACAATAAATACAATATCTTTCCTCAAAATAGCGTATGTAAGCAGGAAAAAGCTGCCCCCCAGACTGAAGTACCAAAAGGCAACGGGAATAAGGCTTTTTCTGTGTTTCTCAGCGTATATCCACTGAATAAAAAATCGCATAAAAAACATAAACTGACCTGTAAAACCAATCGTTAGCATTACAATCTCTGATTTAGACATTCTTTTCCTTGATTTCCTCATTTATTTGGCGTTTTAACATCCATCTGACACATATAAGATCATACAACCCGGTAAAAGCCCTTCCAATATTATTGTACTTTGAAATGCCATGCTGCCTCTGCCTATGGTTAACAGGAACTTCCTTTACCTTTGCCCCTTCGCTCATCATCAAAACGGGTAAAAAGCGGTGAAGACCTTTGTACATTTTAATTCTCTTAAGCATTACCGTATCCATTACTTTCAAAGAACAGCCTGTGTCTTTGATATTATCGTGAACAAACATATTCCTTACAAAATTTCCGATTTTGCTCCCGATTTTTTTGGAAAAAGTATCCCTGCGATTTTTACGCCAGCCGTTTACCATCTGATACTCTCCGTAAAATTGCAAAAGTCTGGGGATATCCGCCGGATCGTTCTGCAAATCAGCGTCCATTGTTATCGTAATACTGTATCCACAATGCTGAAACCCGCTCTTTAAGGCAGCTGACTGCCCGAGATTTTTTTTAAAAGAGATATATTTTACCGAAAAATCATTTGAGGATAAACCTTTTATTTCATTCAGACTGTTATCAGTACTCCCGTCATCTACAAAAATTATCTCATAAGGTAACTGAAGAGATTTTAATACAGTACTAAGTTCTTTATAAAGCAGTACAATATTTTGTTCTTCATTGAAAACCGGTACAACAACAGAATAACCTTCCTGCAATTAAAACGCCCCTAAAAAATATGTAATTACTAAAATAAACGAATGTGTAACTTTACTTACAGTCAAACCTATTCTATACTAAAGAACATCTATTCTATAAACCTTGTCCGCTTAAAAATCAATGAAAGATTTTACTATCATTACCCCCACCCTTGCTCTGATTTAAGAAAGATTAATGAGATTTTATTCAAAAATCCTAATTCAGAAAAATGATGTTGGGAATTTTGGTAATAGTATGCAGCAGGAATGTAAACAAAAAACACAGGATTACTGTTAATCAATAGATTCACTTCTTTCAATCCAGCATTCGTGTAGCCAGAAACGCGGTAATTATATTATTCGGTTCCACATCAATCTCATCCGGCATAATAATTCTCCTGATTTTTTCTTTACTTTTCGACAAATCTTCAAAATAGGGTGTAATTTTTTCCTTATTATCATCGGCAAATATAATTACTTTGGGTCTGTCCAGAACATCAGGATTCACGTCAAGAACCACAGCACATTTACCGGAATCAAGCTGTAAAATGGTACTCACAGGATAAACCCCAACCAGGCTTATCAAAGCTGTCACTATTCTCTTATGAAGGGATTTACCGGCTTCATCGTATAAAATTTTTAAAACCTGCATATGAGTCAATGCCTGTCTGTACTGTTTATGAGAAGTAAGTGCATCATAAACATCGGCAATACATATTATCTGAGCAAAAACACTTATGTCACTACCTGAAGCTTTGTAAGGGTAACCACTTCCGTCAATCCTTTCATGGTGCTGCAAAATCCCCATCAAAACACTTTTCGGAATACTTCTGTCCCATCTCTTTGCTATTTCATAACCACTGATTGGATGTCTAATAATTTTATCAAATTCATGTTCCGTTAATTTATGGGGTTTCTCAACTATATTATCTGGCACTTTGGTCATTCCAATGTCATGAAGTATTGCTGCAAGCCCCAAATTGTTAATATCCCTGAGACTCATTTTTAATCTCCCTGCGATTGCCAGACTCAGCAAACAAACATTTACGGAATGATTGCTCAAATAGTCGTTAGAATATTTCAGCCTTATTGAGCTTGCCAGAATTCGGGGTTTTTTTGCGGCAAGAAAAACAAAATCGTTTAAAATGCCCCTTACCGCTGGGATATCCAGCGACATCGCAAATTTCAGATTTTTAAGAATTTTACTCATCTCTTTAGTGGCTGCCGAGTGCAAATCCTCCAGCTTACCAACATCTTCTATCTGGAGTTTCTGCTCTTCATCCACATCGTATGAGAATGAACTAAAAAGCGATTCCAGCTGATCTTCCTCTATCTGACTAACATCTGAAGACAGATCTATACCATTATATGAAGATTTGGTTTCAGATTCATCACCGTCGGTTAAAACATATACATGATCAATATCATTTTTTTTCAAATACTCAATAACTGATTGATCAGGTAAAGGAATTCCATAATAACTGAACTTCACACCTTGCCTGTCCAGCTTTGAAATAATCATGCCTGGTCTCAAGTCACTTAAAGATATTTTCTTTGTAATCATGTCAAGGATAACCTCTCCTACAAATTATTTTAAATTAGATTCAAAAACTTTTCAAACAATATTTTATTGGCATCTTCATAAATTTACATAAAAATGCTCTTTTGCTATAAAATAGTTTGTATAATTCTGAATATCATTTGCACAAAATGAGCGCAGAGATGTTACAAAAAACAGGGATGAGCAATGTCTTATATCATTTTTTTTATTTTTTTAAAATTAATGCTTGCATTAACAAAATAATGATGTATAGTGTGTGCAGAGTTGGTAGCATAGAAGTAATATTAAAGAAGCATGAGTTATCTATACTATTTCTTAGTATAGTCCAGTGTTTTCGATTTAACTTCCACCACTCAAAAAAAATTAATCCCATAAAGGGAACGAGAGGTTACTATGAACACAGGAACAGTTAAGTGGTTTAGCGATGCAAAGGGTTTTGGATTTATCACAAAAGAAGACGGTGACGATGTATTTGTACATTACACTGCAGTACAAAAAGATGGATTCAAAAGTTTAAGTGAAGGGGAAAGAGTACAGTTTGATATTGAAAAAACCTCAAAGGGTGCTTCAGCTGTAAACGTACAGGCTGTATAGTCTGATTATTCCTACAAAAAAAGCCTGCAACATAACATGTTGCAGGCTTTTTTATTGTCCAGTTTTTTATCCGTAAAATAAACAATACTTTTTAAATAAATTTTTAAAAACTGCATACTTGTAAAGTGTGATTTTATTCGTTAGCTTATTTACAAAATAAATTACAGGAGTATCCCTATGGCCGCAGAAGCTGAAAAAATTATTTATTCTATGAACAAGGTGAGTAAAAGGCACCATCAAAAAGAAGTAATAAAAGATATTTCACTCTCCTATTTTTATGGTGCAAAAATCGGCGTTGTCGGTCTTAACGGCGCAGGTAAATCCACATTACTGCGAATAATGGCGGGTGTGGACCAGGATTTCGATGGGGAGGTATCAATCTCCCCTGGCTACACTATAGGTTACCTTGAGCAGGATCCTCAGCTGGATATATCAAAAACAATCAGAGAAATTGTGAGCGAAGGGGCCAAAGAAATAGTAGACACCCTTGAAGAATTTAACCAAGTAAGCTCACAATTTGCCGAAGAAATGAGCGATGATGAAATGAATGACCTTATTGTAAGACAGGGCGAATTGCAGGAAAAACTTGACAGACTGGACGGTTGGGATATCGAATCAAAACTTGAAATGGCAATGGACGCCCTCAGATGCCCGCCACCCGAAACCCCGGTAAAAGTTATTTCAGGTGGGGAAAAACGCAGGGTTGCTCTGTGCAGACTGCTTTTACAAAAACCTGATATTTTACTGCTGGATGAACCTACAAACCATTTGGACGCAGAAACAGTAGCATGGCTCGAACAACATTTAAAACAATACCCCGGGACAGTTATAGCTGTAACCCACGACAGATATTTTTTGGACAATGTAGCCGGTTGGATTTTGGAATTGGAAAATGGGTATGGTCTGCCATGGAAGGGCAATTATTCTGCATGGCTGGAACAAAAACAGGAAAGTCTCAGACAAAACAAGAAAAAAGAAAATGAGCGTCAAAAAACTTTGGAACGAGAGCTGGAATGGATAAGAATGTCCAAGAAAGGGAAACAGTCCAAATCCAAAGCAAGGATAAAAGCATATAACGACCTTTTGAGCCAGGACAGCGATAAAAAGTCAAAGGATCTCCAGATATATATTCCTCCCGGTAAGCGCCTGGGAGATGTTGTTATTGAAGCAGAAGATGTGGCCAAAATATATGACAATAAAGTCATTTTTGAAAACATGACATTTAAAATGCCTGCTGGAGGTATAGTAGGTGTAATAGGTCCTAACGGAGCAGGCAAAACAACACTGTTCAAAATGATTACCGGCCAGGTGAGCCCGGATAGAGGTAATATACGTGTCGGAGATTCGGTGGAACTGGCGTATGTTGATCAGGAAAGGGATATACTTGATTCCGAAAAAACTGTATGGGAAATAATATCTGAAGGCAACGAAATATTAAAACTCGGAAATACAGAAGTAAACTCAAGAGCTTATGTGGCAAAATTTAATTTTTCCGGTTCAGATCAGCAAAAGAAAGTTAAAACACTTTCCGGTGGTGAAAGCAACAGGGTCCATCTTGCATGTATCCTCAAAAAAGGAGCAAACGTCCTCCTGCTGGATGAACCCACAAACGATCTGGATGTAAATACCATGAGAGCCCTCGAGGAAGCACTGGAAAATTTCGCCGGTTGTGCTGTGGTAATCAGTCACGACAGATGGTTTCTGGACAGAGTGGCCACTCACATACTCGCCTTTGAAGGTGACAGCAGTGTAACCTGGTTCGAAGGCAATTATTCAGAATATGAAGAAGACCGGAAAAAACGTCTCGGAAACGATGCTCTCCAACCTAAACGTGTAAAATACAGATACCTGACACGATAAATAATTCAGGCAGGTGTTAAAATTATAGCCCTGCCCTTAATTGCTCTACTGCGCCGAGACAGAGCCCAGCTCCGCGACATATTTTTTGAATTCAGCCGGATCGGATTGTCTTTTCACCACTTCCGTTCCGATTACAAAACCGTCTGCAAACTCCAACACTTTCTCTGCGTCCCGGGCAGTTTTTATACCAAAACCGAAAACCACTTTACAGCCTGTACACTGCCTTATCTGGGTTACTTTTTCCACTGCCGCCAAGTCGCCAATTTTTGCTTTCGCTCCAGTGACACCCTTCAGTCCCACAAAATATATAAAATCTTGTCCATAAAGCATATTTTTCAGGTCATCAACATTCGTATCCAGCGTTGCAAAAGGAATTATCGGAATTTCAAAACCTTTGTCTTTGAAAAAATGATGGTACCTGTTGGGTAAATCGGCAATAATCACTCCATTTAAAATATCTTTAAAGCTCTCGCTAAATTTTTCCAACGGATAGTTGTAAATAATGTTGGAATAAGTCATTGCATAAATTCCGGTCTTTTTATTCTGCCTTACGCACTGTAAAATTTCATCTATTTTCACGCCCGAAGCGATTACCTTTTCCCCGGCTTCAGAAATCACAGGGCCATCTGCCACAGGATCGTTAAAAGGAAGTCCTATTTCCACAAAATCCAGACCACAATCCTGACTAAAAATAAATTCATCACAAAATGTTTCTATATCAGGATATCCTCCCATCATATATATTCCTTTCATACCAGACTGCCTCCGTTGTATTCTCTTATAATATCCAGGTCTTTATCCCCTCTGCCGGATAAATTCACTAAAACAGTTTTTTCCCGGAATTTTTCACAGTTTTTTAACACATACCCCAAAGCATGGCTCGACTCAAGTGCCGGAATTATCCCTTCGAGGTGGGTAAGCTCGTAAAAGGCAAAAACAGCATCCCCATCACGGCAATAGTCGTAATCGACTCTTCCTGTATCAAAGAGATAAGAGTGCTCCGGCCCCACTCCGGGATAATCAAGACCTGCAGAAATGGAATGAACCGGTGAAATCTGCCCGTTTTCCTTTTGTATGACATATGAATGGGTACCTTGAAAAATTCCCCTTTTCCCTGCACCAAAACGCATTGCATGAGCTCCGGTTGCATTACTTAGCCCTCCGGCTTCCACACCTATTAATTCGGTATTCGTATCAAGAAAACCTTTAAAAATACCAATAGCATTACTCCCTCCCCCGACGCAGGCAACAACAGCAGAAGGAAGAGCTTTTTTCTCTTCAAAAAAATCCCTGGCTTCTCTGCCGATTACCGATTGGAAATGTCCAACAATCCTGGGAAAAGGATGAGGCCCCAGAGCCGAACCCAACAAATAATGCGTATTATCCACATTTGCCACCCAATCTTTCAGACAGGAGCTCACGGCATCCTTAAGTGTCATACTCCCCTTATCCACAATATTTACTTTTGCCCCCAGCATTTTCATTTTCTCCACATTAACCTTTTGTCTCAATGCATCCGTTTTTCCCATATATATTTCACATTCCAGATTAAACAGTGCACAAGCTGTTGCCGTGGCAACACCATGCTGCCCTGCTCCCGTCTCTGCAATAATACGTTTCTTGCCCATTTCAAGTGCCATCAAAGCCTGCCCAATTGTATTATTAATTTTATGTGCACCTGTATGCAGTAAGTCTTCCCTTTTTAAATACAAGCTCAGTTTGTACTTGGAAGAAATGTTTTCAGCATAATATACAGGTGTGGGACGGCCTGCATAGCTGCAGAGATAATGTGATAATTTACCGTTAAACTGCTTATTTTTTTCTATTTTCTCAAAACAGAACTCAAGCTCATTCAATGCAGGCATTAATGTTTCAGCCACAAACTGACCGCCATATTCACCATAAAAACCCTTTTCCATAAAATCTCCTTTTTCATGCCAACAACATATCAATTTTTTATCCTGTTTATAAACAATTGCATTTTATCAAAACTCTTAACCCCCGGCCCCTCCTCTACACCACTGGATACATCCACACCAAAGGGCTTATAAGCATCTATTACCTTGTTAACATTGTCGGCATCAAGCCCCCCAGCTAATATTATCTTATTACTGTATCTGTGAACCCAACTGTTGAAACTCACAAAACGCCCCGATCCCCTGCTTACATCATACAGCAAATAGTCATAAACAGTGCTCCCGTCAGGCTCTTGTGAGGTGGCATATATGGTGGGAAAATCAGTATTAACCCTTTCATAAATCTGAATATAGTCAAAATATTCAGCAACATCCTTTACTTCGCTGAAAGTAATTCCAACCGCAGCAGATAATATACCTTTATCTGCTGCAATAGCTGCCATATCCTTTGCTTTTTCCGGCGGGACGTAACGTTTACTTTTTTCATGAAGAACTACCCCCACCATATCATAGCCCAGTCTTTTCGCATACTCTATATACTCAAAAGCGGTAAGGCCACACACCTTAACAAACATTTTATCCCAAACCTTTGTATAATTCCCTGAAACTGTAACCGATATCCCCTGATTTCATAAGATAAGTTCCCACGAGAAATCCATCAGCACCAAAATTCCTAAAATTTACAACATCATCCACACCGTTGATACCACTTTCCGCAATCTTCATAAAATCTCCGCGAATATTTCCAAGTACGGCACATGCATTCTTCATGTTTATCTCAAAAGTATTCAGATTCCTGGAATTGACTCCCACCAATTTCGGTGACAAATCTCTGATTTTATCAAACTCCTCAATACTATGTATCTCATATAAAACATAAAGTCCCTTTTCAGCCGCTTTTTCACTAAGCTTTCGTATTTGACCCTCAGAAAGGATAGCTGCTATCAGCAAAATCATATCCGCACCGAAAGCATAAGCCATGTCAATCTGCTTTTCTGATATGATGAAATCTTTGCAGAGTACAGGGATACTCACTTTTTCAGAAATTTCTTTCAGATAGTCAAAAGAGCCTTTGAAAAAATGTTTGTCCGTTAGGACACTGATAACACCGGCTCCATGCTGTTCATACAAAACCGCCTGCTTCACAGGTGAAATATCCAGATTAATATCTCCTGCTGATGGGGATGCTTTTTTAATCTCAGCTATAAAAGGTTTTGTTTTTAGAAATTGTACAGGATTAAGGATTTCTTTTTCCCTAAACGGTAATTTTTCCGGCAATTCACCGACTTCAATCGGTTTATATTTCAGTATTTCATCAAGCATCTAAACTGCCTCCTGCATTACAAGTTTTTCAATCTTTTCACATACTGTGCCCTGTTTAATGACATCCATGGCTTCCGAGAATCCATCTTTGAGAGTGCTAATGCCCATTGTATAAAGGCAGGCTGCCGCATTGATAGCCACCAGCTTTGAGAGATTATCATCTTTTCCGCTTATTGCATCCATAAAAATTTTGCTGGCTTCCTCCCGGGAGCGGACAACCGGCATAGGAAAAGGTGTAAAAAAATCTGCAGGATTGATTTCAAATTTCTCAATTATACCATTTTTGAGATGGCGGATATGTGTTATATCAGCTGATGAAACTTCATCGTAACCGTCGGCTGAAGAATAAATCATAATATTGTCCCTACCCTGGATTTGCATAGCTTCTGAATAAAGATCCAGTTTGTCCACTCTATTTATACCTATCGTTTGGTAATCTGGATTTCCGGGGTTAAGCATTGGGCCAAGAAAATTAAATATTGTGGCAACTCTCAGGTCTTTTCTTATTTTTGCGACATTTTTCAATGCTGGGTGATAGTGCGGAGCAAACAAAAATATAAAATTATGTTTATTAAAATAAGAAAGTGCATTTTTTACATCAAGTTTTGTGGGGATACCCAGCTCATCCAGAATATCTGCGGAGCCCACCTTCCCGCTTTGGGCAATATTGCCATGCTTGAGAACTTCTATACCCATTGCAGACAGCACCAGAGAAACAGCGGTGGAGACATTCAGTGTGGACTTGCCATCCCCGCCTGTCCCGCACGTATCAATAGTATTGTTACCACCATGACTGAAACGGACTTTATACTCATTCAGTACGGTAGCCGCAGCCGCAACTTCTTCAGCTGTCTCACCCCTTAGTTTCATAGCTACAAGGCATGAGCCTATACCGGCCTCAGAAATATCTCCTTTAAGAATTGCATCGAAAAGTTTTTTGACCTCATCAAAGCTTAACGTATTACCATTATTTACTTTCTGTACAATATTATGCATGACTCACCTCCCTTTGCCTCTTCTTTGCATAATCTATAAAATTTTTCACAATATCCTCCCCGTAAGTGCTCAAATACGATTCCGGATGGAACTGAACACCGAAAAGAGATTTTTCCAAATTCTCCACAGCCATTATCTCACCGTCAGATTCAGAAAATCCGACAGCAATATCCGCAGCATCAGCAACCAGAGAGTGATATCTCACCGCTGTAAAAGTTAGCGGCACATTGTTAAGAATTACACTGTCAACGGACTTTTTGATTGTATCAAGTTTGCCATGTTTTATAGTTTCGGCTTTTCTGATTTTATATCCAAGATAATGGCACACGCACTGCATACCCAGGCACACACCAAAAACAGGTATTTTGGAAGCATATTTCCTGAGATAATCAAGGGATGTACCCGCATTTGTTGGATTTGAAGGACCTGGGGAAAGAACTATTCCGTCATAGTTATCTGCTGAAATAAATTCATCATTTTTGATTACATTCACTTCTTCATTCAAATTTCTGAAAAGACTATAAAGATTGTATGTGAAAGAATCGTAATTATCAATTAGCAAAAACATTTTCACCCTCCAGACTCTGTATTCTGTCAATAGCTGTAAAAAGTGCTTTAAGCTTACCCTCCACTTCAAAATATTCCTTTTCGGCAACACTGTCATAAACTATCCCCGCTCCAGCCCGGATAATGGTTTTTCCCGGCTGAACCATTGCACTCCTTATGGTAATACAGGTATCAAGATTACCGTTGTAAGAGATATAACCGGCACAGCCTGCATAAAATCCCCTCGGGGATTTTTCATACTCATCGATAAGCTCCATAGCCCTTACTTTCGGAGCACCGCTCACCGTCCCGGCTGGAAAAGTATTCACAAAAGCATCCAGCGAGGTTTTATCCTCTCTTAAAATACCCGTCACTTCCGAAACAATATGCACAACATGCGAATACACTTCGGCATTAAAAGATTTCACCACTTTTACACTTTTCGGATCACAGCTTTTGTACAGATCGTTTCTGGCAAGATCCAGCAGCATAAGATGTTCAGATTTTTCCTTTTCGTCTTTTAGCAAATCGGACTTTATCTTTTCTATATTCTCACCCACAGGATAAGTGCCTGCGATAGGTTTAAGAGTAGCTTTCGAATTTTCCACTTTCAGGTGTATTTCCGGTGAGGATCCCAGCATTGTTTTATTTTTCATTTTTATATAAAACATATACGGTGACGGGTTTACATTGCGCAGCAATCTGTAAAAACTTAAAGGATGAATATCCCCTTTTATCTCAAATTTATTGGATAGTACGCACTGTATGAGCTCCCCATTTGTTATTTCAGACTTAAGCTTTTCCACGGAGTCCTCAAATTCTTTTTTTTCAAATTCCTTACTGATTGTGAGTTTTCCTGAAGAGGCGTAGTTATCAAAATTAAAATTATTGATTTCCTCTGCCATCTCCTTTGTTCTTTTCAGAGCTTTGCCATAATTTTCCGAAACATCTCCACCGGTTTCCGCATTAGAAGCTGCATAAACACGCCCTGTCCGATTATCAAACACATAAAATTCATCCATAAGCATCAGATAGACAAGGTTCTCATCCTCCGGTTCCTCAAGTTTTTGCCGGAGATTTCCCGTATAGTTGATAAACTCATAACCAAAATAACCCACGTAACCACCAGAAAAAGCTCCAAACATAGAATCGGCGTATCCGTTGAACTTGGAAATTTTTGTGTTCAAATAATCCACAGGGTTTACATCCAGTCTTATCTTTTTGCCGTTTTTTTCCACACTCAGCACACCGTCTTTTAACGTCAGTATTTCCGAAGGATTAATACCGAAAAAGGAAAATCTGGAGAACGTTTTGTCAAGGTTTGCACTTTCCAGAAGAAAAACACTTTCTCTGTTGGAAAAATTCTTCAGTAAGCCTATGGGTGTAAGGGTGTCCCCCACAATTTCACGATAAACGGTAATATGGGAGTACTTCTCAGCAAGTTGTTTAAATTTTTTTTCGTCCGGATAAATCATATTCCCTCCTAATATAAAAAAAGGCCGTGGGTAAAAACCACGGCCTTAAAGATAAAAAAAGGCCGTGTGGTTGCTCACCACACGGCCTTTATATTCGTACACAAAGGTAGTGAACAACCTAACTTATTCCGTTATTTGTCCACCACCAAGCATTATTGAAAAACATTATCATCTCATTCATGCTCAGCATAATACTATAATTATTTTTTTTGTAAAGTTTTTTTTTAGCTTATTTCCAAAATTTTATTTTTAAGCTTAATATAAGCTCTATTTCTTCCGTTATTTTTGGCTTTATACATCAATTCATCCACAGTTTTTATAATATTATCAAGACTCTCATACGTCCTGTCACAAATCATGGCACCAATACTTATGGTAACTTTCACTTTTTCATTATCCTCTGCATATATATCAAGGCTTCTGGCAATATCCAAAAGTTTGCCCACAACCCTGGGAAAATTTATCTCTTCCTGACCGGGGAAAAGGCAGAGAAATTCTTCGCCTCCAAATCGTCCCATAATATCGGATTTGCGAAGCATATTCCTTATCGCAGAGGATAATTCCATCAAAACTTTGTCGCCTGTATCGTGGCCATAACTGTCATTAATTTCCTTAAAACGGTCAATATCCCAGAGAACTACAGCAAAATTATGTCCATATCTGCCTGCGTTATAATTTATATTCTCCAGCTGTTCCATAAAAAAACGCCTATTATACAACCCTGTCAGCGAATCAGTAGTTGCTTTTTTAAATAGTTCTCTATTGGTTTCTTCCAAATCATCGTATAGCTTTTTTGTTTTAATATTACTGGTAACCCTCAAAATGGCCTCTTCGGCTGAAAAAGGTTTAAGAATATAATCGTTGGCACCATGCAAAAGCAGAGCTCTCAAAAAAGAATTTTCCCTGGATGATGTCTGAATGAGGATAGGAACATGCTTTAACGCCTTTATTTTCCTGAGCTTTTTTGTTAAATCAATTCCATCCGTCTCCTCCATAAACAAATCAGTTATAATTATATCCGGAGATCTGCTTTTTATTTCATTAAGCATTTCTGATGGTTTGGAGTAGGAGTAAACATTTATTCCCGTTGACTTCAGTATATTTTCTATGAACTTGAGCTGAACAAGACTGTCGTCAACAATCAATGCAGTGGATCCGCTGATATCAGATATGGAAAGAACTTCTATTATTTCATCAATATACTTTGCAAAATTTTCATCAATCTGGGATTTTCTGATGAAATCTATTGCCCCAACTTCAAAAGCTTTGAACCGATACCTCTCATCTTCTTCATTGGAACTCAGCAAAATCACAGGAACAGACCTGAGTTTTTCTTTTTTTTGTATATACCTGCACAAATCAAAACCGAAACCGTCTTTTAATTCATAAGAAACAATAACAAGAGAGAATATAAATTTATTAAGTATATCTGTAGCTTCAGAATAAGAAGATGCCGTTAAAATTTTGTATTTTTCCCGGAGGTAGTTTTCCAAAACAAATCTTGACACTTTGGAAGGGTCTGCTATAAGGATATACTTTTTCACTGTAGCCTCTATTAATCAAAGATGGTTTAAATAATGTACAATTTTATACATCCTGGAGGGAAAATGTCAATAAGAGTTAGATTTGCTCCCAGCCCAACGGGACATCTTCATGTGGGCAATGCCAGAACTGCGCTTTTCAACTATCTGTTTTCTTCTTCCCAGAAGGGACAGTTCATCCTGCGTATTGAGGATACAGATTTATTAAGATCTTCTCTCGAAAATGAAGAAATGATCTATGAAGACATGCGCTGGCTTGGGCTTGATTGGGATGAAGGCCCCAGAAAAGGTGGCGATTACGGCCCCTACAGACAAACAGAACGCTTTGATATATATAAAAAATACTCAGAAAAACTTCTGAAAGATGGAAATGCTTATAAGTGCTTTTGTTCAAAGGAAGAACTGGAAAAAGAAAAGGAAAAAGCTGTTAAGGAAGGTAAACCTCCTAGATACAGCGGAAAATGCCGTAATCTAACAGCAGATGAAATCAAAACCCTTGAAGATAAAGGCGTTGAATATTCGATTCGCTTCAAAGTAAACAAAGAACATATTCTTGTAAAAGATGTAATAAGAGGTGAAATCGACTTTAAAACGGACTCTTTCGGCGATTTTATAATAGTAAGACCGGACGGGACTCCCATATATAATTTTGTAGTGGTAGTAGACGATGCCCTGATGGAAATATCCCATGTCATAAGGGGGGATGATCACCTCAGTAACACACCCAAACAGGTTCTGATTTTTGAGGCCCTTGGCTTTGAAATACCACAGTTTGCACATATACCAATGATATTGGGACCTGACCATGCCAAGCTCAGTAAAAGACACGGTGTCACAAGCATCAAAGCCTTCAGACAGCAGGGATATCTGTCCGAAGCACTCTTTAATTACCTGGCACTCCTGAGCTGGTCGGACGAGAAGGAAAGGGAAATACTCAACAAAAATGAGCTTATCGAGTCTTTCAGTCTCAAAAGGGTGTCCAAAAGTGCTGCAGTTTTCGATTTTGAAAAGCTCAAATGGATGAATGGTATTTACATAAGAAATTTAGAAGAAAACGATTTTTTTGAGAGAGTTAAACCTTTCCTGACAGATTCCGGTATTCTGAGTGAAGATTATATAAATAAACACTCTGAGAAAATAAAGAAGATGTCTTTATCCGTAAGGGACAACCTGGATCTGCTTTCAGAAATACCTGAATATATTAAGGTATATTTTCATATGCCGGATGAACTTGATAACAACGTTAAAGACATTATGAAGTGGGAAACAACACCTGTCGTGTTAAAAGCATTCAAAGAGGAAATAGAACCACTGGAAAAAATAGATCAACCTAAATATAAAGAAATTGTAAAAAAAATTCAGAAAGAAAAAAAGATAAAGGGAAAGGCACTGTTCATGGCAATAAGAATCGGGGTAAGCGGAAGAGCACAAGGCCCCGAATTGGATAAACTTGTGACACTCATGGAAAAGGATGAGCTGCAAAAACGTCTTGAAATCATGATTGAGAAGATCGGCGGCAATTAAATGCTTAAAATAGGTATCATCGGAAGACCAAACGTCGGCAAATCCACTCTTTTTAACAAAATTATCGGCAGCAGATCAGCCATTGTCAACAACCGTCCCGGGGTTACCCGTGACAGACTGGAAAAAGTCACAGAATGGCTGGGTGTTAAGTTTATCATTGTGGATTCTGCTGGTTTCGACCTAAAAGAAGAAATCATAAAAAAAGAGATGCAGCAGCAATTTTTCAGTCTTATAGACGATGTAGACATCTGCCTTTTGCTTGTGGATGCAACAGAAGGAATCCATTCGCTTGATCAAATTGTATGCAACCTTCTCAGAGAAAGAAATAAAAAATTTTTCGTGGTGGTCAACAAAGTTGACAGCGATAAACGTGAATATCTGGCGGCACAGTTCTATGAACTGGGAGTAAGCGAGATTTTCCCGGTAAGTGCTGAACATGGGCGCAACGTGGATATTCTTCTGGACAGAATTATAGATGAAGCTCAGAATTTTTCCGAACAAAAACCGGAAGATTCTTTGGAAAATGATGTTTTAAAATTAACCATTATCGGTAAACCCAATGTAGGCAAATCAAGCATTCTAAACAAAATCCTTGGGAAGCAACGGGTTATTGTAACAGAAATCCCTGGCACCACCAGGGATGCTGTAGACACATTTTTCACCTTTGAAAACAAAGAATACATGATAACAGATACTGCAGGGATACGAAAAAAATCCGTAATGTTTAAAGACGCTATTGAAAAAATCGGATATTACAGAGGTATGGATGCCCTGGAACGCAGCGATATTGCAATAGCAATTTTAGATGCCTCGACAGGAATTACAGACAGGGATATAAAAATTATAGCTGATGCCAACGACTTGGGAAAACCTGTTATAATTGTATTCAACAAATGGGACATTATTAAAACAGATAAGAAAAAGACTGCAAGAGAACTTACGCACCAGATTAATGACAGACTGAAATTTATAACAAACCCACCTGTAGTTTTTGCTTCCGCTTTTACAGGAGAAAATCTTGAAAAAATTTTTAAGCATGCAGATAAATTATACAGCGAATATACAAAGAGGATAAAAACAGCTGAACTGAACAAACTTCTTCAGTTCGCCCAGGAAAAACACCAGCCGCCGGTTGTTAGCAACAGAAGGCTAAAATTCTTTTACATGACACAGGTAAGTATAAAACCTCCGCACTTTGTTATCTTTGTAAACTACCCTGAAGCAGTTCATTTCTCCTACAAACGCTATATCCTAAACCTGATAAGAGAATCTTTCGGTTTTGACGGTATCCCTTTGAGAATCAGTATCAGAAAACGCAAAGGTAGAGATGACAAATAATTCATATATGCATATTTTTCAATTTTTCTTGAAAAAATTTTCTTCTACGTTATGATACGTAATAATTCAAAGATATAATTAACTTGATACTAACTAACAGGAGAAAGCTATGAATATTTTCTTTAACAAAAGAGCAGTTATTACTTTATTTATTGTTTTTTCATCTTTGCTGTTTACAGCCTGTGATTCAACAGATAAAAGTGCTGCAACAGATAATGGAGAAGTGTTGGAAAATGTTGGATTAAAGAAATTTGAAGAGATAAAAGATAAATATTCCGATAAAATTATTCTGGTAAATTTCTTTGCATCGTGGTGTCCGCCGTGTAAGTCGGAAATTCCCGGTTTTATTGATGTATACAATAAACACAAAGACAGATTTATAATTATAGGTTTAAGTGTGGACGAAAGTATGCAGGATGCCGTTGATTTTGTAGAGGAGATGGATATTCCGTATCCCACCTACCATGCGGAAAAAGCTTTACAGAGGAAGCTGAATATCTCAAGCTTGCCCACAAATATATTTTATGCCCCCGGTGGCAGCCTGTTTAATTTCTACATAGGTGCTCTGAATGAGGATTTCTTGGAAAACATTTTAAGTCAAATTTCAAAATAAAATTTTAAATACATAGCCTACTGAAAAAATATACTTTTTCTGGTATCCTTAAGCTGTTTGTCAAACAAAAGATATTCTAATTTAACCCGGATTTTTACATTTCTTTCTATGCACCCAGACATATTTATGCTATAATATAGGCATATAAACAACGCATGGCAGTGGTTTTTTTACATCAAAATGGAGGAAAAATGCAAATAAAAGAATATTATGTAGGACTTAATTTTCCAGACAAATTAAGCAGACTGGAGTCTCTGGCTTACAATTTGTGGTGGACTTACAACAATTCAGCCAAAGATCTTTTTAAAATGATTAACCCTGATTTATGGTGGCAAACTCAGTACAACCCCATAGAAGTCATACAGTCCTTAAGCACAGAAGATTTGTCCGTGCTGGAAAAAGATCAGGTTTTTTTGTCCAGACTGGACAATGTCTGGGGCGAATATATTGATTATATAAAAAATCCGAAATGGTTTGAATCTATCTCCCCCAGTCCGGATTTTCAGAATTTTCAGGTGGCCTATTTTTCTGCTGAATACGGTATACATGAGTCATTACAGACATATGCCGGAGGTTTAGGGATTTTATCAGGGGACCACTGCAAATCTTCGAGCGATTTGGGTATTCCTTTTGTCGCTGTTGGGCTTTTATACAGAAACGGCTATTTCCATCAGTATTTAAACTCAGATGGATGGCAGCTTGAGACCTACCCTTACAATGAATTTATGAAAATGCCTATCTCCAGAATTAGAGACGAAAACGGTAACGAGACCTACATTGAGATTGAAGCTCAAGAGAGAATCATTTATGTGCGCTTATGGCAAGTGGACATGGGATTTGTACGATTCATACTTCTGGATACGGATATAGATAAAAACTCTGAAGAAGACAGAGCTATAACTGGCAAACTTTATGACGGCGATATGGGTATGAGAATAAAACAGGAAATTATCCTCGGCGTAGGAGGTATACGGGCGCTCACAAAACTTGGTATCAGCCCCACAGTATACCACATAAATGAAGGTCATCCGGCTTTTTCTTTTATTGAACGTCTTAGAAATTTGGTTACCGAAAAAAACCTTTCTTTTGACGAAGCGGTGGAATTCATAAAAAAAACTACAGTTTTTACTACACATACCCCTGTACCGGCAGGTTTTGACAAATTCAGTCAGGAGGATATTTTTCACCATTTGGGTCCTATATTGGATAATTCTCCGGTCAAGCCCCATGATATAATGGGCTTGGGAAGATTCAATCCGGCAGATACAAACGAACCTTTTTCCATGGCTGTATGCGGTGTTAAAATGAGTGCTTACAGAAACGGAGTCAGCAAACTCCATGGATCCGTTTCAAAAACCATCTTTTCTCCACTATGGCCGGAATTAAACGATGCTTTTATCCCCATCGATTACATTACAAACGGAATACATCTGCCCACATGGATATCCGATGAGCTCAAGACACTATACAACAGATACCTTGGAGAAAACTGGCACATAAAACCTTACCACTTTGAATTATGGGAAAATGTGGACGATATTCCGGATCTTGAGCTTTTTGAGGCAAAACAGACCCAGAAAGTGAGGCTGGTGGAATTTATAAGAACAAAGGTGAAATCCGGAATAAGCTTCAGAGGCGGTTCACAAGGTGAAATGCTAAAAGCAAACGAAATCTTGAATCCCAACATACTCACCCTTGGCTTTGCCAGAAGATTCGCCTCATATAAAAGGGCTGCCCTGCTGTTTTCTGACACAGAAAGGCTGAACAAAATCCTTAACAACCCCGATTTACCTGTGCAGATTATCATTGCCGGTAAAGCACATCCAAAAGACACAGAGGGCAAGGAAATAATAAAGAAAATCTATCATATAGCCAGACAACCTGAGTTCAGAGATAAAATCGCATTTGTAGAAGATTATGATATAGAAGTGGCAAAATATATTGTCAGAGGCGTTGATGTATGGATTAATACCCCAAGACGGCCAATGGAGGCAAGTGGTACCAGCGGCATGAAAGTGGCAGCCAATGGCGGCCTAAATTTTTCCATTTTGGACGGCTGGTGGGTTGAAGGCTACAACGGCTACAACGGATGGACAATTGGAGCCGGTGAAGAATACGAAGATTATGAATATCAGGACTATGTGGAAGCCCAGGAAATTTATGACAAACTGGAGCATGAAATAACCCCATTATTTTACGATAAAGACAAATCAGGGCTTCCCAGACAGTGGATTCAAATGATGAAAGCATCCATCAAAGAAGTTTGTATGAATTTTAACACCACAAGAATGGTAAAGGAGTATTACGAAAAATTCTATGCACATCTCCACAAAATACATAACGAATACATAAAAGATGACTTTAAAAATTTGAAAGACTTTATAGTCTGGAAAAATGACCTGAAGAACAAATGGAAGGATATTAAAATAGTAAAAGGATATCTCACAGCTGATAACCTATATCTGGGAGAAGAAGCGGAATTATGTGCAGAAGTGTACACCAATGGTATAAATCCCCAAAACGTGGCAGTTTACGCTATCATGGAATTTAATTCAAAAAGTTCCGGTTTTAACAATCCTATTTTTATACAGTTGAATCATGAAGGTGAAGAGGATGAAAATTTACTTTCCTTATACAAAAAGAAACTGACACTTAAGTGTGCTGGCAAAATGAAACTTGTTTTCGCAGGCTTTCCCACACACGATTTTGTTGTTAACAAGTTTGAGAACAATATGGTTATCTGGGAATAAAACAAAGGTGAAAAAGTAAAAATGAAAGCAATCATTATGGCAGGAGGGTTCGGAACAAGGATACAACCACTCTCCTCCTCCCTTCCCAAACCGATGCTGCCGGTGGTAAATCTTCCCATGATGGAGCATGTTATAAACACGGTTAAAAAAACAGGTATTACTGAGTTTATAATTTTGCTGTATTTCAGAGCTGATACAGTAAAAAATTATTTCGGAAACGGAGAAGATTTCGGAATAAAAATCAGATACATATTACCTGAAGATGATTTCGGAACTGCAGGTGCGGTAAAAAAAGCATCAGAATATATAGATAAAACATCTCTGATTATAAGCGGAGATCTTATTACAGATTTTAATATCAACAAATTAATAGATTTTCACCGGGACAAACACTCCAGGGCAACAATCTGTTTAACTTCCGTAGAAGATCCCCTTCAGTTTGGTGTTGTAATAACAGATAAAAACGGCAGAATTGTAAAATTTCTGGAAAAACCCGGATGGGGGGAAGTATTCAGTGACACCATAAACACCGGCATTTATGTTATTGAAAGAGATATATTTGATTTAATCCCTGACAACAAGCCCTTTGATTTTTCCAAGGATCTTTTTCCACTTATTATGAACAAAGGTATCACCCTTTACGGTTTTAATGCAGAAGGATACTGGAGGGATGTGGGCAATCCTTCATCCTACCGAGACTCAGTATTGGATATTTTGCAGGATAAAGTGGATATTGCCATCCCCGGTAATGTGAAAGACAATGAACATTTCAGGCTGTATTACCAGGATGACAGCCCCGGCATAGAAAAAGCAGCCAAAGGCACAGTGGTCACTGGGAAACATGTTGAAGTGGGTGAAAATGCTTATATAGCAGATAGCTGCATAGGATCGGATGTCTCTGTTGGGAATAATACCAAGATACAAAACAGTATAATATGGGATAAAGTAACCATTGGAAACAACTGTATCCTTGATAATTGCGTAATATGCAATGATGTGATTATAGGAAATAATGTAAATATGAGTAACGGCGGCATTGTGGCCGAAAATACTAAAATAGGCGATTTTGTTGTTTTTGAAAAAGATATAATTGTCTGGCCGGGCAAACAGATTGAAGAAGACTCTATACTGAGCAGCAACCTCATATGGGGTGATAAGTGGAAAAAAACTATTTTTGAAGGTGGCAAGGTTTCAGGGCTGACTAATGTTGAATTATCTCCGGATCTGGCGGCAAAACTTGGGGCAGCAACCGGAAGCAGCATCCCCCAAAATTCTTATGTGGTGGTAAGCAGAGACTATCACTCAGCTTCCCAAATGCTGAAACGTTCTTTTTTGGGTGGACTGCTGTCCACCGGGATAAATGTTTTTGACTTGCGGATGAGTGCCCTGCCACCTGCCAAGCTGCATCTAAATACAAAAGATGCTGCAATGGGTATCCATTTCCGCCAATCAAGTACCCACGACACATTTACAGAGATACTTTTTATACAAAAAACGGGGATTCCCATTGATTCAGCAACAGAAAAAAATATCGAAAAAGCATATTTCAGAGAAAATTTCAGACGGGCCCACCACGAAGAAATAGGGGAAATTATCGAGCTTAAAGATTTTCAGGAGCAATATCTGAAATACCTGCATAACAATATAAATGCAGAATATTTCAAGTCAAAAAAGCTTAAAATAGTAGCAGATCTTTTTAACGGGACAACGACAGGTATATTTCCCATTATACTTAACGATCTGGGTGTTAATTCCATTATATTAAATGCTTATCACGACCAAAAAAAACTGGCAAAGTCATATAAAAACACCAACAAATCAATAAACGAAATCAGAAAAATTGTCATGGCTCTGGAAGCTGATATGGGGGTCATTATTTTCCAAAACGGAGAAAAATTTACGATAATTACTCCGAATGGAAAAGCGTTAACCCCCGTTGAAACAGTTTTAGTAACGTTAAAGCTAATCGATATTAGTGCAAAAGAAACGATTCAAGCATATTTACCTATAGCCATTCCTGATATTTTTGATAATAAACTGAAGAAAGTGAACATCCACAGAGGGAAAACTACCGGAATCGGTACTGATACCATAAAAAACTACGATATCTTTGTGGACTCCGATTTCAATTTAGTTTTCAGTAATTATTCCCTTTGCTCGGATGCAATGTACAATGTTTTAAAAATAATGGAAATGCTTATTGAAATTAATAAAACAATAGCAGACATTCTGAACCTTATACCAAAATTCTGCTTCACGCATAATGTAATAACCTGCCCATCCAACAAAAAAGGAACCATTATGCGTAAAATGGGGGAGTATGCGAATAACTATGAGGCTGACTATACCGACGGCATTAAAATATTTTACAAAAACAAAGGCTCTGTTCTAATGATTCCGGATCAGTATTCTGCAAATTTACACCTTTACATTGAATCTACAGACGATGAAAACAATAAAAAGTTACTTGAAGATATCAAAATCAGGATAGATGAATGGCTAAGGTAAAAAAGGACAAAAAGTTATATTTGCTATTTTTGTGGCATATGCATCAACCGGTTTATAAGGATCCGTTCACCGGTGCATATAAACTTCCGTGGGTGTTTTTACATGCAATCAAAGACTACTCGGAAATGCTGAAATATTATGAAATTTTTCCCATAAAAGCCACATTTAATTTTGTCCCATCCCTTCTGGATCAGCTGAAAGATTATCAGAGTACAGAATGCAATGATGAAACGCTCTCTGTAATAAAAAAACCTGTAAACATGCTCTCACTTAACGAGCGCCAATATATTATTCCAAGACTTTTCTGGGCAAATGAAAACACTATGATTAAGCCTTTAGGAAGATATTACGAAATCTATCTTAAATATAAAAACAATTCATCTAAAAGTTTAAATGAAAAGGAGATTCTGGACGTTGAAGTTATGTTTTTAATAAGCTGGACAGGTACTTTTATAAGAGAGGAGTCCTCATTTATTAAAAAGTTGATTCATAAACAACGTGATTATACAGAAGACGAGAAATCCGAACTTATTCGAATATTGCATGAAAAAATCAAATATATATTCACTCAACTGCAAAACTTAAGCAATAATATAGAAATATCCGTTACCCCTTACTTTCATCCTATACTGCCACTTCTGGAAAACATGGAGTCAGCAAAAGAAGTATTACCTGACATCGAACTTCCTGAAAACAGACTATACCTTGGTGAAGACGCCGAATGGCATGTGGAGGAAGCGGTAAATATTTATGAAACATACTTCGGGGAAAAACCAAAAGGGGTATGGCCTGCGGAAGGCTCTGTTTCACAGGATATCCTTAAATATTTCAATAAAGCGGGGTTCACATGGGCTGCAACAGATGAAGATATACTTGCCAAAAGTATAGGCACGTCATTTGGCAACATAGGTAAGAAACTATGTCTGTATGAACGTCATTATATCGAAATAAATGGAAAACGGCTTTTTTTGTTTTTCAGAGATAAGCAACTGAGTGATCTTATCGGATTCAAATACAGCAGTGAAGATCCAAAAAAGGCAGCAGATGATTTCATATCCAGACTCAGAGTAATCTATGACAGCTGCGACTTTTCCCCTTTAGTACCGGTTATATTAGATGGAGAAAATGCGTGGGAATATTATCCCAATAATGCCAGAATGTTTTTTGAAAGACTCTATGAGGAACTGTCTGACAAAACCTGGCTTCAGACATCCACAATGTCCGAAGCTGTAAATATTAAAGAAACCGAAGAGCATAACCTGGACAAAATCATAGCCGGGTCTTGGATACGGGGGGACTTTGCTACATGGGTGGGACATAGCGAAAAAAACACAGCATGGGAAAAGCTTTTTGATACAAAAACAATTTTTAACAAAAACAAAACACAATTAAATAAAAAACAAGTTTCAGAGGTGGACAGGCTTTTAAAGATTGCTGAAGGCAGCGACTGGTTCTGGTGGTACGGTGATGATCACCACACAAACCAACAGGATATTCTTGACAGTCTTTTCAGATCGCATCTTCAGGCTGTTTACAAATATATGAATCTTAGCATCCCTGAAGATCTGCACAAGCCCATACACTCAGAAGAGCCGACAGGTATTATCTTACCCAAAAACACAATAACACCTGTAATAGATGGTAAGATTTCCGATTTTTTTGAATACATGGGAGCAGGATATTGTGATATGAGTCAAGATCTTTCCTCTATGCACATGGAAAAAGGTTTTTTTAAAGAACTGTACTGGGGCTTTGACAGCAGATATCTGTATCTTGCAGTTTTTACCCACCAATCAACACAAATAAACGGCACAAAAGTCGCCCTGGAAATACAGAATAATAAAACTATAAAAACAGAATTCAACTTAAATAAAAATGATTTAACCGTACACAAACCCAAAGATTTAGATATAGACCACGCCTATGATGAAATACTGGAAATAAAAATATCACTTTCATATTTTTTCGGGGATACAGCCCCGATAAGATTAAGTGCCGTAAAAAATGGGAATATACTTGATTTAATACCAACTTATGATTTTATACATTTGCCTGTAAAAAAAGAATATTTGCAAGAATGGGCAATCTGAAATTATACAAAACCTAAGGAGGGACAATGGGTGGTTTCCCAATACTTTTCGGTATCCACTGCCACCAGCCGGTGGATAACTTCCATCATGTTGTGGATGAAGTAATAAATCAAAGCTATAAGCCTTTTTTTGAAAAAGCGGGTGAATATCCTTTTTTTAAATTTTCTGCACATTTCAGCGGATGGCTGTTAGAATATATCCAAAAGCATCACGGGGACTTTTTCAGCAAAATGGCAGATATGGCCAAAACCGGACAGGTGGAGTTTTTCACCGGTGGATTTTATGAGCCAGTACTGGCAAGCATACCTTCGGCAGACAGAATACAGCAAATTAACAAGCTATCAGAATTTATAAAGGAAAATTTTGATCAAACCCCAAAAGGACTGTGGTTAACGGAACGGGTATGGGATCCCTCTATAGTCAAAGACATAGTGGAATGCGGGATAGAGTACGTTATAGTAGATGATTATCATTTGCTTGTGGCGGGGTTTGAAAAAGATGACACTTACGGATATTTTAATACTGAACAGGATGGAAAAGTTCTCAGTATCTTTCCTGTGGACAAAACACTACGCTACATCGTACCCTTCAGCAAGCCGGCAGAAATATTTAATTATATACATGAAATAAAAAACAAACCTAAATCCAGTGCAGCTATTATTTTTGACGACGGAGAAAAGTTTGGGACATGGCCGAAAACATATGACTGGGTCTACAATGAGGGCTGGTTTGAAAGTTTTGTAAACACTTTGAATAACGATGACTCAGTTTTCTGCACTACATACAGAGAATTTCTAAAAGATAACAGACCGAACGGTTTAGCATATCTTCCAATAACCTCATACTATGAAATGGGAGAATGGTCTCTTAATCCCCACAAGTATCAGCTTATGAAAGAAATGAAAGGTTTGCTGAAAGATAACAGTTTTGGTGAAGAAACCGATATTTTTGTCAGAGGGGCCACCTGGCACAACTTTCTGGTAAAGTATCCTGAAGCAAATCTTCTGCATAAAAGAATTTTGTATCTCACCAAAAAACGTACAAAATTCGCAGATATGTTTTTGGATGACTTCATATTCCGTGCACAGTGCAATGATGTATTCTGGCACGGTATCTTCGGCGGGATATACCTGCCTAACCTTCGTGACAATGCCTTTAAATATTTAATTATGGCGGAAAAAAGATATGAAGAGTTAACCGGCAGGATTTCCCCTGCAGTTGAAAACGTAGATATAGATTTAGATGGATATGAGGAAATTATTCTGACAAACAAAATAATGAAGCTGCACTTTGATACAAAAACCGGCGGTGCCCTCAGATCAATGGATATCAGGGATGTCAATTTCAGCCTATCCAACACACTTACCAGAAGAAAGGAATCATACCACACCGAATTGCTGGAAAACACTGACAAAGAAAAAGAAAAAGGTATTTCCACCATTCATGAAATGTCTCATGAAGTTTCCGACGAGATGAAACAGCATTTGACATTTGACTGGCATCAACGATATTCGTTTATGGATCACTTTGTGCATGAAATGAGTGATGAAAAATTTGAACAGTGCTCATACAATGAAATTGGTGATTTTGTTAACCAGCCATTTTTCTTTGAAATTTTTCCATCGGGGCTATCCCTGAAACGCAGCGGAGGGATATATGTTGACAATGAAAAATATGATACGAGTATCAAAAAAACTTTCGAATTAAAAGATAATAATCTGTTTTTTGACAACCATGTGGAAACCCACTATGATAACGAAATACTATACGGGATTGAATTTAATTTTCATTTTTTTGATTATAATAATATTTTAATAAACAATAATAACATTGCTGACAGAGGTACTTTTCATGATAAGGTACTGGAAATAAAAGACAGAACCTTAAACAAGATTATCAAGATTGAAACAAACGAAAGATTCCGGATGAATTACTTTATCGTAAAAACGGTTTCACAGTCCGAAGGCGGAGTTGATCTCACTGCACAGGGAATTGCGCTGGTTATACTTTTTAAGATGAACAAATACATAAATATTAACGGTTCTTTCAGAATAGGTGAACTCACCTGAGAACATCTACCACAAAACAACACCGGAGGTTATTAATAGATGTCTGAATTCAGATTTAATCCACTGAAGAAAAGATGGGTTTTGATAGATGAAAAGCGAAGTGACAAAAAAGGTTATTTTAATATTGAAACGGTAAAAGACATTGAAGATACTACCACATGCCCCTTTTGCCCCGGAGGGGAAAAAAATACCCCGATGGAACTTTTCAGAAAGAGCAGTCAGACAGATGATTGGGAGAGGCGTGTTATCCCCAATAAATTTCCAGCACTTCAGGTGGAAAAACAGCTTGCAAAATCCGCCGCAGGCCCGTATTCAGAAGTCTCCGGCACCGGTGCACACGAAATTATCATCGAAAGCAGGGAACATTTTTTAACTCTGTCCGAACATTCAAAACTTTTACTGTACGATATGTTCGATATTTTCAAAAAAAGGGTTATGGATCTCGAGAAGGATGTTCGATTAAAATATTTTTCACTTTTTAAAAATTACGGTTATTCCGGTGGAGCCTCTATACTCCATCCCCACTCCCAGATTCTGGCAACACCTGTAATACCTAACACCGTTGTTGACCTATTAAAATCTATGCAAAATTATTACCTGATGCACGATAGATGTCTTATCTGCGATATCATTGACTTTGAAAAAAATAAAGGTGAGCGAATAATTGAAAGCAACAGCGATTTTTGCGCCGTTATTCCATATGCTTCGGATTATCCTTTTGAAATACATATATATCCTTATTCGCACCAACATGACTTCTTCAGCAAAGGGACAAACTATCTCTCACTTGCTGAAATCACATTTAATGTATTCAAAAAACTGGAAAACAAACTGGGTAATCCCCCTATAAACATGGGCATTTACGTTTCACCGGTAAGCTGTCACATCCCTGATTTTGGCAGATACAATGCAGATAATCCTTTTTTTCACTGGCACCTGGAAATTATTCCGAGACTGAATAAAACAGGGGGTATGGAAATAATAAATAATACCTTTATAAATCCAGTGTCTCCGGAAAAAGCTGCAAAAGTATTGGAGGGTTGATCATGAATATTGTTCATGTATCAAGTGAAGTTTATCCCTTTTCCAAGACAGGAGGGTTAGCTGATGTGGTGGGAACACTTCCTTTGAGGCAGGCGAGCCTTGGAGAAAGTGTTGCAATATTCAGCCCTGCTTATTTATCTGTGATTTCCAGAAGAAAAAGTCATTTGACGCAGTGTTACAAAAGCTGGGCAGAAGTGGGGAAACATGTTTACGAGTTTGATATACTCACCCTCAGGGAAAACAGTGTGGATTACTATTTCTTTTTCAACGAATACCTGTTCGGACGTGAAGGCATTTACGGAAACAACAGAGGGGATTTCCCCGACAATACACTAAGATATTTTGCATTTTGCAAAGCTGTGATTAACTTTATTCTTTCCGATAAATTCTCAGCAAATATTATACACTGTCATGACTGGCAAACCTCTTTTATACCGTTACTTCTGGATAAAATCAAAACGAAAAAACCAAAAGTATTTTTCAGTATCCATAATCTTGCATTTCAGGGAATCAATGAGCCTAAGATTTTGGATGATTTAGGTATAGACAAATCGTATTTTCATGTGGAATGTCTGGAATATTTTGGCAGAGTAAATTTTCTTAAAGCTGCCATAGTGCTGTCGAATAAAGTGGGTACGGTCAGCCCCAGCTATGCAGAAGAAATAAAGAGCAAAGAATTTGGTTTCGGTTTGGATGGAGTATTACGTAAATACAGTTATAAGCTAGTTGGTATTCTAAACGGAATCGACTATAACTTATGGAACCCACAAACCGATAAATATATATACAAGACATATTCTGCTGACAGCCTTGAAAAAAAAGATGAAAACAAATACTACTTTGCAAGTGAGTTCGGTTTTGAAAGCAAAAAGCCTCTTTTTGCAATAGTTTCACGCCTGACACATCAAAAAGGGATGGAACTGGTTATAAAATCGCTACAGAGAGGGGTTTTTCGTGACTATTCACTGTTAGTTCTTGGTGATGGGGACGAAGATTGCTGCATGGAGTTAAAAAAGTTTTCAGATAACAGCGACGATATCTTTTTCATACGAGGATTCAGGGAACCTTTAAGTAGACGCGTTTATGCATCCGCTGACTTTTATCTGATGCCTTCGGTTTTTGAACCCTGCGGAATTTCCCAGTTAATAGCCCTAAGATATGGGACACTGCCCGTAGTAAGAAAAACCGGTGGATTAAAGGATACTGTAATTGATATAAACGAAAAAGGCGGCTATGGCTTTGTATTTGAAGATTTCAATATTGATGCCTTTATTAAAAAGATAGAGGAAGCAAAGCATTGTTACCAGAACAGAAAAAAACTTAATGCATTTAGAAAAACAGCTATGAGCCAGGATTTTTCCTGGAAAAAATCGGCAGAAGAATATCTTAATGTATACTATGCAATCCTAAGGAGTTAAATCATGGAAAAGCAAAACATGACAAAGAAAAAGCTTTATGAAATTGCCCGGAAGCACAACATCCCCGGGAGAAGTAAAATGAGCAAGAAAGAGCTTATTTCAGCAATAGAAGATATAGAAACTGTAAATCTGACAGAAAAATCAGTGGCCGGAGGAGATAAAGGCACCAGCGCTGCAATTACAAATTTCCCTTCGGATGGTATAAATCCGGAACCGGAAATCACTTTGCCGGAAAAGTATAATGTGGATACACTTGTACTTTTACCGATAAATCCGGCCAATGCGTTCGCATTTTGGGAAGTTACCGCAACGACGTTGGCAAAGTATACAGGAGAGAGGGACTTATCCAAATGCAAGCTTGTACTAAGCTTTTTTATTTCCGGTGAAAATAACTCCCAAATGGAAAGGATTGCATTCAGCCCCGTTTATGATATAGGAAATTATTACCTAAATGATTCAAGGATTAATGACAGTATCCTATGGGCTGAACTGGATGCTTTCTACAACGACGGAAAGCGTATAAATATACTCACTTCCGCCAAAATAAAGATGCCATCTGATAAAATCAGCACCGATACAGACACAGAATTTATGCAGATAAATGAAAATTCAGAGAAACTTTTAGAGTACTCCATTGCAGGTGAAAAAATTATTGGCAGCGGAGAGTTTATCCACAGGAAGATGAAAATGTTCAGCTCTTATAACACTGCAAAGGGGGCACAGTAATGACAGGATATTGGATGCTGGTACTTCATTCCCACCTGCCCTTTATAAAACATCCAGAATACGAATATTTCCTTGAAGAACACTGGCTTTATGAAGCAATATCGGAATGCTACCTTCCGCTTCTTATGCAACTGGAAACGCTTCAAAAAGAAAACATCAATGTTAAACTTACCGTCTCTTTAACACCGACATTGTGTGAAATGCTCAGCGACAACATGCTGAAAGAGCGGTATGAGAAGTATTTGCAGAAAATGATAACACTCAGTAAAAAAGAAATAGACAGGACAAAAGCAGAACCGGAATTTAACAAAACAGCGGAATTCTATCTGGAAAGATTCACAACACTATTAAATTATTTCAGAACCAATCTGGACAGAAATATACTTGCCGGCTATAACAAATTCCAGGAAAAGGGGATATTAGAAATTATAACCTGCGCAGCAACACATGGTTTCCTCCCGTTTATGGCACATTTCAGTAAAGGCGTAAAAGCACAAATTGAAATCGCTGTAAACAATTACCAAAAACATTTTAATCAAAAACCTGCCGGAATCTGGCTGCCGGAATGTGCTTACTATCAGGGACTGGAAACAATTCTTTCTGAATACGGTATAAAATACTTTTTCACAGATACACACGGTATTCTTTACTCAAAACCGAGACCGAAATACGGAGTATACGCCCCTGTTTACACAAAAACCGGAACTGCCGCTTTTGCCAGGGACTTCCATTCTTCCAAACAGGTCTGGAGTTCAAAAGAGGGTTATCCCGGTGATTTTAATTACAGGGACTTTTACAGGGATATAGGATACGATTTGGACATGGAGTATATAAAACCTTACATTAGTCCGGATGGAGCAAGGGTTTTTACCGGCATAAAGTACTACAAAATCACAGGCAAAAGTGATCATAAAGAGCCTTATGTAAGAGGAAATGCAATCAACAAAGTATCTGAGCATGCCCGTCATTTTGTTTCGGAAAGATCAAAGCAAATCCAGGAATTAGCACCACTTATGGACAGAGCACCTTTGATCTGTTCTCCTTACGACGCCGAACTGTTTGGCCACTGGTGGTTTGAAGGCCCTGAATTTCTTGCAAATACTTTCAGATACATGAATAACGACAACACGATAGAACCTGTCACCCCTTCGGAATATCTGAAAAAATACAGAACTAACCAGGTTGTAAACGTCAATCCCTCATCGTGGGGGGACAAAGGATATTATGAGGTGTGGTTAAACGGTGGAAACGACTGGATATACAGACATCTGGACTATGCCGTTAAGAAAATAAGCGATCTGGCCCGAAAATACAACGAGACCTCAGACAGTGACAAAAAACGCATTTTAAATCAGATGGCCAGGGAACTTTTGCTGGCCCAGAGCAGTGATTGGGCTTTTCTGATAACAACAGGGACAGCAACCGAATATGCTCTCAAAAGAACAAAAGAACATTTACACAACTTCCTACGTTTGGAACAGATGTTAAATACCGGCGTAGATGAACGTTTTCTGGCTAAATGTGAAACCAAAAACAGTATCTTTCAGGAAATAAGCTATACCTCCTTCTTATAGAAGGAGGTGACTCTTTTATTTTCTTTTTGTAAGAGATGCCGCCTGCCGGTGGGAACAAAAATGAGACCTTTGCATAATTCCATAATTGTCACCCTGAACTTGTTTCAGGGTCTCATAACTTACTGATATAATTAGATGCTGAAATAAATTCAGCATGACTAAATAGAGTTGTGCAAAGGTCTCAAAATACAGTTTTTTGACTGGTATATAACGAAATTCCGGAATCAAAGTATAAAAATATACCGGAAAAGCCAGTCCAACCTGCCACGTTTGACAAAGTGCATCCCGCTAAACCTCATAATGTCTTTAACGGCCTGCCTCATTTCCGGTGTATAGCAATGGATATGGCATTCTTTGCACTTGGGCTTGGGATTAAGAGGACATTTTTCATCCTTTTGCAAAGCATATTCAAGAACTCTTTTGCAATCCGGACAATATTTCTCAGGATACATGCCATGATGTTTTTTACAGTACACATGTACAAATTTTTTTAAAATTTTCGCATCTTTTGTTATGCGACTCTCTTTACTTTTCATTCCACTACACACCCTGAAACAGTTTATTTTTTAATACTTTTTTCCTGCTGCCATAACATTTTCCGGATCAAAACAATGACAGGGAGTAACACCGTAAGTCATTTTACATTCGGGACAAGTCATCTCAAAAGTCTCATACATAAAAGTATTCCCACATTCACATTTATACTCAAATGGCATGGGGACATTCTGTTGATTAAATCCCATCGCTCTGATTTTATTAACAACTTCCTGACCGTTTGTAAAGTTTCCGCTGCAGCCTTCATGCATATTCTCCTCCTGTATTTATTATATTTAATTTACTCCATCCAGTATTTCGCCGTTTCTCAGTCTGTTCCTGTACTCCAGCAGTTTGTTATCGATTTCCCGGAGTTTTGGCAGCAGTCTTCTCTCGGTATCATCCACTTCAATAATTTTGCTAATACCGCCGTTTTTTATCACAAGTCTTTTATTCCCCAGCAAAGCCAAAATGGGATCATGAGTAGCCATCAATACAATTTTTTCCTTTTTTACCAAAAGATTCAAGGCTTTTTGTCTATCTATTCCTGCATTTTCAATTTCATCAATCAAAACAATGGGAGATTTACTTAAAACTGCAGTATCAGCAATCATCAGAGCCCTTGACTGCCCTCCGCTGAGGGATGTAATCTGGGTATCCCTTTCAAAAGGCTCTCCCGCCAATTCATTCGCCAGATTAAAAACTTCGTCCACTTTAATATCTGGATTTTCCACAAGCCTACTTTCGGCATGCATCTTCACAAACTCTTCAACAGTCAAATCCATTACAAAGTTCATATTCTGACTTAACTGAGCCACAAGCTTGTGTTCTATGGAAAACCGCCATTTCTTATCCGGTTTATCCCCGTTAATGTGAACCAGTCTGCCGGTGGGGGTATCCTTTTGTGCCACCCACTCTATATCTGCCAATAAACGGCTTTTTCCGGAACCTGTAGGTCCTACAATGCAAACCACTTCACCCTTATTAATATTAAGTTTAATATTCTCCGGATTTCCGAATTTATCTTTCCCGCCATATATTGTTATACTGTTAACATCCTCCTGCTCTTCCGTCTCCATCGTATCAAGAAGATCGGTAATTGACTCTAGCAGAGCACCTTTTTCCAGCCCGTTTTCCTCAAGAAAATCTTCTGACAAATATTCAATATATTCACAAAATGTTTTTTCCTGATAATCAGCATAATCGTCAAGACCAAAAGCGTCGAAATAGTCTTTTACAAAAGGATATTTCTCCAGAAGTTCTCTAATTTTCAGTTCTTCTATAGCACTGCTTGCTGCTGTTTGCATTTTCCACCCCTATGAATTCATTTTTCTGACATTACCCATCTGGTATTGCTCACCAATTCTTGTCTCACCCAGACAGTATGAACACAGTGCTGATGGCATGGAAAATCTTAGCTTTTTGCCTTTAAGCGTTTCATGTTCATCCGAGTCAAATAAAAATCCTGAAAGTTCAAAAGCCCCCTGCCCTGTCACACCATTTACATTTATTATCATAGCTTTAGGATTCACATTCTTCACTCTGGATGCAAAAACCTCCCTTTCCGCCTGTGAAACAATGTCTCCCTTTGTTATAACAACAACATCAGCTGATTTGAGCATAGGTCCAACTTTCTTCGGCGTGTTAACCCCACTAAGATTGTCAATAACACATATGGCCATAATATCTTTAATATGGGGGCTGCATCTGTTACACAATCCGGCACTCTCACTAATCAGAATATCCAGCTCAAGATTTTTGCCCCACTCAAAACATGCTTCAACATTGCTTACAAAATAGTGGTCAGGACATAAAGCTCCCGAAAGCCCTTTCTTCACATGTACACCTTTTTTCTCATATAATGTGTCGTCATCCGTAGCCAGGCAGTCGAATTTTACCACGCCCACATTCATCCCTCGTTCTTTAAAAGCATCAATCACTTTTAATATAATCGATGTTTTACCTGAGGAAGGAGGACCGGATACCGTAAGAAATTTCATGCTAACACCTCCGAAGCGGATGCTTCAAATATGCCGTTAACCTTTTCAATAAGACTGTCTATATCGTTACTATAGATATAATCCCATCCCAGCCATTTAAAAGGAGCTTTCACCGGGAGATTATTTTCCACATCATTATTCAGTGAAGGAAACAATCCCCTGTGGGACAATATTTCCCCCACTTCAGAACCACTGAGAAAATCTGCTATCTCTTTTAAATCCTCTCGTTTATTTCTTTTTGTAAGCATAAACACAGGTGATATAATTGCTCCGTCTGAAGGCCATACAACCTTCATCGTTTTGGAATCTCTGAGAATTTTGGTAAAGAAATAAGGCATAATCGTCACTATTGGTTTCTCTTCCAGTTTTTTACCTGCATTTTTAACCATCTGGGACGGATGCATTGATTTCATCAAACTTTGACCGAGTTTTTCCACACCTTCTCTGCCGTAATCTTTGTAAATATTAAGTAAAATACCGTTAAACAAATCGAAATCTCCCACAGGAAGAGCAACCCTCTGACGGTATCTCTCATCAAATATGTCCTCCCAGGATTCCGGGATAGGTAAATCCCCCAGTTCTTCCAGATTCACCATAAAAACAGCCGGCACAACAGAAATAATAGAGTAATGGCCTTTTTTATCCAGGATGTCCAAATCTTTAAAATCATCATTTATCTCAAAAGTGGTGAGATCTTCAAAAACATTCTGCTCCTTAAATTTTCCGATTGAATCTTTTCCGAAAAATGCTTCAAAGCCCGCAGACAAAAACACATCAGGTAACCCTTTCTCATCTTCCACAGCTAAAATATCTTTTAAAAAATCCCCTCCGAGGGAAGCAGCTTCCAGGGAATAATCCACTTTTAATCCTTTTTCCGCCTGATAATTCTCCAAAAAGTCATCAAATTTTTCCATAAGCGGTACACGCACCGGACACGGCAATAATCCGGTAATATGTATATTTGCATTACCCTTTTTTGTCTCTTTAAGTGTAATATCCACATTATTTGCCTTTTCGGATATTTTCTCTTCCAGCATATTCAGATATGTTTGTACGTCGTATTTTCTTGATTTCAGGGCTGAGCCAAGCGTTAATATTCCACCAGTTGTTTCAAGTTTGCTCTTATCCTTAAATTTAGAAAAACCGTTATTTATAAAAACTTCCAGGGTTTCCGGAAATTTTTCCACAATGCTTTTTACTGTCATCCCGGCATCCAATCTTTTCATATGTACCTCCTTATTTCTAACGTTAATGGAGAATATACAGCAACGGGACAAAAATAAATTGATACAAATCAAAAAAAGCAACTTTTTTAATTAATATTATCGATAAGGTTGGAATTTCAGGAAAAGCCGGCGCACTATAACAAAGTGGCCGGTCAATATGTTATTTTAATCGTTAAGTTTAAATCTGGACACCACATTTTTCAGTTTATCAGCCAGGTTTTTCAAACGCTCCGCCTGTTCATGATTTTCTGCTGCAATGGATGAATTTTCCTGAGCAACGGAAGCAATATCGCCCATACTGTTGGAAATCTCCTCACTGGTGGCACTTTGCTGCTCCACAGATGTGGCTATGGAATTCATCCTGTCTGCGATATCCATAACACCGTCTATTATTTCCTTAAGACTCGCCTGAAGATTACCCACCATCATTGAGCCCTCCTCAGCAAGCTTTACACCTTCATCCATATCCTTAACAGATTTATCCACTTCACCCTGAATTTCTGAAATCATGGAATCGATTTCTCCTGTGGCTTTTGCAGTGCGCTCTGCCAATTTTCTTACTTCATCTGCCACCACAGCGAAACCTCTTCCGTGTTCACCTGCTCTGGCGGCTTCTATTGCTGCATTCAGCGCCAGCAGATTAGTCTGGTCAGCAATATCGGAAATAACCTGCAAAATCTCACCTATCTGCTTGGAAGATTCACCAAGCCCTTTTACACTTTCACCGGTATTAATAACTGATTCGGAAAGATTCTGAATACCGGTTACCGTTTCTTCGAGAATCTCACCGCCGGTATTTGCAGATTCCTTTACCGTATTTACTTCACTGGTAACTTCTTCCACATTCTGGGAAATCTCCCTTATTGTTGCACTCATTTCGTGAACAGCTGTTTCCACCTGTGTAACTCTCTCAGCCTGACTTTCCGCACCTGTGCTCATCTGATTACTTGAAGTGGAAAGGGATTCCGCTGAAATGCTTACATCAGATGTGGCAGCATTTACTTCAGAAAGAGCGCTATTCATCTGATCCACCATTTCGTTTACATGAAAAATGATTCTTCCTATTTCATCATTGCTTTTGGCCTGCAGACTGTTGGTCAAATCACCTGCTGCAATTTTTGAAAAGAGCCCTTCCAATTCATTCACCGGATTTACAACATTTTTTTCGAAAATCAGTCTTATAATAACAAGAAGCAGTATCAGTATTACCACAGTTAAAACAAAATAAGCGATCTTAACCTTGTTAACAGCTTTGCCAAAAAGCTCTGAGTTATATGTCCCACCGGCTATAATCCACTCAGTGTCAGGATAGTTGTCATAAGCAACAATTTTAGATTCACCTTTCCACTCGTATTCAACTATTCCGGATTTATTTTTTATCATTTCCTTTGCAAAATCATACTGACCCAGCTTACGGGTTCGCTCATCTGGATGCACGATAACATCACCTTCGTAATCCATTACATAGAAATAGCCGGTTTCACCTATTGTGGTCTTTTTTACCTGTTTTTTAAAGTTTTCAATAAGCTGATTTCTCACCATGTTGGCTTTTTGTAACAGCTCGCTTTCCTGCATTGTCACAACCAGAACCCAGTCCATAAAGGGAATGTACCTGTATGCTGCATATACCGTGGGATTCGACGGATCAGTCACCCTTTCGTAGCTCATAATACCGTTCATTTCCGAGAGAATCTGCTGGATATGTGATTCCTCAGACAAATCCTTTCCCTGAGAAGACTTATGCACAACCAATCGGCCATCCATATCCAGGGCATACGCATACCCTGTTTTACCTACTTTATGTCCCAGTATCGCATTCGACAGCTTCATGGAAATCATGGCTTTATCAGCACCGGCAGCAGCATAAGCTTGCCGAAGTTCCGAAATCTGATTGGCCAGCTCATCAGCATCATTTTCAAGATCAGCCATAGCTTCCTGCTTCAGCTCTTCATACAGATTCCTCGAAGTTTTCTCGGCATTATCAAGCATATTTTTCAGTATCCCGATCTGGGCTTTTAATTGGATAGTCGCTATATTCTTGGCATTGGTTTTTATAGCCTGGGTAACAAAAAAACCTGAGATAACAAAACCTATAACGAGAAAGATAAAAACATAAATAAGAAGTTTTGTCCTAATCTGCATATTTCTAAACATGACTTGCTCCCATCATTGTATTAAAACTAAAAAATTACTTATTTTTTAACAAAGGAAAACCTAATTCCTCTCTGCTTTCCACATATTTTTCCCCACACATTTTGGCAAGCTGTCTGACCCTGGCGATATACCCCGTTCTTTCTGTTACAGAAATGGCATTCCTGGCATCAAGGAGGTTAAATGTGTGACTGCATTTTAAACAATAGTCGTAAGCCGGTAAAACAAGCTTTTTCTCAATTAACTGTTTACACTCATTCTCATACATCTGAAACAATTTAAAAAGCATATCTGTGTCGGCATATTCAAAATTATATCTGGAAAACTCCACCTCATTTCTATGATAAACATCACCGTAAGTAAGATTTTCATTCCAGGCAAGGTCAAAAACGGAGTCCACCTTCTGCAGATACATTGCAATTCTTTCAATTCCATAGGTGATCTCCCCTGAAACCGGTTTTAAATCCATTCCGCCGGCCTGCTGAAAATATGTAAACTGAGTGATTTCCATACCGTCCAGCCAAACTTCCCAACCAAGCCCCCATGCTCCCAAAGTAGGGGATTCCCAGTCATCTTCCACAAATCGGATATCGTGCTCCAGCGGATTTATTCCCAGATATTCCAGACTCTCAAGATATAAATCCTGGATATCCTCAGGAGAAGGTTTCAGTAACACCTGGAACTGATAATAGTGCTGCAAACGATTAGGGTTATCCCCATACCTGCCGTCCGTAGGGCGTCTACTGGGCTCGACATAGGCAGCATTCCACGGTTCAGGCCCCAAACATCTCAGGAATGTGGAGGGATTAAAAGTGCCGGCACCGACTTCTATATCATAAGGTTGATAAATAATGCATCCTTTTTTTGCCCAATATTCCTGTAGTTTAAGTATAACATCCTGAAAATACATAGACGCTCCTTTCAAACATGTAAAATATTATATCAATCTTTCCTTCTTTTGGCTTCAGCCTTTAAAGGCAAAGCGTGCAGTTTGATAAAACCGGTTGCATCAGTCTGGTTATAGGCACCTAAATCATCATCCATAGACACCACAAGTTCGTCATAAAGAGAATATTCAGATTCTCTGGATACAGGAGTAATATTGCCTTTATATAATTCCAGCTTAACTTTACCGGTAACAAACTCCTGGGATTTGTTTACAAGCGCTTTAAGGCACTCAAGTTCATCCGAATACCAGTACCCGGCATAAACCAGCTGGGAAAACCTTGGCATAAGCGAATCTTTCAGGTTTATCACACCACCGCTAAGGGTTAGTGCTTCCAGATCTCTGTGGGCAGCCATAAGTATTGTCCCGCCGGGGGTTTCGTATACTCCCCTTGACTTCATACCCACATATCTGCTCTCCACAATATCTATCCTGCCAATCCCGTTACGGCCTCCGGCCTCGTTAAGTTTTTTTAACATCTCCACAGGCCCCAGAGACTCTCCGTTAAATTTTACCGCCTCGCCTTTATAAAACTCAAGTTCTACAGTTTCAGGCGTATCCGGAGCATCTTCCGGGCTCACACTGAGTTCAAACATTTCTTTCGGCGGTTTTTTAGCCGGATTCTCAAGTATCCCCGCCTCAAAGCTTATATGCATTAAATTTTCATCCGAACTCCATGGTTGTTCAGCTGTTGCTTTCACAGGGATATTATGCTCAGCGGCAAAGTCCATTGCCTCTTTTCTGCCTTTTATCTTATTAAAAAATTCAGGCTCCCGCCATGGGACAATAGCTTTTAATTCCGGAGCCAATGCAGCCGCAGACAGTTCAAACCGCACCTGGTCATTGCCTTTACCTGTAGCCCCATGGGAAATATATTTTGCGCCAACTTTACGGGCAACATCCACCATCCCTTTGGTAATTATCGGACGTGCAAGTGATGTCCCCAAAAGATATCTGCCTTCATATACGGCGTTAAACTTAACGGATGTATATACAAATTCTTTCACAAACTCTTCTTTCAGATCAACAAGATGAAAATCCACTGCACCTGAAGCATAAGCCTTCTTTTCTATAGCATCGTAGTCATCCCTTTGTCCCAAATCAGCCACATATGCCACTACATCATAACCTTTCAACTCAAGCCATTTTAGTATCACAGATGTATCTAATCCACCGGAATAAGCCAGTACAACCTTTTCTCTTTCACCCATAAAAAACCTCCATAATTATTAAAAATAACTAAGAAAAATCTATACCCCAATAGCCATCAACATTCAATATTAAATTAATCTGACATCACCCAAGCTTCACAAAAAAAGGAATATTTTTATTCACATTTTTGGGATAATACTAACAGATTAATTGATAACTTTCCAGAATTTATGCATTTACAATGCTTTAATAGTATCGCAAAAGTAGAAAGGATTGTTTGTAAATTTCACAGTAATATGATAACTTTAATCTGTACAGGAGGAGAGATTTTTGAGCAATAACAGTCTATACCGTCAGATTCCAAAAATGGATGAGTTGCTACATCTGTTTGACCCGCAGCAATACAAAAGGGATATACTGAAATTCTGTATAAACAAAATTTTAGCTACAACAAGGAAAAATATAGCCAGCGGATATATAGGGTATATAGACAAAACTTTGCTGGTTAAGCAGATACAACAGTATTACTCAAGTTTTTTAAAAGGTAGTCTTGAAGAAATAATCAATGCAACAGGCATCGTTATTCATACCAATTTGGGCAGGGCACCGTTACCTCAGAATATATTAACAAACATATCCGAAAAAATAACCGGATACTCAAATCTGGAATATGACCTTAATAAAGGCAGTCGGGGTGACAGATATCATCATTTAAGTGAATATCTGGAGTTTTTGACAGGCGCTGAAAGTGCAGTTATTCTAAATAACAATGCAGCAGCCGTATTCCTTATATTGAATACATTTGCCAAAGAGAAAGAATGTCTTGTATCCCGAGGAGAATTGGTTGAAATAGGGGGAAGCTTCAGAATACCGGAAGTTATGTCCAACAGCGGAGCATTTTTAAAAGAGGTGGGCACGACAAATAAAACAAAGATTTCCGATTACGAAAATGCAGTCAGCGACAAAACAGCAATGATTATGAAGGTTCACAAAAGTAACTATGTAATAAAAGGGTTTACCGAAGAGCCATCACTCTCAGAAATCACCCAAAAAGCAAAACAAATGGGAATATTTTCATACTATGATTTAGGCAGCGGAATCCTTACACAAAGATACAACACTTTTTGTGATGAAAAAGATGTAAAAAAAATTGTGGACAGCGATTTTGACCTTATCAGTTTCAGCGGCGACAAACTTCTGGGCGGTGTACAGGCAGGAATAGTACTGGGCAGGAAACATCTTGTGGACAAACTAAAACAGAACCAACTCATGAGAATGTTGCGCGTAGACAAAATAACCCTTGCAGTATTACAGGAAATACTCAGAATGTATGTTAAAGAAAATGAAGACGACATAACAACAATAAACCTGCTGAATACAAGCAACACAGAACTGGGAAAAAAAGCAGAAGAATTAAAAAAAATAGTTGAGTCAAAAATATCCCAAAGCAAAATCAGTATAGAAATTGAAGATGTAATTACCTACACCGGCGGCGGCAGTTGCCCTATGCAGGATATCCACTCAAAAGCACTTGTGGTAAAGAATATCGGTAAAAATATTTCATCAGTGGAAAACAATTTACGGCAATACAATATTCCCATTATATGCAGAGTTAGTGGAAATAAGCTGTATTTTGATGTCAGGACAATTTTTGAGAAACAGTTTCACGAGCTTGGGGAGGGATTGGTTTGGGCTTTAAGAGTATCATAATAGGAACGGCAGGCCATATTGACCACGGCAAATCAGCTTTGGTAAAAAAACTCACCGGAACTGATCCGGACAGATTCAGAGAAGAGAAACAAAGAGGCATTACTCTTGATTTGGGCTTTGCAAACTATAAGTACAAAGGCCTGAATTTCTCCTATGTGGATGTACCCGGACATGAAAAACTGGTGAGAAATATGATAGCCGGGGCAACAGGAACAGACATGATACTTTTTACCATAGATGCCGGTGAAGGTATCAAGCCGCAGACTGAGGAGCACGCTGAAATAATTTCGTTTCTGAATATAAAGACTATAGTAGTGGCAATCACAAAATCAGACCTTGTGGAAAAAGTCGTCCTTGAAAAACGCAGGAAAGAGATACAAGAGTTTTTCGGAAAATATAACTTCAAAAATATAAAGATTATTAACACAAGTATATTTGACGACCAATCCACAGAGAACCTGAAAGAAACCATTTACCTGGAAAGTCTGAAAATAAAGAAATCTAATATTACAGACAGTTTTCTAATGAGAATCGACAGGGTATTTACACTAAAAGGAGTGGGAACGGTAATCACAGGGACATCCGCTGCAGGCTCAGTGAAAAAAAATGATACAATTGAAATTTTGCCACAGAAAATCCAAGGTAAAATTAAAAGTATACAAATCCATTCCCGGGAAACACAGATTGCAGAAAAAGGTAGCAGAGTAGCCCTAAATCTGGGCGGAATAAAGAAGAGTGAGGTGGAGAGGGGCAATATAGCTGCAGCCCAGGATATTTATAACCCCACCATCAGTTTTTACGCATCGCTCATCATTTTTGATAGTACAGACAGCGAATACCGTCTAAAGCACAACAAAACATACAGTCTGTTCATAGGGACATTTTCAACCCAGGCTAAAATTATTTTTATAAATAAGCAACACCTCAAAAAGAGTGAATCCGGATTCTGCAAAATAATTATGCAGGGAAAATACACTCCACTGTTCAATGAAAAATTTTTTATCAGGAGCCTCAGCCCCCAAAGAACTGTTGCCGGAGGTAGTGTACTTTCAATTTACAGCTTTAATCTAAATAAAAAAGACATATTAAAATACCTGGGGTTATTATCCGAGGAAAACTTTTATGATGCTTTCCAATTGCTGAGCAGAGATTTAGCCAAAATTCACACATTGCCTGCCCTTCCTCAGCTGACATCCATGGAAGAATCAAAAACAGAAGATTTACTGAAAAAATTCTTTCTTTTGGACGGAAACAAAATATGTTCAAAAACTTACATGAGCACGTTAACAAAAGAAGCCAAAGATAAACTGATGGCAGAAAAAAACCTCAATCTGGGAGAGTACACAAACAAACTTGAGCCTTCAGATATCTTTACAGAGTATTTAAAAAACGAAATTATTACCTTTGCAAAAACAAAAGGTTTTACATTTGAAAACAACGCCCTTTTTATAAAAAAGAAAACGGAGCATGAAATTATCGCCGAAAAAATATACACCGCAATGGCAAAGGAAATATCTTTAAGTAACGTATCCAATATTGCCCAAGCATTATCCGTTGATGAAAAAACTGCGAAAAACGCCCTTTTTATCCTACAGAACAATAACAAAATAAAAAAACTTGATGAAAAAAATTACATACGTCAAGATATACTTGATAATTTTATAAATTCAGCTACAGAAAAAGCAAAAAAAGAAGGTTACATAGACATCAGCATGGCAAAAGAAATTATTAACGCGTCACGAAAGATACTCATCCCCCTTCTGGAACAACTGGACAAATCCGGGAAGTTCACAAACATAAACAACAAAAGATATTTTAATGACCGGGGAGGAAAAACTGGCTGATTTGCAAACAGTTAAGCTGTATATCTCATTAAAAACGATTAAAGGTATCTCAGATAATACAATCATAAGCGCAGTAAAAAAATACGGGAATATTGAAAAAGTACTTAACACTCCGGAGAAAGAGCTAAAATCCATTGGATTCAGAAGCAACCAAATTGAATCATTAAAACGTTGGGATATAGATAAAGCGTTTATTGAATCCGAAATGAAAAAGATAAAAAAATACAATATTGATGTAGTACTTTACGAAGAAGAAAGATATCCCGAGCTGTTAAAGGAAATCAACCAACCACCGTCTTACCTGTACACTTACGGTAATACAGAAATTTTGACAAAGCCTTCAATAGCAATTGTCGGAGCCAGAAGATCCAGTGACACAGCCAGGGAATTTACCCAAAAACTTGCGAAAAATCTTGCCGAGGTGGGCTTTAATATTGTAAGCGGATTTGCAGCCGGCATCGATATAAATGCACACCTGGGTGCAGTAAAAAGGGGAACAACCACAGCTGTTTTCGGCAACGGGCTGTTAAAATTATATCCGGGGACAAATAAGCGATACATTAACAAAATAATTAAAAACGGATGTCTGATCTCTGAATTCCCCCTTGAGGAAGAACCCTTGGCAACAAATTTTCCTCGGCGCAACAGAATCATTAGCGGACTTTCACTTGGCGTTGTTGTGGTGGAAGCTTCGGCAAAGAGCGGGTCATTAATAACAGCCAGATATGCCATTCAGGACAATAGGGAAGTTTTCGCCGTGCCCACCTGGCCTGAAAATTTCAACAGTGAAACAAACAAATTAATAAAACAGGGGGCAAAACTCACCGAGAACTATATGGACATTGTTGAGGAGTTTGCTTCATTTGTAAATTTTTCAAAAATGGTTGACAATAAAGACGATGACTATAATATTAATTTTGACTCGAATGAGGAGAAAAATATTTATAACATCCTGAAACTACAGCCGATGTCAATTGACGAAATCTGCATGAAATCCGGTGTAGAAGCATCTGCCGTACTCACTTTACTTTCGGAGATGGAAATAAAAGGCATTATCCGCAATGAGGTGGACGGAAAATATTCCATAAGGAGGAATTAAAATGGAAAAAATAGTTATAGCACTGAATCTTATTATTGATTATATAGATACAGATGAAATAGTGAGCGAAAAAGACATAACTGATTATCTTCAAAATACCGGTTTTGATGATTATGAGATAAGACAGACATTATCTATATTGAATTTCGGTGTTTACGAAAATCCTGAAGCAATCAGATTTTTCACTGCTCCTGAGAGAAACAAAATTAGTGAAAAGGCCATACAATACCTTCAAAAGCTGAATCTGGCGGGTATGCTTGATTTTGTTACACTTGAAGACATTATAGACAAATCAATGGACACTGCTGATCAAAAGGTTGATGTGGAAAACATTAAGCAAATAACACTGTATACTCTTCTTGAAAAAAAATCATACATTTTAAAAAACGATTATGAGTTCCAAGAGGAAGATTATTATATCCAGTAGTAAGATTATTCTGCCTGAAAACAAAGATTTGTTCTTTTCTTTTGTTTTTCACAAAACCACCAAAATTACAAATTTAATCCTGGAGGGAGTTCATGCCCGAAACTTCTGGTGCGAAAAAAAATATTGTTATTGTTGAGTCACCCGCCAAAGCCAAAACAATACAGCGATATCTCGGCAAAAATTTCAAAGTTATGGCCAGCGTCGGTCATGTGCGGGATTTGCCTAAAAATGAAATCGGAGTGGATATAGAAAACAACTTCAAACCCAAATACAAAACTATTAAAGGTAAAAAAAAGATTATAGACGCTTTAAAACAGGAAACAAAAAATGCAGACAAAATTTATCTGGCGACAGACCCTGACCGCGAAGGTGAGGCGATAGCCTGGCATATTGCCGAAGCTTTGAAAGTAAAGGATAGTGATACATACCGTGTTCAGTTTAATGAGATTACAAAGCATGGAGTAAAAACAGGTATAGAAAAGCCTGGCAAAATCAACATGAACAGGGTTAATGCACAGCAGTCCCGGCGTATTCTGGACAGACTTGTGGGATATATGGTGAGTCCACTGCTGTGGAAACCACTCAAATACGGGCTTTCCGCCGGCCGCGTACAGTCGGTGGCCCTCAGATTGATATGTGAAAGAGAAAATGAAATCGAACGTTTCGTTCCTAAAGAATACTGGACAATTGACGGTTTTTTTAGCAAACCTGAAATGCAGGATAAAGACAATTCTGTAATAAAAGCACGTCTCGAAAAGAAAAACGGTAAAAAAATAAACATAAAAGATGAAAATCAAACCCGTGAAATCCTTAAGTATCTAAAAAACAATAAAGCCACTGTTTCTGATGTCACCAAGAAAGAGCTGAAACAAACGCCGGCTTTACCTTTTATAACTTCAACCCTCCAGCAGGATGCCAACAGAAAACTCGGTTTCACCGCAAAAAAAACGATGATGCTGGCCCAACAGCTGTACGAAGGTATTAGCCTCGGCAAAGAAGGCCCAGTTGGTTTGATAACCTATATGAGAACTGACTCCACAAGGGTTTCAGAGGAATCCGTTAAGCAGGCTAAAGATTTTATCAGGAAAAATTTTGGAGAGAAATTTCTGGGGGGCAGCCGGAATAAATCCCGAAAGAAGAATAGTAATGTTCAGGACGCGCATGAAGCAATCCGACCCACCAATGTGGAAAAATCACCTGATAATATCAAAAATTTTCTTAATAATGACCAGTATAAGCTGTACAAACTCATTTGGGACAGATTTGTGGCCAGTCAAATGGCTCCGGCTGTTTTTGATCAAAGTACCATAACTATATCCGTCGGTGAATATGATTTTGTAACTAAAGGAAAAATTTTGAAATTCCCCGGGTTCATGAAACTGTATGTGGAGTCTAAAGATGAAAACAGCAACGATGAGGATTCCGTAATTTATGATGTGGAAAAAGGGGAAAACCTTAACACAGTCAAATATGAAGAGAAACAGCACTTTACCACCCCTCCGCCGAGATACACGGAAGCAAGGTTAGTAAAAACACTTGAACAAAAAGGTATCGGAAGACCCAGCACATATGCCTCCATTATATCCACTATAATGGACCGTAATTACGTCATACTTGAAGAAAAAAAATTCAAACCCACCGAGCTGGGGCGTATTGTAAACCAACTCCTTATAACAAATTTTACTAACCTTTTTAACGTGGAATTTACTGCAGAGATGGAAAAGGAACTGGATCAGGTGGAATCCGGCTCTAAGGAATGGGTAGATATTTTGGATGAATTTTACAGGAATTTCCGAAAAGAGCTGGAAAAGGCAGAAAACAAATTTGAAGCAGATCTGAAAATAGGAGAAAAATGCCCTGACTGCGGCAATGACCTTATAATAAAACATGGGCGCAACGGCTCATTTGTAGCATGTTTGGGGTATCCTGAGTGCAGATTTTCCAGTAACTTTGAAAGGGATGAGAATGGTAAAATAGTCTTGAATGATAGAGATAACGCATCGGCAACAGGAATAAAGTGCGAAAAATGCGGATCAGAAATGGTTATAAAACGCAGCAGATATGGTGAAATATTGGCCTGTTCCGGTTATCCAGAATGTAAAAATATAAAAAATTTCATAAAACTTTCAGACGGAGGTCTCCGCGTCATAGAAGCAGGGGAAAAACTGGGTGACAAATGCCCCCGTTGCAGTGCGGATTTGGTTGTGAAAAGCGGAAAAAACGGAATATTTGCCGCCTGTAGCGCCTATCCCAAATGCAGCTACACCGCTAATATAAAAATAGATGAAGAGGGCAATCTCCAGCCTATAATTCTGAAAGCAGATAAGGTTAAGTGTGAAAAATGCGGTGCCGAAATGGTCTTAAAAAGAAGCAGGAGAGGCTCTTTTTTTGCCTGTCCCAATTACCCTGATTGTAAAAATACCAAAGCCGCTGTTACTACAGATGACGGCAGGGTTATTGTAAAAAAATCCAAAAAAGAGACATCGGAAAAAGTATGAATAAAACCAAAACACCAGTAACAATTATCGGAGGGGGCCTGGCAGGAACTGAAGCAGCATACCAGCTGGCAAACGCCGGCTTTCAGGTAACACTCTATGAAATGCGCCCCCTAAAAATGACCCCGGCTCACAAATCTTCATTTTTATCTGAGCTTGTTTGTTCCAACTCCCTGAAATCCGAATCACTAAACACAGCAAGCGGTCTTTTAAAACAGGAGCTTAAATACCTGCACAGTATCGTTATTCAAACTGCAGAAAAAAACAGAGTCCCCGCCGGGAACTCCCTGGCTGTGGACAGAGAAAAATTTGCAGAAGAACTTACAAGAATCATAACAAACCACGACAATATAAACATTATACGAAAGGAAATGACAGATATCCCTTCAAATCGCCCCCTTGTCATAGCCACCGGTCCACTTACTTCGGATACATTTTCTGAAGCAATAAAACAATTGACCCCCGGAGGGCTATTTTTTTACGATGCTATTGCACCTGTTGTCAGCGCCGATTCGATAGATTTTAACCACTGTTTTTTTAAAAGCAGATACGATAAAGGACCGCCGGACTTTCTTAACTGTCCCTTAAGTGAAGAGAAATTTAAAATATTTTACAATGAGCTCATGAAAGCCGAAAAAGTGGAACTAAAAGACTTTGAAGACAAATCAGTTTTCGAAGCATGTATGCCCATAGAAGAAATGGCGGAAAGAGGTGAAAAAACACTCACGTTCGGCCCTTTAAAACCTGTGGGACTGCAACATCCGGAAACAGGCAGAAAATATTATGCAGTATTGCAGCTGAGAAAGGAAAACAGGGAAGGCACGGCATATAATCTGGTGGGATGTCAGACAAAAATGAAAATACCCGAACAAAAACGGGTTTTCCGATTGATTCCGGCACTCAGAAATGCAGAGTTTCTCAAATACGGTACCATACACAGGAACACATATATAAATTCACCAAAATATTTAGATACCAATTACAAATTGAAAGAAAAATATATATATTTTGCAGGACAGATTACCGGTGTTGAAGGCTACATTGAATCCGTAGCCAGCGGTATAACAGTTGCCCTGGATATAATACACAGATATTACACTGAAAAATCTTTGACATTACCCAAAACAACAGCTCTTTTTGCACTACAGAATTATACAAAAAATTACGGAGAAGAATTTGTCCCCTCTAATTTTCATTTCGGACTGCTGCCTCGTCTTGACAAAAAAATAAAAGACAAGAAAATAAAAAAAGAATATATGAGCAAAAGAGCGCTGAGTGATCTGGAGAAATTTATTAAAGAACTGCCATGGAACTGAGCAGAGCCACCGACAAATTTCTTGATTTTCTGCTGAATGAAAAAAATTTTAGTAAACATACCCTGAGTGCATACAGCAGGGACATAAATGATTTCATCGAATACCTCGATGAAGAAGATATACAGGTGGAAGATATAGACTTTTTTCTTTTAAGAGGTTTTGTGGCCGCCTGTTATGAAAAGGGACTATCGTCATCCACCATTGAAAGAAAAATTTCCACGTTAAAATCATTCTACAAATTTTTGGTTATGCGCAAAATAATTGAAAATAATACGGCAAAACCGCTGAAATTTCCAAAAAAAGAACAGAAGTCATTTAATGTATTTAATATCGATGATCTTCTTAATCTGCTGGAAGCTCCGGATAAAAGCACCCCTTCGGGTTTAAGGGATTGTCTTATACTGGAACTGATGTATGCAACAGGTGTAAGAGTTTCAGAACTTGCGGCAACAGAACTTACCGATATAGATTTCAGCGGCAGACGTCTCAGAGTTATGGGAAAAGGGAAAAAAGAGCGTATAATTCCATTGTCCGATTTCCATATAGATTTGATACAAAAGTACAGTGCGGTAAAAAACAAAATACCCAAAAACAGGGATATTCAGACGAATAAACTACTCATCAACAAGCTGGGGACAGCACTGACAGACAGAAGCATCAGGCGGATTGTGGACAAATATCTTAAAATCTGCGGACTGCCCGCCACGTTCAGCCCCCATGATTTCAGACACTCCTTTGCCACACATATGCTGGAAAACGGTGCCGATTTACGAACAATACAGGAATTACTTGGTCACAGCAGCCTGTCAACAACACAAAAATATACCCATATGAATCTTTCGGAAATATTAAAGATATACGACAAAACACATCCCAAATCAAAGTAAACACATACTGACGTCACACTATTTTCGCTACAAGAATATTTTTATATAAAGAGCAATAAGTACCCCACCTAACCGAGCACTTAAATTTTAAGTGCTCGGAACTTAACTCCCCTCATATCAAAGAGTTAGGAGGGGCTGGGGGTGGTAAAATTTGTAATGGTTCAATTATTCAAAGCTCTTATATAAGTATTTTGAGGTGGAGCCAGAAACGCATACTGTTTACTCAAAATATATATAATATTCCGAAGGTTCTGAAACCTCACCTATAATGCAGGTATCATCATAACCGGCATCTTTCAGATGTTTTACCAAATCATCCGCATAAAAACGGCTGACACCCATGAGTAATCCGCCGGAAGTTTGCGGATCAAACATCAGAATCTCCTTGCTTTTATCACTGTTGAGATATTTATAATGATTATTCAAAAACTGTTTATTATTATATGCTCCGGCAGGGACAACCCCCATTTCGGCATATTTTAGCGCACCATCCATAAGGGGTATTCCATCCGTGAAAAATTTCAGGCTGCATCCGGAAAATTTAGCCATCTCAAAAGAGTGCCCCCCAAGCCCGTATCCTGTAACATCAGTACAGGCAGAAACAGAATATTTTTTCATAATCTCCGATGCTTTCCTGTTGGACTGCATCATAACCTTGCTGACGCGGAAAATCTCCTCATCTGTAGCCAGCTCACCCTTTAAAGCTGTTGTCATAATGCCTATTCCGAGAGGCTTTGTATAAACCAAAACATCCCCGGATTGCAGGGTACTATTTTTGTATATCCTTCCATCACGGATAATACCAGTAACGGAAAGTCCGAATTTTACCTCATTATCAGCAACAGTGTGACCACCAAGCAAAACACACTCAGTATCCCTCAGCTCATCACAGGCACCCTGCATTATTGTGTGAATAATATTTTCTTCGATATCGCAATTATACATTAACAGCGTCATAGCGGTTAACGGTTCGGCACCCATTGCATAAAGATCGCTGAGAGCATTTACAGCAGCTACCCTTCCGAAACTGTATGGCTCATCAAGCACAGGTGTAATAACATCAATACTCTGCAGAAGATAAACATCTTCTGCAATTTTATACGCACCAGCATCATCGCTGGTTTCAAAACCAACCAGTAAATCAGCATTTTTATATACCTTCAGCCCATCAAGTGTTTTCTGCAGGTCTTCCAGACCTATTTTAGCCGCTCAGCCTGCAGCTTTTGCCAGATGTGTCAACTTTATCATAACTACAACCTTATAACTTTGTCTGCACTAAACAGCTTTTGCATTATCGTATAGGCATTGGTAATCTCACCAACCTGTAAACTGTCCGTCAGATTAAAATGCTCAAGACATGTCCCGCAACTGAGAATCTCGCCCTCTTTCAATTCCTTCAAAAATTTAACTGTATTTTCGTTGGTTGTGGTCAGGAATACACCGGTATTAACAAAAATAATGGATGCAGGATATTCATCCATGTTTTTTATATTTCCGATGAAACTGTCCATAAGCTTTTTTCCCAAATCACAGTCACCGTTGCCTATGCCTTCACTACCGACATACAAAACAATTTTGCTACTGTTGTTCTCTTTTTTTGGTACAGTTTCTTCTTTTGGAATATTACCAACATTACCCTTTTCAAACTCTATGGTAAATTCCCCATTTTCCAGGGTAACCTCAGCCTCAAGCCCCTGACTTTTCAGGAATTTCAGAACATTCTCTTTGGAAATTTCCGAATCAACAATCACCGTAATAGCTCCACTGTCAGCAGATTCCAAGGCTTTTTTTGTCATTATAACGGGCGTAGGACAGGGCTTCCCGCGTGCATCTACTTTCATCAGAACTCCTTTTTTATGATGAAAATTTTAAAAAATACTAACTTTAAACATTTCTCGAGTAGTATACTGCTTCTTGTTTACTGCCATACAACCTTTAACTACTTAAATAACCATATCAAATTTTATTTATTCAGATCCTTACAACCTTTGTATATAAGCTCAAACAGATCCTCGATCTCTTCAACATCAAGACAGGAAAAAGCTATCCTGAGATCCGTCTTATTGACAGAAATTGTACCTACTCCGTATTTATCCAATAAGTGTATTCTTAATTTTTCAGCGTCAACATTTTTAAGCTCAAGGCACATAAAGTATCCGGAATTAAACGGATAATAGACAAATTCGTCATCATATTTGCCACTGTTCAGGACTTCTTTCACTTTCAGTGCCCTTTTTTGCATTACATCATATTTTTTCTGCTTATCACTATAAAAGTTGGGATGATCCAAGGCTCTCAGAACAAAAGTCTGAGAAGGATGGGGACAGTTGGAAATAGTTGCCCTTATAATCCCTCCAACTTTCTTTTCCAAAGCTGTAAAAGTATCCGGGGTATTTTCAGAGGATGTTGAACCGAAGGTAATAAAACCCACTCTGAATCCCCATACATATTCTTCCTTTGTCGCTCCGTCAAGCTTAATGGGAAGAAGATTACTGCTTCTGCCGTTTAGATATCCAAAAATAGACTCTTTCAAAGTATCCTCGTAAAAAAGTCCGAAATATGCATCATCGGTAACAGCAACCACTTTAATACCACTGTCTGCAATTTTCACCAAACCGTCAGCAATCTCCTCAGCTTCCTTAACAGTCGGCATATAGCCAGCAGGGTTATTGGGAAAATTAAGCAGAACAATAACCTTCTTGTTAATCTTGCCACAGTCTTTCACCTTTTCCAGAAAAGCATCAACGTTAAAACCACCTTCAGGGGTAAAAGTATTATATGTACTTATTTCCGCTCCTCTGCGTACAGTATATGTGAGTCTGTAATTGCCCCAGTATTTGTCAGGCAACACCAAATAGTCACCTTGATTAACAAACAAATCGGCAACAATACTCAGTCCATGAGTCAAAGCATTGGTTACGACAGGGTTACTTACATACCCACCCTGCATTTTCGGATTTTCCTTAAACATTTTTTCCTTCCATTTGGCTCTTAGTTCAGGTTTCCCTGTCGCAGGAGCATACGGGAAAATGTCTGCAGGATCAAATTCTTTCAAAGGCTCATACATACAGTCAAGATACATCGGCCCATTGTTTTCAGTAGCTATACCTATTGTGGCATTGTATTTTTTCGCTTTTTCCTTGGCTTCCGCCGATTGGGTTAAAATCCCTTTCGGGAAAAAGATATTTTTGCCCAAATCAGACAACATTTCAACAACAACAGGGTTTTCACCTGCAATCATTTCATTCAATTCCAGTGCTAAAGGGTTCATATAAACCTCCTGATTATAAAAACTATACCATAATATAAACTATATTTTAACATATGTAAACTGCCTGTTTCAAACAAAATGGCATCCGGTTCACCCCAAAATTTTTGAATCGTTGACTTAAAAAAGCGATTGTTATAACCTAAATCGATGAACACAATCATAATGCTTATTGCTACAGGCTTGGGGGTGGGTTTTTTAAGTGCAATGCTGGGTATCGGTGGAGGATCACTTATCATTCCCGTTATGGTACTTGTCTTCGGTTATTCCATACATACAGCAATTGCAACAAGTCTTATCGTTATAGTATCAACAAGTAATAGCGCAGCCTCTGTAAATACACTAAAAAATCTTGTAAATATCAGACTGGCTCTGTTCCTGGAAATGATTACGGCCACCGGTGCCGTTTGCGGAGGTTTGATAAGCACGAATCTGCCAGAAAAGCAGCTTACGCTTGCTTTCTCAATTTTTCTCATCATAGTTGCAATACTTTATTTTAAAGGGGTAACACATAAAGATATTGTGAATGCGCAAGCCTCTGATAGTAAAGGTGTTTTTGAAGAAAAATATTTCGACGGCAGTTTAAACAAAAATATTACATACAGAGCCAAAAATATAATCCCCACCACAATTATTTCCGGTTTTGCCGGAATTATATCCGGTTCTATGGGTATTGGAGGGGGAATTTTCAAGGTACCTGCAATGAATGCCATCTCAAAAATACCTATGAAAATATCAACGGCAACAAGTAACTTTATGATCGGTCTTACCGCCTCTGCCGGAGCTTTAATCTATTTTAAATCTGGCTATGTAGAACCGGTGGTATCCGGCATGATGGTAATAGGCGTTATACTGGGTTCTAATATCGCGGCAAGATTCTTTAACAAACTGCAGGATTCCACAATAAAAAACATTTTTCTTATATTTATTATCTTTGTAGCAATTCAGATGTTCATGAAGGCGGTAAACTGAATATGGACAGGCATTTGAACCTAAATATTTCAAGACTACTCACATGGGGAACACTGTTGAGTCTGTTGTTTATTACTCTTTCTGTTGTGGAATTATTTATTACAGGGACACATATTACAACATATGAAGAACTTAACATTCTTCAACTTTTAAAAGGACTTGTTTCTTTCAATCCAACGGACACACTTTATTTCGCACTGCTGGTAATTATATTCACACCGATTGCAAATCTTTTCTATGTTTTTCTGTACTTTATATTTTCAAAAAATTTTATATCCGCTGTTTGTGCTTTGACAACTCTACTTATATTAGCTTCAGCGTTAATACTTGGACTCGCTGTATGAAACTTTTCGAAGCTTTTACATCATGAGACCTTTTATAGTTGTACGAAGGTCTTTCCCATTCAAGGGGAGTTCAGGGTCTAGTAACCTATTAATAATACGAGATATCACCTCGACCGAAGCTGAAAAACCTCTTATTAGTCAAAATTGATCACTACCATAGTGATATCGTCCGTCTGATTTTTACTACCTCTGAATTCTATTAAGGTGTCGAGAATATAGGATTTCAGTTCTGCAGGGTCTCTGAAAAGTACACCACACAAAGTACTTTTCAGATTTTCAATTCCAAAAAACTCCCCTTCCGTATTTTGGGTTTCCGTTAGGCCGTCGGTATACACAAGCAGCGATTCATCCCCGTGAATGTCTATGGTAAACTCTGAAAAATTATACTCTTCAAATATACCCATAAGCGGATCCCCGCCGGTGAGTTCCCTGCTACCGCCGGTTCTGTCACATATAATAGGCGGATTTTGGCCGGCATTTGCATAGACAATCTTTTTATTATTCACATCCACCCTCATATATATCAGTGTAATAATAAACTCCAGCTTGGACAAATCGGGGTACATACCGCTGTTTACATACGTAAGGATGTCCTTGGGTGACAAACCCCTTCTGCTTTGCACAATACTTTTGATAAGGCTTCTCACCTCGGACATGACCAGGGCAGAAGCTACATTATGCCCCGAAACATCGGCGACAACCACATCAAAACCGTTCTCGTTAACGTTAAAAAAATCGAAATAGTCACCGCCCACAAATTCAGAAGGGATACAGACAGCATCAACGGCAAGTCCTTTTACTTCAGGATACTTTTCGGGTAACAGGGAATTTTGTATATCTTTAGCAATCTGCAGCTCTTTGGAAATTTCCCTCATTTTAATTAACTGTTCCGTCTGAAGACTGTTATCGATAAGAAATCCAATCTGGTTGGCAACACTTTGTAAAAGATCCAAAAACTCATCTGTGAACAGACCTTTGTAGCTCTTTGTGAAAAAAGATAAAATCCCATGCAGTTTCTCACCGATTACAATCGGCGTATGGCAAAAAGCCACAATTCCGTGCTTTTTCAGTTCTGATGAAAACTGATTAAGTTCTATATGGTCAATATCGTTAACAGCGAACTGCTTTCTCAGTTTAACAGCTCTTCCTATATATGAATGCTCTGGCTCAAGACTTCTGTAACTGGTCACAAGCCCCCCAGTTTTATCACCCACATGGGAAACCACAACAAGTCTGTTCTCTTCCACTTTTCTAAAAACCACCAAATCCAATTTAAAAGTTTCTTTGATTAGTAACAGCGCTTTATGTATTTTTGAATTCAAATCACCTACACTGGAGAAAACTTTTGAAACATCCAGCAAAAGATTAAGCTCTGATAGCCTTTTTATAAGGGTTTCCCTTGATTCAGTAACACTCAGGGAAACCAAATCTTTAAATACATCCATTACTTTCTGTTCTTTTGTCCCGGCCATGTCCAAATACGAATTAATAATAAGCCTGGCTGCTCCAGGCCCCACTGCCTCAGAAAGTTGTTTTTCCGTAATGTTTTTCAATTCGGAAATATCAAATGCATTCAGCTCCTCTTTGGTTTTACCTGCAAGCTCAAGATATTCATTAATTTTCAATTCGGCGTACTTGTCCCCGAAAAAATCTTTGAGAATATTCTGCATATCATCAACGCCAAACCCCGAAATAACAGCTTTAGAACGGATAAATTTTTCAAGTTTAAGCGCCTCTACACAGCTTTCGGCAGTTTCCTGTTCAAGCTCAGTCTGGTCAGTAAAAATAGATACCCCGAAAAAGAATATCAAATTAAAAAGCAAGCTCCAAAAAAGCGAATGGGACCACATATCCAGTCCGGATAAGCCGAACAATGCTAAAGGATTCAGCAGATAAATCCCGAACAATCCTTCGGAAATAACGGATTCAGATATAATACCTGCTTCCGCCATAAAAGGAATTATTAACGTATAAAACCAGAGGCAAAAGCCTGCTATTAAACCGGCCACAGCCCCTCTGGCATTAACGGTTTTAAAAAAGATACCGCATATTATTATGGGCGCAAGCTGGGTAACTGCGGCAAACGATGTAAGCCCAATACTCACCAGTGAAAAGGAACTTCCAATGAAATAGAAATAGAAATATCCCATAAGAATAATTACAATAATCATGAGTCTTTTCAGATGAACAAGTACACTACCGATTTTTCGCTTAACCAATATTTTTACAAAAAACGGTACAAGCAAATTGTTAACAAAAACCGTCCCCAAGCTGACGGAAGAAACTATAATCATTCCGGTACTGGCGGCTATCCCTCCCAGGTAAACAAAAGCAGCCCAGAAAAGCTCCTTTTTTTCTAAAAATATAGTTAAAAAATAATAATCAGGTTTGCCACCGGCTTCAAAAAGTATAATACCTGCAAAAGCCACAGGGATAACAAACAAGCTTATCAGAAACATATAAAGCGGAAACATGTACATGGATTTTGCAATATGTTTTTCATCCATATTTTCCACAACTGTCATATGAAACTGTCTGGGCAAAAACATTACAGCCATCATGCTCATCAAAAGCATAGCCATCCATTCGGACGGAGAACTGGCCGTCGCCTGTATAGTGGAAAGAGTGTAATATTTTTTCTGAACATCAACACTGGCACTGTTTGCAGCCTGATACAAAATATCTGACACACCGTTAAATAAAAAATAAGTAATAAAAAAGCCCGCCAGTAAGAATGTTACAAGTTTAAAAATAGACTCAAAAGCAATAACCCCCACAAGAGCCGGATGTTTCCTTTTGTCACCAAAATGCCTGGTGCCGAAAATAGCTGAAAAAACGGCAATAAACAGTGAAATATAAAATGACTCATCAAAAACAATACTTGAATTATTAATCATTTCATGCCCAAGCATAATGTGGATAGTATCACTCATGGATTTCAGCTGAAGGGAGATGTAGGGGATAATTCCCAAAAGACAAAAAATAGCTGCAACAATACCTACAATATTTGATTTGCCATATCTGAAACTGATAAAATCCACCAAGGATGTAATACTGTGTTCTTCGGATATTCTTACTATTTTACGGAGCAAAAACCACCAGGTGAAAATCACAAGTGTAGGCCCCAGATATATCGCTATAAACTCAATCCCGTGAGATGAAAATCTCCCTATTGAGCCATAGTAAGTCCAGCTTGTGCAGTAAACTGCCAGAGTTAACGTGTAAACATAGGAATTGTTCAGAAAACCGGGAAATGATTTGTATATTTTCTCAGAATAATAAGCTATAATGAACAGTAAAAACAAATAGCAAAATGTAATAAGAAACAGTATTACAGTGCTAATCATCGTTTACATCTATCTTTTTAACAAAAATATAAACTACAAAAATGGAAAACAACCAGCCAACCACAAGATACCAGTAAATCAATGGGATGTTATAAATCATCCGGAATTTATCAAAAATAAGCATGAATGGAAAGTTTATCATAATAAAACCCACAAAGAAAAACAGTAACCATAAATACAAAACTTTCTTCATAATAAAAAATATACCACTTTTATCCTCAATTTCAAAGGAATTTTATATGGACAACAGACTTCACTTAATTTAACATCTATATACAATAAAAATAGTGGCTTTTCTACTTTTGCCATTAAAAGCACAGAGTAATTTCACGTCCCAAAGGTGAGTTTAGCGCTAATAATTTACAAAATAACAGACATAAAATTAAACTTCGAAACATTCCACTATACAAATATGAAAGAGGTGAAATATGCAAACCAACCAGGAAAAAGAAAAATCACTGAAATCAATAGTAAATACTGTATATATCTTACAAACGCTCTCTTTCGCCATAGGTCTTACCTTAATAATAGGTGCAATAATCAACTATGTAAAACGTGATGATGCCAGAGACACTTGGTTGTACTCCCACTTTAACTGGCAGATCAGAACATTTTGGTTCACTTTGCTATGGCTTATTGTGGGGGGACTATTAATAAATACAGGATTAGGTATTTTCATACTCATGGCTGTAAGTATATGGCTGGCCTACCGGATAGTCAAAGGATGGCTCAAATATTTTCAACGGGAAGAAGTAAAATAATTACTTTGGTGGCTTATCAGTTATTGTTCAGTTTTCTGGACCTCATGGTTTGCCTTTTCTGGAAAGGCAATATGGATTTTCGCAGTCGTATCGACTTAGGGGTTATTTCCACCATTTCATCCTCTGCAATAAAATGAATGGCTTGCTCCAGAGTCATTTGCGGCACAGGTTTCAACAGTATATTATCATCTTTACCGGCTGCTCTTATATTTGTCAGTTTTTTCTCTTTACAGGCGTTAACATCGATATCCCCGGTTTTATTGTACTCACCGATAATCATCCCTTCATAGATTTCTGCCCCCGGAGTAATAAAAAGCCTTCCCCTCGGCTCCAAATGATACAGAGCGTAAGCTACAGCTTTGCCTGATCTATCCGCCACAATAGAGCCTGTAAAACGTGAGGGAATATCACCCTTATACTTCTCATAACCGTACAAATATGAATTAAGAATACCTGTGCCCTTGGTATCAGACAGAAATTCATCCCTGTAACCGATTAACCCCCTTGAGGGCACATGAAATTCAATCCTTACTCTTCCGCTGTTACGGTTAATCAGGTTTATCATTTTGCCTTTCCTGACGGCCATTTTTTCCGTTACCACCCCCACAAACGATTCATCACAATCCACAAAAAGATGCTCAATCGGCTCTTTTATTTCATCATTTTCTTTTTTTACAATGACTTCCGGTCTACCAACGGAAAGCTCAAATCCTTCTCTCCTCATTGTTTCAATAAGTATTGCAAGTTGAAATTCCCCTCTTCCCTTTACCAAAAAAGCATCTTTTTCGTCAGTATCCTCTAATTTTAGGGCAACATTTCTCAAGGTTTCCCTGTGTAAACGTTCGTATATTTTACTTGCCTGAACAATTTTCCCCTCTCTGCCAGCCAAAGGAGAAGTGTTTGCACTGAATTTCATGGAAACAGTAGGCTCATCTACATAAATCCTTTTAAGGGGTTCGGGATTATCTTTTTTACATATAGTATCCCCTATTTTTACATTATCTATCCCTGAAATGACCACAATATCACCTTTCTCAGCCATATCTGTTTCCACCAAAGACAGTCCTTCATAGCTCTGCAGTTTTGAAACTTTCAGGGAGCTCACTTCCTTTTCAGCTCCAATACACACAAGAGAGTCATTGTACCTTACACTGCCGTTAAATATCTTGCCTATGGCAAGCCTGCCGAGATAATCCGAATATCCTAAATCTGAAACCAACATTTGGAATTTATCTTCACTGTTGTACTCCGGAGGCGGCATCTCTTCCACAATTTTGTCCAAAAGAATACCCATATCGCCGTCTGGATCATTCATATTTTCCTTAACAATTCCGTCTCGACCGACAGCATAAAGCAATGGGAACTCTATCTGCTCATCATCTGCATCCAGATCAAACAACAATTCGTAAATTTCATCCAAAACCTCGCTCACCCGTGCATCTTTTCTGTCAATTTTATTAACGATTACCATCATTTTGAGTTTTCCACTCAATGCTTTCTGCAAAACAAAGCGGGTTTGCGGCAGGGGCCCTTCCGAAGCGTCCACCAAAAGCACTGCACCATCAGCCATAGAAAGTGCCCGTTCAACCTCACCACCGAAATCGGCATGTCCCGGCGTATCAATAATATTTATTTTTACATCCTTCCATCTTACTGAACAGTTCTTTGCTGCAATAGTAATACCACGCTCCTTTTCCAAATCCATATTGTCCATGAGTCTCTCCTGGACTTCCTGATCTTTCCTGAAGAGACCACTGTGCTTGAACATACTGTCAACCAACGATGTTTTCCCATGATCGACATGTGCTATTATTGCTATATTCCTTATTTTTTCATTATACATAAAGCTTCTCCTAATATTCAAATCTTATAATGATACTGCATGAAATCACTTAAGGGAACCGAAAAAATATCACGCATATGATTATATGGGTTCACAAAAGACAAATTATAACAAAACAGAGTAAGTCTTCTGTCTTCTGTTTTTTGGTTATATAAAAAATCCTGCAAAAGCGGGTGCCCCAAAGACTTTAAATGAACCCTTATTTGATGGGTTCTTCCGGAATACATTTCAGCCTCAACTAAGCTTTTATCTTTTTTATAACTAACCGGATAAAATGAAGTAATGGCCTTTTTACCACTTTTAAAGTTTACTTTGTACCTACCTTTTTGGGGACGTCCTGACAGAGGAAGCATACATGTGACAGCTGCCGGAAAAATTCCGGAAGTCAGACAGCAATATCGTTTATAAACAAGTCCACTGCTAAACTGGGCATTAAGTTCCCTATGAGATTGTTTATTTTTTGCAAAAACAACAAGCCCACCTGTACCTTTATCCAGTCTGTGTACAGTATAAATATCCCCATAAATTTTTCTCAGTTCATTTTTCAGACAGGTTCCACCATTGCTGTTTCTTTCTTCAATAACCGCTAAACCGTGATCCTTGTTCGCCACCACAATAGCATTGTCTTCATAAACTGTTTCAAAAAACGGATTCGAAGTCATAAATGTAAACTCTGTGTATGGATCCCGGCTTTACCTCTCCCTTTTTATCAGCATCAATAACAAGAAATCCGTTGGAAACAGCCAAAGAAGAAATCATATGTGAATCCTGTGAATCATAAGGTACAGCATAAAAATTGTTGTTGTCATATAAAATATTCACCCTGTTGAAATGTACCCTGTTATTTCTTTTTTTAAATGAACCTCTTAGCTCAGCATTTATATATTTGTTATGATATTTGTTACAACCAGTCATCTTTCGTAAAGCCGGCTGTATGTAAAAATATGTACAGAAAGCAGAGCTTACAGGGTTACCGGGGAGTGAGAATATCAGCGTATCATCTCTTTTTCCGAATGAAAAAGGCTTGCCCGGTTTCTGATTAACAGTTGTAAACAGCCAGTTTATTCCCATGATCGAAGCGGCATTGGTCATAACATCATAGTCACCAAAGGAAATCCCGGCAGAAGTTATCACGATATCATAATTATCAAGCCCTGAAAACATGTTTGCCAAATCTTCAACATTATCTTTTGCTATGCCTATATATTCAGCATATATTCCCATAGATTCAAGGGTGGATTTTACAAAAACACTGTTGGAGTCTATTATCTTTTCTTCAGAACAACCACCGGAAGGATATTCCAGCTCATCTCCTGTAGCTATTATAGCAACCCTTGGTTTTTTATACACGCAAACCATTGATGTGCCAGTCGAAACAAGCCTCGCCTGCCGGTAAGCATTTAATTTAAACCCCGACATATCAATAAAATCCCCCTTATTTATATCTTCACCTTTTTTTCTTATATTGGCTCCTTTTTTCTTTTCATTAACGATTTTTACCTTTTTGTCTCCCTCTTCTTCTGTTGATTCAAATTCAACAACTGTATCAGCCCCTTCAGGTACAAAAGCTCCGGTCATGATTCTGTAACATTCCCCTTTTTCAACGTTGAGTGAATCGATATTGTCACCGGCTTTTATAACCCCTTTGACTTTCAATGTAACGGGTACAGATTTAATATCTTCATGCTTCAGCGCATAGCCATCCATAGCCGAATTGTCTTTGGGAGGAAGGCTTCTGCCGGATTGAACTTTTTTTGCAACAACCCTGTTTAACGCATTAAAAATGCTTACCATCTCTGTTCCTGTTTTTTCTGATTCTTCACAAATAATCTTAAGAGCATCAAACGGATCTATCATTTTCACCTTTCACCACCTTTGCACAATCTTAATATTTAAATTTATTGTTGGCAAAAAAAATTGCATTTTGCAAGCAAATTAATTTATTGTTGGCAAAAAATGTATAACATTTTCTCCGCTCCCCACACTTACGAAGTGTGGGTTATGGTCTATTCTATAATATTCTTTATTATTAGTTAATTATAAGATTGATAGTTTGGAAAATATACCTACACTTAAGAAGTGTGGGTTGGGGTATAAAACATAAAAATAATTCAAATACTATTCAGTAAATATTATTTACCAGCCTTTATACCGGAGAGTTTCATTTTAATAAATCCAACAGTTTTTCTTTACTGTCCTCAGATAAAATAGCCTCAGTAGCCTTGTCTAGTTTATCTAAATCAGTAACTGATTTTATGAAGTCCTTTTCGGAGTCGGTGATGCTGAATTTCAGGCTTATAAGCTTTATCAGAGTCTGTTGAAGCCTTTTAGTCTCGCCATATATTATACCTTCTTCTCTACCTTCTTCCCTTATCAAATCAGCAACAGGCATTATGTCACCTCCCTCATCATATTCTTTTATAAAGTCCCGGGTGTTACCGGGAGTGCTTGGCTTTCATAAGCTATTAGTATAGGGAAACTGTGAGGTTTGCAAGGTTAAAAAACAAGCCACCTACACCTACACTTCGTAGGTGTAGGTGGGAAACAAAAAGTTGTCACCTCGACCGAAGTGGAGAGGTCTCTTGTCAAATACAGATAGAGATCTCTCGACTTCGCTCCGCTTCGCTCGAGATGGCACATTTGATACTTGTTACCCCTGCCCTGTTAAATGACCTTCGGTCTATCAGCAAAGCTGATATTTAACAGGGTTTACCCTGTTAAATGCTGCCAGAGGCAGCCCATCTAGCACCAGCTGAGGACTGGTAAATATGTGGAACACATTAAAGATGGGTTTAACAGAGCAAGTAAAGCGGAGGGATCTTTCTTTACATATTAATAATTTCTGCAAATTTCCTTATAATAACAATCATTTCTTGACCAATAATCCAAAAAATTGAGCACAATGATTAAGCGTTAACAAAAAAGATTGACACCTTATAAAATTTTTCCTATTTCTATATAATTGCTATAAAAGCAAAATTAAGTGTAACTTACTTTTGTTCATGCAAATTTTACAGGAGGATTCTATGAAGAAGTTTTTTACCTTTTTATCAGTTTTTTTCATCACAGGAATATTTGCACTAAGTACAAATGCCAAGACATTGAATCTTGCCATGGATGCAGATCCCGTTTCTCTGGATCCGCACTCCCAACTTTCTGGAGGGATGCTTCAGTATTCACATCTTGTATTTGATCCACTTGTCAGGTGGACGCAGGACATGGATTTTGAACCCAGACTGGCAAAAAGATGGGAAAGACTTAACGATACAACAATGAGATTTTACCTGAGAGAAGGAGTAAAATTTCACAGCGGCAACGAGTTCACGGCTGAAGACGTTGTTTGGACACTTGACAGACTAAAAAGAAGCCCTGACTTCAAAGGACTTTTCGAGCCGTTTGAAGGAGCAAAGGTAGTGGATAAATACACAGTAGATGTAATTACCAAAAAGCCTTATCCTCTGTTGCTGAATATGGCTACATACATCTTCCCTATGGATAAAGATTTTTATTCGGGGGTGGATGAAAACGGCAAACCTAAAGATGCTGTTGTGAAAGTGGGTGAATCTTTCGCAAACTCGCATGAATCCGGTACCGGCAAATACAAAGTGACCTACCGCGAGCAGGGTGTAAAAATGATTTTAGAATCCACCGGCTATTATTGGGATAAAAACTCCCCCGGTAACGTTGACAAAATTGTTTTAACCCCTATTAAAAAAGATGCAACAAGAGTAGCAGCACTGTTATCAGGAGATGTGGACTTTATTATGCCCGTTCCGCCACAGGATTATGCAAGGCTGGAAAGGACAAAAGGCGTAAAACTTGTAACGATGGCTGGCAGCAGAATCATCACCTTTCAGATGAATCAGGAGCGAAAAGAGGAGCTGAAAAACAGAAAAGTCCGTCAGGCAATTGTACACGCAATCAATAATCCGGGTATAGCAAAGATCCTTATGAAGGGAAAAGCAACGCCAGCAGGTCAGCAGTCACCGGAAGGTTTTCTCGGTCATGTGCCGGAGTTAAAGCCCAGATACGATTTGCAGAAAGCTAAGGAGCTGATGAAAGAAGCCGGTTATGAAGATGGCTTTGAACTTAGTATGATTGCGCCGAATAACAGATATGTTAATGATGAAAAAATAGCCGAAGCCATCGTTTCCATGCTTGGTAAAATCAATATAAAAGTAAATCTCACAACAATGCCCAAAGCCCAGTATTGGTCAGAATTTGACAAACAGGTTGCAGATATGCAGATGATTGGATGGCATCCGGATACAGAAGATTCGGCAAACTATTTTGAGTTTCTTCTAATGTGTCCGAGCAAAGAAACGGGATATGGTCAGTACAACAGCGGTAATTACTGTAATCCCAAGCTTGACAAACTTATACTTGCTTCCCAAAGTGAAACGGATATTGAAAAACGTGCCAAGCTTTTAAAAGAAGCAGCCCGTATTGTTTATAATGATGCTGCATATGTACCACTGCACTGGCAGCATTTATCGTGGGCAGGCAAAGACAATCTTGAGATAGAACCCATTGTAAATGTAATGAATTTCCCGTATTTTAGCGATCTCGTAATCAAATAATAAATAAGCGGGCGTTACGCCCGCTTATTTATGAAAAATTTATTGAGGGAATCAATTTGTTTGCTTTTGTAGTAAGAAGAATTGTTCAGGCTCTTATTGTGGTATTTGTCATCAGTATCATTTCATTCGCCATTAAAAATAATGTCGGTGATCCCATCAGACAGATTACCGGTGTCTCCGTATCGGAAAAAGAAAGGGACGAACTGAGGGAGAAACTCGGATTAAACGACCCCGTTTATATACAATATTTTAGATTTATGAAAAAAGCAGTACAGGGGGATTTCGGGATATCTTATTTTTATAAAAAACCTGCTGTGGATGTCATAATAGCAAAAGCTCCGGCTACCATTGAACTCGTGTTAGTCAGCTCATTCATAATAGTTTTTCTATCTGTACCTTTGGGTATTTATTCGGCAATTTATCCCAAAAAACTTTTCTCACGATTTTTAATGGGCGGAAGCATTGTTGGTGTTTCCATACCAGTTTTTCTTACGGCAATTGTCTTAATTTATATCTTTTCCATTCAGCTCGGATGGCTCCCCTCTTACGGAAGAGGTGAATTGGTCAATATAAACGGCTGGCAGACCGGTTTTCTTACGGTAAGCGGTTGGAAACATCTTATTTTACCCAGTGTATCTCTTTCATCAATAATGCTGCCGCTTTTTATCAGACTGATACGTTCGGAAATGATGGAAGTTCTTGAATCGGAATACATAAAATACGCATGGGCTAAAGGTCTTGATAAATACCGGGTATGGTTTGTACATGCTTTCAAAAATACACTTTTGCCGGTAATAACAGTAGGCGGAGTGCAGCTTGGAATAACAATAGCTTTTACAATACTTACTGAAACCGTATTCCAGTGGCAGGGTTTGGGTTTTCTTTTTATGGAAGCGGTTGAGCGTTCCGATACATCTCTGCTCATTGCCTACCTGATGTTTGTAGGTATCGTAATGGTTGTTGTCAATACGCTGGTTGATATAATATACGGGCTTGTTAATCCGACAATCAGGGTAACAGGATCAGGAAAATGATGGATAAAATCAGCAAATTCAGAAGCTCCTACCTCTGGTACAGTTTTAAAAACGATAAATTTGCAATAGCCAGTTTTTTGGTATTTATGTTGCTGCTTATTATAGCAGTATTTGCACCGCTTATTTCACCTTATAACCCTTACAGTCCTGACAATATTTTTATACTTAATGCCGAAATGCCCCCTTTCTGGATTGACGGAGGAAGCAAGGAATTTCTGCTGGGCACAGACGATCAGGGCAGGGATTTACTTTCCACAATGATTTACGGACTGAGAATATCGATTATGATAGGTATAGGGGCAGTGCTTTTGCAGGCAATACTGGGAATAATAATAGGACTCATTTCCGGCTACGTAGGCGGTAAAATAGACTCATTTTTTATGCGTCTGGCCGATGTTCAGCTTTCATTTTCATACCTTATGGTGGCAATTTTCCTCAGTGCAATATTCAAAGCCGCTTTCGGTGTCGGCACTTTCGGTGAAGTGGCGGTTCCGTTTCTTATCATTGTGATAGGACTTGCACAGTGGCCCCAATATGCCAGGACTGTACGGGCTTCTGTGTTGGCGGAAAAAGAGAAAGAATATGTGCAGGCAGCCAGGGTTACTGGTTTCGGCTCTGTAAAAATCATGTGGTCCCATATATTGCCCAACTGTTTGTCACCTATTTTTGTACTTTCTACAATTCAGGTAGCCAATGCTGTAATGAGTGAAGCCGCTCTTTCCTTTCTGGGACTCGGTATGCCGGTAACAAGACCTTCTCTTGGCTCACTGATAAACTCAGGTTTCGAATATATTTTCAGCGGTTCCTGGTGGATTACGGCTTTTCCGGGTATCGTGCTGGTAATTCTTGTATTATCCGTAAACATGCTGGGTGACTGGCTGCGGGATACTCTTAATCCGAAACTGTACAAGGGGTAAAGACTCAATGTCCGAAAAGTTGCTTGACGTTAAAAATCTTGTTGTGAATTTCAAAATGCGCAGCGGTGAAGTGACGGCGATAGACAACGTTTCTTTTTCTCTGTTAAAGGGTGAAAAATTCGGACTGGTGGGTGAAAGCGGAGCCGGTAAATCTGTTACGGGCTTTTCGATAATAAAGCTTATCAGTAAGCCCGGATACATAAAATCGGGAGAAATACTTTTTAAAAATAATGACCTGGCAAAACTGGACTATGAATCGATCAGGAAAATACGGGGTAATCGTATCAGCATGATTTTTCAGGATCCGATGATGACACTAAATCCCGTGCTTACCATAGGTACACAAATGATTGAAACACTGATGGCACATAAAAATATATCAAAATCTGAAGCCAGAAAGATAGCAGTAGAAAAATTAAAAAAGGTTCATATCCCTTCACCGGAAAAACGCCTTGAACAATACCCCCACGAATTTTCCGGCGGAATGAGGCAGCGTATAATTATTGCAATATCACTACTTACTGATCCGGAACTGATTATCGCTGATGAGCCCACAACAGCTCTGGATGTAACAATTCAGGCTGAAATTATGGAGCTTTTGCTTCAACTGTGTGATTCCATGGGTATGGGTTTAATTCTCATTACGCACGATCTGGCGGTTGTATCCCAGGTTACCGACAGAATGGCAGTTATGTATGCTGGTAAAATTATTGAGGAAGGTAACACCCTGGAAATCATTGAAAACCCCAAACACCCCTACACCGAAGGATTGATTGCAGCTTTGCCGGAGCGTGCCAGCACAAAAGAAAAACTTAACCAGATACCCGGTAATATGCCAGGGCTGGGCCAAATACCTGAGGGCTGCAGTTTCCATCCACGATGCACTAAAATGATGGATATCTGTTTAACGGAAGAACCGGAATTAAAAGAATATAAAAATTTACACCGTAAAATATCGTGTCATCTATACAACGAAAAGGAGCAGTAATGCCGGAAACCCCGTTACTGGAAGTAAAAGGAGTATACAAGCATTTTGATATTTCAGGCGGTTTTCTCGACAAGCTCAGCTTTGAAAAGGGCAAACCTTACCTAAAAAAAACCTATGTAAAAGCTGTCAATAACGTTTCTTTCGATATAAATACCGGAGAAACATTCAGTGTCGTTGGAGAAAGCGGATGTGGTAAATCCACTCTTGGCCGGAGCATTATAGGTTTGTATAAGATTAACCGGGGAGAAATTCATTACTCCGGCAAAAGAATTGACAATTTAAGCGAAAAACAGATGCTTGTTTACAGGAAAAAAATGCAGATGGTCTTTCAGGATCCCTATGCATCTCTTAATCCCAGGAAAAATGTTAAAAGTATCTTAACAGCACCCCTGAAATTTCACTTCCCTGACCTATCTGCATCGGAAATAAATGATAAAGCCTCGGAAGTGCTGGAGTTGGTGGGTGGAGACACAGCCTGGTTCAAAAGACTGCCCCACGAATTTTCCGGGGGGCAGAGGCAAAGAATCAGCATTGCAAGGTCTTTAATTGTCGATCCTGAGTTTATTGTGGCAGATGAGCCCATTTCAGCGTTAGATGTATCCATTCAGGCTCAAATAATCAATCTTCTGATAGACGCCCAGAATAAAAAAGGACTGACTTATCTTTTTGTCGCACACGATTTATCCGTAGTGGAGCACATTAGCGATAAAGTGATGGTGATGTATCTGGGGACTATATGCGAACTTGCAGATACAAAAACATTGTTTTCTGACCCAAAACACCCATACACCAAAGCACTTTTCAGCGCAATTCCAAAACTTGGCAAACCATTAGCAAAGCATATTCCGCTGGAAGGAGAAGTGCCAACACCCATAAACCTGCCTTCCGGATGCGTATTCCACGGCAGATGCAGACACGCAAACGAGCGCTGCAAAACCGAAGTTCCCGCTCTTATTGAAAAAGACGGCAGAAAAATAGCCTGCCACGGCGTAGAGGAAGGAAGAATATAAATACAGAGGGGACGCACCCCTCATCAAAGTTAGTCCAAAAATGTATACGGATATTCCGTGTGATCTTTGTAAGTGCCGTTCAGAATAGCAACAACATCTTCCACAAAAACCAGCTCCTCATTGGTAGGAATTACAAAAACCTTTACCTTGGATTCAGGAGTGGAAATCTCCGTTTCACCTGACTTGCTAAAGGTGGAAAGATTTTTTTCTTTGTCAATTACAATCCCAAGATTTTCTAAATTTTCCAACGCTTTTTGTCTGATTATACCGGCATTCTCCCCGACACCTGCTGTAAAAACAATAGCATCAACCCTTCCCAGTACTGCATAATACTGACCTATATATTTTTTCAGCCTGTATGACTCGACATCCACAGCAATCTGACATCGTTTTTCATTCATATCACAGTGTTTGAGCACATCCCTGCGGTCGGTATATTTTCCGGTAATACCCAAAATACCAGATTTCTTATTCAAAATCGTATCCATTTCTTTCGGCCCTACGTCAAGCTGCTGCTGCATAAAAAGCGGTATTGCAGGATCAAGATCACCGCTGCGCGTACCCATAACAGCCCCTTCAAGAGGCGTAAGCCCCATTGAAGTATCCACAGATACTCCGTTTTTAATAGCAGTGTGGGAGACACCGTTTCCAATATGCATAGTGATAATATTACACTCCCTGGCCGGTTTACCGAGCAAAGCTGCTGCTCTTTTGGACACGTATAAATGGCTGGTGCCGTGAAAACCGTAACGTCTTACACCGTAATTTTCATACCATTCATAAGGCACAGCATAAGTATATGCATACTTAGGCATTGTCTGATGGAAAGCTGTATCAAAGATAGCCACATGAGGCACATCGGGGACAATGTTTTTTGCCGCTTTAATCCCTGCAAGATTAGGAGGATTGTGCAGCGGTGCAAGGTGCTGAACATCCTCAATAGCTTTAATAACATTATCATCAAGCATTACACTTTTCGCAAACTTTTCCCCACCGTGCACAACTCTGTGACCAACCGCCGATATATCGGTAATTTTATCTATAACAGCAGTTTCACCGCTGTCGAGTGTATTAACAATCAGATTGATAGCTGTATTGTGATCATGACACTCATATTCATCTCTGTAAGTATCTCTGCCGGGTACTTCATGCACAATAAAAGAATCACCGACACCAACTCTTTCAACAATACCCTTTGCTATAACCTTATGTTCTTCCCAGTCGTAAAGCTGATATTTTACCGAAGAACTGCCACAGTTTAATGCTAAAATCTTCATCCATAAACCTCCTGAAACTATGCTTGTACAGCGGTAATCGCCGCCACATTTACAATATCCATATATTTGCAACCTCTGGAAAGGTCATTAACAGGTTTGTTAAGCCCTTGTATAATGGGACCAATCGCCTCAGCTCCGGCAATCCTTTCCACCAGCTTGTATCCTATATTACCGGCATCAAGATCAGGAAAAATTAATACATTGGCATTACCTGCCACCTCACTCCCCTTTGCTTTCCTTTCTCCCACACTTTTAACCAGTGCAGCATCAGCCTGCAACTCTCCATCAACTTTCAGATCAGGCGAATTTTGTTTTATAATCTTTAATGCCTCATTGACCTTGTCGATATCAGGATGACTGGCGCTGCCTTTGGTCGAAAAGGAGAGCATAGCCACTTTCGGCTCTTCTTCCAGAAAAGATTTGCAACTCTCTGCTGTAGCAAGTGCTATATCCGCCAGCTGTGAAGAATCAGGGTTCGGATTCACTGCGCAATCAGCAAAGACAAGAGCGCCATCTTTGCCAAACTCTTTTTTATCTGTGACCATGATAAAACAGCTTGATACAGTGTTCATCCCTTCCTTTGTGCCGATAATTCTTATTGCCGAACGGAGTACATCCGCCGTGGTATGGCAGGCACCTGTAACACAGCCATCAGCAATACCTTTTTTAATAAGCATACTGCCGAAATATAAAACGTCTTTCATTGTTTCAAGTGCTTCATCTTTGCTGATTCCTTTAGATTTTCTTATCGTGTAATATTCCTCAGCAAATTCATCAAGATAGGGGCTTTTCCCCGTATCCATTATTTCACAATTTACAGGGTAACCCTTCTGCTTAAAAAGAGCTGTTACTTCCTTTTCGTCTCCCAAGACAATAACTTTAGCCAAGCCGTTTTCCACTATAGTGTGTGCAGCATCAATTGTTCTCTCATCGTTTCCTTCCGGCAAAACAATAGTCTTTTTTGCCGTCTTTGCCATTTCCCAAAACTGCTCCATGAGCGACATAATGTGCCTCCTAAATAAAATAGTATTTTATTTTTTATTTTTATAAAATTATATAGTTTTAATGTCAAGCGGTTTTATATTTTTTTCAGTTTTAGTAAAAAATTGCATTTAATTTGGCAATATCCTAACCAGGGAGGTAGTTGGAGGTTTATCCTGCCACTTAATCTTTTATTAAGGGCGGGGTAGTTAGAGGCCATTGAGGTAAACACACTTGCATATTTGTTTGCTATATCATTTCTTACGGTCGAAAAAATGCATGCGGATGGCACCGGTCGTTTAGACTGGTAAATATGTAATACGAATGCTATGCAAAAATGTCATTCCGAGTGGAACGAAGTGGAACCGAGGAATCTCAATGTCAAACAACAACATACTTACCCCATCCTAACCTTCCCCTAAGGTAGGGGAAGGAACTTTTGTCTCCCCCTAAATTAGGGAGAGACAAAGAGGGGTTCTTTTGTCAAACAGCGATAGAGATCTCTCCACTCCACTCCGTTCCGGTCGAGATGACAATGACTTATGTCACCTCGACCGAAGCGGAGAGGTCTCATTATCAAATAACGTCAGAGATTTCTTTCCACCACTTCTCTACCTCCCTATCTCACTCATAACGTCCCGTTACAACCATAGCTCTTTAAAAATAGGGAGAGGGCGAAATATATTGCAAAAGATTTTTAAAATGCTAATATTGGCTTTTTTAAGGGCAGATCGTAAATGATAAATCGTTTCAAAGGAAAAACATGGGAGTATTTTGCTGATACTTCCCTTTTTTTTGTGGCTCTCCTGTGGGGGAGTACTTTTATCATAATCAAGGAATCCCTTGAAAATATGAGCCCGTATCTCTTTAATTTTTACAGATTTCTGATTGCTTCCGTATTGCTTATAATACTTTCCATTGTCTTCAAAAGAAAATATAAACGGAGTGTTATTAAAGGCGGTTGCATTCTCGGAAGTGCTCTTTTCCTTACATTCACATTTCAAACAGTTGGAATAGGGCTTGCCCCGGCATCTGTTGCCGGATTCCTGACAGGTCTTAATATCGTTTTCGTTCCGATACTATCAGCAGTATTCTTAAAAAAATATCCTCACCCCATGTCATGGGTGGGTGTGTGTGTATCATTGACAGGACTGTTTTATATAACCTCAGGCAGCGGTCTGTCTTTTAATAAGGGAGAAATCATTTTACTGCTTAATGCTTTTTTTCTGGCTGTTCATGTAATTCTGACTGATTATTATTCCAGGAAATTCAGTGCTTTTGAGCTCACAACGGTTCAGATGACTTTTATCGCTTTTGCATCTTTTATACTGATTTTGCTGATGGATTCGGGAAATTTCAATTTTATTCCGAATACTCAAAACATTTTCTCCCTGATGCTGACCGGTGTTTTTGCAACGGTTGTTGCATTTTTTATACAAACATCCATGCAAAAATTTACTACTCCAACAAAAGTCGCTATAATTTTGTCCATGGAACCCGTTTCTTCGCCCTTTTTTGGATATTTCATAGCCGGAGAAATACTTAAAATTAAACAATATATTGGTGCATTTTTAATGTTCTCTGCTATGATAATCGCCGAAACAGGAACATCACTCAGGTGGAGAAAGAAAAAATGCTGAAAACCTTTTCTGTACTTCTTGTGGGGATTGTTTCCATTTCTTTTGCCGCCATATTTGTCAGATTCTGCTCCGAAGTACCATCTCTGATGATTGCCACATACCGCTTAACGATAGCCTCAATAATTCTGGCGGTAATATACAGATTAAGAGGGCACACATTCGGCAGATTGAACAAAAGGGACTTTTTACTTTCTATGCTGAGTGGAGTAATTCTTTCAATCCACTTTGTCAGCTGGTTCGCCTCGATAAAAATGACCTCTGTTGCAAGCAGCGTGGTGCTTGTCACCACAAACCCTATCTTCGTTGGTATTTTTTCATGGTTTGTTCTGAAAGAAAAACAGAGCCCTGCTCTTATATCCGGTATAGTTCTCTCTTTTTTGGGCAGTGCAATACTCGCTGTGGGGGACGGAGGTCTGCACAATCTGGCACTAAGTGATAAAACAGCCCTTATAGGCGACGGGCTTGCACTGCTTGGTGCAATAGCTGCAAGCGGTTATCTTATATTGGGAAGCAAGGTACGGGAAAATGTGGATTTGCTTACATATATCACCATTGCATACGGATTCAGCGCAGCGACACTGATTGTTACCTCCCTGTTGACGCAAACTCCATTTACAGGCTATAATTCATCTTCTTATATTTTTATGATTTTACTTGCGGTTATTCCTCAGCTTTTGGGGCATACTTCGTTCAACTGGGCATTGAAGCATTTAAAGGCAAGTATGGTTGCCATATCTATTTTAGGTGAACCTATCGGAGCCTCCATTCTGGCTTATTTTATATTTGAAGAAAAGCTGGGAATATTTCAGCTGGCAGGAATGATACTGATTTTTGTTGCAATAATAACAGCCTCCGGAAGAGGAGCAAAGGAAGGTTAAATGTTTCCATATCTTTTTGAAATCGGCGGTTTTCAGATTAGGGTTTACAGCGTGATGTATCTAATCGCTGTTTTGATTGCACTATACTTTGCACGTCAAAAAAGCAAAAAAATGCAAATAAATCCTAATAATACGGAAAATATTGTCATTTTTGCTTTCCTGGGAGGGATTTTAGGAGCAAGGATTTATTACGTCCTGTTCAAATGGGAATATTATTCGCAGTTCCCCTCGGAAATTATTGCCATATGGCACGGCGGCCTGGCGATACACGGGGGGGTTATAGGAGGAATTATTGCTGCATATTTGGCTGGAAGGCACTATGGAATAAAACTGTTCACTTTGGGCGATATAATACTACCCTTTCTGTTGCTGGGGCAAGGAATAGGGAGATTTGGAAATTTTGCCAACGGAGAGGCTCACGGAGTACCCGTCATAACACCTCCTTCCATTATTTTTAAAATGCAGAATATTTTCCCTGAATTTTGGCATAAAACATTAAATACGCTAAATCTGCCGAACACTTCAGACGGGATGAACAAACTGGCAGCAATGATTGATAAAAACAGGGAAATTGTTATAAATTTTCAGGGAAAGATGTATGAGTTAAAAGAATATGTACCGTGGGGAATCAGCTTTCCCGCAAAATATAACCCGCCGGCTTATCAGGAATTCGGCACATTGGCTGTTCACCCGACGTTCTTTTATGAAATGATTTTAAATGTTATCTTAGCGTCTATACTCATTTTTTTCTGGAAAAACGATGACAATATCGGTAAAGGCTTTATCTCCGGATTGTATTTGATATTTTACGGCATTATCCGCTTTTTTGTTTCGTTTTTCAGGGCTGATGACTTGATGATGGGAATGTTCAGAGCACCGCATGTGGCGAGCTTTGTTATGATTATAGCTGGTCTTATAATAATAGCGGTAAAAAGGAGGAGTGCATGAAAACAAGAGAAGATGCTGAAAAACTGTTAAAAGAATATACGAAATCAGATTCACTGTTAAAACATGCATATGCTGTGGAACAGGCGATGCGCTCGTACGCTTCAAAATTCGGAGAGGATGTGGAAAAATGGGGGATTACCGGTTTGCTGCACGATTTTGACTATGAGCAGTACCCTACTGCAGAGCAGCATCCGTTCAAAGGTGCCGAAATACTTAAAAATAACGGCTATCCTCAGGATGTTATTGATGCTGTTTTAGGTCACGCCGATTATACAGGTGTCAAAAGGGAATCTCTCATGGCCAAAACACTTTTTGCTGTGGATGAATTATGCGGTTTTCTTATGGCATGTGCTTACGTAAGGCCTGACAGAAAAATGGAGAATGTAAAAACAAAAAGCGTAAAGAAAAAGCTAAAGGATAAATCTTTTGCAAAAGGTGTCAACAGAGATGATATTCAAAAAGGTATTCTGGAATTGAACGTAGACAAAACTGAACATATAGAGTTCGTAATAAAAGCACTTTCGGAAATTGACGAGAAGCTGGGGGTGTAGGCGGTAAAAACATGTAAAGAAAAATATTTAAAGCCAATTTTCGTGGTCAATAATAAGTCTCAACACGGTTTCTGCCTTTATTTTTGGCTTTGTATAATGCTTCATCAGATCTTTTATACAATGTTTCAAAATTATCGTCTCCTTTGCACTGTGTAACTCCAGCACTTATAGTGACTCTGCCGACTTTTTCCAAAGCCATATTTTCAACTTTTTGACGCATTTTTTCAGCAACGATAGCAGCATTCTCCAAATCCGTATTAAAAAGCAACAAAGCAAACTCTTCCCCACCAACTCTGAAAAATTTATCTGTATTGCGTCTGGACTTATCCACTGTTTTTGAAATTTCCCTGAGAACGTAATCTCCCATATCATGCCCATATGTATCATTAACGTTTTTAAAATAATCTATATCAAATAAAATCATGGAAAATTTTTCATCATACCTTTTTACTCGTTCTATCTCGTCTTTTACTGTTTTGTTAAAAAATCCTCTGTTGTAAATACCTGTGAGATCATCGTAAATGGCTACCTTCATTAGTTTGTTTACCTGTTTTTCATATTCAGTGATATCCTCCACAACCCCTACAATTCCATTGAGCTGATTTTTTCTGTTAAACAGATAAGACTTGTAAATTTTCAGTTTTATATAATTAAAATTTTTTGATCTGAACGTAATCTCGGACTCATTTTCCACTAACGCCGTCAGACCGTATTTTTTGATTGCAGTAAGCTCTTTGGAAAACATTTTAAAAAGTTTCCCGAACTTCTCATCATTAACTACATTTATTGATTTATTCTTCAGATAATTTTTTTCTACATCAAAAAACTTTTCAAATTCTTTGTTTACATTGAGGCAGATGCCATGAATATTAATAATAAATATCGGCTTAGGAATAAGATCCAGCAAGAAATCCTCAAAATCACTTTTCTCCAGCTGAAGATTTCTATATTTATTATTTATTTTTTTTAGTTTGAAAACAAGAATAATAACAAGCAAAAACAGTAAAATTAATGCAGGAAAAATAAACCAGTTCAAAATTAACTCCGAAATTCAGGGAGTAACATAGCAATAATAAATGACCAATCTTTTAATTCAAATATCAAAAGAGAATCTTGGGATCAAAACCCAGCCGTATAGCCCCCCAGTGTTTACCGTCAACGTATACAGGCATGGAAAGATCACATAAAATTTCGCCGGTATCTCTGGCATAAGTTTGCAGTAAAAACCTGTCTGTATTTTTAGCTGCTTTCAGACCGGTTTTGTCGTTGAAAATACGCTTATCTCTGCTGGCCACCAAATCTTTTTCCACATTCCCAGTAAGCTTATGGGCATACTTGCTGCAATGAGTGGGAGCATACCCCTGGTTATCTACACACAGGACAAAATTGGCTCCGTCTATCTTACTGATTGCTTCATCATAAAGATGCTGGAGATCGGTTTCAAAGTACGAATCATAGCTGGTTTTGTATTTCTGTGGGTGGGTATTGGGCAAAGGTTTATAACTTTTATCAAAAACATTAACACCTTTTTGGTGAAGTTCTGATATTTTTCTTTGACATTTATCTCTGTACTGAAAAACAATGGAAAGTACATTTTCAAGCTTACCTTCCCCCGTTTTAAATCTTGAAACAAGCTCTTGCATTTGCTCTGTTTTCTCACTGAGTTCATCAGATGACTTTTCCGATTCCTGCATTGTGTTTACCACTTCCGTACTTAATTCATTTATAGATTCCACATTACTGTGTATTTGCTCATTGGTAACAGAAATCTCTTCAATTGCAGATGCAATTTTCATAAGCTGTTCATTTGTATCTTTAAAACCTTCAATCATTCGTTCAAAATTCTCAGATGTCGTTTCAACAACTCTACGGGTCTCTTCAAAATAGTTACTTATCCCACCTGTTTCATTTTTGGTCTCATCAACTCTGCTTATAATCTGATTTACACTTTTGGATATATCATCTGTGGCAGATTTGGTTTTTTCAGCTAATTTTCTTACTTCATCAGCAACAACAGCAAATCCTCTGCCATGCTCACCAGCTCTGGCCGCTTCAATAGCCGCATTCAGGGCAAGCAAATTTGTTTGATCCGATACATCGGTAATTAACTGTAAAATATCAAGTATCTTTTGTGAGTCAGAAGACAGCCCATCTATTGTATTAGAAAAAATCTTCATTTTATCATCAATAGCTGCAACTTTCTGGTTAATATACTTAAGTTCGTCATAAGAACTTTCGGCAGATTCAAGGTTTTGTTTGGTGGCTTCTGATATGTTGTTGGAATTTTCTGCCACTTCCTGTATGGCCAAGGTAGCTTCATTGCTGGCATTGAAAACCTGGCTGGAAAGATCCCCCTGTTTAGCCGCTTTATCAGAAGAGCTCCTGATTATCTGTGTAACGGTAGCACTTTCATAAGCAATGTATACCCCGTTCTGTCTTACAGAAGTAATTATATCCCTGAGTTTTTTTATAAAAATGTTATAACTTTCCGAAAGTTCGGTAAATTCATCATATGTAATATTCGGCAAATCCATTGACAAGTCCCCTTCACCTTTTCCTATCTCAGTAAAAATTTCGATAAGTCTTCTAACCGGGTTAACAATCAGATATCTCATAAAAATAACAACAATTATCGAAATAATCACTATTAAGACAAATATCACAAAAAAGTAAATCATAGTGGAGGTGATTTCATTATTTATTAAATTAACAACAGAAGCATCAACCCCGGAATCAGCAAGTATGGACTTTATATCCCCGGAACATAAAAAGAACACGACAAAATACAAAACCTGTAATAAAACAATAAACAAAAAATTACCGGCAATCTTTTTTGTGAGAGAGTTAAAAAAATTCTTTTCCAAAAATGCATAAATGTTCTTAAAAAACAATGTATACCTCTCTTATAACTTTCATTATAAATACATAATTTTTTCTTTTTAGTCAATAAATAAAATACTGTTCTGAGAAAAGAGATATAGTTTAGTTTATTATCAGTGATTTACGAATATACAGTTTCCAGTTGTCGGTAAATATGGGATTTATAAATTATATCAAGTAAAAATTAAAAAAATATTTTAATATTAATTAATCGCTAATTTTCACATAAAAGGTGCCCAGAATATTGTCCGATGAACCACCGGCAACAACAGGGAAAAATTTGCCTTTACCATATTTGGAATACTTATTCATAAAACTACTGTTTATCATTATATCATACCCTCTGTCATCACCGTCATTGTATGTAACACCTTTAGGAACCCACCCTTTAAAATTAATTTCAGGCTCATGAGCAATCAATTCACTGAAAAACTTAACTAACTCAAGGGTATCCCCTTTTCTTACCTCAAGAATACCGCCATTTATAACCGCCTTTTTACTGCCGTTTACTTTTACAATAAATACGCGATTTTCCTCTTCAACGCTTCCTTCCACCACTATATTGATTTTTCCTATTTTTTCACTATCTTTGCGGAAAATAACCGAAGTATTTTTGCGTATTTCCACAGGAATATTTTTATCATTCAAACCGTTAATATTTTCAATATCGCAGGAAAGCCCTCTGGAATAATTTGCCTCAATATGTGATACTTCCACAATACTGCCTTTGCCCACTTTTACGGCAGAATCATTCATGACAACTTTAGGCTCACCGTTTATATTTAAAATAACATACTTAATCTCTGGTTTTGGTAGAAAAATTTTCGGCTGCTCCGGAACAATACCCACAAGCTGCATAAAAGCATTTACTGCATAATTATGGTGAAGAATTTTCATTTCCTGGGAAGGCAGGTTTTTTGAAGTTTCCACACCGAAAGCAGGGATACAGTGCTCACGCAGTGCGTAAAACGTGGCCGTCTTTTTCATTTCTTCAAAAGGTGTATCAGGATTCTGTGTTTGTGTATTAAAATAGTGCATATGATAATTTTCATTCTTTATCTTTTGATTGACTTCATTCAAAACATATTTGGCCATCTTTTCCAGATCCAACACCTCGCCATTACTACATGTATATGTATTAGAATCAACAATTATCGATTGTCCAAATCTTTCCGGGCTTCTGAGCCAGCTGGTATGCTCCGGAGAATGAAATCCCCATCCATCATGAAGGTTAATAAAAATATCCGATTCCCCCATGAGCTCTTTGATAACCTGTACCACCTTATCCATTTCATACTGTACTTCATCTATGTGAAAACGCCTGTTCATATCGCCATCTGTGCCGCGATTAAATAAGATAATTGACTTAAAATTTGCCCTGGGTATTACAATAAGGTTCCCTTCTTCCAGTCTCAGTTCCGAATAAAGATCTGCAGACAAAAACCCCCCCGGCTCATCTCCTTGTAAACCACCTACAATAAGCATAGTCTTACCATTTTTTCTGCCATATATTTTATAAACACTTAATTCATAATCGGTACCCTCAAAGTAAACTTTATGCTCAGAAAAGGGTCTCTCCGCGGCAGAAAGAGACAATGTCAAAATAACCGTTATTAATACGCTCAAACACAGCTTACGCATTTATAGAGCTCTCCAGTTCTCACTGACAATGGAAAAATCACCAGGACAACCTGAAAGAATAAGCGTTTTAACGCCGTAATCAGAGTAATTATCGCCCCTGAATCTCTGTTTAAACTGAACGGTTATTTCTTTAGGCCCTACATCCACTAAATTGATATCACTCACTTCAATGTCAATATCCTCATAACGCACAAACTTTTCTTCTTTGTCCTTCATCCATTCATTGTAGTCCATGCCGGAAGCCCGAAATGACCGCCCGTAAAAATTACTGTATCTGGATATATCCTCTGACTCCCATGCCACTTTCCAATCATTTATAAATTTTTCAGTCAGTTTTTCTGTCATTGTCAGTGAGCCTCGGGGAAAAAATTTCTCTGCAACGATTTTGTAATCTCCAAACTCTTTTGCTAAATATATTTTTTTTCGCCCTTCACTTATTATATTATCTGCACAATATAACTGATTAAAATCAAAGACCACCTCACTGTCATTTTCAACAAAAACCTTAATATTATCAATATTAATACGTCTGTAAGGATAGAGTTCCATCAAACGTTTTTTTTCCATAATATACTGATAATAGTCCTGATTTTGCTCATTTTTAAAATCGGTATGCAAATAACTCTGAAATTTATCAGCATCATTTTTTTGCCAGGCATTAATAAAATCATTCAGGAAACTCATCCAAAAAGCTCTTTGACTAAAATATCTGTCCCTCCCTAAAAATTTTAGTTTTTTACTGATAACAACCGGTGTATTTATCATATTCAGGGAAGTGAGTTGTTTTATCCCACTGTTTTCTAGTGCCACACAACCCTCTGTAGTATTATCCCCCGGATCTTTTTGGTTTTTTCCATGTATCCAAATACCATATCCGGTCTTTCCCAAAAGTTTATCATAAAAATTGGGATAATTAAGCGGGAAAGCTCCTAATCCATAGACTTCAGGTAATTTTTCTCCCGGTATAAAAGATGTTATATAATAAATCCCTTCAGGAGTCTTTTTATCACCTTCAATCTCCTTATCGCCATTTGCTTCTCCTACTAAAATATCATTAAATGTTTTTTCTATTTTAGGGATATCATCTTCAACTTTCAACAAATACAGCAACCGGGATTTCTTATCCACCCCCAACGCATAGAAACTGCTGTTGTTTTTAGAGTAAAAATTTCCCGGGATTACATCTTGTGCATGATTATTTTCTGCAATAACAAAAAAAGAAAATAAAAAAGCAAAAATAAAAACTAACTGTCTTACACTAATCGAAGACAACCTGATTTTTACCATTTTTTTTAGCCTTATACAGCCTTTCGTCAGCAATCTGAATAACATTTTCAAAAGAATTACTTTCATCAGAACCTGCTACCCCCATACTTAAAGTAATATTACTTTTCATAAAATCGAAATACTTATTTGCTACAGCTTTTCTCAGCTTATCGGCGACAACAGCTGCATTTTTCCCGGAAGTATCCGGCAACAGTACAATAAACTCCTCACCCCCAAAACGGGCAAGAGTATCTGTTTTCCTCACACCATTTTTAATAATGGAAGCAATAGAGCTGAGAACTTTATCACCATTCAAATGACCGTAAATGTCATTCACATCCTTAAAATCGTCAATATCCATAATTATAATAGAATAATCACTCTTTATTCGATCCGCCCTGCTGGACTCTTTTTTCAGACACTCCCAAAAAAAACGCCGGTTAAACAATCCTGTAAGTTCGTCTGTAGTTGCATTAATTGCCAGAATCTTGTTTTTAGCTTCCAGCATATCCATTAAATGCTTAGTTTTTAAATGATTCTGCAACCTTAAATAAAATTCACCGGCATCAAAAGGTTTGGAGATAAAATCAGCAGCACCCAACAAAAAAAGCTCATATTTCCTGCTCTGGCTGTCCGCTGCAGTGGTAATCATAACAGGAATCTGCTGATATGCCGGAATAGACTTAATTTGCTGCAATGTAGCTGCGCACGTGTAATCTTTTATAAGATAATCCAGAATAAATATATCGATTTCCGGTCTGTTTTCATTCAAAAAGTCTAAAGCTTCCACTCCCGTTTTAAAATCATGAGATTTTATACCGGCAAAGTTTAGTAGACTTTTAATGTGTGACCGTTGAAAATCGTCATTTTCAACAATAACAGCCGGGTTTTTCCCATAACCAATAGGTTTTGCCATTGAAATCACATTTTTTAAAAAATTTCTTAAATCAAAAGAGATATTTTCTTTTGGAAAAAAAGCAACAGATCCGGCTTCAAAAGCCCTATCCCTTGTTTTATCACTGTAATTGTCAGATGCTATAATTGTCAGTGTCTTATCGCTAATGGATTGGGATTTTAATGACTGGCACAAATCCGTGGCCGAAATTGTCGAACTGCCTTCAGAAATAACATCTTCCATGATAATAAGATCAACAGGGTAATCCTTGACCAAACTTTCAGCCTCTTCAGACGTATAAGCAAAGTACACCTCATAATCAAGGTCAAGGAGAACATCTTCTATTGTTTTAATAAAATCACCGGAACTGCCCACTATAAGAGCATCAAGCATTAATTATCTCCCATACAAAAAATATCTGTCCAGTTTGTTTTTCAGCATCCCGTTAACCAGTTTAACAGTACCAACAGGTATCTCTTTGTAATAAGCAAATATCGGATTATTAACATTTAGTTCGGATTTTCTTATATCATAGCCGTTTAAATAATCAATAGATTCCTGTAGGTTTAGATTTGTTTTAAATTCATTTTTTGCATATTTGCCTAACTCCCACAGCAATTGTGAAGAAATCTCTATTTTATCACCGGCAAATTTACCGGCCTTAATGCCTGTTTTGTGAAATTTTGCATTAAAACTGTAAGGTGCTTCCATAAAAATAATACCCTTTTTTTGAAAAAAAATACACTCCTGAAAGTCATAATCAAAATAATACTGAATTTGGATTTTTAACTTTTCCTCACCTTTCACGTCTTGCTTTTCCCCATTAAGCTCCCCCTCTTTTTTCACAGCTGCCACAAAAAAACCGTCATAAAAGCTTCTATCTCTCTCAATATCAAAGCAAGGTAACACTCGCATAACACAAGAATCAATATCTGTATTTCCACTCAAGCCTTGACACTCGTCGTGACTAATATTCAGTAATGAAGCACTTGCTCTTTCTTCCATCAACCTTTCAATAACATGTTCATTCTCTTCCACAGAAAAGGTACACGTGGAATATACCAGAACACCACCCGGAGCCAAAGCGTCAAATGCAGCAAGAATAAGTTCCTGCTGAAGTTTTTGCATTCGCTTAACCAGATCATGACTCCAGTTTCTTCTCACTTCATCATTTAAGAAAAATTTATTTTCATTACTACAGGGAGCGTCCAGCAGAATACCGTCAAAACTCTCCGGATAATACTTACCGACAATACGCCCGTCAAAAGAAGTGGTTTTGACATTCCATGCACCGTACTTTTCCAGATTAAAATGCAAAGATTTGAGCCTGGATTTGTATGCTTCATTAGCAACAACAATACCTCTTCTATTAAACTTTTCACTAAGAGCAGTTGTTTTACCACCGGGAGAAGCGCACAAATCAAGTATTGCGGGGCTTTTTTGTTCTTTCAGGAAATCATGTAAAATTTTCACAGGATATAAAGAGGAAGGATTTTGTATATACAATCCGCCTGTTAAAAAACTCACAGTTTTACTGATTACATCATCACTACAAAGCCTGTAAACATCGGGAAAAATTTTATCTTTGCAGTGGGCTATACCCTGAGTATCCAGCTCCTTTAAATAGTCAATCCCCCTGACAGCATTCAATCTGAAATACTTATAAGGTGTTTTCTGCAGTGACGAATAAAAAGAAGGAAACTTATCTTTCAATAAATATTTGTATTTCTTTTCAAAAGCATCTAAATTGTCAGACATAATCCTTTAGTAATAATTTAGAGAATAATAAATTGCAATCAAATTTTAGACAGGTGGTATAATTGTTAAAATATACGTTCAAAGTTTATGTAAAAGGTATTGTACAGGGGGTTGGATTCAGACCTTTTATATACAAGCTGGCGAGTTTGTATAAATTTAAAGGCTATGTGAATAATTCCAAAAAAGGCGTTGAGATACTGGTTTCGGAATCCACACATGAGGAAATAGAAAAATTCTGTTCAGATATTCGTAAACTTTCCCCTCCGGGATCTGTAATTCAAAACATCTATTTCGAGGAAACAAATCAGCAGCACTACAGCGATTTCAGAATAATTAACTCAGATTATACAGAAGGTATCACCGCAATTCCACCGGATTTACCTGTTTGCAAAGATTGCCTGGATGAAATAAATCACAAAAATAACCGTAGATATATGTATTCCTTTACGAACTGTACCAACTGCGGTCCCAGGTATTCCATTATCACAAATATCCCCTATGACAGAGAAAATACAACCATGTCTGAATTTATAATGTGTGAAAAATGCCGTAATGAATTCACTAATATTTTTGACAGGAGATATCACGCCCAACCGATTTGCTGCCCCGATTGCGGGCCTGTGGTTTACAACGATAAAGAAAAAAATATGGATGCAATAAAAAAATCAGCTGAAGTTATAAATAATGGTGGTATTGTTGCATTAAAAGGTTTGGGGGGATACCAACTAATCTGCAATGCAGCCAATGACTCAGCAGTACAAACGCTAAGAATTCTTAAAAAAAGAAAATACAAACCGCTGGCTGTAATGGTTCAGTCTACAGCAGAGCTTAATAAATACATAAAAACACCTGATAAGAAGGCTTTAAATATAATTGACTCCCAGTATGCTCCCATAGTTATCAATGACTGGGGTTTGCTGCCTATATCCAGATACATAAATCCCACCGGATGCAAAATAGGTATTATGAAAGCTAACACTCCTTTACATTACATACTGTTCAGGTTTTTAGAGACGGACTTTTTGGTTGCCACCAGCGGAAATAAGAGTGAGGAACCTATATGTATAAATGAAACAGAAGCTTTGACAAATCTCTCTGAAATTACTGAGAACTTTTTACACAATAACAGAGAAATCCATACACGCGTAGATGATTCCGTGGTTACATTAGTGGATGATAAAATATACACATTGAGAAGAGCAAGAGGATTTGCCCCTAAACCAGTGATTTTACCCAATCCATCAAATTTGCATATAGCTGGTATGGGCGCCCACCTAAAGAGTACTATAACCTTTGCAGCAGAAAAATACGCTTTTGTCAGCCAGTACATAGGCGATCTGGATAATAATAAATGTCGTGATTTCTACTGCGAAGTCTACGAAAAAATGAAAAAACTTTTTTCCATCACCCCTCAAATACTTATAACCGACTATCATCCTGATTATTTTTCTTCAAAATTCGCCATAAGCAAAAAGAAAAAAATCTACCCTGTTCAACACCACATAGCACATATGTACTCATGTATGGCTGAAAACGGGCTGACAGATTACGCAATAGGTGTTATTATGGACGGTACCGGTTTAGGAGAAGACGGCAATATCTGGGGAGGAGAATTCTTTTTGCTGCAAGGGGAAATTACAAGGCAGTATCACTTGAAGAACTATATTCAGCCGGGAATGGACTCAGCAGCAAGGCATCCTTCACGTATGCTTGCAGGATATTTTTATCAGATGGGGATACTTGACTCATATCAAGAACTTTTGCAGACTGTTATCAGCGAAAAAGACACAGATATGATAAGACAGATAATCGACAAAGACATCAATTGCATTCAGACATCAAGTGCCGGCAGATTATTTGAGGCAGTGGGCAGCCTTTTGACCGGTCACTCCACTAATGAATATGAAGGATTTACGGCAATACTCGCAGAAAATCTGATAAGTAATTCTGACAAAAAAAACGGATTTTACCAATACAACATAACAGGCAAGGAAATAGATTTCAGCAATATTCTAAATGAAATTTGTAACGATATAAACTCCGGTATAAACTTATCTGTTATATCCCAAAAATTTCATGACAGCATTGCCAAAATAATTTGTGACATATGTAGCTTAATAAGTCAAAATTCAGGATGTAAAAGAGTGGTTCTCTCCGGAGGGGTTTTCCAAAATATATATCTCCTGGAAAAAACAAAAATAATGCTAAACAGTATGGACTTTGAAGTTTTCACACATAAAGAAGTCCCGGCAAATGACGGTGGCATATCTTTGGGTCAGGTTTATAAATATATATTGGATAGTCGTTAAATATTTCTTTCCACTTTTTGCAGCCAGCCTTTAGGCGCTTCATATTTGCCAGTCTGAATTCCCGTATATAAATCATAAATATACTTGGTAATCTCGCCCACTTCCCCATTACCAACTATCAGTGTATCACCGTCTTCCAGCAGATACTCACCAACAGCGGAAACCACGGCTGCAGTGCCGAATCCACCTGCCTCTTTAATATCGCCGTTTCTAACCTCTGCAATAAAATCATCCGCCTTCACACGTTTTTGAAGAATCTCCAGCTTAAGCCTATCCTTTAATTCTATGACAGACTCGGAAGTGATGGAGCGCAGTACTGTGTCCGTAAACTCAGGAATCACAACAGTATCATCACGGGTAATATGAAAATGATTCATGGAACCGGCCTCATCAATATAGGTGTTCGTATGATCGAGATACAATACCTGGCTGGCTCCATTTTTGTAAGCATATTCGCCAGCCTGAAGTGAAGCGGCATAGTTGCCTGCAGCTTTCACATGACCGGTGCCTCCGGGAACAGCTCTGTGAAATTTTTTGGTAATAAGCAGTTTTATGGGGGAGTCAAAGCCTTTGGGATAATATGCTCCGCTTGGGGAAAGTATAACCGAAAATATATACTTATTGCTGGGGAAAACCCCCAGTGAATCCTGCACACCAAAAAGAAAAGGTCTTATATACAGAGAAGCCCCCTCTTGCAGTGGGAACCACAATCTGTCGGTATCTATAAGTGAGTGAACCGCCTCTATCTGCATATCTTCCGGTATTTCCGGCATACATAAAACTTCTGCCGATTTATTCATTCGTTTTGCATTTTTATCCAATCTAAAGGTATATATTTCCCCATCATCGTGCATAAAAGCTTTGGCACCTTCAAAAACTGACTGTGCATAATGCAAAACTGTAGCTCCGGGGGAAAGGCTAAAATCTGAATAAGGGATAATACGCGGGTTTATCCATTCACCTTCTTCATATTCCATAACAAACATATGGTCAGTGCGTAATTTGCCGAAGGCTAACGTATTTTCAGGCTTAAATTCCGAATTTCTTCTTTCTGAGCTGGGCTTCAAATTATAGCGTATTTCCATAATAAAATATCTCCTGTGATTATCTTGAATCTGTCAAGAAATCCCTTTTAATAAGATATGAAATATTATTCATCAATACAAAAAATGTCAAGTAATTCTAATTCTGCTGTCACTCCTGTTGCAAAAAATGCAGCGATCCCGGCACACTTAATATTGTTTATTTAACAAAAAACATTTACAATAAAATTATGACAAAATCCAAAGGGACTTTATGGATACCTTTAAAAACAACTTAAAGCTTGTCACCAACATTAATTACATAGCATTTATAGTATATATTTTTCATTCCCTGTTCCTGTATGATTATGGGAAAAACACATTTTTCGTTATAATTTCAATTGCATACCTCATTGTAATTATATCCGCCAAATATCTTTTACATCACTGTGAAAAAAGATCCGCAATATATATCTATCTGTTACTGTTTTACTTTTACATATTTTTAGGCTTGTTTGTAAACAATATGCTTGCTATGCCTTTTATTTTCCTGCTCATTATGTCATTTTTTGCCCTCAGCTTTCTTCTGGAGCCTGGAAAAATATACTTAATTTCAGTATCCACCGTGATAGTCATCGTATATATTCATTTTTTTATTATGAAATTTGAAAATTTTCCCACTGTACTAGTGATTTTTGCATCAAGTATTTATATCTCTGCATACTTCAAATCCATTGTAACGTTATTTTATAAAAAAATGGAAGAGCTATCCACCACCGATGACTTCACTGGATTGCTTAACCAGAAAGGCTTTTTCAAAAAACTGGAGGAAGAGTACTATCGATCCGTACGATATAATAAAAATTTCACATTAATCATGCTTGATTCAGATGATCTAAAATGCATAAATGACAATTACGGACACAAATACGGCAGTATGGTAATTAAAATGATAGGTGATATTATAAGCAACAATATTAGAAGAACCGATTTTGCGTGCAGATACGGTGGTGACGAATTTATGCTTTGCCTGGTTGAAACTGCAGGAAATATTGGAGTGGAAATCGCTGACAGACTTCGTTCCACTATTGAGCTCAATTCACTTTTTACTGATAAAGGTAAGGACTTTAAAATAACAGTAAGCGTTGGTGTTGCTGTATATCCGGACAGCGGGGAAAGATTGTTTGATATAATTGACAAAGCTGACAGAGCATTATATCTTGCTAAAGAAAGTGGGAAAAACAACGTAAGACTATTGCTTAAAAATTAATCAAGATATTTTAGATATCAAATCTACGGAATTTTTCAGGAATGTGCAATGATTATTCAACACGTTTTTAACAATAATTGTGGATTTTTTATTACAATAGAGAAAAAACTTTGCGTAACAATGGGTTTGCGTAAAGCGCTGTTAGAATTAAATAAAATTGCTATTGACACTTTTTGCGGCTAACGACAAAGGTTTCACGAGAAAAAAAAGTAAACAACTTTTCCACAACAAAGGAGGTAAAATGAGTTTTACACTAAGCACAAACGCCAAAAGGTTTTTAATACGCATAGCTTTAGATGCAATTAAAAGCATATTTAAAAAACAAAGATTAACTATAAATACACCTGATTTCCCAGATGAACTTAAATTTAATTCAGGCTGTTTTGTAACAATCCATAAGAATGGTGAATTACGAGGGTGCATTGGAAATTTCCGTCAAGATAAAAATATTGTTGAAAATGTAGCAGAAATGGCCATTCAAGCTGCATTCAATGATTTAAGGTTTCCACCACTTTCAGAACAAGAATTAGAAAAGATTACCGTTGAAATTTCAATCCTGTCACCAATGATCCCTGTTAACTCTTTTAATGATATTGTAATAGGAAGAGACGGTTTGTACATTACAAAAGGCGCCAATAGTGGAGTGCTTTTGCCTCAAGTGGCCACAGAGCATGGCTGGAACGTTACTGAATTTTTGGAATACACCTGCCTAAAAGCTGGAATTCCCAGAAATGCCTATAAAGACCCTGATACGAAAATTTATAGATTTGAGGCTTTGGTTTTCTCTGAAGAAGACATTAATTGATTATGCTGAAAATTTTCTGAACAATTCTATTTCTTTTTTGAGCTTAGCAGATAAAAGATATCCTGAGATAAAAGCTGGCGATATATCATTGATTGTTTTAAAAAGTTTGCCAGTAACACCCCAGTAATGACTGGCATCCGGAGCATAAGGGATTTCAATACTGTTAGGTGAAATAATATTAAATACGTCATCTTTTTGGATAACAACATTATCAAAATCAAGGACTATTTGTCCATACTCATCTTTTCTGCTGCCTGTTACAGATAATCTCAATGATAATGGAGAATAGTAATTTTCAGGAATCTTAGAAAACGTGTTAAGCACATAATCTGATTCTCTGAACGTCTGAATCAAAAGTTTTGCTATTATGTCAAAAGTTTCCCTGTGTATACCAAATAAATATAGATGATAATTCATTTAACTGCTCCATATGGGCAGACTTTTGCACAGACTCTGCAGCCTGTACAAAGTTCATTATCCACACTCACAGTATCGCCCTTCACATAAAGTGCGGGGCAATTAGTACTATTTATACATTTGACAGTTTCATTATTTTTAATACACAGGCATTTTTTCTCAGCAATTTTCACCTGTCTTTTTTTCGTGACATTATTACAACTGTAAGGAAAAATAACCCCTGTACCCTGTAATTTTGTAGCTTTGGCAATTGGCAAAAACGACGGTTTTGTCTGTAAATCATTTAAAAGAATCACTTCCAGGCTTTCAGCATTTTGTTGATAAAAAGGGGCAAAACCACTGATATTACCAATATATAGACATTTACTGCTGCTGTTTCTGCACATCCCTTCAACAAATTCCGGTGCAAATTTTTGCACATTTAGACGTTTATAAACAGACTCACAGTTAATATCTGAAAATACAAGATATTCAGATATATTCAACTGATTAAAAATAGAAACGAATGGACATCCTGGGCATAAAAGAGGAGTTAATTGAATATTTTTTTTCTCCTCTAAAAATTCAAAATCCAAATCCAATGAATAGTGTAACTTCACCATCCTAAAAAAGTCTTTTTCTTTATATTTAATACACAATACATTTTTAGACTCAATGTCTTTAAAAAAGGTAGATTTTACAAAAGGAACCAGATAATCAAAAAATTCAGTTTCTTCTTCAAAAAAAGATATCCTATTATTTGTAAAAATTTTCTCCGAAAAATAATTCCCTAATACCGCTTCCGCTACATTCAAACTATCAAGGTACTCTTCAGAGGAAAGCTTATTGTCCAGAGTTTTTTTGCTCAGTAAAGGTTTTAACCGCTCATTGTCAAAATCAAAATCATCTACATCCCAGTAATTAAAAAGTACAGAGTCACTGATGACAATCATTACTGGTAATTTTGACTCAGCAGATACCTTAATAGCAGCTATCAGTTTATCTTTCAGCAAAGCAATATTTTTACAGAAAATAATGGGCATTTCCAGTTTCTCAGGCAGTGCGGTTGTAATAATAACACATTCACTTTTCAACGCCAAAGACTGTTTCAAAGAAACAGGAGAATGAAAAAAACCTATACTCTTATTACCTGTTGTAGCACTCCCCAAAAGGTAATTTGCCCCTTCATTTTTGCCAAACCTTAAATCAAATTCAGGGAAATATACAGGAAAATTTGGCTCAACATACCCCGTTACAAATCCTGCCTGCTGTATAAATTCAGAAATTATTTCATAGCTGTTTTTTTCCGGCATGGAGATTTTTATATATAATATTTAGTATTAACACAACATAAAAAATTGATTTTTAATATAAAATATGTAAAATTGGTCATTCCAGCAGGAGGTGCGGTATGAGTAAAATACTGGAAACTTACAATAGATTCGATCTTGATTTTGTCTCAGGTAACGGCTGCCGTCTCTACGATAAAGAGGGAAACGAATATATGGATTTTACTTCTGGTATTGCTGTTGTTAATCTGGGGCATGCAAACCCGGATATAGCTGAAGTTATATGCAGTCAATCGTCAAAGCTTGTGCACACTTCAAATCTTTTTAAAAACTCTTTACAAAGTAACGTTGCTAAAAAAATTTCCGAACTATCTTTCGGTGGGAAAGTTTTTTTCTGTAACTCCGGTGCAGAAGCCAACGAATCCGCAATAAAACTGGCAAGAATTTATGGAAACAAAAAATACGACGGACTGCGATATAAGATAATAACCATGAAAAATTCGTTCCATGGCCGTACTTATGCAACACTTTCAGCTACAGGCCAGGATAAGGTTAAAGACGGTTTCAGGCCTGTAGCGGATTTTTTTCACCATGTACCTTTTGGCGACTTTGAGTCAGTGTGCAACATAGCAGATAAAGGCGAAGTAGTGGCTATTATGACAGAAGTTATCCAAGGAGAAGGCGGCGTAATACCTTCAAAAACGGGCTTTTTGAAAAGTCTCAGGGAATATTGTGATGAAAATGACATACTGCTTATCTATGACGAAATACAAACCGGGATAGGTCGCACAGGCACAATGTTCAGCTACGAACATTATGGTGTTGAGCCAGATATATTAACACTTGCCAAGGCTCTTGCCAACGGTGTTCCAATAGGAGCTATGGCAGCATCAGACAAGTGCGCTCATTTTCTTGCACCCGGAACCCATGCTTCCACTTTCGGCGGTAATTATCTTGCTTGTGCTGCAGCTGATAAAGTCCTGGATATAATTTCAGAGCCGAAATTCCTTCAGGAAGTAAGAGAAAAAGGTGCTTACCTGAAATCGGAGCTTAAAAGGATTTTTGGCAACAGAGGGGAAATAAGAGGTGAAGGTCTGATGATCGGAGTGAGCTTTGAAAGTTTAGATTCTATGGAGTTTATTAAAACAGCAATTAAAAATAAACTTCTACTGGTTGGAGCAGGAGAAAACACCGTCAGATTTTACCCTCCGCTGAATATCAGCAAAAACGATCTTGATATCGGTATCGCAAAAACCGAGAAAACCCTTAAATTATTAGAGGAGAAATAGATGAAAGATTTTCTAACATTACGGGATTTTAGCAGTAATGAGCTGCTGAATATTATAAAATTGGCTCATGACATGAAAACAGGTAAGGATAAATCAACTCCCCTCAAAAATAAAAAAGTAGCACTAATTTTTGAGAAATCCTCCACAAGGACAAGGGTATCTTTTGAAGTGGGTGTTTACGAACTGGGGGGTTATCCCCTTTTTCTCAGTAAGAACGATCTCCAGTTAGGTAGAGGGGAAACATTAAAAGATACAGCAAGGACTTTAAGCAGATATGTTGACGGAATAATGATAAGAACGTTTGGACACAGCAAGTTGGAAGAACTTGCAAAGTATGCTTCAATACCTGTTATTAACGGCTTAACTGACGACTTTCATCCATGTCAGGTTATGGCAGATGTGCTTACAATCTACGAAAAATTTAATAAACTAAAAGGAATCAATGTAGCTTTTGTGGGAGATGGAAACAACATGGCCAACTCATGGGTTTATGGTGCTGCAAAATTTGGAATGAATTTCAGAGTTGCGACACCTAAAGGTTACGAATGTAAGAGCGAATATGTAAAAGATGCAGAAAAATTAGCTAATAAAACAGGCTCAATTATATTTCAAACAAATGACCCCTTACTTGCAGTGAAAGATGCCGATGTAATTTATACAGATGTATGGACAAGTATGGGGCAAGAAGAGGAAGCTGAAAAAAGAAAAAAAATATTTGAACATTTTCAGGTTAACAAAACGCTTATAGATGCTACCGGAAAAGAAAATACAATATTTATGCACTGTCTGCCTGCACACATAGGAGAGGAGGTCACAGAAGACGTCTTCGAATCGGAAGCTTCGGTAGTATTTGATGAAGCTGAAAACAGGTTGCACGCACAAAAGGCTATCATGGCTTGGCTGATGGGCTAATCTTTAATGAGTAATCAAAATAAATGCCGTGGATTTTCACGGTACTGACCAAATATCGCCAGTATCAGACAAAGCTTATAGAAAAGTTTGTTTTACAAGGTCAAGCCTCAATTAAAAAATGTCTGATAAACTTTCAGCATTTAATAATCTGTAAGTTTTAAATCCTTCAATATCCAGATAACAGCCGTAAGAAAATTTTCTGTCATCGTAAAGGGGACATTTACATCTGAGTTTTCCAACTCTCCCCTACCGTACCCCGTTTTTACCAAAATACTTTTACAGCCGGCCTTATTGCCCATATAAATATCTGAAAATTTATCCCCCACTACATACATTCTGTTGGTATCTACAGTTTCTTTTAACTCTTTAAGGGCTTCTTCAATTAACCCTGTTTTTGGTTTTCTACAGTTACAGTCCACTGCATATTTACCTTTTCCTGAGGTTTTATGATGGGGGCAGTAATACAAACCATCAAGAAAAGCTCCGTTATCTTCTATCGTAGCAACCATCTTTTCATGTACTTTTACAAGAAAGCTTTCGGAAAAATATCCTCTTGCCACCCCTGCCTGGTTGGTAATTACTACAGAATAAATATCAAATACATTTAACATGCGTAAACCATGAAACACAAACGGATACAGTTCAAAATTATCTAAGTGGTTAATATAACCGGCTTCTTTATTTAACGTACCATCCCTGTCAATAAATACTATAGGTTTCTGTCCCATCCGCAGACTCCGTTCTTTTAAATCGCTTGTGTAAATGCAACCACTGCTCAGGGTATTTTCTAATAACATCTTCATATACAATATTTATTTCACGAATAAATTGCCTTACCCTGCTTTTTGGTTCAAGTTTTTTATCAGGAAAAATAGGAGGGTAGCTTAAAAATTTAATTTTTCCGTTTTCTCTTATACAAAAACAAGGAAGAGCCGGAATATCTTTTCTGACACATATTGCAGCAATAGACGCATTAAAAGCAGTGCGCAAGCCAAAAAAATCTACAAAAATAGAATCCTTTTTTCTTGCACTCTGATCCAGTAAAACACCCACAGACACATTATTAGCCAAACAGCTGTAAATATTTTTAAGTATATTTCTATGTTGTAAATAATCCACATGCTGGCTTTTACGCAGAGAAACAATAATATCATTAACGCTTTGATTCTTTATTTTTTTCCCAATCACCGCCACATCCGTTTTAAAAATCTGTGAAAAAATAGTTGCCGATAATTCCCAGCATCCGATATGAGCGCTCACTAATATATTTTTTTTATGTTTTCTGATAAAATCCCTTATCTCCTGTTCATTAACAACATCAACACAATTCACAAGAAACTGTTCGTCGATTTTGGGTATTAAAAAAAGCTCAAAAAATGATATAAAGTTATTTTCAAACACTTTCTTTACAGATTTCTTCCCGCAGTCGGCACCAACAATTTCCAGATTTTTTTTAACAATTTTACGCCTGTCAGACAGTAGATAATAAAATAGAGCACCAAAAAATCTACCGTATTTAATAAGTTGACCTCTGTTTTTTCTAATCAGAAATCTATACAAAATTTTAATTGCCATATTCTTCATTGGGTATCTCATCCAGTATCAAGTCAGTCTTATTCTTGTTGAGTTTATAAAGGTCATAAAAAAATCCGCTAAAGTCATACTCTGTTTCCTGTTTTTTTTCAAGGTATTCCACAAGGTCCTTCTCATTATTTATGGTAAACAAAAGTCTGTGTTGCTGTGCAATATCTCTAATTTCTTTGAAATTATCCATAAATCTGCCAGCAGCAACAATCTTCCTAAACTGTAATGCTTCAAAAATATTGTGCCCCCCAACATTAACAAAAGAACCTCCTATAAAAATCTTTTGTGAAATAGAATACAGTGATTCTAACATGCCCATAGAATCCACAACCACCACATCAACGGAATCATCAGAATACATTTGGGAAAATTTTTTCACTGACATCCCCTCTTTTTCCACCTCAGCGACTATGGCGTCCACCCTATTTATATGCCTGGGAGCTATAAAAAGCATATCAATATTTTCTCTGCATTTTGCATATGCTCTGATTACAAGAGCTTCTTCCCCTTCGTGTGTACTGCCAGCAATAAATATTTTCTTGTTCTTTATACTCCTCAAAACTTCAGGTATAGTTACCTTTGAAGGTTCAAAAAATTTAATATTACCCGTGTTGAAAATATTCTCTTTTGTCCCCAGTATATTAGAAAATTTCTCCGAATCAGCTTCACTTTTAGTAAAAATTTTGTCAAATCTTTTTAGTAATGATCTAAAAATAAATGACAATTTTTTATATCTTTTAAAACTTTTTTCAGACAATCTTCCATTTATCAAACAGAGTTTAGTATTATCGGATGCAGCAGAAATGAGATTAGGCCACAATTCTGTGTCCACAATAAACAGAACTTTTGTACTCAACACACGTATCAAATATTTTATTGCTATAGAATTTTCAATCGGAAGCAAAAAAGCTTCATCAGGTCTCAGATAATTTTCAGCCATTTCTTTACCTGTGGCGGTTATAGTAGAACATATTACCCCATAATCTGGATACCGTTTTCTCAGTTCATCCACCAAAGGTTTAATGCTTCTTACCTCTCCTACGCTGGCACAGTGAAACCAAACTGATTTATCATAGCTTTTTTTAAGCTTAATAAACCCAAAACGCTCAAAATAACTGTCCTGTTCCCCTCTTTTGTAAGCAAAAATATAACCCACAGGCAACGCTACAGGTATTAAAAGGTATATAAAAATATTATAAAAAATCTTCAAAATAATCACGTGTTAGCTCCAGCATTTTTTCCCTTAAAATATCCACTTCTTCTCTGCTAACCTTGTTTTCAGAATCATTTTCGTAGGAAATACCTTCTCCAAAATAAATATAAATTTTACTAAAAGGCATTGGCAAAATAAAATTGTCCCAACTTTTAAATTTTTTATAAAAATTCACTTTGCAAACAGCAGGTACTAACACCCCTGAGTTTTTTTTAGCAAGATAAATAACACCGGGTTTAACCGAAAATTTGGGTCCTTTGGGGCCATCCACCGTAACAGCTGCATCTGTAGAGTTGCTTTTCATCAAAGCAGCAGCTTTCATGAGGGATTCACTTCCACTCCTTGAAGAAGAGCCCCTGGCAGTCACATAGCCCAGCCGGGAAAGAAAATAGTTTGCAATATCCCCATCTTTGCTCTTTGAAACAATTGTAACTGTATTTCTGTATTTATAAAATAATACCAAAGGCAACAGGTGACCATGCCATATAGCAAAAACATTGCCACTATCTCTGCCTTTATAGTTTTCAGGATAAATAGTTTCAAATCTTAAAGTTTTTCCGTACAGCTTCACTAAAAAAAAAAGTAGTGATAGCCCGGCTTTTTTCAACATAAACACCTGTTATTTTGCTGCCAGTTTAACAATTTCACTAATTATTGTAATCTCCTCATCCTCCAAATATGGATTTATCGGAAGAGAAAATATTCTGGAAGCCAGCATTTCTGCATTCGGAAAATCACCAGACCTATATTTTAAATAGGAAAAACTCTTTTGCAAATGTAAAGGTACAGGATAGTATATGGCAGACGCTATATCATGTTTCTGCAGTTCTGATATGATATTGCCCCTGTTCTCCGCTGTCACACTGAACTGATGATAAACATGTTTGGAACCGGGTGTTATTTTCTGGTATTGCACACAGTCTCCCATGTTTTCTTTGTATTTATTTGCAATTTCAATACGGTCATCATTGAATTTATCAAGAAGATCCAGCTTTACATTTAAAATAGCAGCCTGTATATCGTCCAACCTGGAATTATACCCTATCTTGTCATGATAATACCTTTTATATGAGCCATGGTTTCTTAAGGCAATTATTTCATTGTATATTTTTTCATCATTGGTAGCAATAAGTCCACCATCTCCATAACATCCTAAATTTTTACTGGGAAAAAAACTATAACAACCAACATCCCCTATTGCACCAGTCTGTTTATCCTTTAATGTAGCTCCGAATGACTGGGCACAGTCTTCCACAATAAGTAAATCGTTATCCCTGGCAATTTTAACAATCTCATCCATTTCACATGGATTACCAAAAAGATGCACCGGCAGTACAGCCTTGGTTTTATCTGTCACAGTACCGGCGAGTAATTTCGCATCTATATTCATGGTATCAGGATTTATGTCCACAAAGACAGGTTTCGCTCCGCAATAAGCTATAGCTTCAGCAGTTGCAATAAAAGTAAAGGGCGTCGTAATAACTTCATCACCTTCTTTCACACCGGCGGCTCTGAGTGAAAGATGAAGAGCATCAGTACCACTGCCAACACCTACAGCATATTTTGTTCCTAAATAATTGGCGGCTTTTTCTTCAAACTGTTTAACATTAGGACCAAGTACAAATTTCGTTTCATCTATACTTTCACAAACTGCTTTTTTTATTTTATCGCCTATATCAGCAAGCTCCCTTTTCAAATCAAGCATCGGTATCATAAACAAACCTCCTCTTAGTACTGTCATTTAAGACTCTAATTTTTATTTTAAATAAATATTTAGTATTTATAAAAAATCTATTACCATAAACAAACGAAAATTATAATTGATGAGATACGAAAAAGCAATAATTCTTTGACAAACTCATAAAAATTTTATTTTATATGCCCTTATTTATAAAAAAATCCTATGGCAAACAAACTTCAATAGACTATATTTTAATTAAGGTATACTCTTTATGAAAAGGAGGTTTTATGGCAGAAATTCTAATTGTGACAGATTTAGGACACTTTAAAGCCTATGAAATTATTGAAGAAGTTATGGAGTCACCCAGACTGAAGTTAATTAAAGAATTTCAGAATATTGATGCTTATATGAAAGTAAGCGAAAAAGTTTCCGATGAGCCTGGGCGTTTTGGGAGGGAACAGCCAGGCGGACAAATAGTCAAAGGTTTTGGGGAAAACCACAACCTGCAAGCAGAATCAGAAAAAAGGTTAATAAAAACAATTGCCGCCGAGATAAACAAACTAATTAAAAAATACAACTGCAAAAAATGGCACTTGGCTGCAGAAAAAACTGTTAACAACCGTCTACTTGAATTAATTGATAAAGATGTTTATGAGCATTTAGATAAAAACATTAAGGCGGATTTAACCAAGAAAGGGAAAAAAGAGCTCCTTTCGTATATTAATAAAGATAGTTGATTAAATAAGTATACAGTTGCCGGCAAATATCCGGCAGCTGTTGCACAACCAAAATTATTTAGAGCGCAAAAAATGCTCAATAACCTCTGCAGGCTTTATACCAGTCGCTTTATCGCTGAGGACAGACTCGATTTTTTTATACGGTTTTTTATTTACAATATTGTACGAGGACAAATCGTACAATGTTACATTACTATTATCTTCCGGATCCACAAGGAGAACTTTCGGAGCATTAACGTCATTCGGATTATTTTCAAAAACGACGCCATACTCTCCAGTATCCAGTTTCACAACAGTCCCCACTGGATAAGGTCTTAACATATTAAGAAAAAACTTAGCCAAGATGCTATTGAAATGCTCACCTGACCAACTGAATATGATATTAAATGCTTCCCTGTGGGAAATGTTTTCTTTGTATGCTCTATGACTGGTCAATGCATCATATGTATCTGTTATTGCAGTTATCTTTCCCAAAGCAGATATCTTGTCCTCTTTCAATCCCCTGGGATAACCTGTACCGTCTGACCTCTCATGATGCTCCAGTATAACAGATAATGACTCAGGCTCTATATTTTTAATATTTTGGGCTAATTTAAACCCATATATGGGATGCTTTTTTATTTCAAAATATTCATGTTTTGTCAGTTTGCCTTTTTTGTTATATATTTCCTTTGGAACCTTTTTCATTCCTATATCGTGGAGTAAACTGCCAACAGTAATAGCCTGTATTTTTTTATCCTCGTAGCCCATAGCTTTGGCTAAAGCTGATGAAAATATTGCAACATTAAGCGAGTGCTTGAAAAGATAATCGCTGTCATCTGATTCTTCAAAAAGATTAAGTGCAAATGTCGGTGTTCTGCTGGCAAAATTTTCAATGGTATAACAGCTTCTTAGCAATAACGTTTCGTCTAAAAACTCTTCAGTATCAAGAGCATAAAACATCTTTTTGACAAAGTCCATCAATTCATTGTAAATCTCCTTGAAAAACAAAAAGTCTTTGAGCGTTAAATTAAAATGGTCACTTAACCTCTGTTTGTCACTTTCTTTATTATTAGTGTTAAGTATCTCCTGCGCTACTTTATTATTTTCTACAAATACATGTTTTACACCGTAATTCCTCATCAAATCTATATAATTCTCATCTTCCAAAACTTTCCCAAAAATAGGCAGATTAAGCCACTCTTTATCACACTTCAATACTGTCATGCCTTTTTTCAAATCTTCAATATTAATTTTAAGCATATATTTAATTACCACCCAACCACACTGCTGTCAATCAATCAAATTATAATACTTTTAAAGTTGGTAAACAAGATTTTACAGTACTTAGCATAATTGCATATTTATTTAGTATATAGCATTAAGCAAAAGAGATTTCTACCCGCGCACTTAACGCTTTAAGTGCGCTGTCGAGATGACAATCTTATGTCACCTCGACCGAAGTGGAGAGGTCTCTTTTCCAAACAGTATCTGAGATTTCTCCGCTCCACCGAGCACATAAAGACTTATGTGCTCGGTTCCGGTCGAAATGGCAGAATATATCGCCACTATCGTAAAACTGTAACCCCTGCCCTGTTAAATGACCTTCGGTCTATCAGCTTCGCTGATATTTAACAGGGTAAACCCTGTGAAATGCTGCCAGAGGCAGCCCATCGGAGATGGATTTAACAGGGGCGAGCGTAGTCGAGGAATCTCTTGTCGAACAACGGTAGAGATTTCTACCCGCGCACTTAACGCTTTAAGTGCGCGGTCGAGATGACACATTTGATACTTGTCATTCCTATCAAAGCCGAGTAATCTTTATTCAAATATATCTGTGTTTCTGCTTATAAACAGAAACACTTCTTAAGAGAATTATGATAAGGAACATTTCGAATACGTTGCATCAAATTATATTGATATGCTGTAATTGTGATAAATGTGTAACAATTGGATTCTTTATAAAATACTCAAACTCTGGAAATGGTGCCGAAGGGGGGACTCGAACCCCCACAGGCGTTAGCCCACATGAACCTGAATCATGCGCGTCTACCAGTTCCGCCACTTCGGCTTTTAAAATATACCCAGAGCAATTTATACAAATATTTATGTTTAAAGTCAATTACAAAAGAAAAAAGAAAGGTAAAGAAATTTACTATTTAAAAGAACATTCTCTTTATTAAAACTGAAAACCTTGACATACCTGCATTCAAAATATAGTATCGTCTGCTTTCCAAGGAGACAAAATGTATCAATATCAGAAAACCAATAGATATTTTGCACAAACAGCAGCAGGGCTGGAAGAACTTTTTGCCAAGGAAGCTCAAAAACTTGGTGCGGAAAATGTAGAGAAATCTTTCAAAGGTGTATTTTTCACCTGCAGCTCTGAAACACTTTACAAAATCAATTACTACACACGAATCGCGACCAGAATTGTTGCTCCCTTAATCAGTTTCGACTGCCACAGCACCAGATACCTTTACAATACTGTCAGCAAAATTGATTTCAGTGACTTCTTGGGTATAGACAATACTTTTGCCGTTTTTTCAAACGTCGCCGGCAGTATTATCAATCATTCCCAATATGCTGCTCTGTGCGTAAAAGATGCAATTGTCGATCAATTCAGAATAAAATATGATAAACGTCCCAACGTCGATCCAAAAACACCTGATGTATGGTTTCATATACTTATCAACAACAACAAAGCTGTCCTCAGTCTGGAAACTTCAGGGGGCTCTCTTCACAGAAGAGGTTACAGAAAAAAAACAGTAGAGGCTCCCATGATGGAAAATGTGGCTGCTGCTGTAATCGATCTGAGCGGATGGAATGGTGAAACACCATTGGTTGATCCCATGTGCGGCTCGGGAACAATCCTGGCCGAGGCACTGATCAAGCACTGCAATATACCGGCAGGATATTTGAGAAAAAATTTCGGATTTATGTATATGCCCGACTTTAACAAGAAAGTCTGGCAAGACATAAAAAAAAGTGCCGAAGCAGGCATAAAACCGTTAAATAAAAACCTTATAAGCGGCTATGACCTAGATGCGACAGCTGTTAAGTACGCCCGGCAAAATCTATCTGCCCTGCCAGGTGGGCAAAAAATAGAAATACAGAATTCCGATTTTAGAGACTTAAAACTCCAAAATAAGACAATAATTACAAACCCGCCCTATGGAAAACGCATCGGCAAAAATTTGCAAATGGAAGATTTTGTGAAACAGATGGGAGATTTCCTGAAGCAGAACTGCAAAGGCTCAACAGCATATATATATTTCGGAAAAAGGGAGCTGATTAAAAGTGTAGGGCTTAGAACAAGCCGCAAAATTCCTCTAAAAAACGCCAATCTTGACGGACGCCTGGCTGTTTACAAAATATTTTAAAAAATATTTCGTCCCTCAGATTTCTCCTGCTTTTGTTAAAGCTGCTTTAGCACTGAAAGGACCTATGATTTCATTTATAACAGCACTTCCCATGACAGTTGCCAGTAAAGTATCCGATATTATATTAAACGCAGGCTCCTGCGATATCATAAGCGCCAAACCGATAACTATTCCTCCCTGAGGCAAAAGTCCTCCACCGATACATCTCTGAACTTCTTTCGGGGCGCCGCCTAAATATGCCCCTGTTCTTGCACCGAAATATTTACCCAAGAGTCTGGCAACGACAAAGATACCGATAAGATAAACTGCGTCTGGTATTGCAGTTATGTCCAAATGTAAACCGGATAATATAAAAAAGAACAAAACAATCAATTCTTCCGTATATCGTTCTATAATTTTGAATATTGTTTCCTGTTGCTCGTTAAAGTTAGTAGTGTAAGCCCCAAAAGCCATCATTGTAAGAATTTTATCCAATCCAAGCATCGAAGATAAACCAAAAGTAAATATTATAAAAGCCGCTAATATAACTATCCATTGCCCTTCATTGCTGGTTTGCAATATATTACTGATAATTCGGGTTATCCATCCTACTAATACCCCTAAGCCCAAAGCCCCGGCTATTGTATAAAATGCTTTTATCGAAGACATAATTATACTGCTGTCGCCATTACCTGCTAAAATAAAAGCCACACTGGTGGATAAACTGAACAAAAAGACACCCATGGCGTCATCTAAAGCCGCTACTTCTATGATAGTATTTGAAAGTTCACCTTTTGCACTGTATTCATGCATAATGGCAAATGTTGCAGTAGGGTCTGTGGGAGCACCCATTGGAGCTAACAAAATGGCAAGAATAAAGACCCACAGCGGATCTATTGTAAAAAGCCCCGCAAAAACATAACCCGCTGCAACAAACACTGTAATAATTAATATATAGGTGGTTAAACTTTCAAATAACAAAATATTGAGAAGCTGCTTCTTATAATTTTTAAGCTTGGACCATTTGAGTGAGCCACCTACTTCAAATATGATAAAGCCCAGACAAGTATCTATTAAGGGGCTTGAACTTTTTAATATACTCTCAGGGACAAATTCGAAAGAGTAAGGGCTAAAAACAATACCTGTCAGGATATAGCCTATAATCTTCGGAATCCCTGCTTTTTCCAAAAGCAAGCCGGCGGAGTAACCGATAATAATGAGTAATCCTATAACAAATAATTCATTCATAAGCAGTCAACTACAGATAAAATTTTTGATAGTAAAAATCAATAATAAAAAATTTATTGAAATTTAGGTATAAAAGATATAATACTTCTCCTCTTTAAAAATCTGGTTTTTGTATAATACAGTTAAAATAATTATGGATGGTTTTTAAAATGATTTGCAAAATCAGCGTATTAATATTAGATTGTGAAATTCCACTAAATCTTGTTTTTGAGAGTTTTAAATGAAAGTAATAGTAGTAGGTGCCGGAGAAGTCGGTTATCACATTGCGGAGCAGCTGATAAAGGAAAACAAAGATGTTATCCTTATAGATAAAGATATCAGCAAAGTGAAGTATGCCCAGACACATCTTGACTGCATGGTTGTGAAAGGTGAAGGAACAGATATGGATCTTATCAAATCCCTTGATATTGAGAAGGATGATATTTTTATAGCGGTAACGGACTCAGATGAGGTTAATCTCATCACATGCTTTATGGTATCCAGTGAGCTTAAGCTTAAAACCAAGATTGCCAGGGTAAGGCGTCTCGACTACTCCCGAAGCAATCTTCTGCAGAACAATCATGTAGGGGTGGATTTTGTTGTCAATCCGGAACTGGAAGCTGCACGTGCAATAATAAATACCATTCAGCAGGGAGTTACCGCAGGCACAACAACTTTTGAAAGCGGTAATCTACAGTTCAGAGATCTTTTCATTCATAAGGATTCTATTTTGAACGGGACAAGTGTAAAGGATATCAGACAGAAAATAAATGAGGATTATCTGATTACTGGAATTTTGAGGAATAATGATATTATCATTCCCAAAGGGGATACAAAGGTCTATGAAGGCGATCACCTTTTTGTTACCGGAGAAAGGGTTGGTGTAAACAGATTTCTTTTTAAATCCGGCGTAATATTTAAGCGATTGAAACATATTGTTATAGTAGGCGGAGGAAGAACGGGGAAATTTGTAGCCGAATATCTGGCTTCTATAGATAAGAATGTAAAGCTAATCGAAAAAGATTATAATAAATGCAAGCAAATTGCTGAGCAAATACCTGATATTACTGTCATACATGCCGATATTTCCGATGAAAGCATTTTTGAAGAGGAAGACCTTGGATCTTTTGATTTGATGCTTTCCGTTACCGATAATGAAGAGCTTAATATTTTAACTTGTGTTTACGCAAAAGAAAGCGGCATTAAAAAGACTATTTCTCTTGTGAGCAAAGTCAATTATCTGAATATGGCTGCAAAACTGGGAATAGATTCTACTATCAGCCCGAAAATCAGTTCGGCAAATGCTATTTTAAAGCATATTCGTAAAGGTAATATTAAAGGCGTTTACAGCCTTTTTGACGGAAAAGCGGAGATTATAGAGTTTACAATCCCTCCAAATAGCAAACACAAAAATGTTGCCATCAAAAATCTCGCTTTACCCAAACATTCTCTTATCGTTGCAATAAATAGAAACAACAAGAATATAATCCCGGACGGCAATTACGTTTTAGATGAGGGCGATAATCTGATTCTCTTTTCAAAGAAAAGTTCTATAGACAAAATAGAAGAGTTTATATCAAAATAAGCCTATGAGATTTCCACTTGTATTCAAAACACTTAGTGTAATCTGGCTAATACTTGCTTTCTTCATGTTTTTGTGCAGTTTATCATCTTTGTACTATAATGAAGTGTCTGCTTTTAAATCTTTTCAGCTAACCATTGTAATAGTAGTTGTCACTTCTCTGTTAATATTATTCCTTACCAAAAAAACGAACCAAAGTATATTGTCTACAAAGGGAAGTTTTTTGCTTGTCAGTATGGCATGGCTCACTGCTTCTTTTTTTGGAGCTATGCCATTTTATCTCAGTGGAGCTATCCCGGAGTTTACCAATTCTTTTTTTGAAACTGCTTCTGGTTTTACAACAACGGGTGCTTCAATTCTTGGAGATATCGAAGGTTTGCCCAAATCACTTTTAATGTGGCGCTCTTTGACACAATGGCTTGGTGGTATGGGGATAGTTGTTCTGACTGTTGCTATTCTTCCACTTCTTGGCATTGGAGGCCTGCAACTGATTAAAGCTGAGGCTCCCGGTCCTTCCGTTGATAAAATTTCTTCCCGTATAACCACAACTGCCAAATATTTATGGCTTATTTATTTATCTTTGACAATTTTGCTAATTATATTGCTAATTTTGGGTGGAATGAGTTTTTTTGATTCAATTACCCATACATTTTCCACTTTGTCCACAGGGGGGTTCTCTCCAAAACAAGACAGTATTGCTCACTACAGTTCGCCTTATATTCAATATATAATATCTGCTTTTATGTTTCTGGCTAGTGTAAACTTTGCACTTCATTTTAATCTGATCACTGGTAACTTTAAAAATATTTTTAATAATTCCGAGTTAAAAGCATTTGTAATTATTACTCTCACTTCAACCCTTATAGTTGCTTTAAATTTGTATATTAATTTTGGATCTGGCAAAGAAGAATCTTTCAGACTTGCTATTTTTCAGGCACTGACTTTTATAACAACTACAGGTTTTGTTACAGATAACTACGAATCATGGCCTTTTTTATCTCAGATAGTGCTTTTTTCCTTGATGTTTGTGGGGGGCTGTTCAGGCTCAACTGCCGGCGGTATAAAAGTAGTTCGTATTCTACTGTTATTTAAACAATCCGTAAATGAAATCAAATTTTTACTGCACCCCAGAGGGATATTTACAATAAAACTTAACAAATTGCCTGTAAAAAAAGATATTGTTTATGCGGTTTCTGGTTTCTTTTTTCTTTATATAGCCACAAATATTATTGTTACAATTTTGGTTGCCTCCGGCGGACAAGACCTCATGACTTCCTTTACTGCCTCTCTGGCAACCATTGGTAACATAGGTCCCGGATTCGCTTCCGTAGGACCCATGAACAATTATGCTGATTTCAGTAACTACATCAAATGGGTGTTAAGCCTTGCAATGATTGCAGGCAGACTTGAGCTTTATTCTTTTATAGTAATTTTTACCCCTTATTTTTGGAGAAAATAATTATTATTCGCTCCTTTTAAAATCGTCTTCAATTCTGACGATATCATCCTCGCCGGTATATTCACCCACTTGTGACTCAATTATGACCAATTCTATATTACCCGGATTCTCCAGTCTGTGTTTTGCTCCCATTTTGATAAATGTGGATTCGTTCTGCCTCAGCAGAAATACTTCGTCATCCAGCGTGACCCTTGCAGTACCACTCACAACAACCCAATGCTCATTTCTGTGAAAGTGCTTTTGCAGGGAAAGGCGTTTGCCTGGTTTTACTGTAATCTTTTTAATTTTGTAAAGAGGTCCTTCCTCCAGTATTGTGTATGAGCCCCATGGTCTTATCACCGTCTTGTGAATTTCTGCCAAATCTGAACCTTTTTCCTTCAAAAGGCTGACGACCTCTTTAACCCTCTGACTTTCCGACTTGTTGGTAATAAGCAGAGCATCATCCGTGTCAACCACCACAAGATTCTCCTCTCCTATTACTGCTATCTGCCTTTTTCCTGTAACAATTAAATTGTCATGTGAATTAATCATAATTGGCTCAATGCCTTTATCTTTGTAAGTTGACAATATTGCGTTATTCGCTACATCCTTACTTGAAATGTCGTAAAGTGACTTAAAGCTGCCCACATCATTCCAGTTAAATTCCCCATAAACAACTTTTACATTTTCTGCCTTTTCCATTACCGCATAATCGATACTGTCATCAGGTATTACCCTCATGTAATCGTACGGTATTCTAATTTCATTATCAGAAATTTGATGTTTATTGTTATAAGCTTTTTCAACTCCTGTAAATATTTCTTCTGAATATTTTTTCAGGTTATTTAGATATGTTTCAGCTTTAAAACAGAACATTCCGCTGTTCCAAAGGTATTCTCCGCTGTTTAGATAATTTGTGGCAGTGTGGGCGTCCGGTTTTTCCTTAAAGGCTATGACATTTTCCCCTTTAGCCTGAATATATCCATAGCCAGTTTCCGGATATGACGGTGATATACCAAAAGTGACCAAGCAATCGTCATTGGCAAGTTCTACTGCTTTGCTGACACACTGCTCATAGATTTCATTATTTTCAACCAAATGATCCGAGGGACATACAAGAAGGATATCATCTTTTTCCACATCCATACTGGCTAAACCTATAGCCGGAGCAGTATTCCTGCCAACAGACTCAAGAAAGAATCTGAATTTCAGGCTCTCAGGTAAAGCAAGCTCTTCTAACTGGTTAAGTGCTAAAAAATATTGGGTTTCATTAGAAATAATATAGATTTCATCAGAAATATTCATATTTCTTTTAATTGTTTTCTGAAACAGTGATTCACCATCAAATATTTTTACAAACTGTTTAGGCAGGTATCTGCGGCTCACAGGCCACAGTCTCGTACCGCTTCCGCCGCATAAAATTACAGAAATCATATTCTCCCCCCTTTACTTATGATTGTAGCGGTATTAAATCCTTTCATCTTTTAAGTCCCTGCTCATTAAATCCATTACAGAATCTTTAGGCGATTTATTTTGATAAAGTATCTTATATACTTCATCAGTTATCGGCATCTCAACTTTCATTTTTCGAGCCAAATTGTAAGCCGCTTTTGCTGTAAAAACACCTTCAGCCACCATATTCATACTATCAAGAATTTCATTAAGGCTCAACCCTTTCGCCAGTTTCAGACCCACATTTCTGTTTCTGCTTAGCTCTCCAGTGGACGTTAGAACCAAATCTCCCATTCCGCTCAGACCCATAAATGTCTCTTTATGTGCCTTTAATGCTACACCTAATCTTGTAATTTCTGCTAGTCCTCTTGTAATCAGTCCTGCCCTTGCATTCAGCCCAAATCCTAATCCGTCGGATATCCCAGTTGCTATAGCCACAACATTCTTTATTGCGCCACCCACTTCTACGCCAATTACATCATTTGTCGTATAAGCCCTAAAATAGTCTGTTGATACAATTTTCTGCCACAAATTTCTCTCAACTTCATTTTTGGAAGCAATGCTTACTGCTGTCGGTTTTTTCTTTGCAACCTCTTTTGCAAATGAAGGTCCTGAAAGTATGGACAACAACCCGCTATCAAATTCTTCTTGTAGAATATCATATATCAATTCTCCCGTTTCTATTTCAATACCTTTTGTTGCTATGAGTATTTTTGCATTTTTTAATGCATTTCTGCCAAACTCAGCCACTGACCGGCAAAACTGAGTAGGAACAGCCCATATTGCAGCACTTATATGCTCCTGTGTAATTTTATCCAGTTTTTGACTTTTTACATTTTCATGAAGTTTGATTCCTGGCATAAAAATTGAATTTTCATTTTTAAGGTTTATACTTTCAACCACTTCATCTTCTTTAACGTATATACATACGTCATATCCGTTCGCAGCCACAAGATTTGCCAAAGCAGTCCCCCAGCTTCCTCCACCGATTACAGCTATTTTATCTTGCATTTTGTCCCCCTGATGTTAAAATATTATAATGTATTTATAGGGGGATTTATGTCTAAAATCAATCTGTATGACATTGATATGTTAAGAAACATTAACGAAATCAGGGTATGGGAGCTTGCTCAGATTTTTTTTCAAAAACATTCTGAATACTGTACTTGCAGAGAGTGTATATTAGATACCGTGGCTATAACGCTAAACAGGATTAGGCCACATTACCAAATAAGTGAAGATGATTACAGCGAAGCAAAAAACAAAGTAGCTGATGAGGAAATTTTAGAAACATTAAAATTAGCTGCTGATAAAGTTAAGAAACATCCTCACCATCTATAAAAAAAAGCCGGTTTGAGCCGGCTTTTTTAATTCTCACTAAGTACAATATCATCATAAATTTCTTGTATATTATTTCTATGACAGGATTCTTCAACAGCCAGTTTCTGAAATAGTTCTTCAGCTTCTTCCCCTTTAAATCGCTCGGCCATCTTTTCATAAAATATCCTCGAATTGTCCTCATGTTTCATTGCAATCCTAAGAACATCCTGTACAGACAAATCTTCTGTAATGACCTCAGGAAGAACTATCTTTGAAATACCCAAATCAGTATAATAACATTTGGTATTTAAGCCTATTTCACTAATTTTTCCTGTTTTAATAACTTCATCTATCAACTCTTTGTGTTTGACCTCTTCTTCGGCCAGTTCTCTGATTATAGATTTTGCACCCAAATCGGACACTACATTTTCCAGCTTTTTATAAAATTCATAGGCCAAATCCTCTTTTTCTTTAGCATCCTCTAGTGCTTTTTTAATTGTTATTTCGGACATTATATCACACCCTTTTTCACTATATTACCATATTTTTTACTAAATTCACAAAGAAGGTAGGGAACACTCCTATAAGTATGACAAAAACAGTAGCTATA